>LNAP01007768.1_pt1 | contig 14355 bp, 11 predicted proteins | sample 602601 | NCBI WGS metagenome assembly LNAP01 (sample SAMN02440304, study PRJNA202911) | soil metagenome | biome: Subtropical and temperate rainforests or woodlands; isolation source: soil samples (1 kg each in a 20% v/v slurry with milli Q water) were... ...
GCTGCCGTCCTGGTGCATGGGGGTGACGAGCGCGACGATGCTACCGCGCAGGGGGGCGTGGGAAGTGGTCATGAAGGCGATCAGGCGTGCTGGGAAAGAAAGACCGTCAATTCTAAACGCCGCGGCGCGGCCTCGCGCGCCTGCCCTGCCCGTCAATGCCGGGCCACTGCGGCTGGAGACCGGCCCCGGGCCTGGCAACCAACTGGTTCCGTTGCAGGGACAGGTAGGGGTTGTCCGGCGGGACTCCCGCGAACAATGCCGAAGGCGCCGCCAGCAGATAGCCGTGCAAGCGCCGCGACTTGCGCGGCCCGGTGACCTCGCAGGTCCAGATGTTCAGACCGCTGTCAGCTTCTCGCGCGGCATGCTTGCTGGGAATGAAGTAAGGATAAGATTTCCTTTGAAACTTCCAGGAGGCTCCCATGCTTGCCAAGCTCACCTCGAAGAACCAGATCACGCTGCCCAAGGCGGCTGTCTCCAGCGTGGATGCTGCCGAGTACTTCGAGGTGACCGTCGAGGGTGGCCGGATCGTGCTGACGCCGGTGCGGGTCCAGAATGCCCAGGCCGTGCGTGAGAAGCTGGAGCAACTGGGGATCACCGAGCAGGACATCGAGGATGCGGTGGCCTGGGCGCGGCGCTGATGCGCAGGGTCGTCCTGGACACCCACATCGTGCTCTCGGCGCTGATCTTCAGTGCCGGACGGGTGGCCTGGATTCGACAAGCCTGGCAGCGCCAGCAGTTGCAGCCGCTGGTCTGCCGGGCGACGGCCGGTGAACTCCTGCGCGTCCTGGCCTATCCCAAGTTCAAGCTCTCGGCATTGGAGCAGCAGGAGTTGCTGGCGGACTTTCTGCCCTACGCCGAGGTGGTGGAACTGCCGGCACCATGGCCAGACCTGCCAGCCTGCCGCGACGAGAAGGACCAGGTGTTCCTGGTGCTCGCGCATGTCGGCAAGGCCGATGCGTTGATCACGGGCGATGCGGACATTCTTGCCATGCGAGAGGTCTTTCCCGACTTGATCATGACCGCAGAAGCGTTCGCGGCGCGGCAGGCATGATGTGGATCGACACCGCCGGGTCCGGGCAATGCAACGACACCGACCGCACCGGCCGCGCGCAGCAGGCACCAGTCCAAACCTGGCGCGGCGCGCGCGGAAAGCGGCCTGCGCGCCTGGCTTTCAACCCTCCAGGTTGATCCAGGTGGCCTTGAGCTCGGTGTACTTGTCGAAGGCGTGCAGCGACTTGTCGCGGCCGTTGCCGGACTGCTTGTAGCCGCCGAACGGGGCGGTCATGTCGCCGCCATCCCAGTAATTCACCCACACGCTGCCGGCGCGCAGCTTGCGGGTCACCCGATGGGCGCGGGCGATGTCGCCGGTCCATACCGCCGCGGCCAGGCCGTATTCGCTGTCGTTGGCGAACCGGATCGCCTGGGCCTCGTCGCTGAAGCCGATCACCGACAGCACCGGCCCGAAGATCTCCTCGCGGCTGATCGTCTGGCCGTGCTGCACGCCGTCGAAGATGGTCGGTTCGATATAGCAGCCGCCTTCCACCACGCTGGCCTGGCGGCCGCCCAGCACCAGGCGCGCGCCTTCTTGCTGACCCTTGGCGATGTAGCCCATGACCCGCTCGACCTGGCCGGCATCGACCATCGCCCCCATCGCCGCGCCGGGGGTGAACGGATGCTGCGGCTGCAGCTTGCGGCCGGCCGCGACCACCCGCTCGACGAACTGCGCGTGGATCGATTCCTCCACCAGCAGCCGCGAGGCGGCGGTGCACACCTGGCCCTGGTTGTAGAAGATCGCCGAAGCCGCGACCTGCGCGGCCCTGTCCAGGTCCGGCGCATCGGCAAAAACGATGTTCGGGCTCTTGCCGCCGCATTCCATGTAGGCGCGTTTCATGTTGGACAGGCCCGCACACTGCAGCAGGCGCTTGCCCACGGCGGTCGAGCCGGTGAACACCAGCCCGTCGACATCCATGTGCAGGGCCAGCGGCTCGCCGGCGGTCTTGCCGAAGCCCGGCACCACGTTGAACACGCCGGGCGGGATGCCCGCTTCCATCGCCAGTGCGGCCAGGCGCAGCGCGCTCAGCGGCGATTTTTCAGACGGTTTGAGCACCACCGAATTGCCCATCGCCAGCGCCGGGGCGATCTTCCAGGCGGCCATCACCAGCGGGAAGTTCCACGGCACGATCGCCGCGACCACGCCCAGCGGCTCGCGGGTGATCAGGCCCAGCTCGCCCGGCCCGGTGGCGGCGACTTCGCCGTAGACCTTGTCGATCGCCTCGCCGGTCCAGGCCAGGCAGCGGGCGGTGGCCGGCACGTCGTAGCCCAGCGCGTCATCGACCGGCTTGCCCATGTCCAGCGATTCCAGCAGCGCCAGCTCATCGACATGCGCGTTCACCAGCTCGGCAAAGCGCTGCAGGACCTTCTTGCGATGGGTCGGTGCGGTTTGCGCCCAGTGCCCGGCCTCGAAGCTGCGCCGGGCCGCCCGCACCGCCTTGTCGATGTCGGCCTGGCCGCAGTCGGCCACCTGCCCCAGCACCCGCCCGTCGATCGGGCTGATGCAGTCGAAGGTCGCGCCGCTGGCCGCGTCCACGTACTGACCGTCGATGAAGGCCTGGGTGGCGATGGACAGCGCGGCGGCCTGGGATTTGCGGGATTCGAAGGTGGCGGTCATGGGGATTCCAGGGGCAGAGAATTAAGGAAAGCCAGCACACTGCTTTTCCCCTTCTCCCATCGGGAGAAGGTGCCCCGAAGGGGCGGATGAGGGTGCGGGACGGGCGATTCGCACCGTGCTGGCGGACTTCACCGTGGCATGCGCGGTCTATCGCTCGTTCCGAACCCTCACCCCAACCCCTCCCCCAAGAAGGGGGTTGCCGTCCCGGCGGGAGAGGGGCTCAAAGCCAAGTACTAAAAGGTGGCAGGCGTGTTGGCACTGACGATGACGGCCTCGGCATCGCCCAGGTTGCGGAACCGGTGCGGCAGCCGGCTTTCGAAGTAATAGCCCTCGCCGGCGCGCAGCACCCGCACCTGATCGCCCACGGTGACTTCCACCTCGCCGGACACCACCACCCCGCCTTCCTCGCCGGCATGGGCCAGCATGGTCTGGCCGGTGTCGGTGCCCGGCGGCATGACCTCGCGCAGGATGCACATCTGGCGCTTGGCCACGCGCTGGCCGACCAGGAAATAATGGACGCCGTCGCTGCCCACATCCGGGGTGTCGGCCAGCGCGTAGAACGGGTTGTCCGGCGAGCCGGCTTCCAGGTCCAGGGTGAAGAAGTCGGCCAGCGAGATCGGGATCCCGTCCAGCACCTTCTTCAGTGAACTCACCGACGGGCTGACCTTGTTCTGCTCGATCAGCGAGATGGTGCTGTTGGTGACCCCCACGCGCTTGGCCAGCTCGCGCTGGCTGAGCCGTTTGGAAGTGCGCACCTGCTGCAGTCGCGCCCCGATGTCCATCGACTTCCTCGTCCGCCGCGTTGCGAAATTCTTGACACTACGCCCGCATTGAGCCCTTTTTTCGGCTCGGTTGTAAAGTTTTTTCAACGCGCTAGGCTAGCTGCGTCCGCCATCCACCGAGATCCGCATGAGCGCCGATTCCCTGTCTCCCGCTGCCGGCTACGCCGCCCATTACGCCGAGCTGGGCATGCAGATGCCGGCCTCGATGGAGGCGTTCTGGATGCCGTTCACCGCCAACAAGGCCTTCAAGGCCAGCCCGCGCCTGCTGGCCAGCGCCGCGGGCATGTACTACACCGACATCGAGGGCCGGCAGATCCTCGACGCCTGCGCCGGCCTGTGGTGCGTCAACGCCGGCCATGCGCGGCCGCGCATCGTCGAGGCGGTCAGACAGCAGATCGGCACGCTGGATTTCGCGCCCAACTTCTCGATGTCCTCGCCGCTGCCGTTCGTGCTGGCCCAGCGCCTGGCCGAACTGACCCCGGGCAATCTCAACCACGTCTTCTATACCAACTCCGGGTCGGAGTCGGTGGATTCGGCACTGAAGATCGCCCTGGCCTACCACCGCGCCCGCGGCGAGGGCCAGCGTTTTCGCCTGATCGGCCGCGAGAAGGCCTACCACGGCGTGGGTTTTGGCGGCATTTCCGTGGGCGGGCTGCCCAACAACCGCAAGTGGTTCGGCCCCGGCCTGCCCGGCGTGGACCACCTGCGCCATACCCTGGACATCGAACGCAACGGCTTTTCGCAGGGCCTGCCGACGCACGGCCTGGAATGGGCCGAGGAACTGGAACGGGTCATCACCCTGCACGATCCGTCGACCATCGCCGCGGTGATCATCGAGCCGATCTCCGGCAGCGCCGGGGTGATCCTGCCGCCGGACGGGTATCTCAGGCGCATCCGCGAGATCTGCAGCAAGCACGGCATCGTGCTGATCTTCGACGAGGTGATCACCGGGTTCGGCCGCGTCGGCAAGGCCTTCGCCTCGCAGCGTTTCGGCGTCACCCCGGACATCATCACCGCGGCCAAGGGCATCACCAACGGCTGCGTACCGATGGGCGCGGTGTTCGTGTCCGAGGACATCTTCGAGGCGTTCACCCAGGGCCCGGACAGCGCCATCGACCTGTTCCACGGCTACACCTACTCCGGCCATCCGCTGGCCTGCGCCGCTGCGCTGGCCACCCTGGACACCTACGCCGAGGAGAACCTGTTCGAAAAGGCGATCGAACTGGGCGATTACTGGCAGCAGGGCCTGCATTCGCTCAAGGGCCTGCCCAACGTGATCGACATCCGCAACTTCGGCCTGATCGGTGCGATCGAGTTCGCGGCCCGCCCGGATGCGCCGGGCGCGCGCGGGTTCGAGGTGTTCAACCGCGCCTTCCACGAGGGCCAGATGCTGACCCGCGTGACCGGCGATGTGATCGCGCTGTCGCCGCCGCTGATCATCGAGAAGGAACACATTGACCGGATCTTCAATGTGCTGGGGGATGTGATCCGGGCGACGGCTTGAGTCCGCTCTTCCAATCCTGCAACGGATCGAAATCGATCACGGCCTGTTCTTTTTTGCACGGCAAGATCAAAGGCTTTCGCGCCTGACGGCGCGAGCTACTTTTGTCTTGGCAAAAGTAGCCAAAACCGCCTGCGCCTGACACTCGCCGCCGCTCTGGCGGCGGTGCCCTGTGCTCCTCGTCTGATCGGGCACGGCGCCCAAACTCGCTACGCTCAAACAGGGCGCCTCTACGACCCGATCAGCCTGCGGTGCTCGGCTCGCTTTGAAGGCGCTGAAGATCAAGAGCAGGCAACAGCCAAAGCCAGAGCCGAAGCCGAAGCAGCCGGGCGTGCGCGGCTGCTTTTTGCTTACGCGCTGAAATCCTCGGTGAGCCGCGGCCAAGGACGAGGATCAGACCCGCGGCGCACCGCGCAAGCATGTGCGGCATGTTCGCACTGACAGTGATGTTCCATCCAACAATCCCTCGTCCCGTCGCGGACCCGCGAAGCGGGCGGGCGGGCCACGAAGCGGTGCGAAAGCCCTTGCTTCAGAAATTTCGATCAGATCCCGAAGGATCAAGCGACCGGCAGCACGACCACCGCCAACGCCCCACCCTCGGCATTCACAAGCGTCACGCTGCCGCCATGCAGCCGCGCACGAACGGCAATCCCAGGCCCGTGCCCCGCTGTCCGGTTGCCGGCGCGGCCAGTGAGTAGAACCGTTCGAAGACCCGCTCCAGCGCGTAATCCGGTACGCCCGGCCCGTCATCGCGCACGCTGATCTCCACCTGATCGCCTTGGGCGACGGCCGACAGCACGATCCGTCCGCCGCGCGGCGAAAACGCGATCGCGTTGTCCAGCAGGTTGGACAGCGCCTGGCGCAGCAGGAAGCCATCGCCGTGCACCGCCAGCCCATCGGCGAGCTGGACCTCGAGGCGCACATCGGCCGCATCCAGTCGCGTCCGCACCGCCCCGGTCGCCTGCGAAAACAGGTCCTGCAGCGCGACCGGCTCGCGGCTCTGCAGCCAGCCGTGCTGCTCCACTTCGGCCAGCGCCAGCAGCTTGTCGATGGTCTCGGTCAGGCGCTGCTGCTGCTCCAGGATGTTGCGGGCAAAGCGCTGGCGCTCGGCCTCGGGCAGCGGCTCCTGCAGCAGTTCGGCCGCGCCGCGGATGCCGGCCAGCGGGCTTTTCATCTCGTGGGTCAGCGACTGCACGTACTGCTCGACGTAGTCCTTTCCCTCCAGCTTGCGGCGCATGGTTTCCAGCGCCTGGCCCAGGTCGCCGATCTCGTCGCGACGCGGCTTGGGCGGGGCCACCGGCAGGCCGGCGCTGACCGCCTGCGCGTAGCGGTTGAGGCGGCCGATGCCGCGCGAGAGCCACCAGGTCATCGCCAGGCCGATCAGTGCCGACAGCCCGATCAACCAGCCGCCGCGGCGCAGGATGCTCTGCTGGCTGGCGGCGATGAACGGCTCGAAGGTGCGGTTGGGCTGGGACAGGGTCAGCACGCCGATCAGCCGTGCCGGCGTCACGCCCGGCGCATGGATCGGCGCGGCCACGTGCATCACCGTGTGCACCTCATCACCAGGCGACTCGGGACTGGAACGCGCACCGTACTGGCCGCGCAGGGTGCGGTAGACATCGTTCCAGCGCGAATTGTCGCGGCCCACCTCACGCCCGCGCGAGTCGAACACCACCACCCCCTGCGCATCGGTGATGCTGACCCGGTAGTCGACCCGCTTCTTGGGGATCTGCCAGATATGCGCATCCACCTCGCGCTCGGCGGCGGCCTCCAGGTCGCGCGCGAACTGGCCATCGGCGATGTGGCCGGCGGCCAGGTCATCGGCCGCCATCACCGCCAGCACGTTGGCGGTATCGACCAGGGTGGATTCCATCGCCTGGCGCACGCCGGGCTTGACCTCGTTGACGAACACCCGCATCACGAAGAACGCAGCCAGGCCGGTGATCAGGAAGAACCCGAGGAACAGCCGCACCCCGATCCGCACGGCCTACAGCTCCAGCGAATAGCCGATCCCGCGATGCGTGCGCACCGGGTCGGGGTCGGCGCCGGCCGCGCGCAGCTTGGCGCGCAAGGTCTTGATGTGGGTATCGACGGTGCGGTCGGCGCTGTCGGCATCGCGGTCCCAGCCGCGGTCCATCAGCTGGGCGCGGCTGAGGATGGCGCCAGGGCGCTGCAGCAGCGCGGCCAGCAGCGCGTACTCATAGCGGGTCAGGTCCAGCACGGTGTTGCGGAAGCGCACCCGGTGGCCCTCGTGGTCCACGCTGAACTCGCCGCGCGCCGGGCCTTGTGCCGGTTGCGCGATGCTGCGACGCAGCCGCGCGCGCACCCGCGCCACCAGCTCGCGTGGCGAGAACGGCTTGGCGATGTAGTCGTCCGCGCCCAGTTCCAGCCCCAGCACCCGATCGATCTCCTCGTTGCGCGCGGTCAGGAACAGCACCGGCACCTCGGAAAACGCGCGCAGCTGCCGGCACACATCCAGGCCACTGCCGTCAGGCAGGCCCACATCCAGGACCACCACGTCCACCCCGCCGGCACGCACCCGCGGGGCGACCTGGCGCGCCAGCGTCACGTGCTCGGCCTGCAGGCCTTCGCTGCGCAGCGCGTAGAGCACGGCGTCGGCAATGGCGGCTTCGTCTTCGACAACCAGCACGTTGGGCATGGCGCGCAGCATAACGGCGCCCTGCGGCCTTTCTGTATCCTGCACGCGATGAATTACCGCCACGCCTTCCACGCCGGCAACCACGCCGATGTCCTCAAGCACATGGTGCTGGTCAACCTGCTGGAGGCGCTGACGCGCAAGGACAGTCCGTATTTCGTGCTGGACACCCATGCCGGCCGCGGCCATTACCTGCTGGCTGCGGCCGAAAGCCGCAAGACCGCCGAGGCCGAGGAAGGGGTCTTCAAGCTGTTCGGCCAGGCCCGCCTGCACGAAAGCATCGAGCGCTACCTGCGCGCGGTGCAGTCGCACAACCCGGTCGGCGCGCTGCTGGCCTACCCCGGCTCGCCGCTGCTGATCGCCCAGCACCTGCGCCAGCAGGACCGCCTGGCCGCCTGCGAGCTGCAGCCGGAGGAAGCCCAGCGCCTGCGCGAGCTGTTCCACCACGACAGCCGGGTGGCCGTGCATACCCGCGATGGCTACGGCGCGATCAAGGCGCTGCTGCCGCCGCGGATCGGCCAGACCAGGTTCGGCCGCGGCCTGGTGCTGATCGACCCGCCCTACGAAACGCAGGACGCCGAGTACCGGCAGATCATCGCCAGCGTGCGCGAAGGCCTGGGCCGCTGGCCCCACGCCACCTGGGCGGTGTGGTACCCGATCAAGCAGCGCCGCACCCTGCTGCCGTTCCTGCGCAAGGCCGCCGCGCTGCCGGCCCGCTCCATCTGGCTGGCCGAACTGCAGGTGCGCGCGGATGATTCACCGCTGCGCCTGGCCGGCAGCGGCATGCTGATGATCAACGCACCCTGGCAGCTGGAGCAGGCCATCGCCCCGGCCCTGCCCATCCTGCAGAACCTGCTGGGCCAGGCCGGTGCCACCACCCGCCTGGAGTGGCTCAAGCAACCCGAATGACGCCATCGCGCGGCCCCCACGTTGCGCTGTCGCGCCTGTAATGCGGATGTCAAACCGGCTTTCACTTCATGCGTGCCAGCATCGGTTGCATGAGCGGGCAAAAGCGATTGCCGCCATGGCATGAGAAGTTCCGGCTGCAAGATGGCCGGGAGCTGCTGATTCGCCCCATCCGGCACGAGGATGCGGCCCCGATCCGCGGAGGTTTTCTGCTGCTGGAGCCTGAGCAGATCCGCCGGCGATTTCTCACGACCATGGCCGAACTTCCGGCGGAACAGGCTGCACGCCTGTGCAGCCCGGACCCGCGCAGCGAATTCGCCCTGGTCGCCGCCGAGCCGCTGCCGCCGGGTGAGGCGCTGGTCGGTGCGGTGGCCAGGGCCCGGGTCCTGGACGGCGCGCGCCATGCCGAATACGCGATCCTGGTCAGCCGTTTCATCGTCGGCCAGGGTGTCGGCCGGCACTTGATGCGCCGATTGGTGAAGTGGGCCCGCAGCCGCAAGCTGGAGCAGCTGCACGGCGAAGTCCTGGACGACAACCAGCCGATGCTGCAGCTGGTCAGGTCGCTGGGCTTTCGCGTGCTGCCAGCCCATGACGCCCCCGGCCTGGCCCGGGTGGTGCTGGATCTTGGGACCGCGGCCGGCAAGACCGGCGAGCCGGATCTTGTGCCGGCACGCTGACCGTTTCCGGCCCTGCGTGGCCGGGCAGCCCCCTTCGCCCTATCCTGTGATTGCGCCCCGTAGGAGCGGACCGCAGGGCCGCGAGAGGCTTCACCGGGAAAGCCCCATCGCGCTCAAGCCCCATCGCGCCGGTGGCGCGCTCGGACGCGGTTCAGCGCGCTGGCCACGCTAAAATGGCGGACTGATGAGCAAGTCCCCCCACTCCCCGCCGCTGCCGCGTGCCGGCCAATCGCGCGCCTGGTGGCGCGCCCCTTCGTCCCCGACCGCGCTGGCTTGGTACATCGCCCAGGCCGCCCGCGCACATGACGGTCCGCTGTTGGCCATTGCCGCCGACAACCAGGCCGCGCGCCAGCTCGAATCGGACCTGCACACCCTGCTGGGGCCGGACCCGGAGCTGCCGGTGCTGCCATTCCCGGACTGGGAGACCCTGCCCTACGACCGTTTCAGCCCGCACCCGGACATCATTTCCCAGCGCCTGTCGGCACTGAACCGCCTGCCCACGCTGGGCCGCGGGATCGTGGTGGTGCCGATCCAGACCCTGATGCAGCGGCTGCCGCCAGTGGCGCGCATGGTCGGCAGCAGCTTCGACTACAAGGTCGGCCAGCGGCTGGACTTGGACGCGGAGAAGCGCCGCCTGGAAGCGGCCAGCTACCGCAACGTGCCGCAGGTGCAGGACCCGGGCGACTTCGCCGTGCGCGGCGGGCTGCTGGACGTGTTCCCGATGGGCGCCCAGGCGCCACTGCGGATCGAGTTGTTCGACGAGACCATCGACACCATCCGCGCCTTCGACCCGGACACCCAGCGCTCGCTGGAAAAGACCGATGCAGTGCGCATCCTGCCCGGGCGCGAAGTGCCGCTGGATCCGCGCAGCGTCGAGCAGGCGATGAACACCCTGCGCGAGCGGTTCGACGTGGACACGCGCAAGAGCGCGCTCTACCAGGACCTCAAATCCGGCATCGCCCCGGCTGGGGTGGAGTACTACCTGCCGCTGTTCTACGCGCAGACCGCCACCTTGTTCGATTACCTGGGACAGACGGCGCTGCCGCTGCTGGCCGAGGTGGCGCTAAGCAATGGCGATGCGTTCTGGTTGCAGGCGCAGGCGCGTTACGAACAGCGCCGCCACGATGTCGAACACCCGGTGCTGCCCCCGGAGGAACTGTACCTGGGGCCCAATCCGCTGCGTGAGGCGCTCAACCGGCTGCCGCGCATCGAGCTGTGCGGGCCGGCGCATCCGCGTTTCGAGGACGCCACGCCGCTGGGCGATGTCGCCCTGCCGCCGCTGCCGCTGGCCCCGCGCGATGCACCGGCAGGACAGGCGCTCAAGACCTTCCTGCAGGACTATCCGGGCGGGGTGCTGATCGCCTCGGACTCGGCCGGCCGCCGCGAAGCGCTGATGGAAGTGATGCAGTCGGCCGGTCTGATGCCGGAGGTGGTGGCCGATTTCAATGCTTTTCTGAACCCTTCTCCCTCCGGGAGAAGGTGGCGCGAAGCGTCGGATGAGGGTACGACGAAGACCGCAACGTCCGAACCATCGCGCACGTCCCGCACCCTCACCCCGCTCCCGGTGGGAGAGGGGCTCAAAGGCAGGTTCGCCATCGCCGTGGCGCCGCTGGAAGACGGCTTTGCGCTGGAATCCCCGCCCATCGCGGTGCTGACCGAGCGCCAGCTGTTCCCCGAGCGGGCCAACCAGCCGCATCGCCGGCGCCGCAGCGGCAAGGAGCCCGAGGCGATCATCCGCGATCTGGGCGAGCTGTCCGAAGGCGCGCCGATCGTCCACGAAGACCACGGCGTGGGTCGCTACCGCGGCCTGGTGACGCTGGAAGCCGGCGGCATGCCGGCCGAATACGTGGAGATCGAATACGCCAAGGGCGACCGCCTGTACGTGCCGGTGGCCCAGCTGCACCTGATCAGCCGCTATTCCGGTGCCTCGGTGGAAACCGCGCCGCTGCATTCGCTCGGTGGCGAGGCCTGGACCAAGGCCAAGCGCCGGGCGGCGGAGAAGGTGCGCGATGTGGCCGCAGAACTGCTGGAAATCCAGGCCCGCCGTCAGGCGCGCGCCGGCCTGGCGCTGGACGTGGACCGGGCGATGTACGAGCCGTTCGCGGCGACCTTCCCGTTCGAGGAAACCCCCGACCAGCTGCACGCCATCGACGCGGTCCTGCGCGACCTGGCCAGCAGCCAGCCGATGGACCGGGTGGTCTGCGGCGACGTGGGCTTCGGCAAGACCGAGGTCGCCGTGCGCGCCGCGTTTGCCGCGGCCAGCGCCGGCAAGCAGGTGGCGGTGCTGGTGCCGACCACGCTGCTGGCCGAGCAGCACTACCGCAATTTCAGCGACCGCTTCGCCGACTGGCCGCTGCGCGTTGAAGTGCTCTCGCGCTTCAAGTCGGCCAAGCAGATCAAGGCCGAGCTGGCCAAGCTGGCCGAGGGCGAGCTGGATGTCATCGTCGGCACCCATCGGCTGCTGCAGCCGGATGTGAAGTTCAAGGACCTGGGCCTGGTCATCGTCGATGAGGAACAGCGCTTCGGCGTGCGCCAGAAGGAGGCCCTCAAGGCCCTGCGTGCCAACGTGCACCTGCTCACGCTCACCGCCACGCCGATCCCACGCACCCTCAACATGGCCATGGCCGGCCTGCGCGACCTGTCGATCATCGCCACCCCGCCGGCCAACCGCATGGCGGTGCAGACCTTTGTCACCGTGTGGGACGAGGCGCTGCTGCGCGAGGCTTTCCAGCGCGAGCTCAGCCGAGGCGGCCAGGTGTATTTCCTGCACAACGACGTGGAAAGCATCGGCCGCATGCAGCGCGACCTGCAGGTCATGGTGCCCGAGGCGCGGATCGGCGTGGCCCACGGCCAGATGCCCGAGCGCGAGCTGGAGCAGGTGATGCTGAGCTTCCAGAAGCAGCGCTTCAACGTGCTGCTGTGCTCGACCATCATCGAGTCGGGCATCGACATCCCCAACGCCAACACCATCATCATCAATCGCGCCGACCGCTTCGGCCTGGCCCAGCTGCACCAGCTGCGCGGGCGGGTGGGTCGCTCGCACCATCGCTCCTATGCCTATCTGGTCACGCCGGAAATGCGCTCGCTGACCGACGACGCGCGCCGCCGGCTGGAAGCCATCTCCTCCATGGACGAACTGGGCGCCGGCTTCATGCTGTCCACCCATGACCTGGAGATCCGCGGCGCCGGCGAGCTGCTGGGCGAGGACCAGAGCGGGCAGATGGCCGAGATCGGCTTCAGCCTGTACACCGAGCTGCTGGAGCGTGCGGTGCGCTCGATCCGCAGGGGCCAGCTGCCCGACCTGGATGCCGGCCAGGCGCGCGGGGCCGAGATCAGCCTGCACGTGCCCGCGCTGATCCCGGAAGATTACCTGCCCGACGTGCACACCCGCCTGACCCTGTACAAGCGCATCTCCAGCGCCCCGGACGTGCACGAACTGCGCGAACTGCAGGTGGAAATGATCGACCGCTTCGGCCTGCTGCCCGACCCGGTCAAGTCGCTGTTCGCCACCGCCGAGCTGAAACTCACCGCCGACGCGCTGGGCATCCGCAAGCTGGAACTGGGCGAGAACGGCGGCCGCATCGTGTTCGACGCCAAGCCCCAGGTCGACCCGATGACCGTGATCCAGATGATCCAGAAACAGCCGCGGATCTACGTCATGGACGGCCCGGACAAGCTCAGGATCAAGCTGCCCCTGCCCGAGCCAGCCGACCGCTTCAACGCGGCCAAGGGACTACTCGCGGCCCTGGCGCCGGCGGCGTGAAGCTGCAGCGCTGGCAGCTCCTTCTCCCCCGCCTGCGGGGCGAGAAGGCACGGCTTGCGCGCCACTGGCGCGCGTGCCTTGGAGCGCCCGCGCCGCTAGCGCGGGCCGGGGTGCGAAGCAGAAGTGGCTCGAAGAGCCGATGAGGGGGCGAGCGCAGCGAGTTGCTGTTGCCCCACATGCGGTGAAACAAGGCAAGAGCGCCCGGCCCTGCGCGGGAGAGAGGGAGCCTCGAACGCGCCGAGTAGACAGTTGCTCCTACCAAAAGCGGGATGTCGCCGGCGATCAAGGTGTTCGTAGGAGCGGACCGCAGGGCCGCGAGGGGCTTTACCGGGAATGCCCATCGCGCCCCTGCGGTGCGCTCCTACGGGAAAGCCCATCGCGACCATGGGCCCTACGGCCGCATCGCCGGGATTTTGCTCCTTCTCCCCCGCCTGCGGGGGAGAAGTGGCCGCCGGGATCAGCCCGCCATCGACGCCTGCAGCCTGGCCTGGCGGCCGCTCAGGGCGGCCAGCGCAGCGGCCTGGGTCTGTGGGTCCAGGCTGACCAGTGCGTTGAAGTGCTCGGTGACCCAGGTCGCGATCGGTACGCCGTCGCGGAACAGCACGCGGTTGCCCGGCACCCGCGCCACCCGCTCGCCGGGCAGCACGCTGCCCAGCAGGTTGGCCGGGTCCGAGGCCGACAGGCTGAGCAGGCGTCCGTCGTGCGGGCGATGGCGTATCTGGCGCAGCAGGCCGATGGCCTCGGGCAGGGCGAACTGTTCGCCGGACAGGCCGTCGATGAAGCGGCCGCCGCGGATCTCGCCGCGCGCTTCCAGTCGCTGGTAGACCCGCACCAGCTCGCGCCAGGGGGGCAGCCAGGCGGCCTCGCGTTCCAGCAGGCGCCAGGCGATCACGCCGTAGCGCTGCAGCAGGATCCGGGCGATGTGTTCGACCGACTCGCCACGCGCTTCGGCCATCAACGCACGGCCCTGGGCCTGATCGGCATCGGGCAGCTGGCGCGCACGCACCAGCGCCCAGCGGCCGGCGTCCTGGATGCCGAACAAGGGCACGCGCCGGCGCTTGCGCGCCCGCACTGCCAATGACAATGACCAGGGAAACACGATGAACGGCGCTGACAGTCTTTGCGATACCTTGCTTGCCAATGATGTGGACGTTTGCTTTGCCAACCCCGGCACATCAGAAATGCACTTTGTCGCCGCATTGGATCGCAAGCCCAAGATGCGTTGCGTCCTGGGCCTGTTTGAAGGCGTGGTGACGGGCGCGGCCGACGGTTACGCGCGCATGGCCGACAAGCCTGCCGCCACGCTGCTGCATCTGGGGCCCGGCCTGGGCAATGGCCTGGCCAACCTGCACAACGCCAAGCGCGCCCGCACGCCCATGGTCAACATCGTGGGCGACCACGC
>LNAP01010058.1_pt1 | contig 14355 bp, 7 predicted proteins | sample 602601 | NCBI WGS metagenome assembly LNAP01 (sample SAMN02440304, study PRJNA202911) | soil metagenome | biome: Subtropical and temperate rainforests or woodlands; isolation source: soil samples (1 kg each in a 20% v/v slurry with milli Q water) were... ...
CCACCGCTGCCGGCCCGGCCGCCGCAAGTTCTGGCGGTGCCGCCGGTGGTGGTCACAGCTCCGTGATGCTCGACGCCACCGCTGGCCGCGTCGATCCGATCATCGGCTTCCCAACCAATGGTCCTGATTCCACTGCTACCCCCACTACGCTCGATACCGGCAACCAGACCATCACGACCACCACAACCATCACGTCCGTCAACGCCCCGAGCGTAATGACCGCTGATACTGGCACTCTGGCCGAAGACAGCGTCGCAACGGGTAATGTACTGACCAACGATAGCGATGCCGAGACGCCGCTCAGCGTCACCGGCTTCACCATCGCTGGCGTGACCGGCAGTTTCACCGCAGGCCAGACAGCGACCATCGTCGGTGTCGGTACGTTGACCATCGGTGGCAATGGCGACTACACCTTTACTCCGGACGCCAACTACAACGGTGCTGTACCGCAAGTTACGTACACCACCAACACCGGCTCCAGCAGCACACTGGGTCTCACCGTGACGGCGGTCGATGACCCGAGCGTTTTGACTGCCGACACCCAAGTCACTACTGAAGACACCGCAGCGATCGGCAACGTGCTGAGCAACGACAGCGACATCGACAACGTGCTGAGCGTGGTTACTTTCACCATTGACGGCGTCAATGGCACCTTCACCGCTGGCCAAACCGCGACCATCGCCAACGTCGGTACCTTGGTGATCGCGGCGAACGGCGCTTACACCTTCACGCCGGCCGAAAATTACAACGGCACGGTGCCAACCGTGAGCTACACCGTCACCGACGGCTCGGGCAGCAACGTCACCTCGACCCTGACCATCGACGTCACGCCGGTCGATGACAGCTTCACCGATGCCAGCGAAACGGTCTCCACCCAGGAAGACACCGCTGTCACCGGCAGCGTCCTCACCGGCACCTCGAGCGTCGACGGGCCGGTCAGCGTGGTCAATTTCACCATCGGTGAAACCACCTACGCCGCTGACAGCACGGCCACCATCGCCAATGTCGGCACCCTGGTGATCGGCGCCAACGGCGCTTACACCTTCACGCCGGCCGAAAATTACAACGGCAGCGTGCCGACGGTCAGCTACACCGTCACCGACGGCTCGGGCAGCAATGTCACCTCGACGCTGACCATCAGCGTCACCCCGGTCGATGACCCGAGCGTTCTGATCGCAGATACCAAGACCGTCGATGAAGACCACGTTGCAATCGGCAACGTGCTTGGCAATGACATCGATGTCGATAACGCCCTGAGTGTCGCGACATTCGCCATACAAGGCGTCCCTGGCTCCTTTACTGCGGGTCAAGTCGCGACTATAAGCGGCGTCGGTACTGTGACTATCGCCACCAACGGCGATTACAGTTTCACCCCTGCCGCAAACTGGAACGGCACCGTTCCACAGATCAGCTACACAACCAATACCAATTCCACCAGCACGCTGGATATTACGGTCAACTCGGTCAACGACGCTCCGACCGTTAATTCCACCTCGGCCAGCGGTGATGAAGATCATGTGATCGCCGTGCAGCTCGGCGGAAATGACATTGATGGCAGCGTCAACCACTTCACCCTGACCAGCCTGCCGGCCAATGGCAGTTTTTACGCAGACGCGGCCGGGACCATTGCGTTGACCACCAGCAGCGTGATCGCCGCAACCGCTAATGGCGCAACGGTTTACTTCAAACCCACCGGCGACTGGAGTGGCACCACCAGCTTCACCTACAGTGTTACCGACAACGGGGGCATGCCTTCTGCTACTTCAGCGACCGGCACCATCGTCGTCGCGCCAGTGACCGATACCCCGAGCCTGTCACTGACCGGTGGCGGTATGGTTGCCTCAACCGACTTCCAGGAAGTCGCGGTGAACGGTTCGAATACCAACGTCGATGTCAGCAAGCTTGGCAACGGCGTCTGGCACACGGACAACCAAGGAGGTATGGTCGAAATCGGCAAGGCCAGCGTTTACGGTGCCGGCGGCAATAGCCAGGTCATCGAACTTGAGCGCAATGCCGGTGATGCGAGCAACCTCTACACCACTATCGATGCGAAGTCCGGCACCACCTATAACGTGTCGTTCGACTATGCACCGCGTGCCGGCGTAGATAATTCGCTTATCAACGTGTACTGGGGCGGCAAGCTCATTGGCACCCTGAACACCTCGACCACGGGCATGCAGCACTACAGCTTCGACGTTCCGGTCATTGCCGATGGCAACCAGAAACTCGAATTCCGCGCCGGGGACAGCAACAGCCTGGGCGGCGTGCTGGACAACATCAATGTCACTCAGGTGCTCAACTCTGGCCTTGAAGACAACGCGATCCTGTTGTCCACCATCCAAGCCCACACCAATGACGCCGACGGTTCGGAAACGCTCACTCTCACACTGAGTGGCTTGCCGGCGGGCTCCATACTCACTGATGGCAACCATACCTTCAATGCTGCCGACGGCTCGACGTCGGTGGACATTACGGGTTGGAACCTGTCCACGCTCAAGCTGACACCGCCGACAAACTTCAATGGCGACATTCCCCTGACCGTTACGGCCACCGCCAAAGACGGCGACGCCCCAAGTGCGAGCACCTCGCTGCCACTGGTGGTGCACGTTGCTGCCGTCGATGACGCAAGCGTGCTGCAGACGGATAAGATCACCGTCGAAGAAGATCACAACGCGATCGGCAACGTGCTGACCAACGACCACGATGTCGATAATGTCCTGAGCGTCGCAAGCTTCAGCGTGAACGGGGTCAACGGCAGTTTCACGGCGGGCCAGACCGCAACCATCACTGGTGTCGGTACGCTAATCATCGCCAGCAACGGCGACTACACCTTCAAGCCGGCTGCCGACTGGAATGGCAACGTTCCACAGGTGACGTACACCACCAATACTGGCTCAAGCAATACGTTGAACATCAGCGTCACGCCGGTCAACGACAACGTTACCGACGCCAACGAAACCGTCTCGACCCTGGAAGATACCGCCTTGACCGGCAGTGTCCTCACCGGCACGAGCAGCGTTGACGGCCCGGTCAGCGTGGTTAACTTCACCATCGGTGAAACCACCTACGCCGCCGGCAGCACGGCGACCATCGCCAATGTCGGCACCCTGGTGATCGGCGCCAACGGCGCTTACACCTTCACCCCGGCCGCCAACTACAACGGCACGGTGCCGACCGTCAGCTACACCGTCACCGACGGTTCGGGACCGAACGACACCTCGACCCTGACCATCAGCGTCACCCCGGTCGATGACAGCTTCACCGACATCAGCGAAAGCGTAACCACCGCCGAAGACACCGCCGTGACCGGCAGTGTGCTCACTGACACGAGTAGCGTTGACGACCCGGTCAGCGTGGTCAACTTCACCATCGGTGCAACCACTTACACCGCCGGCAGCACGGCGACCATCGCCAACGTCGGCACCTTGGTGATCGCGGCGAACGGCGCTTACACCTTTACCCCGGCCGCCAACTACAACGGCACGGTGCCGACCGTCAGCTACACCGTCACCGACGGTTCGGGACCGAACGACACCTCGACCCTGAACATCAGCGTCACGCCGGTCGATGACAGCTTCACCGACGCCAACGAAACGGTATCGACCCTGGAAGATACTGCCCTCACCGGCAGTGTCCTCACCGGCACGAGCAGCGTTGACGGCCCGGTCAGCGTGGTCAACTTCACCATCGACGGTGTTACTGGCACTTTCATCGCCGGCCAGACCGCGACCATCGCCAATGTCGGCAGCCTGGTAATCGCAGCAAACGGGGCTTACACCTTCACCCCGGCCGCCAACTACAACGGCACGGTGCCAACCGTCACCTACACCGTCACCGACGGCTTTGGACCCAACGCCACCTCGACCCTGAACATCAGCGTCACGCCAGTCGATGACCCGAGTGTGCTGGCTGCTGACCTCGAAACCACCCTTGAGGACAAGATCGCCGCCGGTAACGTTCTGACCAATGACCGCGATGTGGACAACGTTCTCAGCGTGACCAAGTTCACTATTGGTGGCATCGAGTACACCGCGGGGGGCACTGCCACCATCGCAAACGTGGGCAGGCTGACTCTCAGTGCCAACGGTGACTACAGCTTTACCCCTGCCGACAATTGGAGTGGCAAGGTTCCGACTGTGACCTACACCACCAATACCGGCTCAAGCACCACGCTGGACATCAGTGTGACCGCGGTCGCGGATACACCGATCGTGACCGCCACCACGTCTCAGGTGGCCGAGAACAGCAGCATCGCGTTGGGCTTGAAAGTAACGTCAGTGGACACTGATGGCTCTGAAACCCAGACCATTACCTCGATCGGCGGCATCCCGGCAGGTGCGACCCTGACCGATGGCACGCACACCTTTACCGGCACAACCGGTAACGGCGTCGTCAACCTCAGCGGGTGGGATGTAAGCAAGTTGAGCTACACCCCGGCACCGTACGCCACCGGCACCAACACGCTGACCGTGACGGCAGTCTCGACCGAGAGCCAGGGTGGTTCGGCCAGCAATACGACGCAGATTCCGATCACGATCAATCCAGCGGTCTACAACGCCGTCACTGCCACGGCGGCCAATGACACCGTCACCGGCACCGACGGCAATGACATCATCATCGCCGACATCGGCGGCCTGACCGTGGTGCCGGGCACCAACTACAACATCGCCTTCATGGTCGACAGCTCCGGCAGTATGAGTTCCTCGTCGATCAATTCGGCCAAGGATTCGCTGACGTCGGTGTTCAACACCCTCAAGCAAAGCCTGGGCAGCAACTCGGGTACGGTGAACATCTTCCTGGTGGACTTCGACACCCAGGTCAACAAGTCCCTCAAAGACCCGAATGCGCTGACTCAGTTGAAGGCGACTCTGGACTCGATGTCATCCGGTGGCGGCACCAACTATGAGGACGTGTTCAAAACCACGGCCAACTGGTTCCAGAGTGCGGACGCCGTGGCCAACACCGGGGCGAAGAACCTCACGTATTTCATTACTGACGGCAAGCCGACTTACTACCAGAGCGGCGAGTCGACCAACCCGACTCTGTATGGCAGCACAACACTCGATAGCCTGATCACCACCAGCAACTATCAGCTGGGCACAGCGATCAGCCTGTTCCCCGACAGCACGCACCAGATCGACATTACCGCCTCGGGCTATGTGACGGTCTGGACCAAGAGCAGCAACGGCAACAATGGCAATGGCAATGGCAATGGCAACGGAAACGGAAGTAACTGGTCATCCAAGGACTTCGGCTATCTGCATGCCCAGGGTGACGGTACCTACGAGTTCTCGGGTCGTGACGGCGACGGCAACAGCACCGACGGGGACACCACCAGCAACTCCACCGGCAGCTTTACGTTGCTGAGCAACCTGTCGAATGTCGAGGCGATTGGCCTCAACAGCGGAGTGAGCCTCAACGACCTGAAGCCGTACGACTCGAATCAATCGCCACAAACCAACATTGATCCGAAGGACCTGGCCAACTCGATCATCGGCCACACTGAAGCGACGATGCCGGGTCACGACACCGTCAGCGGTGGCGACGGCAACGACCTTCTGTTCGGCGATCTGGTGAGCTTCAACGGCATTGCCGGCGAGGGTTACCAGGCAATGCAAGCCTTCGTGGCGCAGCAATCCGGTGTGGACGTCAGCAACGTCACCACCAGCAATGTGCACCAGTACATCACCGAGCATTACAACGCGTTCGATGTGTCCGGTGCCCATGACGGCAACGACACCCTGCTGGGCGGGGCGGGCAATGACATCCTGTTCGGTTTGGGCGGTAACGACACCCTCGACGGAGGCAAGGGCAATGACATCCTGCTCGGAGGTACCGGCAACGACACGTTGATGGGTGGACAGAGCAACGACATCCTGATCGGTGGTTCCGGTGGTGACACCTTCGTCTGGAAAGCGGGCGACACCGGCAACGACGTGATCAAGGACTTCAAGGCCAGTGAAGGTGACCGGATCGACCTGCGCGATCTATTGCAAGGCGAAACCGGTAGCACCATCGACAACTTCCTGAAGATCTCCACGGTCGATGGCGTGTCGTCGCTGCAAGTCAGCACAACCGGCCAGTTCAACTCGGGCAATGCGGCCGCCGCCACACCGGACGTGACGATCAAACTGGAAGGCAACAACTGGTCGAGCGCCAACCTGCACAACCTGATTGCCGGTAGCGACCCGACCATCAAGATCGATCACAACAACAGCTGATGCGTGATAACGGCCGCTCCCTATGGGGTGGCCGTCACGTTTGCATCCGCTGCCCGGTGACGATTTCGTCGCTGCGCCACATACTGGCATGCAGTTGACCTATGCTGCTGACAGCATGACGCTGGTTCAATTCTGAGGGATGCTCAATGTTTTACGTGCAACGCGATGCGCAGGGCCTGTTGGTACGCGTGGAACCCGCCGCCTACGCCGAGGCCACGGAAACGCTGGCGGCCGACAATCATGAGATCCTGGCCTGGTTTGCCAACGCGGCTGTGGAAAACAGCCTCAAACAGCTCAAGCAGAGCGACTTTGAAATGATTCGGGTACTCGATGACCTGATTCAGGTGCTGACCCAAAAAGGCGTGATCCGTGTCACCGACCTGCCACCGGCGGCCCAGGCCAAACTGATGGACCGGACCCAGGCGCGTGAGGCGTTGGGTGGGTTGAGTCAGTTGATCGATGAGAATGAAAGCGGGTTGATCTGATCATCGATCTTCAGTGACTGTTCCAGCCGTCGTCGCGGGCTTGCCCGCGATGAAGGCGTCACTGACAACCCGACGCCAAGAGTTACTTCCAGGGCTTGGGCTCGCCGAACAGCTGGCCCTGCACACCATATAGCCCCATCTCGCGAATCACCGACAACTCCCCTTCTGTCTCGACCCGCTCGGCAATCAGGGGCAAGTCAATGCTGTGCGCCGCTCGCTGGATCGCCTCGATGAACAGGCGTTTGTCACTCTCCAGATCAATCGACCGAATGTAGCTGCCATCGATTTTCAGGTACGCCAGACCCAACCGGGCCAGGTTGCCGATCATGCTGAAGCGGCCACCGAAACGTTGCAGGCTCAGGGAGAACCCCAGTTCGCGCAGGCGCCGGGTCAGTTGCTCCAACACTGCCTGATCAGGCAGTTGCTCTTCGCCAATTTCCAGAGTCAGACGCGGGCCGAGGTTGGAGTGCGAGCGCAGTATCTCGAAGATTTTGTTTTGCGCCTGCGGATCGGCCAGGGTAGCCGACGACAGGTTCAGCGCCAGCGATTCCTCATGCCCGCTCATTTGCTCCAATACCCGCTCGAGCATCAGCCGGTCCAGACGTGCAGTCCAGCCGAAGCGCTCCAACCAAGGCAGAAAACGCCCGGCGGGGATGGTCTGGCCGTGTTCGTCGAGTAGTCGCGACAACACTTTGTAGTGCAACACCAGCTGCGTGTCCTGGGTGGCCACGACCGGCTGGAAATACAGCTCGAAACGTTGCTGTGTCAGCGCCTGGTCGAGCATGAGGTGCCAGGCGTGGTGATCGTCGCCAACACTGGCCGCAAGGCTGTGCTCGATACAGGCCCAGTTCTGTTCGCCCTGGCTTTCGGCCTGCGCCAGAGCCTGATCGCCGAGACTGAGTACGGCTTGCGGCGAGTCGCCGTGAGCAAAAGGCGCCAGGCCGATAGAGGCTACGGCTGCCACATCGGTGGCGCCGGTAGCGTGAAGACTGGCCAAGGCGCTGTCGAGGCTCTGTGCCAATTGCAGTGCTTCTGTGCGCACCAATCCCGGTGCCAGTACGGCAAATTCGCCACCACGAATACGGGTGACCAGGTTTTGGGTTTCCGGGTATTTGGCGCACTCGCGGGACAATTGCTCGCCGACGGCCTTGAGCACTTCATCGGTGCGCTGACCACCAAGGCGCTGGTTTAGGCCAGCCAGATCCTTGACCCGCAACAGCAGCAGGTAACCGGAACTGGCCTGCTCCGGGTTGCTCACCCGCGCATTCAATTGCATCTCGAAATAACGCCGGTTGGCCAACCCGGTCAATGAGTCCTGATAGGACTCGACCCGCAATTTTTCACTACGCTCCGCTTGCTCCTGAAACAACGCCTTGAGCTTCTCGACCATCTGGTTCATGGCCTGCACCACCCGGCGCAGTTCGGGGGTGCGCGGCAGTTCCGGCAGACTGAGGAATTCCCGCCGGGCGATGGCATGGGATTGCTTGACCATGTAATCCAGCGGTCTCAATTGTTGACGCAGCAACAGTGCGCCAAGTACCGCACTGACTGCACCGCATAACAGCAACCAGCTCAGGCTGCCCAAAGCGCTTTGCCACAATTTGGCCAGCGCGAACATCGGGTGGCTGACCACCTCGACCCGGGCCGCCTGCTCCCAGCCGCGGCTGACGATCGCATCACCACCAGCGGGCTCCAGACCGATCAGTTTGACGAACCAGTCCGGAACATTGTTGACCGCCGGAATGCCCGTGCGCTCGACCAGAGTCTGATTGGTCTTCACATCGACCACGCGGATGCTCGCGTAGTAACCGCTGTCGAAAATCGAGCTGACCAGCAACTCGACCATCGCCGGGTCGTCGATGTTCGGTGTCAGGGACAGCGCCAGCGCCGTCGCGGCATCCTGGGCATGGGAGCGCAACTGGTTGACGTACTGAGTACGCGAGCTCTCCAGACTGACCATGAAACTGCCGGTGAAGGCGACCACCAGGAACAGACAGATAGCAATCAACAGCTGTTTGAACAAAGACATCTGAGCACGTGCTCCTAGTTAGTCGTCTCGACCGGGAATCCTTCGGCCTGCATTTTTTTCAACACATCCTGCCAACGCGAAAGGCGTTTGGTATCGCCGACCTTTTTATTGCCCTTGGCACCCGGCAACCACATTCCTTCCGCGTTGAAAGAGTAGACCGGCAGCAAATCCTTTCGCTGGCTGGCCGGCTTGATTGCATCAATCAGGCTGTCGAGCACCAGGGGCTCGGCCTCCGGACTCGAGTAGTAGGTCAGCACCATGTGCGCACGGTTCTGGGTCAGTGCCTTGACATAAGTAATACGCAGCTTTTCACTGGCTACACCGAGGTGTCGCAAGCTGAAGTACTTGGCAATAGCGTAGTCTTCACAGTCGCCGGCGCCTTTCCAGAGGGCTTCGATCGGGGTTTCCCAGTAGTCGACTTCATGCCACAGATCCATGTCTTCGACGTATCGCAGCTGTTTGTTGAAGAAGCGATTGACCACATTGAGTTGTTCCAGCTCGCCGATTTGCTTCTGGCTAGTCAACAAGTATTGCCAATCATTAATGCGCTGCTGACCTTCTCCCAAAGGTCCGTACAATGCCTGCGCTCGCCGGCTGATCAGGGAAAAATCCCAATCGGCGCTCAAGCTGCCCAGCATCACGCCAGTCAGCAGCAATGCGCTGCACAGCCAGCGTAAAATCCGGGGGATCGTTAAACTTGCCACCAATGCGAGGCATCCTGGATAGGCAGGAGGGAGTCGTTCGAATGGTGAAGGTTAGCCCGGAAAAAGACAATGGCACGGTGAGATCACTGTCGGCGCGCTAAACTGCAAGAAAGGCACTCCAGAGCTTGTTTGACAAGCAGTCATGCAGTCACTAGTGTCATTTGGATCCAAAAATATTCCATCAATCAGGGTGCGTTTAGTGACACAAAAGCCCAACCCTCTCAGCAGTATCAAGGTCAACGGGCCGATTCCTGCACACATGGCACGCTCGGTGATCGAAGAAACTCTGCGCGCGGCCATACTCGACGGGCGCATTCCTTGCGGTGCGGCCTTGCGCCAGCAAGACCTCGCCGATCTGTTCGGCGTCAGCCGCATGCCCGTACGCGAAGCCTTGCGCCAACTCGAAGCACAATCGTTGCTCAATGTGGTTGCCCATAAGGGCGCCGTGGTCGCGCCGCTGGTACAGGGCGATGCCGTGGAAACCTACGCGTTGCGCATCTTGCTGGAATCCGAAGCCCTGCGTCTCTCGGTACCACTGCTCCAGGACGAAGATCTCGAACAGGCTGCCCGCTACATCGATGCACTGGAAACGGAAAGCGACTACACCGAAATCGGTCGGCTCAATCGCCTGTTCCACATGGCGCTTTACACCCGGGCGCCGAATCGCCGGCTGTTGAAACTGGTCGAAGACGGCCTGATCGAAGAAGAACGGTTCCTGCGTTTCAACCTGGAAGCCATGGGCCTGGGCAAACTCTCCCAGGATGACCACAAGGCACTGTTGCAGGCAGCCGAAGCCCGAGACGTCGAACACTCCGTGCAGCTGCTCGAGCATCACCTGAACCGAGCGGTCGAGGTCATTACGCGCTACCTCAACAGCCCTGAAGTCCAAGCCAGGAACAGGTCGAAGTAGCTCGCGGCGGCAAGCCAGGGGAATGTACCGAAGGGTTTTCCTCGCTTGCCGAGCATCCCCCAAATGCTCCGCGAATGATTTGATTACAAATCCCCCCACCCCCATACCACACAGCCCTTGCGGCGCCATACCGCCCCCCCAACGCCCCGCCGCCTTAAAACCCGACCATTGCAACGTTTGCGTGATGCCTCAGTAATGGCGGCCACCTCGATTTACGCCCACTCTGGATAACCAGGACAAAAAACGGATGACGCTCCGTGCGAATGGAGCAGTCTCCGCCCCCAGAAGCGAAGGAAGGAGCCTCATCACGGGAACGGAAGGATCGGTATCACTCGCGACCCACTTCCACCCCCTCAGACACCCACAACGACGCCCGTAAAAAGTTACTTCGAGTGAGGCATTCACTCTTTATTTAATTCTGACTTACATAAGCCGGAAGGAGTAACTACGCCAAAATAAAACCAATATAAAAAGTTTTATTGGAACTTGTCATCTTCGAGAAAGTTGAATATTGAAATAACAACAAAACAACTTGATCAACACTTTATATGTGTATTAGTTTTTCTTCGCCGCCAGCCACAAACGGCAGCAACGCCTCAGCTACTCGGCATCAATAGCACTGAAAAAAATCAATACGTTTGAGGTACCCGTTCGCCAGGAGAAAACTTCCAGCGAACTTCAGTGCTTGATTACTTCTCACCCCGGATCATTTACAGGCTCATCCATGAAACCAACTAAAGAACGTCTGCTTCAAAAAAAATCAGAACTTAGCGAGCACCCGATCTTCTCTGAAATACATTCGCTGCCGGTCCTGCGACGCTTCATGGAAACCCACGTGTTTGCCGTATGGGACTTCATGTCGCTGACCAAGCGCCTGCAACAGGAATTGACCTGCGTTCGACTGCCCTGGCTGCCACCGCAGGATCCCCAGGCTGCGCGGTTGATCAACGAGATCGTACTGGGTGAGGAGTCGGATGATCGTCCGGCTCGGGGTCATTACAGCCACTTCGAGTTGTACCTGGATGCAATGCGCGAGGTCGGCGCCTGTACCGTTGCCATCGAACGCTTCGTGGCCCTGCAGCAAGAGGGTGTGAGCTACGACGTGGCCTTGCAGAGCATCAAGGTCGATCCGGCGGCCGCGGACTTCGTTCGCCATACGCTACACACCGCACTGCATGCACCGGGTCACAGTGTGGCGGCGGCGTTTCTGCACGGTCGCGAGAGCGTTATCCCGCAGATGTTCCAGCGCATCCTCGACGATTGGGGCATCGGCATCGAGCAGGCGCCGACTTTCCGGTACTACCTCGAACGGCACATTGAGGTCGACTCCGAGGACCACGGCCCCGCAGCGGAAACGCTTCTGGCGCGACTGGTCGATAGCGACCCGCAACGGCAGGAAGACGTGTACGCCAGCGCTATCGCAGCCGTGGAAAGTCGTATCGCCCTGTGGGACGGGTTGCGCCTGAGCATGAACGTATCCGTCACGGAGGTGAGCGCATGAACGCTGCAGACTACCAATCCTTCGCTGATGCCTGGGAGAGCCGCGCGACCATCCGCACCCGCCCGCGTCGTGTGCTGGAAAACGACGACAAACTGATCTACCCGTTGAGCCGCCAACCGCTGGTGCTGAGCGAAACCTTTGTGCGCCAATGCCCGGAACAGCGCGACTTCGCCCTGGTGCAGACCCTCTACAAGTTCATCAACGATGTGGTGATCTTCGAAACCGAGATCGTCGACAAAACCGCCCGCAGCATCGCCAAGAATCGTTCCCGTTCGCCTGCCGCTACGACGCCATGACTGTCGTGGTGGACGAGGATTATCACGCACTGGTGGCGATGGATTTTATGCAACAGACCATCGCGTTGACCGGCATCACCCCCATTGAATTACCGGATGAAATCGAACTGAGCCGAGCAATACCGGCGGCCGTGGCGCTCGCACCGGAACACCTGCGTAGCGCCGTAGAACTGATCTGCGTGGCCATCGCTGAAAACACGGTGACCGGTGATGTCGCCGCGTTTGCCAAGGACGACACGGTCAAGCAATCGATCAAGGGCCTGATGGCCGATCACTTGCTGGACGAGGGGCGTCACTCCGGTTTTTGGGCGCGGCTGGTACGCATCTACTGGCATGCCGCAAGTGCAGACGACCGCCAGTGCATCGCCCAGATCTTGCCGGTGTTCATTGGTCATTACCTGACCAACGACATCCAGAAATCCTTCGACTTCTGCCTGATCGACGCACTGCAGATCAACGACTCGGCGCGCCACGCCCTCAGGAACGAAGTATCGGCACTGGCCTTCCCGATAAGTCGCCATCACCCGCTGGTGGCCAACATTGTGCGGTTTTTCCACAGCAGTTCGTTGCTCGATTCGCCGTGCGTACAAACCGCCCTCAGCGACTACCTGGTTTGACGAGGAGCCCATCATGAGACGTCTCGACATCTTGCTCATCGGACAAAGCCACTGGCATTGGAACTCGAACAACACGGTCACTCACTGACGCGGATGTTCGCACTCGACGAAATGTCGGGGCCTGCGGATCTACTGATCGACGATGGCACGTCACTTGCGCTCACCTATCAGGCGCCACGACTGACATTGCAATTGGGCCTTGGCCTGCCGCAGGCGTCCGGCCTGCCATCGCTGGACGTGTTGTGCCGCCATCGCTCAACGCTGCTGACCCGTGTACCCATCGCCGATGAGCCGTCAGGTAACGGCCAGGCGTTGCGTAGGCAGGCCATGACAGCACTGGTTGACCATGTGGCGCTAGTGGTCAGCTGCTATTCGCGCGATGCCGATTATTTTCGGTTCGCCGAACCCACCGAACCTGTCCACTTCGAGCGCATCGAGAGTTTGCGGTTCATGGACAGCCTCGCGTTCGTGCATCGCCTCAATGCGACCGCCGACCCACGACTGCAGCAACTTGCGCAAACGCCGATGATCGAAAGGCTGGAGCAACAGTGCATCAAGAATGCTGACCGTCCGGCCTTGAGCATCTCGACTATCGCCAGTTGCACGCCCACAGCCGCGCCATCCAGCAATGCCTGCAACCGCTGCTGGTTCAGCATCAAGGCCCGGTAGTCATCGGGATCTGCCTGCCCAAATGCAGCGCGCTGTATGCGGGAATCCTGGCGATCCTGGGCAGCGGCGCGGTGTACTTACCGCTGGAGCCGAGCCATCCGTTGCAACGTCAGCAGTACATCCTGTCGAATGCCGGCGCGGTGTTGTTGCTGCATGACGGCGAGCACCCCCTGGCGAACGAGATGCCAGGGCTGGACATCAGCAGCATCGACGCTCATGCGGCAGATCTCTCTCAACCGTTGATGCTCCAACGCCCCGACCTCGATGCGCCGTGCATGGCCCTCTACACCTCGGGCACCACCGGCCATCCGAAGGGCGTGCTGCTCAGCCAAGCCAACCTCGCACACTTCACCCACTGGTACGCTGACTATGTTCAGCTGACCAGCCAGAGCCGGGTGCTGCAGTTTTCTTCGTTGAGTTTCGACTCATCGCTGATCGACATCTTCCCCACCCTGTTGCAGGGCGCCGAGCTGATCGTGCCCGGCGATGACCAACGCCGCGATCCCCTGCAACTGGTGGAACTGATTCGTCATCGGCAACTGAGCCACGCCTTTTTGCCGCCGGCCTTGTTGAGCATCCTGCCGCTGGAGAAATTGCTGTGCCTGGACCATGTGATGACCGGCGGCGATGTCTGCGAACCGTGGGTCATCGAGCAACTGAGCCGTCAGGGCAAGCTCTACAACCTCTACGGGCCCACCGAGGCCACGGTGCTGATTACCGCGCGCAAACTCCAGCCAGGCGACCACAACCGCTCGCTGGGCGCTCCAATCGCCAATAGCCAGGTGTTGATTCTCGATGACGACTTTCAACCAGTGGCCGAACAGACCGTCGGCGAGTTGTACATCGCCGGCCCGGGCGTGTGCCTGGGATACCTGAACAACCCGCAGCAAACCGCTGAGCGTTATCTGGAACTGAACTTGCCT
>LNAP01003790.1_pt1 | contig 14353 bp, 13 predicted proteins | sample 602601 | NCBI WGS metagenome assembly LNAP01 (sample SAMN02440304, study PRJNA202911) | soil metagenome | biome: Subtropical and temperate rainforests or woodlands; isolation source: soil samples (1 kg each in a 20% v/v slurry with milli Q water) were... ...
TCTCAATCGAAAGGCGCTTGCATTTCTGCGCCTCGCTTCAATCAGACTCATGTTGAGAAAACTATGCAATCCAGCATGATCTCTCCGGACAGACTCTAATAATAAACTCATTATAGCTGCGATTATCGACTTGCGCCGAAATGAATACATCAAACTACCCCAATAAGCTTGGCATTAAAAATCGAAGTCTTTCTTGTTGTTTTTAGGAAATGGTCGGCAAAAAGCAGCCTGCAAAAATACCCGAAAAGTTGCAAGATTTAATATTGAGTCAAATACTTCGCTCTCTGGTGAAAAAAGCGGCAGCCTAGCAATGGCAAAGATCAGGAATTCGGTGATTTTCGCTTTTATCTGCCAGATTAGGCAGGCTGGGTTCGCCATTTCGATCTCAGCTAAAAAAGCAGTGATCGCTATTCAGGCACCTCAATCGGTGCCGCACCCTGCGCCGCCTTTTCGGCACTGAAAATCCATACCAGCCCGCCGACTGCGCCGACGATGAAGGACACCGCGCCAAGCAGCAGCGAGATGTTGACGCCCTCGTTGGTCATCAATCCGGCATATCCGAACGCCAGCCCCATCGTGGCCTCGCGGACCCCCCAACCGGCAATCGAGATCGGCAGCATCGTGATCAGCATGACCGGAGGCACGAGCTGAAAGATCTGGCCGAACGCCACCGGCGCGGCGATCGATTGCACCACGCACCAGGCAATGACGACGGCCAGCACGTGAACCAGCACCGACAACACCGCTACCTTCGGCCCATGCTCGCGACTGAAAATCACCCGGTTCGCGATCACCGAGCAGGCATGCACATGATGCGTTCCCCACCAGCGCTTCAGCCAGGGCCATGGCAACCGGCCGAGCAGCAGAAAACCCCCGCCGGCTGCGAGTGCGGCGAAATCGACGACGAGCAGCGCCGACCGGCCATGGGGATCGGTGATCAGGTTGTAGCTCCACGGCAGGCTCGCGACGATGACGACCGCCAGCGCGATGAGGCCGACGGCGCGGTCGACGAAAATCGAATAGGTGGCTGCACGCCAGCCCGCACCGGCGCGCGCGACGAGCCAAAGCCGGACTGCGTCGCCGCCGATCGAGGAGGGCAGCGTCTGGTTGAAGAACGTTCCGATCACATTGTAGCGCATCGCCTGCGTCGTCTCGAGCGGCGCGCCGCACTCCGAGCTGATCTCGCGCCACCGCAGCACGCCGACGAAAATCTGGAAAAAAGTCACGGCGATCGCCAGCCCGATCCAGCCCAGGCTTGCGATGTTGATCCGCGACGCAAGGTCGGAGAGGTTGACCTTGCCCAGCGCCAGATAAAGCAGCGCCGCAGAGACCAATATTTTTATCGTCGAAAGCAGGAACCGGCGCATCTCGCCCGCGCTCGCCAGATTTGAGGAGGGAATACCAAAAAAACAGCACAACGCGATGCCGCGCGCCGAAACTTCGCCGTCTTGGTATGGTTTTAGAGCCCATCTGGCAATAGCCAGCACAACTGGGTATTGCGACACCCTCGATGCGGCGGGTAATAGAGGCCCGGGCCGAAGCGACGCAGCCCAATGCCTCGAGGGACGTAATGTCGGATCAGACAATATTGGTCACTGGCGCGGCGGGTTTTATTGGCTTTTATGTCGCCCGCCAGTTGCTCGCCGAAGGCCGCAACGTGACCGGTCTGGACAATCTCAACAATTATTATGACCCTGCCTTGAAGCAGTCACGATTGGATATCCTACGTCAGGATTCCCGGTTCAGCTTTGTGCAGGCCGATCTGGCCGATCGCCCATCAATCGAGCAGTTGTTCGCAAAACACCGGTTTGCGCTGGTGGTCCACCTGGCGGCCCAGGCCGGCGTGCGTTATTCGATCGACCATCCCCATGCCTACGCCGACGCCAATCTGGTGGGTTTTCTCAATATACTCGAAGGATGCCGGCACCATGAATGCCGCCATCTGGTGTACGCATCGTCATCCTCGGTCTACGGCGCCAACGCAAAGCTGCCATTTTCGGTCGATGACAAGACCGACCATCCCGTCAGCCTTTACGCCGCGACGAAAAAGGCCAATGAGCTGATGGCCCATTCCTACAGCCATCTTTACAGGCTGCCGACCACCGGCCTGCGGTTCTTTACGGTATACGGGCCGTGGGGCCGGCCCGATATGGCGATCTTTGGCTTCGCCAAGGCCATTATCGAAGGCCGGCCCATCAAGCTTTTTAACCATGGAAAAATGCGCCGCGACTTCACCTATATCGACGACGTCACACGTGTTACATCGCGTCTCGTCGATCACGTTCCAAAGGGCAGTGAAGCCGGGGCGCCTGCGCGGGTCTACAATGTCGGCAACAATCGGCCGGAAGAGCTCATGCATGTCGTGGCGGTCCTGGAGAAGGCGCTTGGGCGCACGGCGGTCAAGGAAATGCTGCCGATGCAGCCCGGAGACGTCATGGAAACCTTCGCCGACGTGGGTGACCTGATGCGCGACGTTGGCTTTCGGCCGCAGACGTCGATCGAAGACGGTATTCGCAATTTTGTCGCGTGGTATCGCGACCACTACAAGGTTTGAGGGGCCGATGGACAGACGAATCATTCCATTGATCATGTGCGGCGGCGCCGGGACGCGGCTGTGGCCGGCCTCGCGCGAGGTGCATCCGAAGCAGTTCCTGTCGCTGTTCGGACCGCGCTCGACATTCCAGGATACCATCCTGCGGGTATCCGATGCGACGCTGTTCGAACGGCCGGTCGTCATCACCAACGCAGCCTATCGCTTCATGGTGCTCGAGCAGTTGGCCGAGATCGGGCTTGAGGCCGACGTGGTGCTGGAGCCGATGCGGCGCGATTCCGGTCCCGCGATCGCGGCAGGCGCAGCCTACGCGCAAACCCGCGACAAGGATGCGATCGTCCTGGCGCTCGCCGCCGATCACGTGGTTCGCGATACTGCCGCCTTTGTCGCTGCGTGCCGTCAGGGCCTGGCCGCAGCCGATGCCGGACGGATCGTGACCTTCGGCGTTCAGCCTGAGCGTGCGGCGACCGAATATGGTTATATCAACCCCGGCGACGCCATTTCCGGCGAGGTTCGTTCGGTTACGAAGTTCGTTGAAAAGCCCGATCCAACGACTGCGGCCGGCTACATCGAGGCCGGCTATCTCTGGAACAGCGGCAACTTCATGTTTCGCGCATCGGTGCTGCTCGATGAGTACCGCAAGGTCGATGCCGAAAGTGTGCAGGCCGTCACCGATTCCGTGATCGGGGCCGGGCGCGATCTGGGATTTATCAAACTCGACGCCGACGCATTCGGGTCGGCGAAGGCGATCTCGATCGACTACGCGGTGATGGAAAAGACCTCGCGGGCCGCAGTGGTGCCGGTCGCGTGCGGCTGGTCCGACGTCGGTTCCTGGCATGCGGTGTGGGAGTTGTCGGACAAGGACGCCCACGGCAATGCCGCGCAGGGCGTCGCCGTGTTCGAGGATTCGCGCAACTGCAACGTTTCGACCGACAGGACGCTGGTCGCGCTCGAAGGGGTTGACGATCTGGTCGTCGTGGCGACGCCGGATGCCGTGCTGGTGTCGCGGCAAAAGGATGCCAACGGCCTGAAGCGCCTGGTCGCAAAGCTGAAGACCGTCGCACCGGCGGTGACCGAGGATCACATCAAGGTCCATCGGCCCTGGGGTTCCTACCAATCGGTCGACAATGGCGACCGTCACCAGGTCAAGCGTATCATTGTGAAGCCGGGCGGCCGGCTCTCGCTGCAGAAGCACCATCATCGTTCGGAACACTGGATCGTGGTCCGCGGGGCGGCGCGCGTCACCGTCAACGAACTTGTCAAGACCGTGCACGAGAACGAGTCGATCTACATCCCGATGGGCGCGGTGCATCGGATGGAAAACCCGGGCAAGATCCCGCTGGAACTGATCGAGGTTCAGACCGGCAGTTATCTGGGCGAGGACGACATCATCCGCATCGAGGACGATTACCAGCGTTCGTGAGCGGTCGGCCGATCGTTCCAGATCTTCGAATCAGTCTTGCGCAGTCCTGCCTTGCATAGCTATGCGGCAGGACTGTGTAATCTTTTGAATCAAAACGTGTCCGGAAATGCTTCGCGGCATTCGCCACATTTGTGGCGGCGTGCTAGGAGAAGCACCGAGGTGGTTCGCGCCAAATCAATGTCGAGGGGATTTATGAGTTCCAAAGGGTCCGCAACGGGCTTGAATGCCGATTCAAAACGCGATCGTCGTATCGGCGTCATCGGCGCAGGCATCATGGGCAGCAATCATGCCCGCGTGCTGGCCGGCCTGCCGGGCGTCACGCTGGTCGGAATAGTCGATCCGCTGCCGGCGCACCGGACCCGTGCCACGGAACTGACGGGCTGCAACACTTTCGCGAGCCTGGACGAACTGATAGCCGAGGGTGTCGATGCCGTCACCATCGCCGCACCGACTCACCTTCATCATGAGATCGCGCTCACCTGCATCGCGCGCAACATTCACGTCCTCGTCGAAAAGCCGATCGCATCGTCGGTGGAGGAGGGGCGCGAGATCGTCACGGCGGCTGAGCGCGCCGGCGTGACGCTGATGGTGGGGCATGTCGAGCGGTTCAATCCGGCCGTTGCCGCCATCAAGCAGGCAATCTCGGGCGAGGATATTCTTTCGATCGCGATCACGCGGGTCGGGCCGTTCCCGCCGCGCATGTCGAATGTCGGCGTGGTCATCGACCTCGCGGTGCACGACATCGACCTGATCCGCTGGTTCACCGAGTCCGACATCGTCGAGGTGCAGCCGCAGCTCTCGAGCGCGGTCGCCGAGCGCGAGGATATCGCGCTGCTGCAGTTCCGTACTGCGTCCGGCGTGCTCGCGCATATCAACACCAATTGGCTGACGCCGTTCAAGGCGCGCAACGTCACCGTCGCCACCCGCGGCAAATATGTGATGGGCGATCTCCTGACCCGTCAGGTCACCGAATGCTTCGGCTTCAAGCCGGACGGCAGCTATTCGATGCGCCATCTGCCGGTCGGCCATGATGAACCGCTGCGCGCCGAACTGATCGCCTTCCTCGATGCGGTGCGCTCCGGCGGCGTGCCTGCCGTGACCGGTGACGAAGGCGTGGCCAGCCTTGAAATCGCCACCCGTTGTTTGGAAACGCCTGCGAAGCCTGCCGCAGCCGCTGTCGCGCGCAAGGGCCCGCGCCGCGTTGCCGGTTAGCTCCGTTCTCAATCCCTGAAGGCGCCATGAACAAGCATATGCCCGCAGAACCCGTGCCATTCATCGATATCGGTGCGCAGCGCCGCCGGCTCGGCAAATCCATCGATGAGGCGGTCGCTCGCGTGCTCGCCCACTGCCAGTTCATCAACGGCCCCGAAGTGACACAGCTCGAGGCTGAACTCGCTGACTTCAGCGGAGCCAGGCATGTGGTGACCTGTGCGAGCGGCACCGACGCGTTGCTGATGGTGCTGATGGCCAAGGACGTCGGCCCGGGCGATGCGGTGTTCTGTCCGTCGTTTACGTTTTGCGCGACCGGCGAGGCGGTGGCGCTGACCGGTGCGACGCCGGTATTCGTCGATGTCGATGAAGCGACGTTCAACATGGATGCGAACTCGCTGAAGCGCGGTATCGCGACGGCGACAAAACTCGGCCTCAAGCCGCGGGCGGTGATTCCGGTCGATCTGTTCGGACAAAGCGCCGACCATGACGCCATTGCCGCGATCGCCGAAGCCGAAGGTCTGTTCGTGCTCGATGATGCCGCCCAGGCCTTTGGCGCCAGCTACCAGGGCCGGCGCCTCGGCACTTTTGGGCTTGCGACCGCAACCAGCTTTTTCCCTGCAAAACCGCTCGGCTGCTTCGGCGACGGCGGCGCGATCTTCACCGACGACGCCGAACTCGCCGCAACGCTGCGCAGCATCCGCGTGCACGGCCAGGGCTCCGACAAATACGACAACGTCCGTCTCGGGCTCACCGGACGGCTCGACACCATGCAGGCCGCCATCCTGATCGAGAAGCTGAAGATCTTCGAGGATGAAATTGCCGCGCGCAACGAGGTTGCCGAGCGCTATGCGCGAGGCCTCGGCAATGTCGTTACCGTACCGCGCCTCGCCTCCGGCTGCACCTCGGTGTGGGCGCAATACACCATTCGGCTGCCAGAGGGCGCCGATCGCGATGGCTTTGCAGCGGCGCTGAAGGCGCAGGGCATCCCGACCGCGATCTACTACGTCAAGTCGATGCATCAGCAGACCGCCTACAAGGATTTCCCGGTTGCGGACGGTGGCCTGCCGGCCAGCGAACGCCTGTCGAACGACGTCATCAGCCTGCCGATGCATGCCTATCTCGACGAGCCGGCGCAGGGGCGGATCATCAGGGCTGTGCGTGGCGCACTTTCTTCCTGATTTCGCCGTTTTGAAGCGCCGCCGCATGCTGTAGAAGCGGCGGATGCTTGGACGTATCTTCACCGTCGGCGGCTATACGCTCCTTTCGCGGCTGACCGGTTTCGCGCGCGACATCATGCTCGCGGCGATCCTCGGCGCCGGGCCGGTGGCGGACGCGTTCTTCGTGGCGCTGCGGCTGCCCAACCATTTTCGCGCCATCTTTGCCGAAGGTGCCTTCAACGCGGCGTTCGTGCCGGCCTATGCCCATGTCCATGGCGAACGCGGCGAGGGGGCGGCGCGGCTGTTCGCCGACCGCATCTTCACCCTGCTGTTTCTGTCGCAACTGGTTCTGCTGGTCGCCGCCTGGCTGTTCATGCCGCAGGCCATGAGCCTGCTGGCGCCCGGCTTCACCGATGACGCCGAGCAGCGGCGGCTGGCGATCGAACTGACGCGGATCACCTTTCCCTATTTGCTGCTGATCACGCTGGTGACGCTGTATGGCGGCATGCTCAACGTGATGCATCGCTTCGCCAGTGCCGCGGCGGCGCCGATCTTCCTCAATCTGTCGATGATGATGACGCTGGCGCTTGCGGCATTTTTCCCGAGCGCCGGGCACGCGGCCGCCTGGGGCGTTCTGATCTCCGGCTTCTTGCAATTCTTCCTGCTGGCGGGCGATCTTGGCCGCCATGGCGGGCTGCCGCGCTTTGCGCCGCTCAAGCTCGATGAGGATGTGCGCGCGTTCTTTCGCGCACTCGGGCCCGCGACCATCGGTTCGATGGGGACCCAGGTCGCGTTGTTTGCCGACACCATCATCGCGACATTTCTGGCGGCCGGCGCGCTTTCCGCGCTGTATTATGCCGACCGCCTCAATCAGTTGCCGATCGGTGTGATCGGCATCGCCATCGGCACGGTGCTGCTGCCGGAAATGTCGCGGCGCCTGACCTCGAACGACCATGCCGGCGCCATGGCGGTGCAGCGGCGGGCTTTCGATTTCACGCTGCTGTTTTCGGTACCGTTCGTCGCCGCCTTCCTGACGGTGCCGGATGTCATCATGCGCGCGATGTTCGCGCGCGGGGCCTTTTCGAAGGCCGATGCCGTAACCGCGGGCGCGACCCTTGCCGCTTACGCCATCGGGCTGATCCCGTTCGTGCTGATCCGCAGCGCGGTTGCGACCTTCTATGCCCGCAAGGATACGGCGACACCGGTCAAGGCTGCACTCACGGGTGTCGCCGTCAATGTCGCGCTGAAGATCTTGCTGGTGGGGTCGCTGGCCCAGGTCGGCCTTGCGCTCGCAACCGCCGCCGGCGCCTGGATCAATCTGCTGCTGGTGCTCGGGTTTGCGGTACGTGCAGGCTTCCTTGAGGTCGACCGCACGCTGGTGCAATCGCTGGCAAAGTTCGTCGCGTGCGGCGTCATCCTCGCCGCGGCCCTATGGTTCACCGCGCGGTTTGCGGCCGTGCACTTTGCGCAGATGAGCGCGTTCCGCGAGGAGACTTCCTTGCTGCTGCTGATCGCGGTCGGCGCTTTCGTCTATGGCTTTTCCGTCCTGCTGCTGTTTGGCCGCGGATGGTTGTGGTTGCTGGTCCGCGACCGGCAATATCCGCGCTAAACGCCTTGGAATGAACAGGAAACTGGCAACGGCCCGGTGGCCGCGAAGTCGTGCCCAAAGCCCGGCATCGGCTCCGCCTTTTTTGCAATGCAATTGCCGCGCAAGTGCTCCCGAATAAAACGGTGAAAGTAGTTTGCGCTTGAAGGCGAACCGCTGCACTATGCACCGCCTTTTCATTTGCAACCGGAGATACGATGGCTGCTCCCATCAAGTTTGGCGTCGGTCAAAGCGTCCTTCGCAAGGAAGACGACGCGCTCATTCGCGGCAAGGGCCGCTATACCGATGATCACGCGCCGCAGGCGGCGATGCATGCGCTGGTGCTGCGCTCGCCGCACGCGCATGCGAAATTCACGATCGATGTGGGCCGAGCCCGTGGCCTGCCGGGCATAGGCCTGATCCTGACCGCAGCCGAGGTCGGCGATCTCGGCGATCTGCCGTGCCTGTTCAACCTGGAAGTCGATCCGTTCACCGGCCCGCCCTATCCGATCCTGGCGAAGGACGAAGTGCGCCATGTCGGCGACGCCGTCGCCTTTGTGGTCGCAGAAACCATCGATCAGGCCCGGGACGCGATCGAGGCCATCGAGGTCAACTGGACGCCGCTGCCTTCGGTGGTAGGCCTCGCCAATGCCGTGAAGAAGGGGGCGCCGCAGGTCTGGCCCGACCATCCCGGCAACGTGCTGTTCGACGTGCCGATCGGCGACAAGGCGGCGACTGACGCGGCGTTCGCGAAGGCGCATGCGGTTGCCGAAGTTTCGATCGTCAATCCACGCGTCATCACCAATTTCATGGAAACGCGCGCGGCGGTCGCCGAATACGATGCCAAACGCGATCATCTGACGCTGACCATCGGCAGCCAGGGCAGCCATCGCTTGCGCGAGATCCTGTGCAACATGGTCCTGAAGATGCCGATGGAGAAAATGCGGGTGATCTGCCCCGATGTCGGCGGCGGGTTCGGCACCAAGCTGTTTCCCTATCGCGAATACGCCTTGATCGCCGTGGCCGCGCGAAAACTGCGCAAGACGGTCAAGTGGACGGCGGACCGCGCCGATCACTTCATGGGCGACGCGCAGGGCCGCGACAACCTCACCACGGCGCGGATGGCACTTGCCGAGGACGGCAAGTTCCTCGCGATGGACGTCGATCTGATGGGCGACATGGGCGCGTATCTGTCGACCTTCGGACCTTACATTCCGCACGGCGGGGCCGGGATGTTGCCCGGCCTTTACGACATCCAGGTATTTCACTGCCGAGTCCGCACCGTGTTCACCAACACCGTGCCGGTCGATGCCTATCGCGGCGCGGGACGGCCCGAGGCCGCCTATGTGGTCGAGCGGCTGGTCGATGCGGCGGCGCGCAAGATCGGCATGACGCCGGATGCGATCCGGCGCAAGAATTTCATTCCTCCGCGTGCGATGCCTTACAAGACCGCGACGGGCAAGGTCTACGATTCCGGCGACTTCACCGCGCATATGAAGCGGGCGATGGAAATCGCGGACTGGAAGGAGTTTCCCAAGCGTGCCAAGGCTGCGAAGAAGCTGGGCCTCGTGCGCGGCATCGGACTCGCCACCTATGTCGAAGTCTGCGGCACCATGGGCGAGGAGACCGCCAATGTCGCGCTCGATCCCAATGGCGACATCACCATCCTGATCGGCACCCAGTCGAGCGGGCAGGGCCATCAGACGGCCTATGCGCAACTGGTCGCCCAGCAGTTCGGCGTCGCTCCGGAACGCGTTCACGTCTTTCAAGGCGACACCGACATGATCGCGACCGGCCTCGGCACCGGCGGCTCGGCGTCGATTCCGACCGGCGGCGTCTGCGTCGAGCGCGCGACCCGTGACCTCGGCAAGAATCTCAAGGAGATTGCGGCCGAGGCGCTGGAGACAAGCTCCGGCGACCTGGAGATCAGCGATGGCACCGTGCGGATCGCCGGCACCGATCGCTCGGTCAGCTTTGCCGATTTGGCCAAGCGGCCAGGCGTCGATCCGTCGAAGCTGAATGCGAGCGCGACGTTCACCAGTGCCGACGGCACCTATCCGAACGGCACGCATCTGGCCGAAGTCGAAATCGATCCCTCGACCGGCATCATCAAGATCATCAACTACGTCATCGTCGACGATTTCGGCGTGACGCTCAATCCGCTGCTGCTGGCAGGCCAGGTTCACGGCGGCGCGATGCAGGGGATCGGCCAGGCATTGATGGAGCAGGCGGTCTATAGCCAAACCGACGGCCAGCTCGTCACCGGCACGTTCATGGACTATGCGCTGCCGCGCGCGGCCGATGGTCCGTCATTCGTGTTCGAGACCCACAATGTTCCCTGCACGACCAATCCGCTGGGCGTCAAGGGTGCGGGCGAAGCCGGCGCGATCGGTTCCTGTCCAGCGGTCGTCAATGCCATCATCGAGGGGCTGTGGCGCGAGTACAAGATCGACCACATCGATATGCCTGCGACCGCCGAGCGGGTCTGGATTGCGATCCGCGAGGCGCATCGCCGCCATAACCTCTGATATCCTCGCGGGAATAAAACGCCGTGCAAGGGTTCTGGTATGAGAAGCCGCGATCTGCGCAAGCGGATTCGCGGCTTCGTTTGGGATCGCTCACGAAATGGAGAACCATCAGATGAAACGGACGGTTGTTGTCATGGGAGCCCTGTTGCTCAGTGCAAGCGCAGTAATGGCGCAGCAGGAGATAGCCGTTCAGCAGGACAATCTGATGAGGGGTCTGGCCCGAAATCTCTATGGCGTGATCTCGAAGACGGTAAAGGGCGACACCCCCTACGACCAGGCATCGGTAGACGCCGCCATCGTTCAGCTCGAGGAGGGCGTCGGCAAGATCGCCACCACCTTCGCAACCAACCCGAAGGAAGATGTGAAAGACGCGACCTACGGATCGTCGCAAAAGATCTGGCAGAACAAGGCCGACTTCGACTCCAAGATTCCGCCGGTCGTCAAGGCCATCGCGGACGTCAAGGGCAAGATCAAGGATGTCGCCAGCCTGAAGGTCGCCTACGACACGATCAACGACAGGTGCAACGGCTGCCACGAGACCTATCGCGTCAAGCTCAAATAGTTCGTTTCAAATGCAACCCGAACAACAAAAGGGTGGATGCCGTTTGGCGATCCACCCTTTTGCCATGCTCTGGATTTTTGCGTGCGCGCGGCGCCTACTTCGTCACCTGACCGCGGATTTCGCCGCCCGGATTGGCCGCGGTATGGATGTTGACGTAATATTTGCCGGCCATCAGGTCAGCGGCCTGTTCGTCCGTGAGCGTAGCGCTGCCTTCGGCCGGGCTTGAGGTCGCGTTCGGGATCGGAACCTTGACGCCGGCGTTCTTGCCGGCTTCGGCGGGGCCATGGAAATGCGCGGCAGTCGCCGGGCCCGAGAGCCCTGAATACGTTACCTTCCAGGACAGCTTCTTGGTAGCCGGATCGTAATCGATGTCGGCAGTACCCTTGCCGGCAGACGTGTTGGGAGGCACTTCGGACGCACTGTCGAGCGTTGCCTTCATCTTCTCGGCAAAGGCCGGTGCAGCGAAGGCAATTGTTGCTCCGAGCGCAAGGGTGGCAAGGACGGTCCTGGTATTCGACATGAGCGTTTCTCCCTGTTGTGATCGATCTATGGTGTCAGCCTCAAAACAATGGGATTTTAACTTTATTCCCGCGGCGGGTAGCACGCCTTAAATTTCAAACAGCTTTTGGCTGCAAGTGCGGCCATAGTGGCCGTGAAATGAAACGGACAATAACGGATCGGTGAATGCTGCGACGAATTCTCCTTGGCTTTGCTGCCGTTGCTGTAGCCGGCTTTGCGATCTTCTGGTGGCTCACGATCCCTGCGGTCGTTCCGGCCGGCGCGCTGCCGGCCTACACGCCGAACCTGGCCAATGGCCTCACAACATTCAACGCCGGTGGATGTTCCTCCTGCCATGCCGTGCCCGGTCAGCCCGATCGTGTCAGGCTGGGCGGCGGTCTTGCGATCCCGTCGCCGTTCGGAACGTTCTACGCTCCGAACATCTCGCCCGATCCGGCCGACGGCATCGGCCAATGGACTGAAGCTCAATTCGTCACGGCGGTGACCAAAGGGACGTCGCCGTCGGGTTCTCATTATTTTCCGGCCTTTCCCTACACGTCCTATCAGCACGCGAAAGTGGAGGACGTCCGCGACCTCTTCGCCTACCTGAAAACCCTTCCCGCCGTCTCCGGCAGGGTGCGCGACCACGATGTGCCGTTCCCGTTCAACATCAGGCGCGATATCGGGATCTGGAAATGGCTGTTCATGGATGGCAAGCCATTCATGCCGGACGCGGCGCGCTCAGCGCGCTGGAATCGCGGAGCCTATCTCGTCAACAGCCTCGGTCACTGCGCCGAGTGCCACAGCCCGCGCAATTTCCTGGGCGGCATCATCGCCGCACAACGCTTCGCCGGCGGTCCCAACACGGAAGGCGAGGGTTGGGTGCCGAACATCACGCAGAAGGGGCTCGCCGACTGGAGCGAGAAGGACATCGCGTATTTTCTCGAGACCGGCGAACTGCCCGATGGTGACAAGGCCGGCGGCTCGATGACGCGGGTGATCAGGAACACCTCGCAATTGTCGCCGGAGGATCGCGCCGCCATGGCGGAATATCTCAAGTCACTGCCGCCGGTGGAAGGACCGCCGCGTCCGCAGCGCAAGTCGTGATCTAACCGGTGCCGAACGCCTTGAACGTGATGATGGTGTGGGTGTCCTGGATGCCCGGAATGACCTGCACCCGCTCATTGATGAAATGGCCGATATCGGTGTCGTTGTCGACGTAGAACTTCACCAGCAGATCGTAATCGCCCGCGGTGGAATAGATCTCCGAGGCGATTTCGGCCTCGGCAAGCGCATTGGCGACGGCATAGGACTGGCCGAGCTTGCATTTGAATTGCACGAAAAAGGGAACCATTGCTGTCGTCTCCGAAAGGCGTCGGGTGCAATATAGCGCCCAGGAACTTGCTGGCAACAACACGCCGCGCTAGGACAACCGCGTCAGGATAATCCATGGCCATGATCGGACTGCTTCAGCACCTGCGGAGTGAGCAATGACGACGCCCGTCGCGCTCACCATCGCCGGATCGGATTCTTCGGGAGGCGCCGGTATCCAGGCCGACCTCAAGACTTTTGCGGCGCTCGGCGTTTACGGCGCGTCCGTCATCACGGCCCTGACTGCGCAGAACACGACAGGCGTTACCGGCATCCACTCCGTGCCCGCTGAATTCGTCACCGCTCAGATCGACGCGGTGTTCGGAGATCTCGAGGTCGGCGCCGTCAAGATCGGCATGGTGGCGCAGTTGACGGCAATCGACGCGATCGCCAAGGGGCTGGCGCGGTGGTCGCCAAAACATGTCGTGCTCGATCCCGTGATGGTCGCGACCTCTGGCGATCGTCTTTTGGCGAGCGATGCCGTCGAGGCATTACGGACAAAACTCATTCCGCGCGCCTCGCTGATCACGCCGAACCTGCCCGAAGCCGCCGCCTTGCTGGACGAGCCGCTCGCAACCGATGAAGCTGGCATCGAAAGCCAGGGCCGGCGGCTGCTGGCGTTTGGATGTCAGGCGGTGCTGATCAAGGGCGGGCACGGGCAGGGACCCGAGAGCACCGACTATCTCGTCAATGGCGATGGCGTCGTTGCACTGGCCGCGCCGCGCATCGCGACCAAAAATACCCATGGCACCGGCTGCTCGTTGTCATCCGCCATCGCCGCCGGTTTGGCGAAAGGCGAGGACATGGAAACCGCGGTGCGTCACGCCAAAGCCTGGATCAGTGCCGCGATCGCGGCTGCCGACCGCTTCAGCGTCGGTCATGGCCATGGACCGGTCCATCATTTTCATGGGTTTTATTAGGATCATCCGCTGGCCGACGGCGTTCTTTGCGTGCGGTGGCGGCCGTGCCGTATCATTTGCGATGGAGATTACGATGCGCATTCCGGGTTTGGCGGTTTTGACAATCGCGACGGTTTTGACGGCTACGCCTGCTCCAGCCCAGACATACGATCCGAAGTACCCGGTCTGCCTGCAAATCTACCAGAGCTATAGGGACTACTACTTCGAATGTGCCTATACCTCGCTGGCACAGTGCAACATGTCGGCATCGGGCCGCGCCGCACAGTGCATCATCAATCCATACTATGCACGGCCAAAAGCGCCGCCGGGACGACGCGACCGAGGCCATCGCCGCGTCGATTGATGGCGCTGGTGCCGGACGGGGCCCGCGACGCAACGTGTTGCGCCGGGAAGCTAATTTATCGAGCCTGATCAACGTGATTTGCCCCGTCCAGTCCCCCGTTGCAGAAATAAATCGCTTCTCGCCTGACCCAAATCACCCGCATATTTCCGCCGTCTCATCCCTCAACGAGGGGCGTATCGCGATCGTCACGAACGTTGGGATGG
>LNAP01007047.1_pt1 | contig 14352 bp, 16 predicted proteins | sample 602601 | NCBI WGS metagenome assembly LNAP01 (sample SAMN02440304, study PRJNA202911) | soil metagenome | biome: Subtropical and temperate rainforests or woodlands; isolation source: soil samples (1 kg each in a 20% v/v slurry with milli Q water) were... ...
AGCGACATGCCAGGCAACCATCGGTCTTCGAGGTTGCGGCGCAGTTCCCACTGCGTGACCGAGCCAGCTCGCACCGCATCCATCCGCGAGCGGCCACCAATCTCTGGTGGTGGATGCTTTCGCCTTATCAACCCACCGCGGGGTTACGCACCTTTCCCCGCATGCGTGGGCTTGGTGTGTCTCCGCTTTTTTCCCTATGGAGATTCACCATGAACACCACTTCCAACGAGAAATCGTATTTCGACCTTCACACTTCGGGCATCGGCTATATCCAGCGTGCCCGTGAAGTGCCTGTCAGGGGCGGCCGCCGTGCGCAGCCCTTCCTGGCATGCACCATCGCCGCGCTGGTCGGTCCCGCCAGGGACTCCAGCTACCGCTACTTCGACGTCAAGGTCTCGGGTGCCGAGGCCAAGAAGCTCGTTCAGCGTTATATCGGCGTTGACGATCCCAAGCAGCGTCCGCTGGTGCGCTTCCGCCTCGGCGACCTATGGGGCGATGCGTACATCCGCGACAAGGGCGAGCGCAAAGGTGAAGCTGCCGCGTCTCTCAAGGCACGGCTGCTCAAGGCCGAGCTGATCGACCGGGCCGAACTGGCTTCGATCGCGCAGCATGAGCTGACCACCCGAGGCATCGGATATCTGAACCGTCCGAAGGACGTCACGCCCAAAGCCGGTGATCCGTTCCTGTCGTGCTCCATCGCCGCCTTGGCCGGACCTGTCGATGAACCGGAATATCGGTACATCGAAACGATCGTCGCCACCCCGGAGGCCGAACATCTGGTTCGCCGATGCGTTCAGGCCATCGAAGGGGATCGCAAAGTACTGATTGCCTTCCGTCTCAACGACATGAAGATCGATTCGTACATCCGCACCAAGGGCGAGCGCGCCGGGGAACCGGGAGCGAGCCTTGAATCGTCGCTGGTCCACATCGGTCTGATCAAGATCGACGGCAAGCAGGAGTATCCGACGATTCAGGCGCAAGTCGAGGCGCCGTCGGCCCAGGACGCACCCGCACCCGAAGCCGAGGATGCCTCCGACACCGCTGCCGACCAGCCCTCGCAGCCCGCTGAACGCGAGCCCGAAGGTCAAGTCGAGGAGCAGGAGCCGGCATTGGCTGCTTCGTTCTGATCCGGCATGGCCCCTCGCGGGGCCTTGCCTTTTTCCTATTCCTCAAGGAGAACCATCATGGCAGCCACATCGGCACCCCCGAGATCAGTCCTACCCATCGTCGTCCCGGGCCAGCTCACGTTGCGGACCATCCGCGGCAAAAACGGCCCGTTCACGGTCGGTCGCCTTTCCACTCCCATCGGCGAGTTCGCAGTCAAAGACGCGGAGTTGGAGCAGTACCCCGAAGGCAAGTACGACGGGGAATTCGTCATCCGCTACATCTTCGCGAAGTCCTATCCGGTCGCGGGCGGCGCGCGGTTTGAAGTCCGCGCCAACCTCGATGGCATGACGCTCAACGGCATCGACAAATTGAGCCGCGACGAGGCCCGCAGCTTCGCCACCCAGGAAGTCGATCCGCTCGATGAAGAGCAAGGGGCGCAGCCTGCGGCAACGCCGGCCAAGCCCGTCAAAGCGTCCAAGCCCGCAAAGCCCGCACCCGTGCAGGCGTCGGCGGACCCATTGGTCGATACCACGCCCTTCGGAGTGGATGCGCCAACGCCCGCTGCGGTTGCTACTCCCGGCAGTACCGAGGATGGCGACGCCGCGTTGTTCGGCATCCTGTGGCCGCTGGGTGAATCCGTGAAACTGGATTCGACCATCGACCGTCGCGCCCTGCGTGAGCAGATCGCCCGCCTGGGCGAACTGGGCTACGCGCTGGACTTCAAGACGCAGGAGTGGAGCCGCCAGGCCGAACCGCAATCTGCGTAATCACAGTTGCCGCATCCGCGGTGTTCTTCATCCACCCGCCGGGGCTCCTTCCCCCTGCGGGGGAGGACTCCGGCCTTTTCTTTGGAGGTCTCCATCATGTCCAACATCGCTTCAGATACACACCGTTCCGCACTGGATGAAACCGCGTGGCGAGCTGTCTGCGAGACGGCTGCCAAGCAAGCCATCCATGGCTGCGGGCAGTCTCACGACTGGTACGTGGAATTGTTCAGTTCAGAGGTTGACACGCAAGTACATCGGTTACCCGAGCATCAGCAGGCATATGCCCTGCAGATAGCAGAGGAATACGGGGACTACGCAACACCCGCCGAAAGGCAGGAGACCCAGGACTGGAATGCCGAAAACGGCATTTGCATGCACGGCATCGATCGGGATTGCTGCCCGGCCGGTTGCGGTGATCTTGAGCACTGACACGCGACTTCATCGCTGCTAACGCGGCATTTCACCACCCGCTGGGGGCCCTTCCCAGCGGGAAGGCTCCCGGCCTTTTCATTCCAGGAGCCTCATCATGAGCCGGCACTACTTCGCCACCTCTCACAAGGGATTTCCCATCACCGTCTACCTCGGCTGGGATCGCCCGATGCGGTACTTCTTCCTCGTCATCGAGAAGCCGGCCGAACTGGTCGACGATGCGATGCAGGTCGAGGACGACGACCATCTGTACAGCAATCTGCATGAGCGTGATCCGTTCGGCCACGATCTGGACTACTACCGTCAAGTTCTGCGCCATTTCCACATCGACGTGCCCGAAAGCATGTTCACCGAAGTCCAACAGGACTGCGAGGGCAACGTTGGCAACCGTGTCGTCAAGCATGGTGCCGACGGCTCCTTTACCGAGGTGTGGCCCTGACGGCCTTTGCGGCGCCCGGTGAGGGAATTCACCCCGAGCCGTCCGCATTTTTTCATCCCCAACGGGGCATCCACTGCCCCTGCGGGTGGTGCTGCCCCCTCATTTCATCGAGGACACCACCATGCCTGCACCTTCATCCGACCAGCCCCTGTACCGCATCGACGAATGCAGCGACCTCATGGCCGATGCCTGCGTCTGCGGCGACCAGGGCGACTTGATCTTTCTCTCAGTTTGGGCCCGCGATACCGCCATCCAGCAGTTCATCGGGCGGCTCACCCTAGGCCGCAGCGAGGACGGACTGGACCAGTTCCATGTCGTCACCAGCGGGGGCGGCTCGCTGCCCGTGTTCGTCGGCTCGGTCGAGCGGCTGGAAAAGCGCCTGACCCGCAGCTATCGCCGCACGTTGTTCGGCTCGATGGTCAATCTCTGGCTTTTCGACCGGCGCTGCATCCGGCCCGACAAGAGTTCCGCCAGCGCCTTGGCGCTGGTGCCGCGCTCCGTGGCCGATCCCACGTCACGCCTGTGGCACCTGGTCAAAGACACGTGCCCGCTGCCGCTGCTGGATCACTGGCAATCGCCAGTCCTAGCGCTGCTGCGCGAGCGCGAAATGCTGTGCTCCCTGCGTATGGCCCTTGGGCCGCTGCAAGGATTCCGGCTCGCCATCGACGTGCCCGCGCTCACCAATGCGCTGGGCGACCTCATCCGCCAGGGCGTGCTCACCGCCTATCCCTATCCGGCCAAGATTTGGACGCCGGAAGTGGTAGAGGCTTGACCCGCCGCGGAGGCACGCCTTGGCGTGCTTCCTTCCTTCATCCGCGCCAACCAGGAGAATCCCATGGCATTGATGTTCCCCAGGCTCGCCAGGAATTTTGCGAAAAACGGGTACTACCCGACTGACGAAGCCACCCTCGAAAGAACCCTCAGCGCGCTCGCGCCCAGCGATGGGCCGATGTGCATTCTTGATCCCTGCGCAGGCGAAGGCGTTGCGATCGCCGAAGCCGCTCATGCCCTCGGGCCTGAACTGGCCAGCGCCTATGCCGTCGAGTTCGACCAGGAGCGGGCCAACCATGCCCGGCTGCTGGTCGATCACTGTATCCACGGTGACCTGATGGACACCATGATCTCGCGGCAGGCCTTCGGCCTCCTGTGGCTCAACCCGCCCTATGGCGATCTCGCAAGGGACGCCAACGGCAACCTGGGCTACGAAGGCAAGGGCCGCGGCCGTCTGGAAAAGCTGTTCTACCAGCGCACGCTGCCACTGTTGCAGTACGGCGGCATCCTGGTCTTCATCATTCCGTTCCACGTGCTGGATCAGGAGATGGTCGGCTGGCTGACACGCCATTTCGCTGACCTGTCCGTGTTCCAGGCGGTGGACAAGCAGTTCAAGCAGGTTGTGGTGTTCGGGCGTCGTGTCCGGCAGCGCGATCAGTTGGGCGACGACGTGAAAGCGTCTCGCGCCCGGCTGCTGCAAATCGGCATGGCCGAACTGGAGGCGGATGAGTTGCCCCCTGGATGGACGCTGCTGCCGTATGTGGTCCCCACGGCCCAGGCCGAGCCGGAGCACTTCTACCGGATCAGCATGGAGCCTGAGCAATTCGCCGACGAAGTGCGGCGCTTGAAGGGCCTGTGGCCCGCGTTCGAGACCCATCTGGGCGCGACCCAGCAGACCCTGCGTGCTCCGGCACGCGCCTTGTCACAGTGGCACCTAGCACTTGCCCTCGCGGCCGGCGCGATCTCGGGTGTCGTGCAGTCACCCACCGGCCGCACCCTGGCCGTCAAGGGCGACACGTTCAAGCAGAAGTCTTCCGCCGTGGAGTACCGCGAGCGCGACGACGGTTCTTTGGCCGAGACTCGCATCCTCACGGACAAGTTCGTCCCGGTGATTCGGGCCTGGGACCTCACACCCAGCTCGGCCACGCTGGGACAGGTTCTCACCATCCACTAACCCCAAAGGCGGCTTGCCGCCTGCTCGTCATCACCTGCAAGGAGTATCCCCATGCTGTCCATCTTCCAGGGGCGCAAACCCCAAGTTCCACCACTGTTCGCACTGGGCACGCTCAAGCTGAGCGAGAAGGTGCATTGGCTGGCAAGCAAGAGCCTCATCGACCCTTTGCCCTACGTGCAGCGCCATGTACGCGGCGACTGGGGGGCCGAGTGCCAGTTGAACGACGTCGCGCTGGAGCAAGGCGCACCCATGACATCGCGCTTCCAGATCACGCCGCGGCTGTTCCTGCTGGTCGTCACCAGTGACGACCAGCGCACCACGGTCGTGCAACTGCCCGAAGAAGGGACAGTGACCTGATCGTCAAGCGTCCGCAGCCGCGGCGTTCTTTCTTTCCACCCACCGGGGTTTCTCGCCCCGATGGGGCGAGGTGCCTCTTTTCCTGAAGGAGTCATCTCCATGTCCACCGTTATCCAACATGCTTTTCCCAGGTTCAGCCCCGGTCAGGTCGTCATGACCTCGGGCGTCGCCAGCCTGGTTCAACAGGGCCAGTTCAATCCTCGTCCATACCTGCTGCGGCATCTGTCCGCCGACTGGGGCGACCTCGACGACAGCGACCGGCGACAGAACGATGCCGCGCTGAAGTCGGGCGAGGACCGTCTGTTCTCGGCCTATGAGGTCGGCCCGGGCCTGAAGGTCTGGGTCATCACCGAATGGGATCGCAGCGTCACCACCGTGCTGCTGCCTAGCGAGTACTGATCGTCGTCATCACCGGCCCGCGCCGGCCTTTCCTACCCACCCTGGGGCATGTCACCGCCCCTTGGGGAGTGGTGCATGCCCCTTTCTTTTCGGAGCATCACCATGAACGCGCAAACCATCGAAGCGGCCCCAGCCACTGATACCTCGTCCCTGATGGACGATCTGCTCGAACAGGAACCGTCCGAGCTGTCCATGAGCCTTCAGGACTTCGTTTCCGATTTCGGAGACGAGTTGCTGGAATCCCTCAACCGGGCGAACCCGCCCGTCTATAGCGGCACGCCGCGCCCGCACCGGCAACTGGTGCTGGCCGGGCTGAAACGCCAGTTGTTCCCCGCCCAGGCCGAGGTCGTGCATGCGGCCTCGGAACTGCTCGTCAACCAGGGTGAGCGGGCTGTCTTCGTCAACGGCGAGATGGGCACCGGCAAGACTACGATCGGCATTGCGCTGGCCGCGGTCCTGCACGCCGAAGGCTATCGCCGCACGCTCGTCCTAAGCCCGCCGCACCTTGTTTACAAGTGGCGCCGGGAAATCCTCGAAACCGTCGCGGGCGCGAAGGTCTGGGTGCTCAATGGCCCGGACACACTGCTGAAACTGATCAAGTTGCGCGAGCAGCTTGGCGTGCCTTCGCCGGCGCAGGAGTTTTTCGTACTCGGGCGCGTCCGCATGAGGATGGGGTTCCACTGGAAACCTGCCTTCGCGCGCAAGCGCACCCGTCATGGCGACGTGGGGGGCTGCCCGCACTGCGGGGACGTCGTCACCAACCTCGACGGCGAACCGATCAGTGCTCAGGAGCTGGAGGCGGAAGAGTTCCGCCGCAAGTGCAATGGCTGCGACGGCGCGCTGTGGACGCTGATGCGTCCACGCGCACTGTCCGGCAACGATCAGTCCTCGGCCGTGCTGCGCGCTTTGAAGCGAATTCCCACCATTGGCGAAGCCACCGCGCAGAAGCTGATGAAGACCTTCGGGGACAGTTTCTTGGCCTCGATGCTCGGCGACAACCTGCACAACTTCATCAACCTGATGGACGCGAGCGGGAAGCTGGTCTTCTCCGACCGCCAGGCCCACCGCATGGAGCGGGCCATGGCCTCGATGGAGTTCGGGTTTGGCGAAGGTGGTTATCAGCCCAGCGAATATGTGAAGCGGTATCTGCCGCGCAGCACATTCGACTTGCTCATCGCCGACGAAGCGCACGAGTACAAAACGGGCGGTTCGGCGCAAGGCCAGGCCATGGGCGTCATCGCGTCCAGGGTCCGCAAGACGGTCTCGCTCACCGGCACGCTGATGGGCGGGTACGCCGACGATCTTTTTCACTTGCTCTTCCGCGCGCTTCCGGGCCGCATGATCGAGGACGGCTACATTCCCGGCCGCAATGGCAGCATGAACGCCGCTGCCATGGCCTTTATGAGGGACCACGGCGTCCTCAAGGATAACTATTCCGAGTCCGACGGTCCGGCGCACAAGACAGCCAAGGGCAGCAAGGTCACGGTCAGAACGGTCAAGGCTCCGGGCTTCGGCCCCAAGGGCGTGCTGCGGTGCATCCTGCCGTACACCATCTTCCTGAAGCTGCGAGACATCGGCGGTGTTCTGCCACCGTATGACGAGGAGTTCCGGGACGTGGCGATGAGCGCTGAGCAAGGCGAGGCATATCAGAAGCTAGCCTCCAGCCTGACGCAACAGCTCAAGGAGGCCCTGCGCAAGCGGGATACCACCTTGCTGGGCGTGGTCCTCAACACGCTGCTGGCATGGTCCGACTGCTGCTTCAGGGCAGAGACAGTACGCCATCCGCGCACGCGCGAGGTGCTGGCATTCACCCCGGCCCAGTTCAACGAGCTGGAGGTGATGCCCAAGGAACGCGAACTGATCAACATCTGCCGCGCAGAGAAGGAAGCGGGTCGCAAGACCCTGGTGTATTCGGTCTATACCGGCAAGCGGGACACCACGAGCCGATTGAAGATGCTGCTGGAGCAGGAAGGCTTCAAGGTGGCGGTACTGCGCGCAAGCGTGGATGCCAGCCAGCGCGAGGACTGGATTGCCGAGCAGCTCGACCGGGGCATCGACGTGCTCATCACGAATCCTGAACTCGTCAAGACGGGGCTGGACCTGCTCGAATTCCCCACGATCGTGTTCCTGCAATCGGGGTGGAACGTGTACACGCTGCAGCAGGCCGCACGCCGCTCGTGGCGCATCGGTCAGAAGCTGGCCGTGAAGGTCATCTACCTGGGGTATGCCGCCTCTTCGCAGATGGCATGCCTCGCGCTGATGGCCAAGAAGATCCTTGTGTCCCAAAGCACGTCGGGAGACGTTCCCGAATCCGGCCTGGATGTGCTCAACCAAGACGGTGATTCCGTCGAGGTCGCACTGGCCCGGCAACTTGTCGCCGCCTGATCCCCACGCCAACGCCGGCCTAGCGCCGCCGGCTTTTTCGTTGTTCCCAGCTTGCAGCCACGCCCACGGTCTCCGTGGAAGTGGCTGCGCTTTTTTCATCCCAAGGAGAGTTCCATGAACACCCATACCCAAGCCACGCCCGAAACCGTCAATGCTCGCCTGACGCTGGACGTGACCTATCTGCTCAACGGCGAGGCCGCGCCGGAAATGCTGGCACGGCTGCAACGCATGTGCGAACGCGCCATCGGCGAGGGTCTGCTGACCGGCGATACCGCCGCGGAAGTGGATACCTGGTCGATCGATGTGTCTAAGGTGCCCTCGGCGGCTGACCGCGAAACACTGGAAGCCGAGATCGCCACCTTCATGCAACAGCGCATCGAGGACGGCAACCTCGGCGCAGAGGACATTCCCGTGCGCCTAGCGCGCTACGGCCTGATGGCCCCCGGGGCATTCGCCGGCGAAATGCGCGAGCGCATGGGGATGGCTGACGAAGCCCCCTCGGGCCAAGCCGTCATCCCCTCGACCGAAGCTGCCGACGGCAGCGAGATCGAGATGCAAGTTGCGGTCGCCTGCGCTAATGCCTCCGGCAGCCCTGACGTGCCGGTTTTCAAAGTCAGGATCACCCAGGAGGAATACGACCTGGGTATCCACTACGACAAGGCCAAAGACTTGGCCGAAGAAGCCCGATACGAAGGGCCGTTCGTCTGCTTCGACGCTGCCGAATATGGCCCCATCCTGTCGGCCGCCCGCGAACTGGGCCTTGTCCCGCAGGTCGTCGCGGTCGATATGACCGATCACCAGATCCAATCTGTCCGCTGCGACGCCGGCCAGATCAAAGTCGTCTGTTTCGATGCCAGCGACTTGGGCGGGTATTCGTCAGCAATGGAGGTTCGGCCAATCGGCGAGAACGGCCAATTCATCCGCTGTTGGGCGCATATCCAATTGGCGCAGGTCGATCCTGGTCTGAAGCAGGTAGCTCGGGATTGATTCGGTGCAGTCTGACCTACGTCCTCACTGGCCCCTTCGGGGGCCTTTTCTTTGAGCGGGGTGCGGCAGGCAAATCGGGCGCAGCGTAGTTCGCATTGTTTGCTGCTGCCCCCGGGCCTTAGCGGCGATGGTGAGGGCTCGATGTTTCAGGATGCCGAGCTTATGTGCCCCTCTCCACCTTGGTTTCACCATCCCGAACGCCGCCTGCTGGCGGGAGTCCTCGGCCTGCTCTGGTCGGTGCTGGCTGGCGGCTGCGCGACGACGACTGCGCCGCCCGCACCTGATGCCATCGAGGAAGTCTCGGCCGCGCCCGAACCCGAGACGCCCGAGTACATCCCCGTTGTGCGCTACGGTCGCTACACGCTGGTCGAGCTAGCGCCCACGGCGGCGCAGCGGGACCTGCTGTTGCAGACCATCGACGTATCCATGCCCGAAGATGCCCGCGCCACCGTCGGCGATGGGCTGCGGCATGTACTCAAGCGCAGCGGTTACGGCCTGTGCCAGGCGGCGCACGCGGTGATCGAGCTGTATGCGCTGCCGCTGCCGGCGGCGCACCTGCACCTCGGCCCCATGACCTTGCGCGATGCGCTGCTCACACTGGCTGGCCCGGCCTGGGAACTGCACGCGGATGATCGCGCACGGCAGATTTGCTTTGAGCGGCCCGGCGACAGCGCGGCTATCGAACCCGCATCCGAGCCACCCGCCGCCGAGGTGGTGCAGACGTTCCCGCTGGAGCCTTCGGTTTCGGGAGGCCAGCCATGAACGCCCCGCAGTCTTCCCGGCGCCCGGCCGCCGCCGTGGTGGTGCAGAGCCTTCTATGGCTCTGGCTGATCGGCCTCAGCGTCTTCGTAGCCTTGGGCTACCAGACCATGAACGACCAGGCCGACCGGGAACGGCTCGATTCCCGCCTGCAACGCCTGGAAGCGCAGGCGGCGGGCCTAGCCGAGACCATCGAGGCCATCCAGCAGCGTCCGGCCGTCGCAACGGCGGCAGACCTCAAAGACACCCGCCAAGTCCTGGAAGCGCGCGCTGCCCAGCTTGAGAAAACGCTGAGCGGCTATGCCGCTGCCGAGGACCTTCAGGCGCTGCGCGCGGAGGTCGAGCAGATCAAGGCGCGCCAGACCGCTGCGCCTGTTCCGCGCGCCGCAGCACCCGCCCAGCCGCGCGGATCGGGCAAGGCCGCCGCCAAGCCCGAACCGCCGCCGTTGCCGTTCCGCGTCGTCGGCGCCGAATTGCGCGCCGGCCAGCGCAGCGTGTCCGTCGCGCCGAGCAGCGCGGACGTCACGCCCGACCAGCTTCAGGTGCTGCTGCCAGGTGATGCGATCGGCCCGTGGCGCTTACAGGCGGTCGAGGGCAACACCGCCGTGTTCCAGGCCGGCGACCAGACCCGTCGCGTGGCGATTCCCTGACCGGAGCACACCACATGAAGCCGTCGATCATCCTTTCCGCGCTCCTGCTGGCATCCGTCCAGTTGCCCGCCTGGGCGCAGAAGCCGGCCACCGCCCCGGCCCGCAATGCGCAGAGCCAGGAGCGTCCGCTGGTCGCCCGAACCGCGGGCGAGCAGGTAGCAAGCGACTGGGGTCTGCAACCGCAGGAATGGGCGCGCTACCGCGAGTTGATGGACGGGCCGTTGGGCATCTATTCGCCCAACCTGGACCCGCTGTCCGCCCTGGGCATCGAGGCCCGCACCGACGAGGAACGGCGACGCTACGCAGAACTGCAGGTGCAAATCGAAGCGCGCCGCGTCGAGAAGCTGCTTGCCTATCAACGTGCCTACGACGAAGCCTGGCAGCGCCTGAACCCCGGCATGCAACGGGTGAACTTGCCTGACGACAAGCCCAGCGCCGACGCAGTACGCGGCAGCGGCCGCATGGCGGTGTTCGTCAAGGACGAATGCGCGGCCTGCGGACAGCTCGTGCAACGCCTGCAATCCTCGGGGTCCGAGTTCGACCTGTATATGGTCGGCAGCCGCCAGGACGACGCGCGCATCCGCGACTGGGCCAAGCGCGCACAGATCGACCCGGCACGGGTGCGCAGCGGCAGCATCACGCTCAACCACGACGGCGGCCGCTGGCTGTCGCTGGGCCTGCCCGGCGATTTGCCTGCGGTCGTGCGCGAAGTGAACGGCCAATGGCAGCGCCAACCCTGACGGCGCCGTTGCGCGCTCTGGTGCTCGCTGCTGGCCTCTGCGCCTGCGCCGCCCAGGCCCAGGAGGTTCCGCCACCTGCCTACCAGCTTGCCGCCCAGCGCGCGGGCATTCCCTCGACGGTGCTCTATGCCGTGGCCTTGCAGGAGAGCGGCATCCGGCGCAACGGACGCATCGTCCCGTGGCCATGGTCCCTCAACGTCGCCGGCCAATCGCGCCGCTATGCGACCCGCGCCGACGCCTGCGCCGGCCTGCAGCAGGCGATGCGCTCCACGCCGCACACGCGCATCGACGCGGGCCTGGGCCAGATCAACCTCGGCTACCAACAGCAGCGCTACGCCAGCGCGTGCGACTTGCTCGACCCGTACCGCAATCTCGCCATCGCCGCCGAGATCCTGAAAGAGCAGCACACCCCCGGCGAAAACTGGCTGCTGGCGATCGGACGTTACCACCGCCCCGCGGGTGGCGAGCCCGCTGCCCGCTATCGGCGCAGCGTGTCCCGCCACCTCGCGCGCGTGCAGGGCACGCGCCCAACCGCCGCGGTCCTCGCCGCGCGCCAGGAGACCTCCCCATGACGAAATCCCATCTGGCCCATCTCGCGGCGAAAGGCCTGCTCGTGCTGCTGGCGGGTCTGCCGCTGGCCTCGCGTGCCGGCGAGCCGCTGATCGTGGTCGAAGACCGTGGCGGCACGTCGGCGCTGCCGTACTACGAAGCCCTGAACCTCCAGCCGCGCGCCAACGCTCCGGCCCGGTCGCCGATCCCGACGCCTCAGATCCCGGCCACGCCGGCGGACGAGGCCGCGATGCTGCCGGTGCGCAGCACCAAGCTCACGCCCGGCACCGTCACGCGGCGGGTGATCAAAGCCCCGGGCCTGCGTCCCTTCGTGGTCGTGGGCGACGACGAGGCTTCCCAGGCCTGGTTGCACCGCCATGCAGCCTCATTGCGCGAGCGCGGCGCGGTCGGTCTGGTGGTCAACGTCGAGACCGTTCAGGGCCTGGCGCGGCTGCGCACACTGGTGCCCGGCGTCCCCCTCGCACCCGTGTCCGGCGACGACTTGGCCGAGCGCTTGGGCCTGCGACACTACCCGGCGCTAGTCACGGCCACCGGCATCGAGCAATGAAGCCATGTCGGGGAAACAGCCGGTGGAGGTTCTGCTTCGCCCAGCGGTGGAGCTATATACCGTCGCGGCGTGTGCAGGCGCCGCGTTTCTGTCCCTGGTGGCCCCGTGGTCGCTCGCGCTGAGCCCCGCCATGGGTGTCGGCAGCGCGCTGGCGTTCGGCGCCTATGGCGCGATCCGCTACCGGGATGCCCGCGTCATCCTGCGCTACCGGCGCAACATCCGCCGCCTGCCGCGCTACGTGATGACAAGCAAGGACGTGCCGGTCAGCCAGCAGCGTCTGTTTGTGGGACGCGGATTTTTGTGGGAGCAGAAACACACCCATAGGCTCATGCAGACGTACCGGCCGGAGTTTCGGCGCTACGTCGAGCCGACGCCGGCTTATCGGCTGTCCCGGCGCCTGGAGGAGCGGCTGGAGTTCGCGCCGTTCCCGCTGTCCCGGCTGTCGAAACTCACCGGCTGGGACGTGCCTTTCAACCCGGTGCGGCCGCTGCCACCAGTGGGTGGCCTGCCGCGCCTGCACGGCATCGAACCCGAGGAAGTGGACGTCAGCCTGCCGCTGGGTGAGCGCGTGGGCCACTCCTTGGTTTTGGGAACGACAAGGGTGGGCAAAACACGTTTGGCCGAACTCTTCGTCACTCAGGACATCCGCCGGAGGAACGCCGCGGGCGAGCACGAGGTCGTCATCGTCATCGATCCCAAGGGCGATGCTGACTTGCTGAAGAGAATGTACGTCGAGGCCAAGCGCGCAGGCCGCGAAGGCGAGTTCTATGTCTTCCATTTGGGCTGGCCGGACATTTCGGCACGCTACAACGCCGTAGGCCGCTTCGGTCGCATTTCGGAAGTCGCCACCCGCATCGCGGGGCAGCTCTCCGGCGAAGGCAACAGCGCAGCCTTCAGGGAGTTCGCGTGGCGCTTCGTCAACATCATCGCCCGCGCCTTGGTGGAACTGGGGCAGCGCCCGGACTACATGCTGATCCAGCGGCACGTCATCAACATCGACGCGCTGTTCATCGAGTACGCCCAGCACTACTTCGCCAAGACCGAGCCCAAAGCCTGGGAGATGATCGTCCAGATCGAGGCCAAGCTCAACGAGAAGAACATCCCGCGCAACATGATCGGGCGCGAGAAGCGCGTGGTGGCGCTGGAGCAGTACCTCTCCCAGGCCCGCAACTACGACCCGGTTCTCGACGGCCTGCGCTCGGCGGTGCGCTACGACAAGACGTATTTCGACAAGATCGTCGCCAGTCTCCTGCCGCTGCTGGAGAAGCTCACCAGCGGGAAGATTTCCCAACTTCTGGCGCCGAACTATTCCGACCTGGCCGACCCGCGCCCGATCTTCGATTGGATGCAGGTCATCCGAAAGCGCGCCGTCGTCTATGTGGGCCTGGACGCGCTATCCGACGCCGAGGTCGCCGCAGCGGTCGGCAATTCCATGTTCTCCGACTTGGTTTCCGTGGCAGGCCATATCTACAAGCACGGGATCGACGACGGCCTGCCTGGCGCATCGGCTGGCACGCGCGTGCCGATCAACGTCCATGCGGATGAATTCAATGAACTCATGGGTGACGAGTTCGTGCCGCTGATCAACAAAGGGGGCGGTGCCGGTCTGCAGGTCACCGCGTACACCCAGACCCTTTCGGACATCGAGGCCCGCATTGGCAACAGGGCCAAGGCGGGGCAAGTCATTGGCAACTTCAACAACCTGTTCATGCTGCGCGTGCGCGAGACGGCCACCGCCGAACTGCTGACCCGGCAATTGCCGAAGGTCGAGGTCTATACGACCACCATCGTCTCCGGCGCGACCGACAGCTCCGACATCCGCGGGGCGATGGATTTCACCAGCAACACGCAGGACCGCATCAGCATGTCCAGCGTGCCGATGATCGAGCCGTCGCACGTCGTCGCCTTACCCAAGGGTCAGTGTTTCGCGTTGTTGCAGGGCGGCCAGCTTTGGAAGGTTCGCATGCCGCTGCCGGCACCGGACCCCGATGAGGTCATGCCGCAGGATCTGCAACAACTCGCGGGCTACATGCGCCAGAGCTACAGTGAGGCCACGCAGTGGTGGGAGTTCACCAACTCCCCGGCCTTGCAGGACGGGGCGTTGCCCGACGACCTGCTGGATGATGTCGCTGCGGCCGAGCCTGGCCCGGTGGCCACCGACGACAGCGCGGGCAACGAGGCCTCGCCATGAAGGATGCCGCCTCGACCGCGCAGCGGGAGCAGAACCAGCGCCAAGGCCTGATCGTCGGCACCATCACCTTGCCGTTCCGG
>LNAP01003791.1_pt1 | contig 14349 bp, 12 predicted proteins | sample 602601 | NCBI WGS metagenome assembly LNAP01 (sample SAMN02440304, study PRJNA202911) | soil metagenome | biome: Subtropical and temperate rainforests or woodlands; isolation source: soil samples (1 kg each in a 20% v/v slurry with milli Q water) were... ...
GAATACGCCGCCCTCTGGCGTCGCCAGACTCGGACCGCTTGATCTCGGCCCCCAAGGTGCGCGCCGGCGGAGCTCCTCGCTCTGCTACTCCGCGGCCTTGGGCACGTCGCCTGCGACCTTGAGGGCAGCCTTGCGCCGCTGCGGCCACCAGCGCCCGCCGGTCCGCGCCCACAGGCGTCCAAACCGCGCCGATAGCACCTCGGGCGCGGCCAGCAGGACGGGCGTCAGGATCAGTGTCAGCAGGGTGGAGAACGAAAGCCCCCAGACCACGGCGGCCGAAAGCTGCACCCACCACTCCGAACCGGGCGCCTTGTACTCCATGTGCATGCCATGGAAGTTCGGGTGCAGTTGGAACATCAGCGGCAGCAGCCCGACGACGGTCACCAGGGTGGTCAGCATCACCGGCCGGAACCGCTGGGTCGCTGCTCGCACCGCCGCCTCCGCGGCCGGGAAGCCGGTCCGCCGAAGCTGGTAGAAGGTGTCCACCAGCACGATATTGTGCCCGACCACCACACCGGCCAGCGCCACGACGCCTGTGCCCAGCATCAGCACCGACAGGTAGTCGAAGGTGTGGGCGAGGTTCACCACCACACCCAACAACACGCCGACCGTCGACAGGGCCACGGCCGACAGCGTCACCACCACCCCATAGTACGAGTTGAACTGCCAGAGCAGGATCACCGACATCAGGAACAGCGAGACGGCCATGGCCACCATGAAGAACTGCGCCGCTTCCTGACCCTCTTCGTCGGCGCCGGTGAACTTCCAGCGGACGGAAGGGGGGATGTTGGCCTGCTGCAGCCAGGGTCGCAGCTCGGCGATCTTCGCGTTGGTGGCGACGCCCTCGATGGTGTTGGCCTGGATCACCACCAGCCGCTGGGCGTCCCGGCGCTGGATGGTCGTCACCTGCTGGGCCGGCGCAAGCTTGATGAAGTAGCTGGCCGGCACCGGCCCGAACTGGGTCGGCACCTTCAGGGTGTCGAAGGCCGCGACGTTGCGGCTCTCCGGCGGGAAGCGCACCCGGATGTCCAGCTCGTCGTCGGCGTCGTCGGGGCGGAAGCGGCCGACCAGAACCCCGCCGGTGACGAATTGGATCGCCTGGCCGACCGTCAGCACGTCCACGCCGTAGCGGCCGGCCGCCTCGCGATCGACGGTCATGTTCCACTCGATTCCCGGCGATGTGCGGTTGTCCTCCAGCTCGTAGAGCTGTGGGTCGGCGGCCATCTTGGCCTTCACCAGATCGGCCGCCTTGTTGAGCGCGACGGGGTCCTGGCCGCGCAGCTCGACCTGCACGTCCTTGCCCACGGGCGGGCCGCCCTGGGGCTCGCGGACCTCGACCTCGATGCCGGGGATGTTGGTCACCCGCCGCCGGATCTCGTTGGCGACGTCCTTGCCGACCAGGCCAAGGCCAAGCCGTTCCTCGTAGTCTACGAAGTCGACGCTGATCCGGCCGATGGTGTCGTTGGGCGGAGAGTTCGGGCCGCCGCCGGGGCTGGTCGTGCCCGAACGGACGAAGACCGATTCGATCCCCTTGATCCCCTGCATCCGCTGTTCGACCTGGGCGACCAGCGAGTCCTGCGCCTGGGGCGAGAGGTTGCCTCGCGCCTTCACGTAGACCGCCACATATTCGGGGTCCTGGCGCAGGAAGAACTCGGTGGGCTTCTTGGCCGCGACGAACGCCGACACCACCGCCACGATGACCAGCACGGTGGCGCCGAGCGCCATCAGCGGACGCTTGCCCAGGGCGTGCACCGTCCGCGCATAGCGGCCCATGAAGCCGGTCATCTGCAGCGGGTCGCCGTGTTCGGACTTTTCGATCTCCGCCAGGTGCGCGGCGTCCACGGCCGCCTTGCGCCCGAAGATCGAGCCGAGGGCGGGGGTGAAGATCAGCGCGATGAAGATCGAGCCGCCGAGCACATAGAACAGGGTCAGGGGCAGGAAGCTCATGAACTTCCCGGCGATCGAGTTCCAGAACAGGAAGGGCACGAAGGCGCACAGGGTCGTCAGGGTGCCGTTCAGCACCGGCCAGAACATGCGCTTGCCGGCGGCGGCGAAGGCCTCTTCCTTGGTCAGGCCCTCGGCCATCTTGCGGTCGGCGTACTCGACCACGACGATGCCGCCGTCCACCAGGATCCCCACCGCCAGCACCAGGCCGAACATCACCATCTGGTTCAGGGTGTTGCCGGTGGCGTTCAGCATCAGGAAGGCGATCATGAAGCAGGCGGGGATCGCCGCCCCGACCATCAGCCCCTGCCGGATGCCCAGGGTCGCGACGATGATCAGCATCACCAGGATGGTCGCGATCAGCAGGCCGCTTTCCAGCACCACCAGGGTCCGGCCGATAAAGTCGCTCTGGTCGAAGATGTAGGAGACCTTGACCGTCTCGGGCCAGCGGGTCTGTTCCTCGGCCACCACCTTGCGAACCGCCGCGACGGTGTCGAGGATGTTGGCCCCCGAGCGCTTGGCGACATCCACCGAGAAGGCCGGCTGGCCGTTGAAGCGGCTGATATAGGTCGCCTCCTTGAAGGTCCGCCGCACATCGCCGATGTCGGCCACGGTGATTAGCCGGTCGCCGTTGCGCTTGATCGGCAGGGAGAGGATGTCCTCCGGCTTCTCGACCACGCCGGGCACCTTGACTGCGAACTTGCCGGTCCCGGATTCCAGGTTGCCGGCGGGCACGAGCTGGTTGTTCCGGGCGATGAGTTGGGCGAGTTCGCCGGTGGTGACGTTGGCCGCCTCCATCCGCACCGGGTCGATGGTGACTTCCAGCACCTCCTCGCGACCGCCGTTGAGATAGACCTCCAGCACGCCGGGCGTGCCTTCCAGCCGGTCCTGCAGCTCGCGGGAGATCTGGAACAGGGTCCGCTCGGGCGCCGCGCCCGACAGCACGATGCCGATGACCGGGTCGGCCGCCGTACTGGCCTCCTCGATGATCGGCTCTTCGGCGTCCGGCGGGAACTCGCCGCGGGCCAGGTCGACCTTGGCGCGCACCTCGGCCAGAGCCTTGTCCTTGTCGAAGTTGGGTTCAAATTCCAGGTTGACGACCGCCATGCCCTGCCGGGCGACGGAGTTCATCTCCTTGATGCCGTCGATGGTCTGAATCTCGGTCTCCAGCGGCCGCACGAGCAGCCGCTCGGCGTCCTCGGGACTGACCCCCGGATAGGGAACCACCACCGCCAGGAACGGGAAGTCGATATTCGGGTCCGACTCCCGCGGCATGGAGAGATAGGCTCCGAAGCCGAACAGGCTGGCGATCAGGGTGACCGCCAGGACGACTTTCCGTCGTTTTATCGCGCCGTCGATCAGAGGTCCGATCATGGCTTCGTCTCCTTAGGGAGCCCTCGCGTCAGCGCGCGAGCGTCGCCCGAACCTTCTGACCCTCGGCCACATAGGACTGGCCGACCGTGATGACGCGGACCGGACCGTGCAGGCCCACCACCCAGATGCCGGAGGCGGTCTCCTCCAGGACGTTCACCGGCGAAAAAGCGACCTTCTCGCCCACCTGCACGTAGCGGACTCCCTGGCGTCCGGCCGCGTCCAGCACCAGCGAGGACAGGGGCACCAGGTGCGCCGGACCCGATCCGCTGCCGATCCGCACGTCCGCCGACAGCCCCGAGCGGGTCATCTGCGGATTGGCCACCGCCACCTCGACCCGATAGGTGCGGGTCTGGGGATCGGCCTCGCGGGCGGCGTAGCGGACGCGGCCGGTGAGGGTCTCGCCGGAAGTCAGCTTGGCGGTCGCCGTCGCCCCGACCTGCACCTTCGAGGCCTCGGTCTCCGGCAGGTCGCCGACGATCAGCAGCGGATTGAGCTCGATCATCGTCCCGCAGGCCTGGCCGGGTTGCAGATAGGTCCCGATCTCGGCGTCGCGCCGGTCGAACACGCCGTCGAAGGGCGCGCGGATGCTCATCTGCTCGACGCCCAGCTCTGCCTGCCGCACGGTCGCGGCCGCCGCATCGGCCGCTGCCTGGTCCTGCAGGAACTGGGTCTGCGAGCGATAGCCCTTGGCGTGCAGCTCCTCCGAGGCCTTCTGCTGGAGCTGGCTGGAGCGCAGGTTGGCGCGGGCCTGGTCGAGGGTCGCCTGCCGGGCGTCGAGGTTCAGACGGCAGAGCACAGCGCCCTTGCGCACGAACGCGCCCTCGACCGCCGGGGTCGCGGCGACCACGCCGGGAGTCTCCGAGCGCACGATCACGCTGCGGGCGGCTTCCGTCCGGCCACGGATCGCCACCGTGTATTCGCGAGTCGCCTCCGGGGTGAGCACCGTCTGCACCGTCGGCGCCCCCCGGGCTTCGGCGGTCTTGGCCTGCGCCGCGCGTCCGGACCGGTTGACGATGGTGCCAAGCGTGAATGCGATCACCAGGACCGCCACCACCACGACGACGAAGAGGTACTGTGGCCTCAGTTTCATCCCTTGCTTTCCCCCGGGCCGCATTGATCTGCGGCGCTCGAATCGCGCCCAGAGCCCAGGCCGAAATTCGTATTTCAATGGTTTTCTGATGCCGGCGTTCTCCGACTGCAAATGAAATCGCGGACAGATACGCCGTGGGCCGGATAATGTGCCCCTGGAGCCGCAGGACCGCAGCATGGCCTTGCGTGCGACGCCGCCGTCCGCCATCCCCTGTTTCCGGGCCGACTGAAGGGAACTGAGCCGCCGTGAGATACCTGCACACCATGGTCCGCGTTTCGGACCTCGACGCCTCGCTCGACTTCTACTGCGCCAAGTTGGGCCTGGTGGAAGTCTCCCGCACCGAGAACCAGGGCGGCCGCTTCACTCTGGTCTTCCTCTGCGCCCCCGGCGACGAGGCCGCCGCGCGCCAGAACAAGGCGCCGATGGTCGAGCTGACCTATAACTGGGATCCGGAGGACTATCAGGGCGGCCGCAATTTCGGGCACCTGGCCTATGCGGTGGACGACATCTACGCGCTCTGCCAGCGCCTGGCCGACGCCGGCGTGACCATCAACCGACCGCCGCGAGACGGCCACATGGCCTTCGTCCGCTCTCCGGACGGCATTTCCATCGAATTGCTGCAGGCCGGCGAACGCAAGGCTCCGGCCGAGCCCTGGGCCTCCATGCCGAATACGGGCGTCTGGTGAGCGGCCGCCTCGAAGGCCGCGCGGCCCTGATCACCGGGGCTGCGGGCGGCATCGGCCTCGGCTGCGCCGAAGCCTTCGCCAGGGAGGGGGCCGACCTCGTCCTTCTCGACCTCGATGAGGCCCGCACCGACAAGGTCGCCGCCAACCTCGCCGCCCGCTCGGGGCGCAAGGTTCACGCGCTCGCCTGCGACCTGGCCGACGCCGAGGCGGCCCGCAAGGCGGTGATCCGCGCCTGCGCCCTGCTGGGCCGCATCGACGTGCTGGTCAACAACGCCGGCATCCTGGCTCCGGGCGACATCCTGGACGCCGAGCTCGAGGACTTCGACCGGGTGCTGGCGGTGAACCTGCGCGCGCCGTTCGTGGTCGGCCAGACCGTGGCCCGGCACATGGTCGACGCCAAGATCAAGGGCTCGATCATCAACATGTCCTCGATCAACGCCGTCCTCGCCATCCCCAACCAGATCGCCTACGTGACCTCCAAGGGCGGGCTCGGCCAACTCACCAAAGCCATGGCGCTGGGCCTCGCGCCCCACGGCGTCCGCGTCAACGCCATCGGCCCCGGCACCATCGCAACCGACATCCTCAAGGGCGTCATGCAGGACGACGACGCACGCCACCGCATCCTCTCTCGCACCCCGCTCGGGCGCTTCGGCGAAGCCGAGGAAATCGGCCGCGTCGCCGTCTTCCTGGCCAGCGACGACGCCTCCTACATCACCGGCCAGACCATCTACCCCGATGGCGGCCGCCTGGCGCTGAACTACACGGTGCCGGTGGAGTAGGTCGGAAAGGGAGCTCCCGGCGAAGCCAGGCGGGGCTCCCCGCAGGGGAGGACGGCGCTCGCCGAGTGCGCTAGAAGCCCTCAAATGCTGCGCCTGACCGAACTGAAGCTCCCCCTCGGCCATGAGGAAGCGGCCCTGCCTGCCGCCATTCTCGAGCGCCTGGGCGTGCCCGCCGCCGACCTGATCGACTACGCCGTTTTCCGCCGCGCGCACGATGCGCGCCGCAAGGCTGCGATCCTGATGGTCTACACGGTGGACGTCACGGTGCGGGGCGAAGCGGAGGTCCTGGCGCGGCTTTCCGGCGACCGCAACGTCCAGCCGACGCCCGACATGGAATACCGCCACGTCGCCCGCGCGCCAGAGGGGCTCGCCAAGCGCCCGGTGGTCATCGGCGCCGGCCCCTGCGGCCTCTTCGCGGGGCTGATCCTGGCCGAGATGGGCTTTCGCCCGATCATCCTCGAACGCGGCAAGGTGGTGCGCGAGCGGACCAAGGACACCTGGGGCCTCTGGCGGCGCAGCGAACTCAATCCGGAATCCAACGTGCAGTTCGGGGAGGGCGGCGCTGGCACCTTCTCCGACGGCAAGCTCTATAGCCAGGTGAAGGACCCGCGCTTCCTGAGCCGCAAGGTCCTGACCGAGTTCGTCGCCGCTGGCGCGCCGCCGGAAATCCTCACCGAGGCCCACCCCCATGTCGGCACCTTCCGACTGGTCACCATGGTCGAGGCGATGCGTGAGAAGGTCGAAGCTCTCGGCGGCGAATATCGCTTCCAGCACAAGGTCGAGGACTTCGATATCATCGAGGAAGGCGGACATCGGCGCCTGCACGGCCTGCGCCTGCACGACGGCAGTTACATCGAGGCCGATCACGTGGTCCTAGCCCTCGGCCACTCCTCCCGCGACACCTTCCAAACACTCTACGACCGCGGCGTCCATGTGGAGGCCAAGCCCTTCTCGTTGGGCTTCCGGATCGAGCACCCGCAGTCCTGGATCGACCGCGCTCGGTTCGGGACCAGCGCCGGCCACAAGGACCTCGGCGCGGCGGCCTACGCCCTCTCGCACCACTGCTCCAATGGCCGCAGCGTCTACAGCTTCTGCATGTGCCCCGGCGGCACGGTGGTGGCCGCCACCTCCGAGCCGGGCCGCGTCGTCACCAACGGCATGAGCCAGTATTCCCGCAACGAGCGGAACGCCAACGCCGGCATCGTCGTCGGCATCGAGCCGGAAAAGGACTATCCGGGCCACCCCCTGGCGGGCATCACCCTGCAACGCCATTGGGAGTCCCGAGCCTTCGAGGCCGGCGGTGGGACCTATGCCGCGCCGGGCCAGCGGGTTGGCGACTTCCTGGCCGGACGGCCCTCGACCGCGCTCGGCGAGATCGTCCCGTCATATCGCCCGGGCGTCACCCCGACCGACCTTTCGACCTGCCTCCCGGACTTCGCCATCGCCGCCATCCGCGAGGCCCTGCCGGCCTTCGCCCGCCAGATTCCGGGCTTCGACGATCCCGACGCCGTCCTGACGGGCGTCGAGACCCGCACCTCGTCCCCCGTCCGCATCACTCGCGGCGCCGATTTCCAGAGTCTCAACACGGCTGGCCTCTATCCCGCCGGCGAGGGTGCGGGCTACGCTGGCGGCATCCTCTCGGCCTCCATCGACGGCATCAAGGTCGCTGAAGCCGTCGCGCGCAGCATGACGGGGGTTTAGGCCGCCTGACGGCGGCTTCCTTCGTCTGGCCTTCAGGCATCCGCGCCCAGGCGCCGACGCGCGAACCAGGCGATGATCAGCCCGAACAACAGCATCGCGACGAGGTTCTTCACAAAGGACTCAGGGGTGAACTTCGGGAACCGCCCCACCGCCGACAGCGGAACGACGACATAGTTCATGACGGCGAAGATTCCGGCCCCATAGGCCAGGCCCCAGAGAGGCCATCGCCGCCGAAGCGTCGGCAGCCTCAGGCTCGTCAGCACGAAGACGGCGGCGATGATCAGCCCCATCAGCTCCTGCAACACAAGGCCGAGCGCAACGGTCGCCGCGCCGCCCTCGAAGGATGATTTCCCGACCAGTCCGCTGGCGATGAACTGAAGGATGAAGCCGAAGCTCTTGCCGCTGATCAGCACCGCGGCGCCGATGTCCAGCGTCGCGGCGACGAGCCCGCCCCACAGGATGGCCGAAAAGACCGCGCCCCTGCCGCCCATGCTGTCTCCCCCCGGTCAGAGTCGTTGCTCGGACGAAGGGACGGTAATCGCCGAACCGCGATTTCTCAACATTCGGCTGGCGAGCGCGCGCTCGCGCCAATGGTCAGCCCGTGCTCGCGACCTCGCCGCGGCTGGCTGCGCGAAAGGCTCGCGGCGTGAGGCCGACCTCATCCTTGAAGGCGCGATTGAATGGGCCGATGGACGCGAAGCCGCACTCGAAGGCGATCTCAAGGATCGACCGCCGCTCGTGGCCGTCGGCGAGCAGCGCCTTGGCCCGCTCGATCCTGTGATGATTGATCAACCGGTTGAAGTTGGTGAAGCCGAGCCCGAGGCTGACGCACTGGGAGACGCGGTGTTCCGGCTCGCCCAGCCGTGCGGCCACATCGGCGACCCGCAGATCCGGGTCCCTGTCTATTTCCTCCTCGCGCAACAGGCGTAGGAGGCGTTCGGCCAGTCTGGCGTCGTCCGCGTTCGCCGCGCGCCTGGTCGCTGTCGGCCTCTGTTCCGTCTGCAGCGGGTGGCGACGGCGGTACCATACAGCCGCGGTTGCGGCGACCAGGCCGACCAGGGCGCAGATGCTTTTGATCACGCTGTTGGCGTGGGCGCTGGCCGCGCTGTCCGAGGCGCGCAGCCCGATGATCGAAACCATGATCAGCAGGGTGTAGACCCCGAGAAACGCCGCTCGGAAGCGCTTCTCGGCGGCTGGCAGGCTGGGCCGGTAGTGATGGAACGGCTCGACGAAGGTCAGCAGCAGCGCCGCCGAGCCGCTGAGGGCGTAGATGTTCTCGCTGAAACGGGAGAGCTCGCCGCCGGAGGGGACGAGAGCGGTAAGCCCGCCGGTGACGACGACGGTCAGGCCCACAATGCGCGCCCAACGCACGTCGCGCTTTGCCGGGTCGAATAGCGCCCGCGTGAGCAGCCACGACCATCCGCATGCGCCCAGGCCGATGATCGCAAAGCGCTTGGCGAGGGGCGCGTCGAGCAACTGGGCGGCGATGTAGCAAACGAATGAAGCGACGGCGAGCGAGCCATAGGCGGTCACCCGGCTGGGCGGCCGCCAGGGCCGCAGCATGCGGCCCGCAGGGGGGCTGAGGGCTGACGCCCTGGACATCGGGTTCTCCCTGATGCGGGCGTTTTTCATGGCGCGAGCGCGCCTGGCTGTCCAGGGTCCGGCAAGCGGACGCCAAGAAGTTCTGGCCGAATTCCAAATCGGCGAGACGGCGATCCGTCCCGCCCGCATTCCGTGCAGATCACCTCATCCCGAGGTCTTTGCCCGGAGCCTCCATGTCGACCACATATCCTTCCGTCACCGCCTCGAGCCTGGCCGCGACCGCTCTGCGTTGGGCGGGCGTCGCATGGTTCCTCGTCGCCGCCTTTGGGCAAGCCGCCTTCATCTGGTTCATCCTGGCCTTCTATGGAGTCCGCACCGCGCGCGGAGACTTCGCCGCCTGGAATGACAAGCCCCTGATCGATGGTTATGTCGCTGGCGACGATGCCGGCAATTTCGTCTTCGCCGCCCACGCTCTCTTGGCGTCGGCCGTGACGCTGATGGGCCTGATGCAACTCGTGCCCGGCTTGCGTCGAACTCGGCCGGTCCTGCACCGCTGGACGGGGCGGAGCTTCCTCGCAATCGCCAGTTTCATGGCTTTGAGCGGGATCTGGCTGGCTGTGGTCCGCGGAACCTATCTCTCGGTCGTTTCGGCGGTCGCCATTCTGGTCAACGGCCTGCTCATCCTGCTCTTCGCCGGCCTGGCCTGGCGCAGCGCGGTCCAGCGCCGCTTCGAGCGCCATCGGATCTGGGCCATGCGCACCTTCATGGTCGTGAGCGGCGTCTGGTTCCTGAGGGTCGGGCTTATGGGGTGGGTCCTGGTCAACCAGGGGCCCGTAGGCATGACCGACGACATGTCCGGCCCCGCCGACGTCGTGCTCGTCTTCGGCAGCTACCTGATCCCGCTGACCTTGCTTGAGCTCTATTTCGCTGCGTCCAGGCGCGAAAATATCGGCCTGAAGGCGTTCGCCGCTGCCGTGGTCTTCCTGGCCGCGGCCTATACGGCGGCCGGCGTGTTCGGGACGGTCGCTTTCATGTGGGGGCCTTACCTGTAGGGCTGGCCTAGCCCTTCGGCGGATAGGCGTGCGTGGTTCCCTGAGGGTCCTCGACGCTGGCCTCGCCCACATAGTTCGGGCCGATGGGGACCTTGCCGTGGCCGTCGGGGATGTCGAGAACGTAGGTCGGCTGGCAGAGGCCCGAGAAGCGGCCGCGCATGGCGCGCATCACCGCCTGGCCTTCCTCGACGCTGGTCCGCAGGTGCGAGGTGCCCGGCGCAAGGTCGCCCTGGTGCAGGTAGTAGGGCTTGATCCGAGTCTCGACGAAGCCGCGCATCAGCGCGCCCAGCACCTCCGGATCGTCGTTGACGCCCTTCAGCAGCACCGTCTGGCTCAGCATCGGCAGGCCGGCGTCGACGATCCTGGCGCAGGCGGCCCGCGCCGCCGTGGTCAGCTCGCGCGGATGGTTGGCGTGCAGGGCGACATAGACCGCCTTGCCCTCGCACTTGATCGCTTCGACCAGTTCATCGGTCACCGCCGCCGGGTCCACCACCGGCACGCGGGTGTGGTAGCGCACGACCTTCACATGCTCGATCCGGGCCAGGCGGGCGGAGATGTCGGCTAGCCGGCGAGGGGACAGGACGAAGGGATCGCCGCCCGTGAGGATCACCTCCCAGATCTCCGGGCGGCCGGCGATGTAGGCCAGCGCCGCGTCGAGGGTCTCGGTGGTCAGCGGCTTCAGGCCTTCTGGCCCGACCATCTCGCGGCGGAAGCAGAACCGGCAATAGACGGCGCAGGTGTGGGTGGCCTTCAGCAGCACCCGGTCTGGATAGCGGTGGACGATCCCCTCGACCGGGCTGAAGGCGAAGTCACCGATCGGGTCGTCCCGCTCCAGCGGCTGGGCTTCCAGCTCGGCCTGGCCGGGCATGAGCTGGCGCGCGATCGGGTCGGCTGGGTCGGTCGGGTCGATCAGTTCGGCCATGGCCGGGGTGATGGCCAGCGCGTAGCGTGCGGCCACGCGCTCCAGCTCGGGCAGGCGCTCCATCGGCGCCAGGCCCGCGGCCACCAGGTCCGCCGGTTTGCGAAGGGTGCTCATCGGCGCGCATATGGCCCATGGGGCCGCGCGGGGCAATTGCGGCCTATGCTCCGGCTACCGGCGTCCAGACCACCTGGTCGATCCGGCTCGCTCCCGTCGCCAGCATCACCAGGCGGTCGAAGCCCAGCGCGCAGCCGCAGGCCGGCGGCATGTGGGCCAGGGCGGCGAGGAAGTCCTCATCGATCGGATAGCGCTCGCCATAGACCCGGGCCTTCTCGTCCATCTCGGCCTGGAACCGCCGCCGCTGCTCGGCCGGGTCGGTCAGTTCGCCGAAGGCGTTGGCGAGTTCGACCCCGCAAGCATAGAGCTCGAACCGCTCGGCGACCCGCGGGTCGCCAGCCTTGGGGCGGGCGAGGGCTGCTTCGCTGATCGGGTACTCGCAGAGGATGGTGGGCCGGCCCACGCCCAGGTGCGGTTCGATCTTCTCGACCAGCACCTTCGAATAGATATCCTGCCAAACGTCGTCGTCGGCGACGCGCACGCCGCAAGCCCTTGCGCCATCAGCCAAGAGTTCCCGGTCGGTCTCGCCGTCGGCCGCGACGCTGGCCAGCAGGTTGATCCCGGCATGGCGTTCGAAGGCCTCCTGCAGGCTCAACCGTTCAGGTTCCTGGAAGGGATCGGACGAAACCTGCCGATAGGCGAGGTTTTTGGCGCCTATCGTCTCGGCCGCCAGCGCCAGCAAGTCGGCGCAGTCGGTCATCAGTTGCTCGTAGGGCTCGCCCGTCCGGTACCATTCGAGCAGGGTGAACTCGGGATGATGCAGCGGGCCGCGCTCGCGATTGCGCCAGACCCGGGCGAAATCGAAGATCCGTTTCTCTCCCGCCGCCAGCAGCTTCTTGCAGGCGAACTCCGGGGAGGTGTGCAGGTAGAGCGTCTCATGCTCACCGGAATTGCCAATGATTTCAGTGGAAAAGGCGTGCAGATGGGCCTCGTTGCCGGGCGAGATCTGCAGGGCTGCGCCCTCGACCTCGACGAAGTCCCGATCCTCGAACCAGCGCCGCACCGCCCGAGTGATCTGGTTGCGCGCCATCAGGAACGGGCGGCGGTCCTCATGGACGTCGGCGCGCCACCAGGGCGTTTGTGAAGCTGTCGGCACGGGCGTCCTCTATGCGGCGATTTCGATCATGACTGGCGAATTTCGCCTTCATCCTGTAGGTGCGCGGCAAGACCGCCGCTCGGCGGAATCGCGCGAGGCCGATGGCCGGCCTCCCCAATAGGCTTGAGGACGAACTACGTGAAGGTCGCTGCCAGCTCGCTCAGGAAAGGCGCCGTCGTCGACATGGACGGCAAGCTCTATGTCGTCCTGACCGCCCAGAACATCCACCCCGGCAAGGGCACGCCGGTCACCCAGCTCGACATGCGCCGCATCTCCGACGGCGTAAAGGTGTCAGAGCGCTGGCGCACGACCGAGCAGGTCGAGCGCGCCTTCGTGGACGACCGGACCTACAACTTCCTCTACCAGGACGGCGAGGGCTATCACTTCATGCAGCCCGAGACCTTCGACCAGGTCGTGGTTTCGGAAGACGTGGTCGGGGACGCCGCGCCGTGGCTGAGCGACGGCATGTCGGTGGTGCTGTCGGTGCACGAGGGCGTGCCGATCGCCCTGGAACTGCCGCGCACCGTCACCTTCGAGATCGCCGAGACCGAGCCGTCGGTGAAGGGTCAGACCGCGTCCTCGTCCTACAAGCCGGCGATCCTGACCAATGGCGAGCGGATTATGGTCCCGCCGTACATCACCAGCGGCACCCGCGTGGTCGTCCTGACGGAAGACTGGACCTACTCGGAACGCGCCAAGGACTAAGCGCTTCGGCGGGCGTCAGGCGAAACGCTTGGCGCCCGCGACGCACAGCACGACGGCGGCGGTCACGCCGGCCATCGACCAACCCACCGGCTCGCCCAGCAGCCAGGCCGCCAGCCCCAGCCCCATCAGCGGCTGCAGAAGCTGAAGCTGGCCCACCGCCGCCACCCCGCCCAGGGCCAGGCCGCGGTACCAGAAGACAAATCCGATCAGCATGCTGAACAGCGACACGTAGCCCAGGCCCGTCCAGGCGCGGGCGCTCACATGCGTCAGGTCCTCCGGCCAGGTCAGGGCGCCCAGCAGCGCCATGACGGGCAGGGCGATGACCAGCGCCCAGCAGATCACCTGCAGGCCGCCCAAGGTTCGCGAGAGCCGCCCGCCCTCGGCGTAGCCCAGGCCGCAGACGACCACGGCCGCCACCATCAGGAGGTCGCCCTTCAGGGACCCCTCGGCTCCGCGCGTCATGGCGAAGGCGGCGACCATGGCCGCGCCCAGGCCCGCAAAGGCCCAGAAGGACCGGCTGGGCCGCTCGCCGCCCAGATAGACCGCGAAAAGCGCCGTGGACATGGGCAGCAGGCCGATGAAGACGATCGAATGCGCCGCGGTGATCTCGCGCAGGGCTATCGCGGTGAGCAACGGAAACCCCGCCACCACGCCCGAGGCGATCACCGCCAGGGCCGCCAGCTCGCGCCGCGAGGGCCTTTGAGCCCGTGTCGCCATCAGCAGCAGGGCGGCCAGAGTCCCGGCGATCACCGCTCTCCCGGCGGTCAGGAACAGCGGATCGAAATCGGCCACCGCCAACCGTGTCGCCGGCAGTGATCCCGAGAAGATCGCCACGCCCAACAGGCCGTCGATCCAGCCTCTCGTCTTGTCGTCCATGCTTTGCCTCCTGCGCGGAGCACTAGGGGGTGGGGACTCGTCTCGACAGGTACGGTGCAATACAGTTTCGACAAACTGTACTGGTTCGAAAGGCATGACAGATGGCTGGCCGCGTCGATGAGGTGATGAGCGCGATCCGTGAGCGCATCGCTGCGCGGACCTTGCAGCCGGGCGCCAAGGCCCCGTCGACAATACGGTTTTCGATCTCTGCGCGTACGCGATCTGTTGCTGTTGCAAACATAAAATTAAAATTTATTCCACGTATAAAGGTTCTGTGTTGAACGCCCTGACTATTTCTCTGAAAAGAAAAATACGACGAACGTATCGCCAAGACAGGTCTCGAACCTTACTCGTCGCTGAAAGCTATTTTATATATATGAAATAGCTTTCACAACAAAAGAATAGAAACGTGCTCATTGCCCAACCCGAATTTTCAGTTATTACAGCACTACTTTGAGCAACCCATCG
>LNAP01003793.1_pt1 | contig 14348 bp, 14 predicted proteins | sample 602601 | NCBI WGS metagenome assembly LNAP01 (sample SAMN02440304, study PRJNA202911) | soil metagenome | biome: Subtropical and temperate rainforests or woodlands; isolation source: soil samples (1 kg each in a 20% v/v slurry with milli Q water) were... ...
GTCGTCCCTGGACCCGCAGCTGAACAACCACGCCGGCGACCGCTCGGTGGCCCTGCACTTCTGGGACCTGCTGATCGAGAACAAGTGGAACAAGCTGCAGCCCGGCCTGGCCGTCAGCTGGAAGCCGCTGGACCCCACCACCTGGGAATTCAAGCTGCGTGAAGGCGTCAAGTGGCAAGACGGCACGCCGTTTACCGCCGACGACCTGATCTATTCCTACACCCGCGCGCGCGGCGTGCCGGGCAGCGTGGCAACGTACGCCGGCTACCTGCGCACCATCGACACGATGACCGCCAAAGACCCGCTGACCCTTATCGTCAAGACCAAGGCGCCCAACCCCGACCTGCCGCTGAACCTGGCATCCGTGCACGTCGTCAGCAAGCACGTCGGTGAAAAGTCCACCACCGAAGACTACAACTCGGGCAAGGCCATGGTCGGCACCGGCCCGTACAAGTTCGTGTCCTACACGCCGGGCGACCGCGTCATCATGGAACGCAACGACGGCTACTGGGGCGACAAAGCCACCTGGGACAAGGTCAACTACCGCTACATCAACAACGCCGCCTCGCGCACCGCTGCGCTGTTGGCCGGTGACGTGGACGTGATCGACAAGGTGTCGGTGTCGGACCTGGCCAAGCTGCAAAAGGCCCCGAACATCGCGGTGTACCCGTACGACGGCCTGCGCGTCATGATCCTGCAACCCAGCTTCAACCCCGCGCCCAACCAGTACATCACCGACAACAACGGCAAGCCGCTGGACAAGAACCCGCTGCTGGACCTGCGCGTGCGTCAAGCGCTGAACCTGGCCATCAACCGCAAGGCCATTTCCGACCGCATCCTGCAAGGCGCGGCCACCGAGGCCAACCAGTGGATGCCCAAGGGCACCTTCGGCTACAACCCCGACGTTAAAGACATCCCCAACGACGTCGCGCAAGCCAAGAAGCTGCTGGCCGAAGCGGGCTTTCCCGACGGCTTCAAGCTGACCATGCACGTGCCCAACGACCGCTACCCGCAAGGCCCGGAAACGGCCCAAGCCGTGGCGCAGTTCTGGACCCGCGTCGGCGTGAAGACCCAAGTGGAAGTGGTGCCATGGGCCGTGTACTCGGGCCGCGCCAACAAGAACGAATTCGCCGTCAGCATGCTGGCGTGGGGCAACGGCACGGGCGAAGCCAGCTACGCGCTGGTCAACATCCTGGCCACCGTCGACGCCAAGAAGGGCCTGGGCGCCTCCAACTGGGGCCACTACACCAACCCCAAGGTGGACGCCGCGCTGGAACAGTCCACGTCGGAATTCGATGTGGCCAAGCGTGAAGCCATCCTGCGCGACTCGGTCAAGCTGGTGTCGGACGACGTCGGCATCATCCCGCTGTTCCACTACAAGAACATCTGGGCCACCAAGAAGGGCTTGAAGGTGACGCCGATGACCAGCGACCGCACGGCCGCCATGATGGTCACCAAAGAACCCGCCGCCGCTGCCGGTAAATAAGCCATGGCGCCGACCCTGACCATCACCCCCGCGGACGCCTTGATCGACGTGCCGCGCCAGATTCGGGTGGAAAACGTGGCACCCGGCCAAACGGTGCAAATCACCGCGCTAACCCGCCGCAACGGCGTGCTGTGGCAAGCCCAGGCCGCCTACACGGCGGCCGAAGACGGCGCTGTCGACCTGACCCGCGACGCGCCTGTTTCGGGCGACTACACCGGCTTGTCGCCCATGGGCCTGATCTGGTCGCAAGCCCCCGTGGACTCGCCCAGCCGCGAACACTTCAACCACCCGGTGACCGATGCGTTGGTTACCGATGTGGTTGCGCGTGTGGGTGCGGTTGAAGATGGCATGCAAGCACAAGCCACCTTCACGCAACGCCTGGCGCTGGACGGCGTCACGCGCCACGAGGTCCGCGAAGAAGGCTTGGTCGGCACGCTGTACCTGCCGGCAGGCAGCAAGCCCGGTTCGCACCCCGCCGTCATGATCCTGAACGGCTCGGGCGGCGGCATCAACGAACCGCGCGCGGCGCTGTACGCATCGCGCGGCTACGCCGCCTTTGCGCTGGCGTACTTCAAGGCACCGGGCCTGTCCGACTACATCTCGAACACCCCGCTGGAATACTTCCAGACCGGCCTGCGTTGGCTGCGCAAAAAGGTTCAACCCAAGCACGACTTTGTCGCCATCAGCGGCCAGTCGCGCGGCGGCGAACTCGTGCTGCTGCTGGGCGCAACCTTCCCCAAGGAAGTGTCCGCCGTCGTCGCCTACGTACCCGGCGCCGTCGTCCACAGCGGCCAGAACGCCTGCGACCCCAAGATCGGCCGCGAAGGCCCGACCTGGCTGCTGGGCGGCAAGCCCATCCCCCACGTCTGGGAAAACAACCGCACCGCCACCTGGGCGCCGTTTGACGAAGGCCCATCGCCGCATCGCCACGAGAAAGCCATCCTGACCGCACTGCAAGACCCCGACGCCGTCGCCCGCGCCCGCATTCGCGTGGAAGACATCGAAGGCCCGGTCATGCTGCTGTCCGGCACCGACGACGGCTCCTGGCCGTCCAGCCTGTATTCAAAGATGGTGCAGGACAAGCTGGTCGAGGTGAAACACCCCTACCCCGTCGAATGGCTCGACTACGAAAATGGCGGCCACTCGATCCTGTTCCCGTACGTGCCCACCACCCAGCTCGTCTACGCCCACCCCGTGTCGGGCAAGATCAGCACCAGCGGCGGGAATCCAAAAGACAACGCACGCGCCGACCAGGAATCTTGGGAAGGCGTGAAGAAGTTTTTGGACGCGGCGGTGAAGGCGCGGGCGGCTTCGGTTGCTGCCCCTTCGGCAAGCACTTCCGGCAACGCCGGCTGATCAGACACCAAGGAGAACATCCCCATGGCACAACAACCCATCGTCTATGACGCCGTCAACGATCTGGTCGACAAGCTCGTCGGCCTGACCCCCGGCAGCAAAACTTTTGAGGTCCGCCACCAACGCGAAAAAGTCGCCGCCGCCACGCAAGGCAGCTACGACGCCCTGTTCGACCCGGCCCTGCCCGGCTTGTCGCTGGCCGAACGCCTGCTGGTCGCGCTGTACGCCACCCGCATCAGCCCGTCGCCGCTGCTGGCCTCGCACTACCGCGCTCGCTTGGCGGAAACGGACGCAGCCCCCGCCGACATCGCCGTGGCAGAATCCGGCAAGCCGTCAGACGCCTCCACCCCGCGCCTGGCTGCGGTGTTGGAATTCACGCGCAAGCTGATCGAAAACCCCGTCGAAGGCGACGAAGCCGCGCTGAAGACCCTGCCCGCAGCAGGCGTCACCACGCCCGCAGTGGTCACCCTGTCGCAACTCATCGCCTTCCTGTCGTACCAGACCCGTCTGGTCGCGGGCTTGATCGCGATGAAAGACCTGGAAGGCCAAGCCCCCCGCGCCGCCGCCGTCCCGCCCGCGCCCTTCGAACCCAACACCGCCGCAACCGAACCCGGCGCCGTCATCAAGGCCCACGGCTTCACCAACGAAGTGCTGGAATGGAAGGCCTGGCTCGACGTCGTCAACGTCGACACCGCCACCCCGGAACAAGTCGCCGTCCTGGAAGAAAGCCACCCCAAGGCCAAGGTCTCGGACTACTACCTGTTCCTGGTCCACCAACCGGAAATCCTGCGCCAGCGCTCCACCGCCTTCAACGCCATCATGTACGCCCCAGGCGGCCTGTCGCGCGCCGAACGCGAACTAGGCTCCACGGTCGTCTCGCGTGTGAACGGCTGCGTGTACTGCGCATCCGTCCACGCGCAGCGCTTCGAACAACTGGCCAAGCGTAATGAAGTGATCGCGCAAGTGTTCGAAGACCCCTACACCGCCGGCACCACGGCACGTGAACTGGCGATTGCCCAGTTCTCGATCCAGATCACCGAAGCCCAGGCCGACGTCAACGCCAACAGCATCCAGGCATTGAAGGATGCGGGCTTGAGCGAAGGCGAAGTGCTGGACCTGCTGCACTCGGACGCGATCTTCGCCTGGGCAAATCGTTTGATGCTGAACCTGGGCGAACCGGTTTTTGCCACCGTAGGCTAAGACCCGCTTTTCCGCCGCCCTGCGGCCACGTCAGCGTTTTCGTTAAACTGACGCTTTCCGCGCCACTACGCGCCCCGCCCCGTGCGGGGCGCTTTGCCTTCCCCCATGTCAGAAAAAACCAACGACATCCGCCCCGGCCAGTCGATCGAACTGCTAAAAGCCCTGCACATCCTGACCCGCGACGGCAGGATGAACCAGGACAGCCGCCGTAAGCTGAAACAGGTCTATCACCTGTTTCAGTTCATCGAGCCGCTGCTGAAAGACGTCCAACAAGAACGCGGCGCCGTCACGCTTGCGGATCACGGGGCTGGCAAGTCGTATCTGGGGTTCATTCTGTATGACCTGTTCTTCAAGGAACAGAAGGATGCCGCCGGGAATGGGTCCCATATTTATGGGATCGAGACTCGCGAGGAATTGGTGAAGTTGTCAGAGGAACTGGCGAAGCGGCTCGGGTTTGACGGGATGTCGTTCTTGAATCTGTCGGTGGCGGAGTCGATTACGTCGGATCGGCTGCCGGGGACGATTGATGTCGTCACTGCGCTGCATGCTTGCAATACGGCGACCGATGACGCGATTCACTTTGCGCTGGAGAAGAAGGCGAAGTACATCGTGGTTGTGCCTTGCTGCCAGGCTGAGGTGGCTTCGGTGCTAAGGAAGAATAAAGGCAAGGCGCTGGCTGATCCGCTGGCGGAGATTTGGCGGCATCCGCTGCATACGCGGGAGTTTGGGAGCCAGATTACGAATGTGCTGCGGTGCTTGCAGCTTGAGGCGCATGGGTATCAAGTTAGTGTGACGGAGCTGGTCGGGTGGGAGCATTCGATGAAGAATGAATTGATCATTGCTCAGTACAAGAATCTGCCGACCCGGAAGCCTGCCGAGAGGTTGACCGAGATGTTGGAGAGGATTGGGTTGCAGGAGTTGAAGGATCGGTTTTTTGTGCCGGTTGCTTCGACGGCCGTAGCTGAGTAGGTATCAGCTTGGCTGATTGGCATGAACCAGAGATACCTTTAGCTGGTGGTGGACTGCTGATCTTCTCTAGTCAGTAGCCTACGATTGCGCTTACGTAAGAGAAAGCGTGATCAATTTGGCACGGAACCGCATCGCGTCCGTCGCCTAACGGGGCATACTCGCCCCGTGGCCCAAAGGATCGCCCGGGTTGACAGCCGGAAAGACAGAACAAGTGGCCGCTGCAATGGCGGCCTCCTTTCTTTCATTGCGTCAATAACACCGGAGCGTCGAGATGAGCGACCACCCTTTTACCTATGACCGTTGGGCCTTTCCGGATGATCCCGAGTTTGGCGTTGTGCGGTTTGATGATTTGCGGAAGATCGAGCGGGCTTGCTTGGGGATTTGGGCTATTGCGAGGATTGTGGGGAATAGCGCGAATGAGCCTGGAGCTACGGGAGTCACGCCGCTGCATAGTTGGGTAGTATCGAATTTGATGGGCGGAGTGGAGAGCCTGTGCGATCAGATCGCCGATCTAGCGGCAAGCTCAATGGATAAACCGCCGGTAGATTCCTTATTTTCCAAAGCAGGGACTTCGACGCAATAGCGGAGCCCTGTCAGCAAGCGCCGAAACCACTGTCCGTGAGTCGGCTTACGACGCATTAGAGCCATTCAACCGAGCGGGATAGCAATGGTCATCTCATAGTGCCAACGGACTGTCGCCTACTTTAAATCATGCTGTAGAAATCATTTCAATAACTTACCTTGCCGGCCCCGCTCGATGGCGACGGCCAGTCTCACGCACCCTCAGATTTAAGTCGGTGCTCAATGTTGACCTGACCCGACCTTTGCTGGGAGCACTACAGTTGCTGCAGCATATAACGGGCAGCGTGGTGGTTATGATAGCCAGTGGCTTCTGTACCCAGCACGCCGAGAGGCCCCTCAAGCTGTACCGCCACGAGCACCGCAGTGTAACCACGGTCAACCAGCATCTCTTTTATCTTAGCCACCTCTTCAATCGGCTGAGTTACTACTTGCTCGTTGAATCCCTTCTCCTTAAAGAAGTGCTTGATAAGCGCAGCCTCTGTAATCACGCTTACCGCATCTCGGTCGAGTTCGTCATCGTCCATCGCACCGACCAGTCTCAATACCTGGAAAGGTGCAATCTTCGCCATGGGGCTGTGCGCGATGTTCATGAAATATATGAGCACCATCTCGTCTTCTTTTACAGCACTCGTAATAGCCCCCCATTTGTTGTGATTCATGGTCCGATTGAGCACGCTACCTTTGCTCTTGCCGACGTACAGAACCTCGATGTCGTCGAACACATTCCAATCAAACATATGAGCAAGCTGAATAGGATTTACGACAGTGCGGACCCTGGGATCGCCGCCCTTCACGCCTTGCAAGAGCTTGCAATCAATGTACAGGTAGGCGTCGCTGGAGAGTTCAAGGTCGATTGCGCTGAACCTGCGATACATCTGGCTCGCCGACAGATTTTGAGCGTCCTTTACGCCCCATCCCGACATCACCTCCGTTGCCCAATCTTCCCAAGAAGCAAAGTGCGTCTTGACGCCGCTCGCTTCGAAGAGCATCTTTGCAACATTGAATCGCACTGCCTCGACACGATTTCCTATTTTTATGTTCCCGCTCAAACAAAAATCTGCCTCAATAGCGAATGTTCTTGGAAAAAACTTCACTCGGCGTGTTTTAGCAAGAAGATACACACTCGCTTTTTTTCTATGAAAGTCTGTAAATGTGCCTTTAGATAACTGATTAAACATCGTGTCCTTGTCAACGACGTGGAATTCATCAATGTACGCGTTGAACAGAAATTCTGTACGGTCAGAGTCTAGGTTGAACATAGGTGGATATCGTGAAATGGCATGAGGCCGACAGGCCGCACGGAGACTACGTTGTCTGGCAGTTATTGACGCAAAGCAGACAGCAAGACTATTAACATTCTATCGATCGAAAGATTAGGTATATGCTTGGCCAGCCTCTTTTGACCCGAATGGGCGGCCGAATACCTCATCGAACGCGTGCTCCGCTTGCTCTCGAATCATCTTTGAACTTCCCTTCATCTTGTAAACCACAACGCACCAACGATAGTTGCTATACGGCTGATCAGAAATATTGATGCCGTTCTTATCATCAAGCTTCATGCAAACGTCGTAACGAACACCTCTAGCGGGCAGATTGCTGCGGTAGTGGTCATTGAACAGATGGCTCTTTATGCGCCCCTTTACTGTGTAGCAGTGGCCTCGGTAGATTGCCTTTAGACCATCAATGATCAGGCGGCACTTATTTTCTTCAAACTGATAGTCAGACATGATCACGTATAGACCAGGGCCGTAGTGCAAAGCCGCCGCGTCGGACAAAGAGCCGACGGGCCTCGAGATTACGGACTCGCTGTATGTGGTGTAGTCGTGGACAGAAAAGAAGTCTACGAACTTGGAGCGAATGGTTTGGCGCAAGTCGCTCTCGAGTGCTACCAACTGCTTGATGTCGTACATGTTCTTCGAGATGCCTAACTAGATTTCGAATTAAGGTAATTAAGGTGTAATTAAGGTGTCAGACTGCAATTTCTCACTGGGTGATCGGTGAAATTGCAATCTGACACCTTAATGTGATAATCGGCCGTAGACCTTCGGGCAGCAAGGACTTGAGCTTGCTCAGAAATGTCCGCTCCACACCCGGCGAGTTCTGATCGCGTAAGGGATGAACGCTCTCGTAGATAGGCATGGCAGCGCCGCGTGTCCATAGCGCTGCTCGCAGTACCAGCCAACTTCGATCCGCCTTCAAGTCGGACCAATCCACCAAGATAATGGGCTGCTTGATCCCGGCCATGAACTGGCGGCACAGCAGTTGATAGAACATGGGGCGTTCGCTATGCAGACTGCACAGGCTGTTGATTCAAAATGAATTTCGTTGGAAGTTCGTGGGGAAACCTCAGAGTCTGACACCTTTTTTCGCAGATTTAGCAAAGCTCGTGAGTTCGAGCTTTACTCCATTTAGTGTGCAGAAAAAATATTCTCGACTGCGCATTTCATCTCTAAGATAGTCGGAGAGCATAGTCTCAAAAGCGAAACTCCTAGTTGTTCGCACACGCTATCGGCATGTTCGCGTTCCTTCTGAGAAAAGTCTTCGATCTCGAATATCTCCCATGTTCTATCCCCTCGAACTCGAAGTCTGCTAGCAATAACTTCGGACGGAGCTTCCAGAAGGATGGCGGCGCGGATATTGAGTTGGACAAATGTATCAATGCCAATTTTTTCGTGAACGTTCACATTTTTGCGCAACATAAAATGGCCGTCCAGCACGACTTTTTGGCCATTTTCTTCGAGCCTTCTAGTCGCCGCAATTAAAGCCTGCTGGTTTTTATCAATATCCTCAACCTCTCGGGAAGTTGTCCAGCTTTCGAGCCCTCGCTGCTCTCGGATTAGCTGGCTCGCAGTCGCATGTTTCAGACCTAGGTCGCAGCAGACAGACCTTAGGATGAACGACTTGCCTACGGCATGAACTCCACCCACGAAAAGAGTCATTATCGTCCCTCTGCGTTGACCCACTTCTCAAGTTTTACACACTCAGCAGCATCCAAGTATCGAAATGATTGCGGGGGAACAAAGTTGCGGATCAATTCGGAAGGATCTAAATACTTCGGCAGCTTTAGCACGTTTCCCAGTAGGATACCAACGCCTCGCGACTTTTCAGAAAAATAAGATCGGAGTTCAGCGCGCGTCAGCCCGCCGCCATTTTCACGACAAATGACCCAAAGAGCAGAAGGCGAAGCGACAACAACGTCAGCCACCTCAACCACTCCCACCAGCTTGCGAACCGGGAAACTCGAGTAGAGCACGATAGCACTGACATCCTGAGCAGCCCAAATTCGACGGAACTCCACACGTTTTGACCCGGCGAGTATTAGGTCAGCGTACTTGGGCTTAATGGATAGCAGGACTACCTTACCGTTTAGCTGCGGCGAGAACTTTGGAAAAAGCGACATCAGAAACCTTGCGAATGGATTGGATTGGCCCTGTCACGACGCCGTCTTTTATAAGTTGTTCATACGAGACGGCAGAGGTGAGGTGCGTGACGAGCCGAAAGAGAATAACTTTGGTTGGCTTCTTCGCCAATTCGTCAATTTCAGCGAGGCTGTATACGGTGCGGCGACTAACTAAACTAGCGATTTCGGCACCGCCACCGCATACTTCAAACCGATCGACAATGCCTATAGAGGTGACGGATTTTTCGTCTTCAGTTCGATAAAATAGTAGAATATCTCCGGAGCGAATGGACTTGGTCTGTGCATGACACAAGTATGCCAACTTAATCGCGTTACCAACATGGCCTGAAGGAGCAAACAGACTGGATTGAATGGATGCGTAATCAGGGAAGAGCATTCCATGGTAGAGCGGTTGAATCGGCACTAGAAATTTTTGCACCGAAAAATCAGACCGATAGTGTGGAAAATATCGTCGCACGTATTCGATCGGAGTGAGACCATTCGACGATGGTTGACACACTGGATGTGACTTCACCAGTGCTAAGTCTCCGCGATAGGTGCCCCGCTCTTCAAAGCCGAAATCCAACAGCATTCGAATCAAATAGTCCTGACTATGTGCTTTTACTGTGATGAAAAGATGCTCGCATCGATTCTCGGTTGCAAAGCGAAAAGCCGCCTTGAGGAACAGCTCTCCAATCTTGCGGCCTCGAACAGCTTCGCCGACCTTGAAGGTACATAGTTTCAAGGCCGCGCCGGGGAGAAGATCGCCAGCATCGTTCAGTATTTCATCGTTTTGAATCTGATAGATGCAAATGGCTCCCAAGGCGCCGCTATCGTGCCGATATATCCATGCGTATCTGTTCTCTCTGGCCTTACGGCGGAGCCAGTCATCAAAACCATCGCGGCCGGCGGCTGCTGGATAACCTTCTCTTAGGCTGTCAAAAAAATTTGACCCCAATTCTGGCGTCAAACTGTGAAGCGGAACGTCCTGGATGTTTGGTAGGACAATCTGACGCGTTTCGTGAAGACGCTTTAACCAGTCTTCCGCCGTCTGCACTGTATAGACCCGACGCGCAAGCCCGCGCAAGCGGGCCTTCGCATGAATGCCTCGGTCTTCCGTGACTAAAGCATGAACGGCATCACAGTGAAGTGCATAGAGAAGCTCGTTATCACATGCGTCATTTGGCCCAGTCTCGAGTGTGTTCCAAATGCAGGGCGCAGGCTCGAGTAGAGCGGGGTACTGCCTAATTCGTTGGAGATTCCTTTGACGGCGTTCGGCATTGGCATCTCTTTCGAAGTCTGCAATATTCGCAGGGTGGCACATCAATTGATGACCGCCAATGCTAGCTAATCGCACGAAGTTGGCGAGGCTACCTTCAAGAACTTGAAGTGAATCCTGAAGCGGGATCAAGATATTCGTATCTAACAAAAACCTTAAACGTTGCGGCACCCCCACCCCCGAGCATTTGAGAAGATATTTCGCTAGCCGAAAGATCGACGGCAATATCCCTTGGTTTCTATAGATAGCTTTCCGCAGAATCTTGCACTGCGAATAATGCCATATTCTCGAGTCGGTCTCTATTGCGTATGCTCGTCTATAAAGCCCCGTAGCACCAAAAATCATCCACACTCAACCGGCAATTCTATATTTCCCTAGTTTGTAAAGATCGGCTCTAAGTCATTCGATATTGGAGAATTCCCTGCTACCTCCACAAGGCAGTCACCGTCTTTATCCGGCGGAAATCCGGCCCTCGGCTACCAGGGCCGTCGGCTTCCGCAGTCAGAACCGTGCTGAAGTGTGGCTCATCCACCAATTTTGCTTAGACTAAGCAAGATCTATCCGGCAATCCGCCTCACTTCCTTTGCGACGCCAGCCAGGGGCTCCACACTACATGTGTGGGCAATTCGCAATTTTAATGCCAGATTATCATCGCGAATTTTCGTCACGCCTTTAGCCCTTAAGAATAATAGCGGCAATAAGAAATCCTTGCCGGAAACATATGTCCTGGCGAAACACAAATCGTCTTTCACTCTACTTTCCACAAACCTTCGAGCCTCGTTCACCTTCACTGGCCCATACTCGCCTTCAAGATCGTCGATCATTTTTTCAGAAATTTTATTAATTTTATCGAAATTAACGTTCCCACCTTTGTCGCCGCAGACACTCCCATGACCAAGCGAAACCGTTTTTATCCCTGAACCCAGTCTCTTCGCAATTGCGAAAGTCACGAACAATTTTCTTAGCCCCGGCTCAGCGTTAGCTAACCAACCAGGAAAATCACTTAACTTTACGAGCGAACCTGACTCCTTCTCCGGATCACACTCATTCATCAATGCAACAAGCGAATTAAAATCAACCAGAAAATTCTCAACGCAGTATCTGGGGAGAACTATCGCATTTTTAGGAAGATCTTCATTGTCGCCAGCAAGCAGGAAAAGATCGCCATCCACAATAAATACAGCTTTTTTATTCGAATCGGAAGCGTATGCTGTTCGAGCCGCCTCAAGAACTTTTTCTCTCCCACCCAGAGGATAGACTCGCTCCAGCTTTACGCTTGGATCTCTAAGCGCTCTGCGCAGCAATATCGCGAAAATTTTCCGATACCCTAGCGCGGTGTCCTCGACGTATATATCAAAATCGTTCTTGTTCCTATGAAAAACCGCGGATCCGAATCGTCCAGCTTCACTTCTGGTGGGGATAGCTTTTGCAGAAATAGACATATTATTATCTAGTTATCGAACATCTACACAACTTTCAGTCCTGTAACCCACAATCTCGGGAGAGTGTGTCGCAAAAATAAACTGCCTTTGACCTACTCCTGGCATTAATGCATCTATCAGCATTTCTTGCCACGCTGGGTGCAGTGAAAGTTCTGGTTCATCGACAATAATCACCCCACCCGCACTTCTCGAAAAGCGAGAGTGTGCCAACAGAATTAGAAGTTGTTTCTCTCCAGAGGACAGCGCTGCCAACGAAACCTCTCCGCCATTCTGAGATACCTTTAACTTCCCGAGCGGATCAACATGCAGAATCTTATTTGACTCGAAAAAGAATTTATTGATATCAATTTCAAATTCTGCTATAGGAGAATAAAGACGCTCAGCCGCCTTCTTTTGCTTATCCATTTCAACAAGCAAGCTATGAATTCGCGAAAGTTGTGCCTTATTCAATAGCCACTCAATATTTATCCCACCCCCCTCCTCTGAGCGCTGAGCACCGCTAATTTTGGAAAAGAAGTGATTTATTTTGTTTGTTGCTGTTCGATTTCCACCCAAATCCTGCGCAAACTTCTCAATCTCTTTGCGTCTATTTAGGATCAGTTGAAAGTCAGTTGGCCCAGGACCAGTGGGAGCCCATGTTTCTGGATTAAATTCGTGATAATCGAAAAGTGAGTCGACTATGACGTTTATGAACCGACTATTGGCGGAGTCACTTAATCTTCTGTATTTTCTATACGCGCGTTCAATCAGCCGTTGGCAATTATCCAACCCCTCGAGAACTTGGCGCCCGCCCATTCTCCTGCTCGAAAAATATGCCTTCCCCTCCATATCATCATCATAGTAAAAAGACTCATGCTCATACCTTCCCGCCCTACGCTCCAACCCAAGAAACAATGGACGCTCATCGTGTAAAAATTCGCGAAATAACTCTCCTGCTGAATTTAAGAAAAGCATTCGCTGCTCTTCGATATGCTCTTCTAGGCGGTCACTTTTCGCATATAGATTTCTTTTTTCGTCGCTTATGACATTGACGACGGTTTCAGCGGGTTGCCCATTAACCAGAAATTTCAAGTGAGACTTTTCGTTAATAATCTTCATCTCTATTTGCTTGCCGGACGTGGTGGCAATGCATATAGACAAATGGGCAAACTTCACTGAAAACAAAGTCGAGAGATCTATAAGTAGGGCCGCCTGAATAAGGCGTAAGGCAGTCGTCTTACCGCTCCCGTTCACTCCCACCAAAAAATTTATGTCTTTACGGAAATTCACATTAAAATTGTAATTATCATGCACCTTGCTAGCCGAGAATTTTATTATTCGCATACGCTTTTCCTTGATTAATTTTTGGAACGCCATTTCATTTATAAAAGGGGAGAGATTTCCCGAATCTTGTAAATCGGATTTCCGGCACACCGCCCGTTAAGCAATTTGGCAAGGCTTTTATACGCAGGAAGATCGCGTTTTCTCATACTTCAATGTTCAAATCGGCGGCTCCACAGATTTGGCCTCATGCATGCGCCACGTGGTCTAACAAAGATTTCCAAAGCGCCAACACATCCCGAGCGAGCACCTCAGTGCAAGCCTCGCCAGCCTTCGCCAAATACCCCTTCAATGGCCACGCCCCGTTCTCCAGCAACTGATCCTTCGGCGCCGGGTTCTTGTCATCCCCCTGCACCCCTGTGCAAGCCGATTCCGCGACTACAGTCTTCGTCGCCGCATCAATCAGCCGTAGCCTCGCCATATAGCTAACCCGGTAATGCGTCCAATCCGTCGGGGTGACATCCACGTCGGCGTCTTCACGTCCAAAACAAAATCGTTGCCTGTGCTGGCGGCGACTACCGTTGCGAGGTCATCTTTAGCGGCCACGCCATACGCTTTCACGGCCGTCGTGTTCTTCAAGCCGCCCTGCAGTCCGGCAGAGACCACAATCGCGGGATCTTCGATGGCATTTTCTTTCACTATGGTGTTCCCTTACGTGACCATGGCGGCAGCGCGCCAAGCATCGCGAATGCCGCCTTGCCAGCGGTGAAGGCGGTGAAGTCCGGCTGGCCATAGCGCGGGGAAACGATGGATTTTCCTTCCAGCTTGCTCAGGGAATCTTGGGAGATCGGTGCATGCTTGACGGTCGTGCAAGCGCCGAGGGTGAGGACAACTGCTGCTGCGATAGTGATACGGAACATCAACATCTCGTTCTAAGGTTGCAGGATTGAAACTCTCTATCTCGGAAGGCGCTTATGCGCGCGCTACTCCAAGCCCTGACCGATGATGCGGATTGTGCTGTCCCGTGCTTGGGCTGCTCTTGCGGTGTGGTGTGGTGTCCGCCGACCTTGCCAAAGCTGATGCACAAGCAAACCGCAAATGACAACTTGGCTTAACGAAATCGATGCTGATCGCGTTGCCCTGAAGCTAGACTTCAGGGGCCAAGGTCGGCCAAAGATTCCAAATGTTACCTTAGTTACTAACTTTGATCTACGGCAGATCTAAAGCTCCATGCAGGCGGCCATACATAAGCAGATATCGATCTGATGCTTGCGCTCGCTCTTTTCGTAATGTGAATGTCCCTACGCGAGGGCCTCAATACCCTCCAAGCTTTCCTCTCATTTCCCCTCCACCCGCCCCCACCTCCCCGCAATC
>LNAP01003794.1_pt1 | contig 14346 bp, 12 predicted proteins | sample 602601 | NCBI WGS metagenome assembly LNAP01 (sample SAMN02440304, study PRJNA202911) | soil metagenome | biome: Subtropical and temperate rainforests or woodlands; isolation source: soil samples (1 kg each in a 20% v/v slurry with milli Q water) were... ...
CTGGCCTTGCGGGCCTCGGCGATGACGCGCTCGACTTCCATGAGTTTCGATGCCTGAAGGCCCGTCGGATGATGCGCCGATTGGCTGCAATAGCCGCAATCTTCGGGGCATCCGCCGGTCTTGATGCTGAGCAGTTTGCTGAGCTGCACGCGATTGGGATCGAAATTCTCCCGATGCACCGTTTGTGCCCGGAAGAGAAGGTCGTTGAATGGCGTCGCGTAGAGCCTCCGGGCTTCCCTCGGCGTCCATGGCTGATCGTTGCGCGGGGAGATCGGCGCCGAAGGCGCGTTGTCGGAAAGTGCTGGCATCTAGATCTCGCGAAGTGGTCCGCCTTGGAAAATCATAGATAATTTTCTATATCGATCTATGATTCGGCAGCATAGCGAGCCGATACTAAGCCGCATCTGTTTTTATCATAGATAATCTATTGGAGAGGATCATGGCGGAGACCGTCGCCGAGCGCATCGCGCGCGTGATTGCCGAGCGGATCGTTTCCGGCGAGCTTGCACCCGGCGTTCCCCTGCGCCAGGACCGTATTGCGGAAGAATTCCAGTCGAGCCATGTGCCGGCCCGGGAGGCATTCCAGTTGTTGCGGGCGCAAGGTTTGGCCACAAGCGAACCGCGCCGTGGCATGCGGGTGGCGCCGCTCGATCAGGCCTCGATGCAGGAGACCGTCGAAATTCGTGCCTCGCTTGAGGCATTGGCGCTGACTCACGCGGCACCCAGGCTGAATGCCGCTTGTTTCGATCGAATTGAGCGCGCGCTGTCGGCTGGCGACCGGGCACAGTCCATGGTCGAATGGGAGCAGGCAAACCGGGAATTCCACCGTGAGCTGGTGGCCCCTTGCAGGATGCCCCGTTTGCTGAACATGCTGGACGAGCTTCAACTCGCCAATTCCCGGATCATCTTTTCCGCGACCCGCTCTGCCGGTTGGCAGCCTGGTTCGAGCCATGCTCACCGCCAGATTCTCAATGCCTTGAAGAATCGCGACGTCAACAAGGCCATCTCATTGCTCCAGTCGCATATTCGTTGTCTGGAGCGCGCGACAGGCAGCAGCGACATCAGCGGTGACGAATAGGAACGGTGACGAAAAGCCAGGCCGCAACTTGGAAAAAACACGCCGGGCATGAACCCGGCAGCAATGAGGCAAAGCACTTCCCTCGATATTTTGGCGTAACGCCGGGTACCGGTCCCCGGCCATGCAGCTTGCGCTGCTCCGCGCAGTGCCGCTATGCTTCTACGGATATAGCGGCAGATCGGCCGGCTTTATGCAGATCCGATCCGCCGTCACCATCTTCGACGGAGGATCGCATGGACCCGAAACAAACGGCTTTGGTGCTGATCGAATATCAGAACGACTTCACCTCCAAGGGCGGCACGTTACACGAGGCGGTCCGGCCGGTGATGGAGAGCACCAGTATGCTGGCGAACACGGTCGAGACCGTGAAACAGGCGCGCGGCCTCGGCGTGACGGTCGCCTTCGTGCCCATCAGCTTCACCGACGACTATCATGAGCTGAGCCCGACGCCTTACGGCATCCTGAAAGGCGTGGTCGACAGCAAATCCTTCCGCCAGGGCAGCTGGGGCGCCGAGATCGTCGATCAGCTGGCGCCGCAGCCGAAGGATATCGTGATCGAGGGCAAGCGCGGCTTGTGCGGCTTCGCCACCACCAATCTCGATTTCGTCCTGCGCAGCCGCGGCATCAATACCATCGCCTTGGGCGGCTTCCTGACCAATTGCTGTGTCGAATCCACCATGCGGACCGGTTATGAAAAGGGCTATCAGGTGGTGACGCTGAAAGACTGCACCGCCACTTTGAGCGAGGAGGAACAGCGCCTGTCGGTGGAGAAGAACTACCCGATGTTCTCGCGCCCGCTGAGCCATGTCGAATTCCTGGCCGAACTGCACGGGAACAAGACCGGCGACGTCAAATCGCGCGGCGATAACGCGGCATAACCCCTGCCCCATTCCGCGCGGCAGTCGGCCCCGCTGCGCGGTTAACCACTATGCCTTCGGTGAGATGGTGCGCGCCCGGCACACCTTCTATGCTGGGCATAACGCGATATGTGCGAACCATCCCTGAAAACCTGAGAGTGAGAGTGACGACCATGACGAATGCCCTGAAATTCTACATCAACGGCGCCTGGGTCGATCCGGTCAGCCCCAAGACGCTCGACGTGATCAATCCGGCGACGGAGGAACCTTTTGCCCAGATCTCGGTCGGCTCCGCCGCCGATGTCGATCGCGCCGTGGCTGCCGCCAAGGCGGCTTTCCCCAAATTCTCGCAGACCAGCAAGGCCGAGCGGCTGAAGCTGCTGAACCGCATCCTGGAGATCTATAACGAGCGCGCCGAGGATATCGCCAGGGCGGTCTCGGATGAAATGGGCGCGCCGATGGGCTGGGCCCGCGATGCCCAGACCTGGGCCGGCCGCGCCCATATGGAAGCGACCATCAAGGCGCTGGAAGATTTCGAATTCGAACATCAGCGCGGCACCAGCCGCATCGTCAAGGAAGCGATCGGCGTCGCCGCCCTGATCACGCCGTGGAACTGGCCGCTCAACCAGATCGTCTGCAAGGTGGCGCCGGCCATCGCCGCCGGCTGCACCATGGTGCTGAAGCCCAGCGAGATCGCGCCGATGAGCGGCCTGGTCTGGGCCGAGATCGTGCATGCCGCCGGCGTGCCGGCTGGCGTCTTCAACCTCGTCAATGGCGACGGTCCCTCGGTCGGCCAGGTGATGGCCGGCCATAAGGATGTCGACATGGTGTCCTTCACCGGCTCGACCCGCGCCGGCATCATCGTCGCCAAGACGGCAGCCGATACGGTGAAGCGCGTGGCGCAGGAACTGGGCGGCAAATCGCCCAACATCATCCTGCCCGATGCCGATTTCGCCACCGCGGTCGCCAAGGGCGTCGAAGGCTGCTTCGGCAATAGCGGCCAGTCCTGCGACGCACCCACCCGCATGCTGGTGCCGCAGGAGCGCCATGACGAAGCCCTGGCCGTCGCCAAGAAAGCGGCCGAAGCCCATAAGGTCGGCGATCCCAAGGCCGAGGGTACGGTGCTGGGCCCGGTGGTGAGCGAAATCCAGTTCAACAAGATCCAGCGCCTGATCGAAGCCGGCATTTCCGAAGGCGCCACGTTGGTCACCGGCGGCACTGGCCGTCCCGAGGGCCTCAATCGCGGCTATTACGTGCGCCCGACGGTGTTCGGCAATGTCCGTCCCGACATGACCATCGCGCGCGAAGAGATCTTCGGCCCGGTCCTGTCGATCATCCCCTACAAGTCGGAAGAACAGGCGATCGAGATCGCCAATGACACGGTCTATGGCCTGGCCGCCTATGTGCAGTCGAAGGATATCGACCATGCCCGCAAGGTGGCCCGCCAGCTGCGCGCCGGCCAGGTCAATCTCAATTATCCGGATTGGGATACCTTCGCGCCCTTCGGCGGCTACAAGCAGTCGGGCAACGGCCGCGAATATGCCGATTGGGGCATCCATGACTTCCTGGAAGTGAAGGGCATCGTCGGCTACGGCGAGAAATAAGCCGCCGCCTCACGCTCAATCGACCCGCGCCCCGGAGAGTCTCCGGGGCGCGGGTTTTTGTTTCAGGCTGACTCCGGCACCGGAATATTTCATCACCGAAATATTTCATCCGTTTCGCGGCACGCCGGTACCGTCAGGCACAGCCATTTAGTTGCGACAGCCGCAGAGGCTGGTCTGGCCGCCGCGCGCTCGATAGGTCTTAGAATCAATTCCGGCAGAATCGCTGCCGGTTGCGGCCGGACGAAGCGACGGCACCGGCGGCCCGGCCGGTTACGCCGAGAGCCGGCCATGCGCCACCCAATGGGCAAGATCGGGCGTAAAACGCGTGCTTGCCAGGTGATCGTAGCGGGCGAGGTCGTATGGTGAAAATACCTCCCGCCACCGCCCGTTCGTGCCGCCGTGAAAGAACCGCGATGACCCGCGATCCCAGACCTGCTGCGCAATCGGCAGCAGCAGGTCGCCCTGGGCCTTCATGGCCTCGAATCCCGCCGCGTCAATCAATGCCGGCCATAAAGTCTCGGAAATCTCGATCCCAAGATATGTAGCGATCCGGCGCATCTCTCCACCAAGGTCGGCCTTCAGATCGTTGTAGTGGGCCAGAAGCATGTCTGGCTCGTCACGCGCCGCCCAATAGGTGCTCTCGACCTGGAAGAATGACTCGTCCGGATTGCCCAGCGAGCCGCCACCCGTGACCCAATGGGCGAAGAACGCAGCCGGGCTTTCGGGAATGGGCGGGCTGTGGCTGTCAGCCTTGGGATCACTTTGGCTTGCTTGACCGAGCCGCTCGCGGAATGCCGGCGTGTAATGGAACAGGTGGTTGTGCCACGACATGGCCGCATCCCGGCCATCGCGTGCCACATGGATAAATTTCACGCCCTGATAGAGCGGCAGCGCATCGAGCGGCAGATGCGTCTTGAGAAATCTCCGGTGTGTTTGCGCCTCGACTGCCTCCAGCGTCTGCTCGATAGATCGGCTCATGTCGAGCCAGGGCGAGATTTGCACGATGTCGCGTGGCGCCGGCGATCCGAAGATGAGCATGGCAACGATATGCTGCACCCATGTCGTGCCGCATTTCGGATAGGTGCCGATGATGATGTCATCGCTGCGAGGCCGATAGCCCGCCCATCTTGTGCTGTCGACGGTGCGGGACCGCACTGTACGAGTTGGTGCCCGAATTAAGAGCGGTGACATCGTCCTTGGACTCCTTCAGCCCGTCGCCATCCGGGAATCATGGTCGCGCGGCGTTACAAACTGGTGTCCATGCCGAGAAAACGGGTTACGGCTGAAAAAATCGGGCGATCCGGCAAGGCCGCGCGGCGCGGCCGAACGCCCAATCGCCGCGGGAGCACTCTTCTTCGATTTACCCCGATGTCAGGCGGCGAGCTGCCACATCAGCCAGCTATTGGCGGCGATGATGACGGCGAAGATGAACCAGGCGATTCCGGCGAGCAGCGGACCGCTGGCGAAGGGTCCCATCAGCTTGCGATTGCTGGTGAAGCGGATCAGCGGATAGATGGCGAAAGGCAGCTGCACGGTGAGGACGACCTGGGTCAGCACCAGCAGCCGGCCGACCGAGCCTTCGCCCAGCCAGAGCACGCCGATCAAAGCCGGCCCCAGCGCCAGAGCGCGCGTGATCAGCCGGCGCTGATAGCAGGGAATCTTCAGGTTGATGAAGCCTTCCATGATCACCTGGCCGGCAATGGTGCCGGTGAAGGTCGAACTCTGGCCCGAGGCCAGCAAGGCAAAGCCGAAGATGAGCGCGGCGGCCGAGCCGGCGATCGGCTGCAGCAGGCGATAGGCCTCGTCGATCTCGGTCACCGCCGTATGGCCGGTGCCGTTGAAGGCGCTGGCCGCGGTGATCAGGATGGCGGCATTGACCAGCATGGCCAGCAGCAGCGAGAAGGTGATGTCGACGGTGCCGAGCCGGATCGCTTCGCGCTTCGAGGTGATGCCGCTGCCCACCAGACGCGTCTGCACGATGGATGAATGCAGGTAGAGATTATGCGGCATGACCGTCGCGCCGATGATGCCGACCGCCAGATAGAGCGCCTGCGGATCGCTGATGGTCTGCAGCCGGGGGATGAATCCCCGGGCGACATCGGCGAAAGCCGGCGACAGCACCACCAGCTCGATCGCGAAGCAGAAAGCGATCGTGACGACCAGGGCCAGCACGATGGCTTCCAATTGACGAAAGCCCGAGCCCTTCAGATAGAGCACGATCAGGGTATCGAAACCGGTCAGGACCACGCCGGCCCAAAGCGGCAGATGGAAGAGCAGATTGAGCGCCAGGGCCGAGCCCAGCACTTCGGCGATGTCGCAGGCGACGATCGCCAGTTCGGCCAGCAGCCACAGCACGATCGCTATGGGACGCGGATATTGCTCGCGGCAGAGCCGCGCCAGATCCCGCTCCGCGGCGATGCCGAGCCGGGCGCAGAGGGTCTGCAGAATGATGCCGGCGAGACTCGACAGCGCCACGACATAGAGCAAGGCGGTGCCGTAACGCGACCCCGCCTCGATATCGGTCGCCCAGTTGCCGGGATCCATATAGCCGACGGAAATCAGCAGGCCCGGTCCGGCAAACCGCAACAGTTTCTTCCAGGACGGCAGGCCGGGCGGGACGGCGACCGTGCCCCGCACCTCGGACGGACAAAAAGGTGCAGTCGCGGTCGTCGGCAGTCCGAACATCAGGCCATGTCCTCAGGGCATCATTGGCAGAAAGGGTCCAGTCAGAACCAGCGCGCACCATACATGGACCGATACAGGGTGATAAAGCGTTCCGTCATGGCCGTGTGTGAAAAAGGGTCTTTATCGGAATGTTCTGCAGCGCCGCACGAGACTTGACGGCGGCCTTCCGTCTCGCCGAGAGTAGCCGCATCGTTAGCTGAACCGATTGATCCCGCCGGTCCGCGGACCGGCTGATCCATCATCACGAAATTGCTTCATCGCGTGTTGCTGCAACACCGCCATCCGTTTCCCCATCCGAAGGATCCGATGTCATGATCGATCTCTATTACTGGACGACGCCGAACGGCCATAAGGTCACGATCTTCCTGGAAGAGGCCGGCCTGCCCTATCGCATCCATCCGGTCAATATCAGCACCGGCGATCAGTTCAAGCCGGACTTCCTGAAGATCGCGCCGAACAACCGCATTCCGGCCATCGTCGACCAGGACCCGGCCGAGCCCGGCGCACCGATCGGCATCTTCGAATCCGGCGCCATCCTGCTCTATCTCGCCGACAAGACCGGCAAGTTCCTGCCGAAGGATCTGCGCGGCCGCAACGATGCGCTGCAATGGCTGTTCTGGCAGATGGGCGGCCTCGGGCCGATGGCCGGGCAGAATCATCACTTCTCCGCCTATGCGCCGGAGAAGCTGCCTTATGCGATCACCCGCTATGTCAACGAGACGAACCGGCTCTATGGCGTGCTCAACAAACGCCTCGCCGACCGGGAGTTCCTGGCCGGCGATTATTCGATCGCCGATATGGCCTCCTATCCCTGGATCGTTCCCTACGAGCGCCAGCAGCAGAAGCTGGAGGACTTCCCGCATCTGAAGCGCTGGTTCGAGGCGATCCGTGCCCGTCCCGCCGTGCAGCGCGCCTATGACCGCGCCACGGAAATCAATACGCAGCCCTCGGTGAGCGACGAGGCCGCGAAGAAGATCCTGTTCGGTCAGACGGCCGCCAGCATTCGCTGAAAGCTGACCGGCATGACTCTCCAGCTTTACGACCTGGCCGGCGCCGATCTCGCGCGCCGGTTCAGCCCCTATTGCTGGCGCATCCGCCTGGCCCTGGCGCATAAGGGATTGCCGGTCGAAACCATTGCCTGGCAGTTTACCGACAAGGAAGCGATCGCGGCTTCCGGCCAGGGCCGCGTGCCGGTGCTGGTGCATGACGGCAAATGGATGGCGGAATCCTGGGATATCGCCAACTATCTGGAAGAGACCTATCCCGACCATCCATCGCTGTTCGGCGGCACAGCGGGACGCGGTACCGGCCGCTATTTCTCCATCCTCGGCGACGTCCTGGTCGGTGCCATCTTCCCCTTCGTCGCCCGTGATATCTTCGACCGGCTGGAGGGTGAAAATCAGGCCTATTACCGCCGCAGCCGCGAGGCGCGCATCGGCATGACGCTGGAGGCTTTCGTCGCCGGTCGCGAGGCGCGCCTGCCGGCCTTCCGCGACAGCCTGGCACCGCTCCGCCTCACCCTGCGGCAGCAGCCTTTCCTGGGCGGCGAGCAGCCGCTTTATGCCGATTATGCCGTCTTCGGCAGCTTCCAATGGGCGCGCTGCGTGAGCCCCTTCGTGCTGCTGAGCGACGACGATCCCGTCCGTGCCTGGCGGGACCGGCTGCTGGATGCCTTCGGTGGTTTGGCCAGGCAGGTGCCGGCCTTCGACAGTTAGACGCTGTTCCGGCCGGACATCATTCCGGCGGCGGTGCCGGCGGCAGCATTTCCATCGATCGGCTGTTGCCGGATTCGGCGAGATCCAGATGGATTTTCCAGCGCTGCCAGGAGGCACGATAGGCCGCCATATCGGGGACGCGGAAACTGATGCGGCTTTCCGTAAAGGAGCCCGGCGAGGTTCCCCGGCTGGAAAAGAGGGGAATGCCGATGCCGACGCCGCTCGCAGTACCGCCGCCCGAACCGCCCGCGACACCGACACCCATGCTGGGCTGCAAACCGCCGCTGCCGCTATAGGCGATATGGTCGCGATCGATGCGGACGGCCGGATAACTGACGCCATTGGGATCGACCAAGGTGGCATCGGCCACCGGCAAGGGATCACGCACCGTCACGTCGATACGCGTGGGATCGCCGCTGGGAATGGCCGAGGTAATACTGGGTGTATTGGAGGAAGAGGACTGGCCGCCTGACGCGCAGGCGGCCAGTATAAGGCAAGCTGCGATTGGGGGGACAATCGCAAACTTAGGACGTGCTCTAGGGGAATCTCGCATCGTCACTGCTCTTCAAGTTGGGTATCTCGCAGTCGCAACACAAGGCAGGAACCGGTTCAGTTTTGCGGATGCTGCCTTGCGCCAAATGCAAGGAGCCGGCCCAAGCGCCTGGGAGTCGAGCGCTTTTTCGCGCTATTTTATCCCGCACAGCCGATCACGGATTCGTGATCGGGCTTAAAGACCGCCGATCCCCACACCCGCCAGAGCCTGGCGCAGGCGGTGATGATAATAACGCAGCCCCTCTTCATGACGCGGGCTCAAGGGGCCGCGCTGATGGATGCCGGCCGCCAGATTGCCCTGGGAAATTTCGCAGATACCGAAATCCTCGCGCACGATGCCGCAATTTGTCTCGATGGTCTGGCGATGGGCCGGCAGCTTTTCCGGACTGAGATCGGCGAAATAGAAATTATAGATCAGCTGGGTGCGGCCCTCATCCAGCGGCAGGATGCGCGATGTGTTCATGCCGTCGGGATAGACCGAAAGGGTCATGTTCGGCCAGATCCACAGCCAGATGCCGCCATAGATCGAGCCGTTTTTCTGCGGCGCCTTCATGATCACCACGCGGTCGGCGAAGGTGGTCTCGAAACCGTTGAAGTCGATCGCCTGGATCAGGCCGGGATGGATGCCGGGGATATGATAGCCCTCGGCGAAATTGTCGGTATAGGTCTTCCAGTTGCAGCGCATCTCGAAACTGGCTTCGTCCAGCTTCGCAAAGCGCTCGATCGGATAGGGCGCCACGAGATCCGGCAGGGCGCCCAGGCTTTCCGCCAGCGGCTTTGCCGCCGGATCGAGACAGACGAAGATCAGGCCGCGCCAGCTGTCGATCCTGATGGGGGTGAGCGGGAAGTCCTTCTTGTTGAACCAGTCGGCCTCGCCGAAATGCGGTGTCGCCTTCAGGCGCCCCTCGGCATCGAAGACCCAGCCGTGATAGGCGCAGCGCAACACATCGCAATGGCCCTTGCCGGGTTCCAGCAATTGCGCCGCGCGATGCGAGCACATGTTGTAATAGGCGCGCAGCGAGCCGTCCCGCGCGCGCAAGGCGAAGATGCGCCAGCCGGTGATCTCCGTCGCCAGATAGTCGCCGGGCTGCGGCAGATCCTTTTCGCAGCCGATGAACTGCCATTCCTTGAAGAAGATCGCCTTGCGCTCCGCCTCATAGACCCGGCGCTCGCAATAGGACCAGGCCGGCAGGGACATGACCGGTCCCGCAGGCATGGGTAAACCGGGCGGCGGCAGATCGGGCATCGGGAGATCAAGAGCGGTTTGCGGCAGGGCACCGTCGGCGGTCATGTTGCGGCCTTCTCACCAGTTGCGTTTCCATCCAGGGCGTTTCTTGGGCGCATCTTCGGCGCGATGCGCGATTGCCGCTAGTTTGCCGGCTTGGCGTCCAGCCCGTCAATCTCCCGCTGCATCGCCGCCCGTTGCTCCGAACCTTCGGGCAACAGGACCAGCACCTGCCGCCACAGATCGCGCGCCTCACCGGTCCTGTTATCGGCCAGCGCCACCATGCCGCCGTAATAGAGGCCCAGCGGATTCTTCGCATCCAGGGTCCGGATGCGCTTGACCGTCTCGACGAAAGCCGGCGGCAGCGTGTTGTCGCCCTCCTGCCGGCCGACGATCAAGGCATTGGCGTAATCGAGCTGGACATCCAGCCGGGTCGGCGCCAGCGCCGCGGCCTTGCCCCAGGCATCCTGCGCCTGAGGCACCTGATTGAGCACCGTATAGGCGCGCGCCAGCTTCAACCAACCATCGAGATCGTCCGGCTGTTCCTTCAGGCGCGCCGCCAGCCGGTCGACCATGCCCTGGATGAAGGCCGCACGGGCTTCAGGCGACATCTGCCCGGCATTCTGCATGTCTTCCGGGCTCGGACCCGGGCCGCCATTGTTTGGTCCGGCACCGGCCGCCTGATCCGTCGTCGTCTGATCAGTTGCAGCCGGGCCGCCGGCATGGCCGGGGTCGCGACCCGGCAGCGTGGCGGGATCCTTGCCCAATTGCCGGGCGGCGCGATCGATATTCTCGGACAGCGACTGGCGCCAGGGCGCATCGGGCGGGCTGTCATGCTCCAGCGCCAGCCAGCCGGTCAGCGCCCCTTCCATATCGCCCTGCTGCGCCTTGGCCAAGGCCAGGAAGAAGCGCGCCGTCGGTTCGGTCGGGTCCAGGGACTGGGTCTTGGCGAGGACCTTTTCGGTATCGGGCGTGACCTGGCCGTTATGCAGCATGATCAAGGCGCGGCCGTAATCGGCATAGACCGCGGCGCTGTTGTGGTCGCCTGTGGTGTCGGTATTGAGCGCCACGGCCTGGGCGAAGGCATCCGCCGAGGCCTGCGCCTGGCGCGCCAGCAAATACCGCCGGGCGAGATCGAGCCAGGCCTGAGCGTCCGAAGGATTGGCCGCCACTTTCTGGCGCAAGGCGACGATCTCCGGCGCATTCGCCATATCCGCGGCGGCACGGTCGGCCGCCGGTTCATCGGGCAGCCGCGGTTGACCGAGCACCGCATAAAGCGCCACGCCGCCGAGCGGCAGGAGCACCGCCATCGCCATGATCAGCACACGGCCGGGCGAGCGCGCCGTGACTGAAGCGGGCGGGACTGGAGCGGGCGTGACCGAAGCGGGCGCGGCCGCAAGCCCTTGGTCTCCAGACCGGTCGTCCCGCAAGGCGAGAATGCGCCGTTCGATTTCCAGCTGCGCGGCTTTGGCCTGATCGGCGTTCAGCACGCCGCGCTGTTGATCCCGCGCGACCTCCGCCAGCTGATCGCGATAGACATCCATCGCATAGGCGCTGTCGCTTTTCTGTTTTTGCGCGGCAAAGAGCGGCACGGCGAGAATGGCCGCGGTGCCGATCGTCAACAGGCCGGCGATGAGCCAGAACAACAGCACCTATGCCTTCTCCTTATGCTCACCAGCATCGAGGTCGGCGGCGGCGAGTTCAGTGGTATCAAGTTCAGCGGCCTCGAATTCATCCTGCGCCAGCAGCGCGTCGAGCTTCGCCCGTTCGGCTTCCGTCAGCGGCGCGGCTTCGATCTGGCGTCGGCGGCGATAGAACAGCGCGACGCCGGCCCCGGCAATCAGCAGCAGCGCGAAGGGGCCCAGCCAGAGCACCAGGGTCTTGGCCTTGAAGGGCGGCCGCAGCAGTACGAAGTCGCCATAACGCGCGACTAGGAAGGCGCGTATCTGATCATCGCTCTTGCCGGCCACCAATTGCTCGCGGATCAGCACCCGCAGGTCATGGGCAATATCGGCATCGGAATCGTCGATATTCTCGCTCTGGCAGACGACGCAGCGTATCTCCTTGGAGATATCCCGCGCCCGCGCCTCCAGCGCCGGATCGGGCAGCATCTCATCGGGCCGCACGGCGAAAGCCGGTGCCATGCTCAGCAGCGTCAGGCCGAGCAGCAGCGCGACGAGGATGGTGAGGCGGCTCACTCTTTCAATTCCTTGACCAGCGGTGCGACCTGCTCGGCAATGACTTGATCGCTCAGGGGACCGGGCACACGCAGCCGCACCATGCCCTGCTTGTCGATGATGAAGGTTTCCGGCACGCCGGTGATGCCGAAATCGATGCCGATGCGACCCTCCGCATCGGTGCCGATGCGTTGATAGGGATCGCCGAGTTCTGCGAGATAGGCGGTGGCCGCCTCGTTCTTGTCCTTATAGGCGATGCCGATCACCGGAATGCCGAGCTCGTCGCCGACCTGTTTCAGCAGCGGGTGCTCGGCGCGACAGGGCAGGCACCAGGAAGCGAAGAAATTGACCGCCACCACCTGGCCTTTGAGATCGCCGCTCAGCAGGTCCTGGGCGCTGGCGCCGGGCTGGCCGGCGAACAAAGCGGGTGCCGCAAAGCCGGGCACGGCCTTGCCGATCAGCGGCGATGAGATCACCGACGGATCGCGGCCGAGACCACGCAGGAAGAAAACCAGCAGGGCCGCCAGCACCACCAGTGGCAGCAGGAAAATCACGCGACGCATGGTAATCAGACTCTCATATCTCAGGCCTTGACGGTCCGCGCCTTCAGGGCGCCGGCCGGCAGCAGCGACCGGCTGGGGGCACCGACCCGGTAGCGGCGGTCGCTGAGCGAGATCAGGCCGCCCAGGACCATGAAGCCGCCGCCGCCCCAGATCCACAGGACCAGGGGTTCGTGATAGATGCGCACGGTCCAGCCGCCTTTGCCGTCGGGCTCGCCGATCACGGTATAAAGATCGCGGTCCCAGCCGCTATGGATCGCCGATTCCGTGGTCGGCATCGATTGCACCAGATATTGCCGCCGCTCGGGCTGCAGCACGGTCAGGACCTTGCCGTCGCGCAGCACCGAGAATGTGCCGCGCTGAGCCAGGTAATTGTCGACCGGCAGGCTCTGCACATTGTCGAGGCGATAAGCGAGATCGCCGACCTCAATGGTCTCGCCGATATGCATCACCTGGATATGTTCGATTTTCCAGGCCGATGAGCCGGTCATGCCGATGATGGCGATGGCAAGGCCGGCATGGGCCAGCGTCATGCCATAGGCGGCGCGCGGCAGATTGGTGGCGCGCGCCCAGCTGGCGGCGAGATCGCCGCGGAACAGCTTCACCCGGATCGCCCATTCGCTGAGCGTGCCGGTCAGCAGCCAGACGCCGAGCGCGATGCCGAGCACCGCCAGCAGCGGACCGTCGGTTTTCCACCACCAGGTCAAGAGGGCGGCCGCGAGGGTGATGAAAAAGGCCGCCGAGAGGCGCTGGGTCGCGGCCCTGAGATCGCCGCGCTTCCAGCCGAGGAACGGCCCGAAAGCGGTGAGGAAAATCAGCGGCACCACCAGCGGCACGAAGGTCGCATTGTAATAGGGCACGCCGACCGAGACGGCGCCACCGCCGGCAACGCTGAGGATCAGCGGATAGAGCGTGCCGAGCAGCACCGTCGCGGTTGCCGTCGCCAGCAGCAGGTTATTGACCACCATGGCGCCTTCGCGGCTGATCGGCGCGAACATGCCGCCACCTTTCAGAACTGGGGCGCGCCAGGCGAACAGGCTGAACGACCCGCCGATGGCGATCGCCAGCAGCAGCAGGATGAAGAGGCCGCGGGCCGGGTCCTCGGCAAAGGCATGCACCGAGGTGATGACGCCGGAACGCACCAGGAAGGTGCCCAGCATGCTGAAGGCGAAGCCGAGAATGGCAAGCAGGATGGTCCAGGCCTTCAGGGCATCGCGCTTCTCGACGACGATGGCCGAATGCAGCAAGGCGGTGGCGATCAGCCAGGGCATGAAGGAGGCATTTTCCACCGGATCCCAGAACCACCAGCCGCCCCAGCCGAGCTCGTAATAGGCCCAGTGGCTGCCGAGCACGATGCCGGCGGTCAGGGCCGTCCAGGCGAGCAGCGTCCAGGGCCGCACCCAGCGCGCCCAGGCGGCATCGACCTTGCCGTCGATCAGGGCGGCGATGGCGAAGGAGAAGGCCATGGAGAGCCCGACATAGCCGAGATAGAGCATCGGCGGATGCGAGGCGAGGCCGGGATCCTGCAGCAGCGGATTGAGCTCGCGCCCCTCCAGCGGCGCCGGGATCAGGCGGGCGAAGGGATTGGAGGTCAGCAGCATGAAGAGCAGGAAGCCGACGCTGATCATCGCCTGCACGCTGAGCACGCGGGCCTTCAATCGCGGCGGCAGATTGTCGCCGAACAAGGCCACCATCGCCCCGAACAGCGCCAGGATCAGCACCCAGAGCAGCAGCGATCCTTCATGATTGCCCCAGGCGCCGGCGATCTTGTAGATCAGCGGCTGGGCGGAATGGGAGTTTTCATAGACCGCGGCGACGGAGAAATCCGAGACCACATAGGCATGGATCAGCGCCAGGAAGGAGAGGCCGAGAAAGGCGAACTGGCCGAGGGCG
>LNAP01003795.1_pt1 | contig 14345 bp, 16 predicted proteins | sample 602601 | NCBI WGS metagenome assembly LNAP01 (sample SAMN02440304, study PRJNA202911) | soil metagenome | biome: Subtropical and temperate rainforests or woodlands; isolation source: soil samples (1 kg each in a 20% v/v slurry with milli Q water) were... ...
CCCGCCGGCGAGCCAGCCCAGCACGGCGCCGGCGCACAGCGCCGCGGCGAGTGCCGCGGGCAGTTTCCAGGAAGGCGTGGTGGGCGGAGTCATGCTGGCGCCGGAGCGTGGAAGGCGAGCCAGCATCGGCAAAAGCCGCGAATACCGCAAGCTTGCCTGCGCCGGCTCAGGTGCTGATCGAGAAACGGTAACCGGTGCCGCGCACGGTCTGCACCAGCTCGTCCAGCTTCCACGGTTCCAGCGTCTTGCGCAGGCGGCGGATATGCACGTCGACGGTGCGCTCTTCCACGTACACGCTGCCGCCCCAGACGTGGTCGAGCAGCTGCGTGCGCGAGTAGACGCGCTCGGCATGGGTCATGAAGAAGTACAGCAGGCGGTATTCGGTCGGGCCGATCGGCACCGGCTCGTCGCCGGCGAACACCCGATGCGCCGGGCCGTCGATGCGCAGGCCGCCCAGTTCGACCACGCCGGAGCCGTCGTCGCCCTGACTGCGCCGTAGCACGGCCTTGATCCGGGCGATCAGCTCGCGGGTGGAAAAGGGTTTCACCACGTAGTCGTCGACGCCGGCTTCGAGGCCGTTGACGCGATCCATTTCCTCGCCGCGCGCGGTGAGCATGATGATCGGGATCTCGCGGCTGAGCTCTTCCTTGCGCAGGCGCCGGGCCAGTTCGAGGCCGCTCATGCCCGGCAGCATCCAGTCGAGCAGGATCAGGTCGGGCACCTGTTCGGCGAGCGCCAGCTGGGCGGCACGGGCATCGGCGGCCTGCATCGCGTCCATGCCGGCCTTGCGCAGGGCAAAGGCGATCATTTCGCGAATCGAGGTCTCGTCTTCAACGATCAGGATGCGTTTGTGCACGCCGTGGTCTGCCTTGGCTTGTGACGGGCATATTGCAGCGGATGGATGTTACGTGTCGATGACAGTGGTGTGCCTACTGCCGGGAGCCGCCGTCCGGGCTGTCTTCGGTCTTGATCTTGCGCTTGTGCAGTTCCAGTACCAGCGGGGTCAGCTCGGCGATGCGCGCCTGGATGCGCACCCGCGCGTAGTAGTCCAGGTCGTCGCGCTTGAGCAGCCGCTTGAGCTGTTCCATCGCATCGTACGGACGGCCGGAATAGTAGCTGGCATCGGCAAAGGCCTCGCCGGCGCGCACGCTGTCGCCGGCCTTGTCGCTGGCGCGGGCATAGGTGCTGTAGATCTCCGGTTCGCTGGCATTGTCCAGCAATGGCCGCAGCAGGTTGGCGGCAAGGTGCGCCTGCTCCATGTCGCCGCCGGCGGTGAGCGCCTTGGCGTAGGCAAGCGCGACGGCTCGATTGCGCGGGGACTGGGTGTTGAGTGCGGCGTACGTCGCCAGGGCCGCGGCGCGCTGCCCGGCCTGCAGACGGGCGTCGGCCAGCGCCAGCTTCAGGATCAGGCTTTCCGGGTGGGATTGCAGCAACGGCTGCAACTGCTCGATCGCCGTGGTGCCGCGGCCGCTGCGGGTGAGCGCCAGCGCGTAGCCGTAGCGGTTCGCCGGGGTGTCGAAGTCCTGTCGGGTCTGCAGGCTGGCGCTGTAGTAGGTGGCCAGTTTGGTCGCATCGCCGGCCAGCACGCGAACGCGCTCGCGCATCAGGGCGTAGCTGTTCAGGTGGCCGCGGGTGGCTGGCTGGAACAGCGTGGTGGGGTCCTTCACGAATGCGATCGGCGCGGTGTTTTTCTCCCACTGCAGCTTGTCCATGATGCTGCCGGAGGGGCGCAGCTTCTGCGCGGCGATCAACGCGTCGGCACGTGCCTTCGCGTCGCTGATCCGCATCGTCGTCACCGGGTGCGTCTGCAGCAGGGCCGGCACGTCCTCGCCACCGGCGCCGGCGCTCATGACGTCCTGCATGCGCTGGAAGAAGCCGGCCATCGCGTTCGGATCGAAGCCGGCCTTGGCCAGCGTCTGGATGCCGACGCGGTCGGCCTCGATCTCGTCCTTGCGGGTGAAGTTGATCGACTTCTGCGCGATCAGGCCCTGGCCGCCGGCCAGCACCGCCATCGGTGCGTCGCCGCTGCGGCTGCTGGCGCCGGCGGCGATCGCTCCCAGCAGCACCAGCGCCATCAGTGGTGCGTCTTTCTTCGAATCCTCGAACGCACGCTGCAGGTGATTCTGGGTGATGTGACCGATTTCGTGCGCGACCACGCCGGCCAGTTCGCTCTCGTCGCGAGTGATCGTCATCAGCCCGGCGTTCACCGCGATGTAGCCGCCGGGCGCGGCGAACGCGTTGATTTCCGGGTCCTTGACGATGAAGAACGCGAAGTGTTCCTTCGGCTTGTCGCTGCTGGCGGCCAGCCGGTAGCCGAGATCGTTGATGTAGTCGTCCAGCAGCGGGTCGTCCACCACCATGTCCAGCGCACGCATCTGGCGCAGCATGGAGGCGCCGTAATCCTGCGCTTCCTGCGGCGAGATCAGCGCGTTCGCCGAACTGCCCAGGTCGGGCAGGCGCACGTCCTGCTGGGCGCCGGCGGCGCAAGCCAGCCCGGCGGTGATCAGCGCCGTCAGCAGGCGCGGTGCGAGTGGTCGTGGTGCCATGCTCATAAGGTGGGTGACAATAGCATTGTGACCGTGGCCCGCCGTGTCGGTTCCGCTTGAGCTGACGGCGCACGACCCCATTTGATGATGGCCTTTTCCAAGTTTCGGAGTGTCGTGATGTCCAAGATCGAGGTCTATTCCACCGCGGTGTGCCCGTACTGCGTGGCGGCCAAGAACCTGCTCAAGTCCAAGGGGTTGGAGTGGACCGAAGTGCGCGTCGACACCGACGCGACGCAACGCGACGCGATGCTGGCGCGCAGCGGCGGCCGCCGCACGGTGCCGCAGATCTTCATCAACGACCAGCTTGTGGGTGGCTACGACGACCTGGTTGCCGCCGACCGCAGCGGCAAGCTGGCCGAGTTGCTGGAGCAGGCGGCATGAGCGACAAGCTTGCCGAATTCACCGCGTTCCGCCAGCGCATGAACGAGCGCATCCTGGCCGAGGACAACCAGGTCGTGCGGCGCTTTTTCGCGCTGGACACGCAGACCTACAAGGCCGGCGCGCTCGACGTGAAGACCAAGGAGATGCTGGGCCTGGTCGCGTCGATGGTGCTGCGCTGCGACGATTGCATCAGCTACCACGTGGCCCAGTGCAAGGAAGCGGGCGTGCAGCGCGACGAGTTCTTCGAGGTGTTCAGCGTGGGCCTGGTGGTGGGCGGCTCGATCGTGATCCCGCATTTGCGCCGCGCGGTGGATTTTCTCGACAAGCTGGAAGCCGGCGAGTCCACTGCGCCGGAATGCGCCGACCACGCCTGAGCGCCGCCGCCTGCGGCTTTTTGCAATGCTGCGTGCGAGTATTTTCAACGTCTTGCGGGGTGTCCGCCCTGTTCGCGCGGGGGCTTATCGGCGATAATTGACCGGTTTCGGCACGTGCTCATCCCCATGCGCACGCGTCGCCCGCAGTTTTCGTTTCAAGGAGTTTCCCCATGAGCAAGACGATTGCCGTGATCCCCGGCGACGGCATCGGCCCGGAGATCATGACCGCCACGCTGCGCGTACTCGACGCGCTGGACTGCGGCCTTTCCTACGACTTCGTCGACGCCGGCATGGTCGCGCTGGACAAGCACGGCGACCTGCTGCCCAAGGCCACGCTGGACAAGATCGCCGAGCACAAGGTGGCGCTGAAAGGCCCGCTGACCACGCCGATCGGCGGCGGCTTCACCTCGGTCAACGTGACCCTGCGCCGGCACTTCGACCTGTACGCGAACGTGCGCCCGGCGGTGAGCTTCCCGGGCACCAAGTCGCGCTACGAGAACATCGACATCATCACCGTGCGCGAGAACACCGAGGGCGCGTACCGCTCCGAGGGGCAAACCCTGTCCGCCGACGGCGAGATCGCCGAGTCGGTCGCGCGCAACACCCGCAAGGGCAGCAGCCGCATCGTGCGCTACGCGTTCGAACTGGCGGTGAAGAAGGGCCGCAAGAAGGTCACCGCGGTGCACAAGGCGAACATCCTGAAGACCAGCTCGGGCCTGTTCCTCAACGTGGCGCGCGAGATCGCCAAGGAATACCCGCAGATCGAGTTCAACGAGATGATCGTGGACAACACCTGCATGCAGCTGGTGATGAAGCCCGAGCAGTTCGACGTGATCGTCACCACCAACCTGTTCGGCGACATCCTGTCCGACCTGTGCGCCGGCCTGGTCGGCGGCCTCGGCCTGGCGCCGGGCGACAACATCGGCGAGCACGCGGCGATCTTCGAGGCGGTGCACGGCTCGGCGCCGGACATCGCCGGCAAGGGCATCGCCAATCCGTGCGCGCTGCTGCTGGCCGCCGCCGACATGCTCGACTACCTGGACATGGTGGCCAAGGGCGACCGGCTGCGCCAGGCGATCCGCGACACCATGACGAACGACCGCGACAGCGTGACGCCGGACCTGGGCGGCAAGGGCAGCACCGACAGCTTCGCCGAGGCGATCGTGAAACGTCTCGCGGCCTGAGTGGGTGCGGGCCAACAAAAAAAGCCGCGGTCGCTCCGCGGCTTTTTTTGTTGGGTCAGGCTTGACCGGGTGGCCCGGGCGGCATGGTCGATTCAGTGCTTCGCCGGCTTGTAGCTGCCCACGTCCGACCGCGAGGGAACGGCGATGCGGTTCCAGCCGTTGATCAGGATGATCGCCATGTTGAGGTCGATCAGCTGCTCTTCGCTGAATTCGGCGCGGGCCTGCTCGTAGACGTCGTCCGGCACGCCGTGGATCGGATCGAGCCGGGTCACCGCCTCGCACCAGGCCAGCGCGGCACGCTCGCGCGCACTGTAGAACGGCGCCTCGCGCCAGGCCTGCAACACGTACAGGCGCTGCTCGGTCTCGCCGGCGGCGCGGGCGTCCTTGCTGTGCATGTCCAGGCAGTAGGCACAGCCGTTGAGCTGCGAGGCGCGCATCTGCACCAGTTCGATCAGGCTTTGTTCGAGGCCGCAGCTCCTGATGTAATCGCCCAGGGCGAGCAGCGGTTTCAGGGCGTCGGGGCGTTTGTAGGCATTGAAACGAGACATGGGGTTCTCCGTGGGGTGGGCGGCCGGGGTGACCGTTCAATGCAAGGACGTGGGCGGCGTCGATTTCGTGACAGCCGCCAGCCGGGCGAGCTTGCCGGGATGGCGCAGGGCGTGCACCGCGGTGATGCGCTCGCCGTCGTCGTCGATCCAGCTGGCCGAGATCAACGTGTCGCCCTGCCAGCCGAGCAGGGCCGGCGTGCCGTTGAGCTGGCGGATCTCGTGGCGCACGCCGTGGCGCTGCTGCTGCAGCCCGATCTGCATGTACAACCGGGCCAGCCGCTCGGCGCCGTGCAGCGGGTGCAAGGTGGCCCGCGCCAGGCCGCCGCCGTCGGAAACGCTCATGGCATCTTCGGCAAACAGGGCGCGCAGCGTGGGCATGTCAGGCTGCTGCAGCGCCTGCATGAAGCGTTCGAGCAGACGGCGCTGGGTGTCGATGTTCGGCATCGCCTGGCGCGGTCGATCCTCGCGCAGCCGCTGTTTCGCCCGATGCACGCGCTGGCGGCTGGCGTCCTCGCTGATCTCCAGCATCGCGGCCGTCTCGGCATGGCTGTAATCGAACACCTCGTGCAGCAGGAAGGCGGCACGCTCCTCCGCGCTCAGCCGCTCCAGCAACAGCAGGAAGGTGAGGGTGAGGCTTTCGGCGCGTTCCAGTTGCGCCTCGGGCTGCTCGGATTCGGCGGCCAGCGGCTCCGGCAGCCATGGGCCGGGATAGTGCGCGCGTTCGGTCCTGGCCCGGCGCAGGCGGTCCAGAGCGATGCGCGTGGTCACGGTGACCAGCCAGGCTTCCGGGTCGTCCAGCGCGTCGGCATCCTGCGCGTGCCAGCGCAGCCAGGCGTCGTGCAGCACGTCCTCGGCGTCGCTGGGCGTGCCGAGCATGCGGTAGGCCAGGCCGAACAGGCGTGGGCGGTGTTGCTGGAACAGTGCGGTGTGCGGATCCATGGCGTTCTCCATTGCGGCGTCCAGAGAGGACGCGCGGGGATCACACGATGTGACCGCTCAGCGGAGCGTCACTTATCGAAGCAGCGGCCACGGTGCCAGGAAGACCAGCCAGATCAGCAGCAGGATGCCGGCGTACTTGCAGGCCTTGTACAGCTTCTTGTGCCGCCGCTTGAACTCGGCCTTGAAGCGGTTGCCACCGGTATCCTTGCGGCGCTGGCTCAGCGCGAACAGGCGGTTCACGAAACCGGTCTTCTCCGCTTCGCCCTCGGTGTTCGGCGAGGCGGTGATCTTGCCCATGAACGCGCCGACGCGATGGTTGATCGCGCTCATCCAGCGCGTGCGCAGCGGGCGCTCGACGTCGGCGAACAGGATCACCCGGGTCTGGTCGGTGGTGTTCTCGGCCCAGTGCACGTAGGTCTCGTCGAACACCACGTCCTTGCCGTCGCCCCAGGCGTGTTCCTCGCCGTCGACGAAGATGCGGCAGCCCGGCGAGTTCGGCGTGATCAGGCCCAGGTGGTAGCGCAGCGAACCGGCGAAAGGGTCGCGGTGCGGGTTGAGCTTGCTGCCCGGCGGCAGCAGCGCGAACATCGCCGCCTTCACGCTGGGGATCGACTTCAGCAAGGCCACCGTCTGCGGGCACAGCGCCTCGGCCGAGGTCAGCGGCTCGCCGTACCACTTCAGGTAGAAGCGCTTCCAGCCCTGCTTGAAGAAGCTGTTGAAGCTGGCGTCGTTGTTCTTCGCGGCGGCGCGGATGTAACCCTCGTCGAACAGGTGCGTCGCCTCGTCGCGGATGACCTGCCAGTTCGCCTGCAGCAGGTCCAGTTGCGGAAAGCCGCGGCGGTCGAGGATGGGCCGGGCCGGCACCGCCGAGAACGCGTACATCAGCAGGTTGTACGGCGCGAACACCGCCGAGTGGTCGACCAGCTGGCGGTCGAAACGCAGCCGCACGCGGCCGCGCAGGTGCACCAGCAGCACGCACAGCGCGAAGAAGGCGAACAGGGCCAGCAGGACGAGGCGGGGAGTGAGGATCATGTCGGCGCTTGCAACCGTGGAATGACTGTCAGGCAGGCATTCTACTCGCTTGGCCGCCGCCGCTAGCGCGAGGCTGCCGCGGCCTTCACCTGCTGTTCCCGGGTCAGCTCGACGTGCTGCTGCGGGCTGATCGGTTCGAACACGGGCTGTACGACACCACCCTTGTGGCGCAGCGCAGCGATCATGTTGGCGGCGGGGTAGCGGCCGGCGGCGAGGGCGGCCGCGTCGATCGCATGCATGCGATCGATCCATTCGCGGTCTTCGGCCAGCTGCGGGTCGAAGTTGAAACCGATCCGCCGTTCGACGAACGGCATGATGGCGCCGCCGAAGCTGAAGAACAGCTCGAAATCGAATTCGGCCAGCAGGCAACCCACGATGTCCTGCGCGCGCACGCCCTCGTTGGAATACGCGGCATGGTTGATCGGGCGATAACGCGACGATGCCGTATTGAAATGGCGATCATGGCGCTTGCCGGCCGGCAGGGTCGCCCACGCTTCCTGCACCACGGTTTCCACGTCAGGCCACAGCTGATGGCCGTTGCGGCCGATGATGTCGGAGCTGAGCAGCACGCCTTGCGTGGCCAGCGAACGGCGCAGCGATCCGCAGAGGGTTTCCAGTTCGGTGACGTGATGGAAGAACTGGTTGACGATGATGACGTCCTGTCCGGGCAGTTCGAACGGCAGGTTGCAGTCGCGCGCCTCGAACGTCATCAGCGCATCGACGCCGCGTTCCTGCGCTGCGGCGGCGGCGCGGCGCATCAGCGCGGGATTGAAGTCCATGCAGGTGATGTGCACGGCGACGCCGTCCGCGTGCAGTCGTGCGGCAAGCTCGATTTCCATGCCGCACGAGCCGGTGCCAACGCTGAGCACGCGCACCGGTGCGTTTGCGCCGGCCGCACTGCGCCGGATGTGGTCGAGGAAGAAGCTTTCCGGCGAGCCGATGCCCAGCCGCTGCGCGTCCGGCGCCAGGAAGCGCTCCGACCAGTACGCGAAGATCGGCGGCAGCGTTTCGCCCTGGTATTGCGGGGTGACGCTGAACGCGATGCGCTCGGCCACGGCCAGCAGCCGGCGGCGGGCCGGTGCGGGCAGCGAGCGTGCCAGCAACGCAATGGCGCGCTTGGCCGGCAGCCGGTGGCGGTAGGCGAAACTCTTCAGCGACATGGAGGCGGCGTCAGTCGGGCATGGCTGGGGAACGGGGCGCGGGAGTGGCGGGGCCTGTCGGCTTGCGACAGGTCCCGCGGCTTCCCACTTCCTGACGTTACAGCGTCTCCGCCGCGAAATCCGCCAGCCGCGAACGCTCGCCGCGGCGCAGGGTGATGTGCGCCGAATGCGCCCAGTTCTTGAAACGGTCCACCGCGTAGGTAAGGCCCGAAGTGGTCTCGGTGAGGTAGGGCGTGTCGATCTGTTCGACGTTGCCGAGGCAGACGATCTTGGTGCCGGGACCGGCGCGGGTGATCAGGGTCTTCATCTGTTTCGGGGTGAGGTTCTGCGCCTCGTCGATGATCAGGTAGCGATTGAGGAAGGTGCGCCCGCGCATGAAGTTCAGCGAGCGGATCTTGATGCGCGAGGCGAGCAGATCGTTGGTGGCCTGGCGGCCCCAACTGCCGCCGTCCTCGGGGTTGGTGAGCACTTCGAGGTTGTCGGTCAGCGCGCCCATCCACGGCGTCATCTTTTCCTCTTCGGTGCCGGGCAGGAAGCCGATGTCCTCGCCCACCGAAACGGTGGCGCGGGTCATGATGATCTCGCGGTAGCGCTGCTGGTCCATCACCTGGGCCAGGCCGGCGGCCAGCGCCAGCAGGGTCTTGCCGGTGCCGGCGTTGCCGAGCAGGGTGACGAAATCGACATCCGGGTCCATCAGCACGTTGAGCGCGAAGTTCTGCTCGCGGTTGCGCGCGCCGATGCCCCATACGTGGTGGTTCGCGTGCGAGTGATCGTCCAGCAGGACCAGGGTGGCGCTGGTGTCGTCGAGGTGCAGCACGCGCAGCTCCACCGCATTCTCGCCGGGCAGGTACAGACACTGGTTGGGGTGCCAGTCATCCTCCTCGCGCCGATTCATTTCGTAGAACGTGCGACCGCGTTCGGTCCACGAGCGCACTTCCGGGTGCCGCTCCCAGAAGTCTTCCGGCAACTGGGTGGAACCGGTGTAGAGCAGGGAGAAATCGTCCAGCGCGCGATCGTTCTCGTAATCCTCGGCGACGATGCCGTTGATGCTGGCCTTGATCCGGAGGTTGATGTCCTTGGTGACCAGGATGACGTCGCGGCCGGGGTTCTGGTCGCGCAATTCAATCACCGCCGCCAGGATCTGGTTGTCCGCCTTGGCATGGCCGTTGCTGCTGGTGCGGTGCTGGAAATACAGCCGGCCCACCGAGGCGCCGCGCTTGAGCTTGATGCCCTGCGGGTTGCTCAGCTCCAGCCCGTCGCCGAGATCGTGCTGCTTGCCCAGTTCGATCAACTCGTTGAGGAAGCGGCTGACCTGGCGGCCGTTGCGCGAGACTTCCGAGGCGCCTTTCTTTTTTTCGTCCAGTTCCTCCAGCACGGTCATCGGGATGAAGACGTCGTGTTCCTCGAAGCGGAACAGCGAGGTCGGGTCGTGCAGCAGGACGTTGGTGTCGAGAGCGTAGATGCGCTTGCTTCCGGTCATACGGAAGTGTCCTCGCTGGTGGGTGGAGGGAACGGACGGATGGAAACCATGGACGACGGGGTGGTCACTGGGCGGGGATGGCGTCGAGCACGGCCTGGGCGTGGCCCGGGACTTTCACGCCGCGCCATTCGCGCGCCAGCTTCCCGTCGGGGTCGATCAGGAAGGTGCTGCGCACGATGCCCAGGTGGCGCTTGCCGTACAGCACCTTCTCGTGGATCACGTCGAACGCGTGGCACCAGGCTTCGTCGGCATCGGACACCAGCGGGAACGGCAGCTCCTGCTTCGCGGCGAAATTGGCGTGCGATTTCGGCGAGTCGCGCGACACGCCGATGACCTGCGCATGGCGTTCAAGGAAGGCCGGGTAGAGGTCGCGGAAATCCCTGGCCTCGTTGGTGCAGCCGGGCGTCGAGTCCTTCGGGTAGAAATACACCACGAGCCACTGGCCCTTGAGGCTGGACAGCTTCAGTTCGCTGCCATCGCCGGTGGTGCCTTTCAGCGGGGGCAGCTTCTTGCCGATATCGGGCATGACGGATCCTGCACGGCGGTGCGGCGCCGTGATCGTTGGTGGAAAGCGAGGGGTGACGCGGTTCGGACGAGGGGGGCCATGGCGCCCGGGGCGATCGGCATGAATCGACATGCTGGCTGCAATGCAACGTCCCTCCGGCAGGGTCACGGGCACAGACTAGCGCGGGCGGGGCGGCGGATGACAGTCCTTGTCAGAGGGGCGCGATCGCGCGATGCTCGGGAGACTGCCCGGTCTCAAAATTTGACCGGGTCCATGATCGCGTCGAGGTTCAGGCCGTCGCACAGTTCCAGGAAGTCGTCGCGCAGCGCGGCGATATGGATTTCCGCCGGGATGCCGATGGTGAACTGGGCCTGGAACATCTCCGCCCCGGTCTGCATCGCCTGGTAGCGGGTGGAGTTCAACTGCTCCACGCTGATTCCGTGCTGGCTGAAGAAATCCACGATGCGCGCCACGATGCCGGGCCGGTCGGCCGCCACCACTTCCACCAGATAGGGCAGCAAATGCGAGCTGTTCTGGCGCGGGCCGGTACGGTAATGCACCAGCCGCATGCTCTCGTCGCGGGTCAGCTTGGCCAGCGCGGTTTCCAGCTTGGCCAGCGCGTCCCACGCACCCGTGGCCAGCAGCATCAGCGAAATTTCTGTACCGATGGTGGAGACGCGCGACTCGGACAGGTTGCAGCCGGCATCGGCGATGCGCTTGGCCAGCGCCAGCAGCGGCGATTTGGTCGTCGGGGTGAGTGCGTGGATCAGCAACTGGTTGTCATTGCCCGAACGCGTGGAAGCGGAAGAGGGGCCGGGGGAAGGTTTCAAGAGGGTCTGCCTGTGGACGTCAGCCCGCGCGATGCGGAGCCATGAGACTACTCCGGTCGAGCTTACTTGCCCGCCTCGCGAGGCGGCAAGTAACATGCGAGGCTTGCCTTGTAGCGGAATCGAGTCTTGAACATTCGCGGTAGCATCTGCGCGCTGGCCACCCCGTTCGCGGCCGACGGCGCACTCGACCTGGATGCGTTCGGTCGGCTGCTCGACCATCAGCTGGCCGGCGGTACCCAGGCACTGGTGGTGGCCGGCTCCACCGGCGAGGCGCACATGCTGGAGCACGACGAGTTCGACCGCCTGCTGGCGTTCGCGCTCGAGCGCGTGGCCGGCCGGGTGCCGGTGATCGCCGGCACCGGCGAGGCTGGTACCGCCAAGACGGTTGCGCTGACCCGGCGGGCCAAGACCCTGGGTGCCGACGCGGCGCTGGTGGTGACGCCGTACTACGTGCGCCCGACCCAGGAAGGCCTGCGCCGGCATTTCCTGGAAGTAGCCGAGCACGGTGGCCTGCCGATACTGCTGTACAACGTGCCGACCCGTACCGGTTGCGACCTGCTGCCATCGACCGTGGCCGTGCTGCGCGAGCATCCGGCGATTGTCGGGATCAAGGAGGCGCGCGGCGACCGCGAGCGGATTTCGGCACTGGTGGAACTTGTGCGCGCGGATTTCGTCTATCTGTCCGGCGACGACGGCAGCGCCGGCGAGGCGATGCTGGCCGGGGCGGCCGGTACCATCTCGGTGGTGGCCAACCTGGTGCCGCAGGCGTTTCGCGCCCTGTGCGATGCGGCTACCGGCGGCGACCAGGCGGCGACGGCACGGTGCCATGCTGCCCTTGAGCCATTGGTGCAGGCGCTCAACTGCGCGCCGAATCCGATCGCGGTCAAGGCTGGTCTGCCTGTACTGGGGCTGGGGTTGGCCGTGCCGAGGTTACCGCTGGTGGAACTGAACGACGGTCCGGATCGCGCCCGATTGCACCAAGCGCTGTCCAGTCTGGCATCCTTGGCGACTGCGGCCGGTTGACGGTTGCCTGACTTACTCACGGAATCCGATTACATGAAGAAAACTTCGCTCCTCGTGGCCCTGCCGGCCGTGGCCCTCAGTGGCCTGCTGCTTTCCGGCTGCGGCGCGTTCCGCTCGCACAAGGCGTGGGACACGGCTCAGCAGGAAGCGCCGCTGGAGATCCCGCCGAGCCTCGACCGGCCGTCGACCAGCGACGCGCTGGTGATTCCGCCGCCGGGCGCGAACCAGCCGACCGCCAATGGCGCCACCGCGAGCGTCGGCTCGGCCGGCGGCCAGATTACCGATGGCTTCGTGCTGGCCGACAGCGTGGACAATGCCTATCGCCGGGTCGGCCAGGTGCTGGAAAGCGGCAGCCTGGGCGAGGTGGTCGGCCATGACGACGCCACGCACAGCTACACGCTGAATGTTTCCGACGCCATGGTGCAGCAGAAGAAAAAGGGTTTCTTCGGCCGCATGTTCGGGCGCGACAAGAGCGGTTCCGTGCGTGCGCCGGGCGCCGGCTCGCACCAGGTGCAGGTCAGCATCAGCGGCAGCGGCACGGCGGCCAGCGAAGTGCGCGCCGAAGGCAATGCCGCGGCCGTGGGCAAGGTGATCGACGCGTTGAAGTCGCGTCTGGGCGGTTGATCCCCGGACGGCACCACCATGAAGAACGCCGCCTTCAAGGCGGCGTTCTTTTTTGTCTGGTGAGTGAACTCAGCGCTGCAGCAGCTCGAGCTTGTCCGGCTTGCCTTCCCACTCCTTGGCGTCGGGCAGGGCGTCCTTGCGTTCGGTGATCACCGGCCAGTCTTTCGCCAGTTCGGCGTTCAGCGCCACGAACGCTTCCTGGCCGGCCGGCACGTCATCTTCCGGATAGATCGCGTTGATCGGGCACTCCGGCTCGCACAGGGTGCAGTCGATGCACTCGTCCGGATCGATTACCAGGAAATTGGGGCCTTCGTGGAAGGCGTCGACCGGGCAGACCTCGACGCAATCGGTGTACTTGCACTTGATGCAGTTGTCGATGACGACGAAGGTCATGGAGCGCGCTCTGGGTATGTGGCGGGACGAAGTGTCGCCGCAAGAGGGCTTTTGTGAAAGGTGCGGCCATGGATGGCCGCATCTAGTCTCTAATTCGGAGCGTCGACTGCAAGTTGCCGTCTTCGTGCCGGGTTGCAGCGATCATGGAAGATCGCACAGGTAACGCTCGATTGCACAGGCAGATGGTGCTCCCTACGAGACTCGAACTCGTGTTCCCGCCTTGAGAGGGCAGTGTCCTGGGCCACTAGACGAAGGGAGCGTTATCCTGTGAGGCGCGCTAGTATAGCGGAATTGTTTCGTCCGGCAATGCTTGGCATGCGTCGGCCTGCACCGTTCGAAGCAGACCCTGCCGGTGCACGCGTCGCGCGTCCCCGCGGGACGGTCCGCGGCGTCGCGCGCCGCGATATATTGCAACCCAAGGGCAGCTTCGCCCGCAAGGATTCCAACCGCTTGAATCTCGAATCGAGGACCGACGCCACGCCGACGCTGCGGGTCATTCCGCGCGACCAGCACATCATCTCGCGCAAGAACATCAGCAAGGCGGCGTTGCGCGTGCTGTACCGCCTGAACGAAGCCGGCTACACCGCGTACCTGGTGGGCGGCGCGGTACGCGACCTGCTGCTGGGGCTGCGGCCGAAAGACTTCGACGTGGCCACCGACGCGACGCCGGATGAGGTGAAGAAGCTGTTCCGCAACTGCCGCCTGATCGGCCGCCGCTTCCGGCTGGCCCATGTCGTGTTCGGCCCGGAGATCATCGAGGTGGCCACCTTCCGCGGCACCGGCGAGGAGGGCGGCGAGGGCGATCGCCACATCATCGACGGCCGCATCGTGCGCGACAACATCTGGGGCACGATCGAGGAGGACGCGGTGCGCCGCGATTTCCGCGTCAACGCGATGTACTACGACATCAGCGACTTCTCGGTGCGCGACTACGTCGGCGGCATGCAGGATCTCGAGGATCGCGTGCTGCGCCTGATCGGCGACCCGGACACCCGCTATCACGAGGACCCGGTGCGCATGCTGCGCGCGGCGCGGCTGGCGGCGAAGCTAGGCATGCACATCGACGCCGCCGCGATGGCGCCGTTCGAGGCGCTGGGGCCGCTGCTGGCCGATGCCGCGCCGGCGGCCAGGCGCTGGCCGTTGACGGTCAGCGATCCGCGCGCCACCTGGATGTAGGCGAAGCGGTTCTCCGGCAGCTCGAAGCGCTGCTGCTCGGCACCATCGAACAGTCCGGCATACACGCGGGCATCCTGGTACACCGACAGCGAGCCGTCGGCGCCGTCCGGGGAAATGATCAGGCGCAGCTTTCCACGCTTCTCGGCAGCA
>LNAP01005163.1_pt1 | contig 14343 bp, 14 predicted proteins | sample 602601 | NCBI WGS metagenome assembly LNAP01 (sample SAMN02440304, study PRJNA202911) | soil metagenome | biome: Subtropical and temperate rainforests or woodlands; isolation source: soil samples (1 kg each in a 20% v/v slurry with milli Q water) were... ...
GCAATCAAAACCTGCCACCGCCACGCTGTCCGCGATTTAGCGAAACTGCTGTCCGTCAGTTAGCGAAATTACTGTCCCGTTTTTGCGAAATACGCAGCGCAGCGCGAAACCGCCGTACTCACCGGCACGAGGTTCGAGCCGGGGGGGCGCCTCGGCCATCGATCTTGCCAACGCGAGAGGGCAAATGAGCACGACCGAGGCGGCCATTTTGAGTCTCGAGGTCTCTTATGGGCAACGTGCATCGGCTGAGCGTGCTGATGGGTCAAGCGTCGGGAAGCTTGATGGAGCTCATGAAACGCGGCCATCCCATTCCGAGGCCGCGCCTGCCGATGCCGGTCGGCATACCGGCCGATGCCCTGATGTCGCGGCCCGACATACGGCCGGCGGACGCGCACTCGCGCAGGCTACAGGTCGGATCGGCCAAGTCGAAGCCGCGCGCTATCCAACGGTAACCCATGCGTAATCGATTCGATGATAACGAACCAGGCGGGGGATCTTTGCGCGTGCCCGGAGGTCACTTGGCTCCGGATGCTCCATAAGGGTCTATTTGGCGCACGTGATGATGAGACCGCAATCGTCAGCACCACAAAACTTCCTATACCGGGCGACCATATGGGCGAAGCTATTGCATTGATCTGCTTTCTCCAAAGTCCACAGACACAAGAAATCCATGAGTTTCGAGAACTTCGCGGTTGGAGTTAAGTTTCGATCGCAAGGCCTGCTCAGAGGTAAGGCCTTGACGCGTCATCTGGAGTAGCAACGCTTCGGCGTCGGACGCTTGTAAGGCTGCAATGTAGCATGGCCCGCCGCCGTTCTCGAGACAGGAATTCAGCATCCCACCCTACACCCGAACGCGCTTGTATCGATCCTCTAGGCGACATCGATGAGCACCAAATGAAGCCCATCCGGAATAGCCACCCCAATTAGACCAGGCAGACCTCCAGCAACCTCTTTGATGATCGGCGTTATGCTTTGAAGTGTTTCCCTGCCGCTGCTCATCGAAGCGCTTATCGCCATCGCGCCCGGGCCAAGGCGGTACTCACTTGCTAGGTAGGCGAGCTGACCCACCCTGACCAGCGTTTGCGTCAACCGAGAGACCGTCGACGGCGGCAACCCGCTTCGGGCGGATATGTCCCGATTGCCGAGCCGATCGGTGGAACTCTCGAAGCAGCGCAGGATGTCGAAGGCCCGGGACACCACGTCTATGATGCGGTCGTCCCTTCCCGGCTCAATGGGCCTCTTAGAGCCGCCCATGTTAGTTTGGTCCCGCTCCGTTCGCACGCGTTGATACGCGATATGCCCAGGAAGGCTCTCCGCGTCTAGATCGATACACGCGACGCCGACGAAGACGCCGTCTCGCCAGGATGCTCATCAGAAATCCATCGTTCCATTCTTAGTACTTGTAGCACGCTTCCAATTTAAGGGGTGTTGAGCTTGGTATCTGCTGCCGATGAATACAATCTTCCGACCGTTGATCCCTCCTTCGGCGGAGGCCTTCTTGAAGTAAGCAGCCTCAGTCTTCGCGACTATGCTGTAGGCCGAGGCGAGCCCGCTATACGCCGAAGTGTTACCGATCCTGATTTCCTTCCCAGTCACTCCAGGATGGTGATTATTCTCAGCAGCCCACGCGTCTCCGCTCAGAGCAAGAAGCACTGAGAACAGGACGAGATGATGATCACTCCTCACGATTGTTCCTCTGGTCCCAGTAGTCGCGCCACCTGATGAGGCGCTCTGTCCGAGCTCGATTTCCTGATCTGTGAATTGCCGCGAGATGATGGCGCTTCGCTCCGGCGCTCGCAATCGAGCGCGCGCGACGCACATGGTCTGATCGTCGCGGCGGCCTTCGGTCGGATGCTCGGTCCAGGTCGAACAACCACTTGGGGTTCACTCCAGAGAGATGAGCAAGCCATGCCGAGCACCACGAACAGTCGGAGCTCGAAAGTCCATTTCCGTCGCATCGGAACGGTCAACCAAGAAGCGGCGCCCTCCCGGCAAAGATCGCTAGCCGCCTGCGTCCTCACTTGGCCCGCTGGCGCAAGATCGACCAAATGCGATCGGGCGATCTGCGCGAGGCCGGCATTCTGGGGAACGGCGACCAAATCCGATTCGGCGTCAACCGCATTAGCGATGGGCAGCCTCTTGCCGGCAAGATTAGGTCAGCCTGGGAAGGTATTCTGCAGGACGCTGGGCTTGGACAGGATGTCGTCCGGCATTCGCTACGCCACACAGCAGCGACGTGGCTGATGCAGGCCGGGTCGATATGTGGGAGGCTGCTGGCTGGCTTGGAATGACGGTAGAGCAGCTAGAGGCGAACTACGGTCATCACCATCCTGAATTCCAGGAAGGAGCCGCTGAGGCGTTTGGCGGCCGGCGCTAGTCCCGCGCGAGGACTTGGGATCGATTTCTTCCGCTGCAGCGTCGAGCTCAGATTGCGCGGCCCTCACCTTCCGCCCAAGCCACGGACTTCTCAGGATGCCTCGGCAAAATCTGCACAAACCGATCGTTGGCTGTGACAAGCGCGTGCACGGCCTTACCCCAACGCTCGTATGCAGAATCGAATTCTACAGGCACCGCACGGCTCCGATAGAGCCATTTCGTTGCGCATTTCGTTGCAGGCTTAAATCATCGAAAGTATAAGTATTTGAAATAATGGTCGGAGTGGCAGGATTTGAACCTGCGACCCCTGCGTCCCGAACGTAAATAGCAGCCGAAAAATTCAACAATAACAATGAAGTTTGCTCCCGATTGATCACCTTTATCGCCGTGGTCAATCGGTGGTCGGCGACATGGCTCCTCATATCGATGAAGGCGGAAGATCTGCTGGTTGAAAGGAATGCCAATGTTGCGCGATCTCGCTGCGGCGGCAGATCCAGACGCGGTCGTGCCGCATTACGTGATCGAGGAATTGTTCCAAGCCGGCAGCACGTCCGGGATGACCAACGATCCGAAGGTGCAACCCGACCGACATCATGCGGGGCGCCGTTTCGCCTTCGCGGTACAGCATATCGAAGCTATCGCGCAGCATCTCGAAATACTGGCTTGCGGTTGCGATCGAGCCGCGGATGAACTTGGCATCGTTCGTGACGAGGCTGTAGGGAACGACAAGGTGCGGCCGATCGGCGACGCGCACCCAGTAGGGAAGTTCGTCGTTGTAGGCGTCGGAATCGTAGAGAAAGCCGCCCTCTTCAGCCAAGAGCCGCCTCGTGTTTCTACCCGGCGCATAGCGGCAGTACCAGCCAAGCGGGCGCTGTCCGACAGTCCGCGCAAGGCTCTCTACGGTACGTGCGATCCGATCGCGCTCGGTTGCCTCGTCCAGCTGGGCGTGATCTTCCCATCGCCAGCCATGCGCGCACACATCCCAGCCCCGCGCGACGATATCGGTAGCCACCGCATGATTGCGCTCCAACGCGAGAGCGCAAGCCATCACCGTCGCCGGCAGGTTGCGCTCGCTGAGGATGCGCGACAGGCGCCAGTAGCCCACGCGGCTGCCATATTCGAACATCGATTCGGCGGCAAGGTCGTGGCCGCCTGGACCGACGGCGTCTATCAACCCGACTTCGCTATCGCGATCACCGTCCGCAATCGAGGGCTCGGATCCCTCCTCGTAGTTGACGACAAGATTGAGCGCAAGGCGGGCGTCGCCCGGCCATTTCGGATCCGGAAATCGACCACCGTAGCCGACGAAGTCGCGCTCGCGCCCGACCGGTACGGTCATGACATCTCCTCCACCATAGCGGAGATCGTCACACGGCGATCGACGGTAACGGAAATGCTATCGTCCGCACAACCCCTCGCAAGGGAGACGGCAAAGACCGCCGAGCCACCCAGAGCAACCATCGGGTGATGCCAAATGTTTGGCCGGTAGACGATGCCCTGGCCGCTGCGGGCGATGAACGCGGCTAACTCGCCAACGTCCGGCTCGCCGTTTTCCTGGCTTGGACACACGGCGACAAGAAATTCGCTGCAGGAGAGTGGACTGAAGAACTGCGCCGAGTGCGGGTGCCGTTCCATCGTCGTCACCTGCAGCGGCAGGCGAGCAGGTTCGGGCAGTTGGTAAACCCATAGAAGCCGCTCGGATGGGAGGCCATCGGTCTCGAACGCAGACGTGATCATGTGCCGGACTTCTGTACCGACATGCTCGATGACCTCGCCGAATGGACGGAAATCGGCGACAGAGAGCCGGCGTGGCATGACCACGAGTTCAGGTGAAATTTCAGCCTCGGTTCCGTCCGGCGCCATTGGATTATGGTCCGGCATTTGCGTTCACACGGACCTGCGTACCGCCTCCCGCAGTCGGCACAAATCTCTCCGAGAAGATCGATGAGGCGACCGCGCCGCATTCGGTGACTATCGCCCTTGCCCGGTCGGTCATTGCGGGCGGGCCGCATAGGTAAATATCGGAACTTGCGGCGCCCTCGTCACCAATCAGATCCGTGACAAACCCTGAGTGGAAACCGGGTCGTGGCGATGCACAAGCGATCGCTATCCGAAGATCGCATTCAGGCAGAGAACTCGCTATACCGGCCAAATCGTCGACCAGGAACAGGTCGCTTACCTCCGTCACACCGAAGCAGAGCGTCACCGGACGATGTTCTCCTGACGCGATCATCTGCCGCAACATCGAAACCATCGGCGCCACGCCCGTTCCGCCCGCCACCATGAGCAGCGGTCGAACACCGCTGCGCAGATAGAATGCGCCCTGTGGGCCATGCCCCTGAATCACATCGCCCGGCGCAGCCCGCTCGGTCAGATATCGCGACATCACGCCATCATCGAGCAGGCGGACATAGAACTCCAGGATCCGGTTCTCGCCGGGCGCATTGGCCATCGAGTACGAGCGCCATTCGGACGTTCCCGGCACCTGAAGATGGACATATTGGCCGGGCAAAAATCTGAGCGGAGCCAAGCCGAGCATGCATCCCGTGACAGCGACAACCGATCCGCTCAGCCGCCTGATTTCCTCGATTTTGACCGAGAATTTCTTTACCGGAACGAGCTTTGTTCGTTCGTAGGGTAGGCGGAGCTCAAGGTCACCTGCGGCCATCGTGACGCAAGGCAGGATCTCGCCGCTGTCTACTTCTTCCCGGCTCAGCGAAATCGACGACAGTTCGTCATACTCGACCTTTCCGGCAACGCAAGCCGCCCGGCAGGTTTGGCAGTCTCCGACCTCGCAGTCCGAGCTGAGCGGAATCCCCGCGCGACGGGCCGCTGCCAGGATGGTCTCTCCGCTCCGACTTGCGATGCGGACGCGGTCGCCATCCGCAAAAGTTAGCATGATCGTCGGCATTCTGGTTCAACTCCGACTGGATGCCTGTTGTTAGCGCGCAAGCGCGAACTTGCCGTCCTTCACCGTCAGCAAAACCACGCTGTCGGCCTTGGCGCCAAAATGATCGTCCGCACCATAGGAATAGACGGCGGTCACCCCGACATAATCCTTCAGCCCTTCGATCGCGTCGCGAATCTTGGCGCGATCGGGGCCGACCTTGCGGATCGCTTCCGCGATCATGTTGACGGCATCATACGCATTGCCGGCAAAGGTCGCCGGAGGCTTGCCGTACTTGGCCTGATAGTCGCGCACGAAGGAGGACAGACCGGGCTTCTGGGCATCAGATTCCTTCAGCGAGTCGATGACGTAGACCTTCGAGGACGGAATCAAGATGTCGTCGGCCGCTCCGCCGGCGAGCCGCAGGAAATTGAAGTCGTTCGCGGCATGCGACAGATAGAGCGGTGCGGTCAAGCCGAGTTGCCGGTAGTTCTTCACGGCGATCGCCTGCCCAGGTCCGGTTGCCCAGATGATGACCGCATCCGGATTGGCGCTGCGGATCTTGGTGAGCTGAGGGGTCATATCCTTATCGTCGTTGCCATATGCCTGCTGTGCGACGATCGTGATGCCGAAGGACGCTGCATTCTTTTCAAGCTGTTCGCGCCCGCTCGTGCCGAACGGCGAATCTGCGTTCAGAAGAGCCACGCTCTTGACGCCGCGCTGCTTCATGTCGGCCATCATCACGCTCTGAACCAACACGTCCGTCAGCGGCGACAGAAAGATCCACTTCTTGTCCTGCGGCGGCAGCACGATGCCCCGAGATCCGCCGTTGGAGATCATGGCCGTCGATGCCTTCTGCACTGTATCAATGATGGCGTAGGACGAGCCGCTGTTCATCGGTCCGACGAGGGCAACCATGTCATTCTGTTCGAGCAGGCGCTTGGCCGCCGTGACGGCTTTGGTGTTGTCGCCCTCGGTATTGAGGTTGACCAGCTCGAGTTTCTTTCCACCGATGCCGCCCTTTGCATTGATCTGCTCCACGGCAAGCATTGCGCCGTCAAGACCCGGCTGCCCGAGCGAAGCAATTGGTCCCGAGGTTTCCAGTAGGCCGCCGATTTTAATTGTCTGCTGCGCATGCGCGGTCGACATTGCGCTGACAAGCAACAATGACGCCAGTGCGGACTTGATCTTCACGGTAGCCTCCTTTTCCTGAGGTTGAGTTCAATTCAGAGCCGCGCTTGCCGCGGTAAACAGTTCTAGCGGCGGGCTGTAGATCCCCCCGCCGATACGGCCGCCTTTGCCGCTACGGTCGAGAATGCCAAGGACGATTTCCGGCATCGAGCCGCGCTCGACGATCTTCCGAGCGGGCAGCCCGACGTGGATGCCAGTGCGCAAAAATGACCGATGCCTTATGGGCAACAGACTAGCCAAGTCTTTCGACTTCGAGTCTTCTGACTTGGCGGCGTCGGCAGGCAAGGACACCGAGGTCATCGCGCCAAAGCCGAGCGCATCGACCAGGGCACTGTCGCCGATAGCCCCGAGCCTGTCGCTTTCTTGATACCCGGGCAGCAAACTGCCAGCCGGTGGAGCCGCGTCAGCGACGATCCAGCGGTCAGGAGCGCCGCCCAGCTTCAATCCCACCTCCACACCATTTCCGCCAAGCGCGGTGATGACACTGCTCGCCTCACCCTCACCTGCGAGCGCGATGCATTTCACCGCGGCCATCCACAAATTGAGAAAGAAGCCGGACGCGCTGTCCAGGAAGCGCCGTTCCGGCGTTTCGCCACCCAGCCGCGGCGAGAGCACTTGCACCAGCCGTGTCGTGGCCGATGCCGTACGGGAGTGACAATCGTCGCCGTTCGCAAGCGCCGCGTCCGCGATTTCAATCAGGGGAATGTCGCGATCGACGATGATGTCCAATGTCGCAGCGAGGTTGCCATTGATCCAGCGCAGGTGCGACAGGACCTTTCGACTGCAGAGGCCAAGACGCTGCGCCAATGCCATGCCGCCGTTGAGTGGGCTGAACACCGCATTATCCGTGTTTCGCGCGTCAGCCACGACCTGAGCCGCCATGTTGGGAGACAGCACCGCCGCAAGAGGAACCATCGCGCGGTAATCTTGCGCCGGAAAAAGCCGCACATCGCCTCGACCGAGCATTGCCACCGCCGTCGAGACGTCCTGCGCCCATCCTTCATAGAGAATTGCCATGACGGCACTATTTACCAGCGGCTGCGCGATCCGGTCGGAACGAACCGGTGGGCCAGCATGAAGGATCGAGCGATCCGGAAATGCGATGACATCGCGTGCCAGCGCGACGCCCCGCCAGATCGGATCGACCGCATGCATGCGTCCCAGCGCGCTTTTGTCTGCAGCGTGCGGATCGGCTCGTGCAACTTCCTTGGTGGTTGTCGGCAGAAGTGTCACCTCACGCTCCTCACATTGCCACAGCGCGGGGGCTTAGACCGGTAATGTCCAAGGTCGGTTCGTTCGGGCCGAGATAGGCCTCGGTGAGGCGCCGGTCGTCGAGCAACACCCTGCCCGCGCCCTGCGCAACCACGCGGCCATTGGCCAGCACATATCCGCGATCGGCGATCGCGAGCGCTGCCGCAACATTCTGCTCGACCAAAAGGATCGTCAGGCCTTCGTCCCGCAGCCTTTCGACGCAGCGCAGGATCTCTGTGAGGACCTGGGGCGCGAGACCGAGCGAAGGTTCGTCAAGCATCAGGAATCGCGGATCCCCCATCAGCGCCCTGCCGATGGCGAGCATCTGCTGCTGCCCGCCGCTCAACGTGCCGGCGAATTGCTGCGCCCTTTCCTTCAAGATCGGGAAGAGCTTGTAGACCGCCTCGAGCCGTTCCTCAAACTGCCGCCGCTCCGATGCGCTGCGCCAGATCACGTGACGAAATCCTTCAGCACGCCGCCGCGCATATCGTCCGGCGGCAAGGTTCTGCAGCACGGTCAAGGATGAAAATAGCGCACGCCCCTCGGGCACCAGGCTGATCCCCTGCGCCACTCGTCGGTCGGCAGAGACACCGCCGAGCTCGATACCGTCGAATGTCGCGCGCTCGGCTATGGAAGCCTCGATCCCGGCAATTGCGCGAAGCAGGCTGCTCTTGCCAGCACCGTTGGCGCCGACCAGCGCCACGATCTCTCCTCGACCAACGCCAAGCGAGACGCGGTCCAGTGCTGCAAGTCCGCCATAGCTCACGCTTATCTCCGAAACCTCGAGCAGCGGCTTGCGGGTGGGAGGACGGACAGGCATTGCCTTCACCGAAGTGACACCGCGCTGGCCGAGATAGGCTTCCAGCACGCGAGGATCGCTCCTGACGTGTGCCGGTTCGCCATTGGCGATGATGAGGCCCTGGTCGAGCACCATGATCCGGCGAGCGATGCGGCTGACGAGTGGCATGTCGTGGTCGATGAAAAGGATGGTCTTGCCGGCTTTGGACAGCGACAGGATGATGTCGCCGAGTGCGTGCTTTTCAACGTCGTTCAAACCGGCACCGGGTTCATCGAGCACCAGCATCTGCGCACCCGAGGCGAGGATCCGCGCGATGCTGAGCAGCCGGCGTTGCCCCGCCGTCAGCATGGAAGCCGGCTGGTCCGCCAGACCGAGCAAACCGACGGTCGCGAGATGAGTATCGGCCTCCGAGCTGAGTATGCCGTTGTCAATCAGCGCGCGCCCTCGCCCCAGCAGCGATGACAGGAGATCGAGCTTGTGGTGAGCCACGCCGCCCACCATGACGTTCTCCCGGACGCTCAGACGCTGGAATGGTTCCGCAGCCTGAAACGTCCGCGCCAACCCTTGTGCAACGACACGGTGCGGAGGCTCGCGCGTAATGTCGCGTCCGGCAAAGCCAACTCTCCCGGTCTGCGGCGCCAGCTCACCCGACAGGACGTTCAGAAGCGTGGTCTTGCCGGCGCCGTTCGGGCCAATCAGCGCCACCAACTCATTGGGCTCGACGCCGAAGCTGACATTCGACAGCGCCTTGAACGCGCCGAAGCTCATGGAAACATCGTCGACTGAAAGCAAGGGCTGGGTCATGCTGGGCGTCCCGCGCCCATCATCCGCAGGCCCCGGTCTGCGATCGCAGCGATTCCGCGCAGCAGGCCGTTCGGGCAATAGATCACGCACACCACCAGCAGCACGCCATAGGCCACGACATCGTAAGCACCGAGCGGCTTCAGGAACTCACCGATCAAAGTGATGAAGATGACTCCGAAGAGAACACCCCAGACATCGGCGAATCCGCCGATTGCCACCATCAAGAGCAGCTTGACCGAGAAGCCGATGTCGAACGGTCCAGGGCTGAGATAGCCGACATAGTGGGCATAGAGGCTGCCGCCGAGGGCGCAAAACAATCCGCTTACCATCATGACCATGCGCTTGACCGACTGAACGTCGTTGCCAGCCGACCGCGCGATATTCTCGCTCTCGGAAATCGCTCGCATCGCAAGCCCGGTTGGCGAAGCGATCAGGTTCTCCGCGCAAACAATGCCCGCAATCGTCCCGATCCAAACTACCGGTAAGAAAACGAAATCGCCATCGAGCTCCAGGCCGAAGATCGTCAACGGTGCAATGCCCATCAGGCCGTTAGGTCCGCCCGTCACATCGCGCAACTCCACGAGTCCAACGTGAACGATGATCCCGAATGCCAGCGTAGCCATCGCGAGGTAGTGGCCCTTCAGGCGGAACACGAGCCAGCCGATCGCCCAAGCGAGTGCTGCAACCATCGCAGTCGCGAGCAGGACGTCCAGCCAGGCTGGAACACCGAGCCACTTTCCGATCAGCGCCGCGCCATAGGCGCCGAGTCCGTAGAATGCAGCATGACCGAGGGATATCTGCCCAGTATAGCCGGCGATCAAGGCAAGTCCGATCGCGGGCATTGCCTGCAGGCCAATCACGATCAACAGACTGACGAGATAACCGCTTCCGGAGAGCACGCAGAGCGCGAGCAGCCCGATCAGAATGGGAATGCGGAGCCTCTTCATGCGCGCCCCCGCTCATATTCACCGAGCAATCCGCCGGGCCGGAACAGCAGAAAGCCGAGCAGCAACGCAAACGCGATCGCGTTCTTGTAACCGGAGCTGACGTAGCCGGCGGAGAAAGCTTCGAGAACCCCGAGCACGATACCTCCGACCGCCGCGCCGATCGGACCGCCGAACCCGCCGACTATGCAGGCGACGAAGCCCTTGATGCCCAGTTGCAGTCCCGTGTCATACTGCGTGAGCGCAATCGGAGCGACCACAATGCCGGCGATCGCCCCGAGCGCTCCGGACATAACGAACCCGACCAAGCTCATCGTCTCGACCTTCATACCGACAAGTCGGGCGGCGAACGGATTCATGGCGCAGGCGCGGAACATCTGGCCGAGATAGGTCTTTCGAAACATGAGATCGAGCGCGACCATGGCTACGGCTGCCGCGCCGAGCACCCAGAGGGATTGCGGCACCAGCGTCGCTCCCAACAGGCGGATCGGCCTCTCGCCCGAGAACGCGGGCATCGGCTCTGCATCCGTCCCCCAGATGATGGCGGCCACGCCTTGCAAGACGACACCGACACCGATCGTGACGATGATGCCGCGCATGACATCGCCACGAACGGGCCGGATAGCGGTGCGCTCGATCAGCGCGGCAACCATGCATGTGATCAGGATTGCGAGGATGATGGCAAGCCACATCGGCGCGCCGGCGCTCTGGATCGCAATCGCACTCATCGCGCCAACCATCGCGAAGTCGCCCTGCGCGAAGTTGACGATTCCAGTGACATTGTAGATGCAGGTGAAGCCGACGCCGATCAGCCCATAGATGCTGCCGACGACCAGTCCACTGATGAGGAATTGCAGGGCGTCGGACATATGCTATCCCCTTTGGGCTTGTTCAGACTCGCATCCAGGATTCAGAGAAAGCGAGGAAAGCAGTGCTCTTGCGTGTTCCGGCGAAATCGCGCTGCACGACCTTGCCCGCCAACGGCCGGCCGTTGATCGTGACCGAGCCGTCGCCGGCATCGAGAAACAGGCTGTACATCTGGTGCAGCTTGGTCGGACCATTCTCCGCGGGCATGTCGACGGCATAGGCCGCGCCGAGGTTCGTCCAGGTAGCGACCACTTCCAGATCCGCGCTGCGAACGACTTCCGAATAGGTCGACAGCGTGCTGCCCTCACGCTGGCATTCGATCATCGGCAGATGGGCGACGGCCTTTATACCCGGCGAGACGCGGAACGAGGCGAACTTCGAGAAGAATTCGTCGATCAGGTAACGCGCCAGCGGCTCATTGTCGCTGATACAAAAATTGAGGACTGCTGGATATCCCTCCGCGACGTCAGGTTGGTCAAGAACGACGATTCCGTTCCCCATGCCATAGTCAGAATAGAAGATACGGAAGAAACACATCAGTCCGGTCCAGGGTCCGTCCTGGGCGTCCTTAAGGTAGATGCCAGGGTTCTCGCCAGTCCACTCGACCTTGCCGGGATGGATAGGACTCTTGTTCGACACGTTGGATCTCCTGGGCGATCTTCGAATTAAGCTGCGGCCTGTGAAACAGTTGACCGCTCATATTCCGTCAGCAGATCGCGGACGGTCGCGAGTCGATCATCGGAGGTATGGTGATCGCCCTCGACCACGATTTCGGTCACGCGACGTCCGACCTCCTCCTGCAGCTCCAGGTCATCAGTACCCGCGATCGGCGGAATCGAGAGCACGGTGTCGTGGCAATAGGTCGGGATCAACCCGTTGGAGCGTAGCGTCGAAGCCGGCAGTTCCTCGCCGGCGGCCAGCCTGCGGATATCGCGCCGCAGCAACTTCCGGAGCATGACCACGCCCTTGTCGCAATAGGTCAAGTGCTCAAGCGCATGCAGCGCGATGGGGCGTTGCGAGACGATGGCATCGTAGTCGCCAGGCAACCGCTGGCGCTCTTCGAACGACTGGCCGGCGCCCTGTCCATAGAAGTCGACTTTTTCCAAGCCACACTCCTCCTCCTTGCCGATCCCGCGCGGATTGACCTCGGGATGGAAATGCCGCCAGCCGATGACCTTGCAGGTTGTATTGTCGATCGGGGTGGTCCAGCGCGTGATGCCGACGCGACCGAACTGCTTGGCATCCTGGCCGTCTTCCCAGATGTGCCCGACCTGCGCGAGATTCGGCATGATGATGTCATTGGAGCGGACCCAGACCTTCTCCTTCCAGCGACGCGTCGTGACGTAGATCATCCCCGTGGGCGTCTCGACGAAATCCATCACCGGAAGTTCGCCCCAGGTGTCGGAGAAATGCGAGAACGTCACGCGCGTGTGCAGGAACACTGCGTGCGCCGGGTCCATCACGTTTTCCTGCACTTGCAGCCAGTTGCAGGGATAGGTGATGCAGTACGGCACGAGCTTGTCGCCGGGATAGTCGTAACTGTCGTAGATCGGGAATTCCGGAATGCTCGACGGCGGGCCGAAATATCCGAAGATTAGTCCCTTATATTCCTTGGTCGGATAGGCTCCATGAAACAGACGGTCCTTCAACGCGCTGCCGGGAGGATCGCCGGGCGTCTCGAGCACGCGGCCGTCCACGCCGAACAACCAGCCGTGATAGCAGCAACGCAAGCCATCTTCGGTTGGCAGGCCGAACTCCAGCGACGTACCGCGATGGCTGCAATGGCGATCAAGAATGCCATACTCGCCTTTGGTGGTGCGGAAGACGACGAGATCCTCACCGAACATACGAAAGCCAAGCGGCACTTCAGCGACTTCGGAAGTCAAGGCTATCGGTTGCCAAAAACGACGCAGCAGTTCCCCGCCGAGGGAGCCCTTCTCGACATGCGTTAGCTCGACGTTCTCGTCAGGATTTTCCTGCTTGAGGTAGCCGCCATACGCCGCCGTCAGGAATTGTTTTTGAGCAACCATAACTCGCTCCATGCAAGTCGGCGCAAGTGCGCCGCACCAATCCCAAATTCTCTGCTCCTCACTATTGCGTCGGGCCTTGGTTTTGCCAATTATAATTAACTGCACGTCGAGTTTAGTTTTCTTGAACTGCAAATCGTTTCACCGGCCATGCCGAAAAGAAAAGCTGTCATTGCCCACTCAATAAGCAATTCGAATTCTGACGACACATGGAGAGACCGTGGCTGCGGAAAAACACCGAGACAAACTCGAAGTTGGAGAGACCGTACCAAAGCTCTCGCTGCGGCAGCTCACCTATTTCCTTGCGACCGCCAACCAGGAGAGCGTCCTGCGGGCCGCAGAAACCCTCAACGTGTCATCTGCTTCGATCTCGACAGCAATCGCGCAGATGGAGGAGTTTCTTCAGGTTCAGCTTTTCATTCGTCGACACGCCCGCGGCTTGATACTGACGTCGGCCGGTCAGGATCTGGCTGCTCACGCCCGCAACATTCTGCTCCACGCTCGCGAAATCGAGTCCGTCGCGCAACGGGGACCTTACAAGGCGGTCGGACGAATCAACATCGGCTGTCTGGCCACCATCGCCCCCTATCTTATTCCGCTGGTCCTGAAGGAAGTAGCCGATAACCATCCCGAGATTCAGTTGCGCTGGCGCGAAGACAAGCACGAAGCCCTGCTCGACGCGCTACATGGCGGCGGGTTCGATCTGATCATCGTCTACGACTATGATATTCCTACGACGCTGCACGTAGCCCCGTTACGGTCGATGCCGGTGCAGGTCGTGCTGGCGGCCGCTCATCCGCTGGCCCACAGCCAGACATGCTCTCTGACGGACCTGATCAGCGAGCCCATGGTACTTCTCGACCAACCGAGAACGCGCGACTATTTTCTATCGCTGTTTGGCAGCAAGGGACTGACTCCAATTATTGCCCATAGGACCGAGTCCTTCGAGATGGTGCGAAGTCTGGTCGCCAATGGCTTTGGTTATGCGCTCCTGAACTTTGTGCCTCCGTACCTGGTCGAAGGTCACGGGAAGCTGGTTTCCCGTCCGCTCACCGATCTTGATCGGCCGCAAAACCTGGTGCTCGCGCGGCTTTACCGCTTCCGGGCACCAAGGCTGGTCGATGAGTTGTTCAAGTCCGTGGGCGCGGCAGTCCAGAAACTTCAGATCTCGACGACATGACCGAACACATGGTTCGA
>LNAP01003798.1_pt1 | contig 14342 bp, 12 predicted proteins | sample 602601 | NCBI WGS metagenome assembly LNAP01 (sample SAMN02440304, study PRJNA202911) | soil metagenome | biome: Subtropical and temperate rainforests or woodlands; isolation source: soil samples (1 kg each in a 20% v/v slurry with milli Q water) were... ...
TCCGCCGCCCACCTACGTAGCCGCGTACCCGTTCAAAGATCGTGTTGACCGTTGGCAGGAAATCGAATTTCACGTCAGCCATTTGCGCATCTGGACGGGCGCGGTTGACGCCAACACCGAAGCGCTAACAGACCCCGAGCGAGGTGGTTTCCATATGCGCGGTTTCCATGGCGTAACCCCGGAAACCGAAACCACCAGCCACTACTTCTGGACTATCGCCACCAACCCGCAAAGCGATCACGAGGCCATCAAAGCCAAGGTCGTTGAGCAAACGGCGCTGACGTTTGAAGAAGACAAAGTCATTATCGAAGCCCAATACCAAAACATGTGCCGCTTCGGCACGCCGCCGATGATCGACATCCACGTGGATGTAGGCGCCAACCGGGCGCGCAAGATTATTGAGCAGCTTCGCCACTCCGCTGGTTGAGTGCACAGCAGCCTGGGCCGGGCTGGTGTCGGGCTGCTGTCTTTTATTGCGTAACAGTCACTGTCCATCAAAGGAGATTGTGTATGTCTGGTAATCGTGGCGTGGTTTATCTCGGCGCCGGCAAAGTCGAAGTGCAGCACATCGACTACCCGAAAATGCAGGACCCGCGCGGTAAGAAAATCGAGCACGGGGTCATTCTCAAAGTCGTATCCACCAACATCTGTGGCTCTGACCAACATATGGTGCGTGGCCGTACCACCGCCCAGGTCGGTCTGGTGCTGGGGCACGAGATCACCGGCGAAGTGATCGAGAAAGGCAGCGACGTAGAGCACCTGAAGATCGGTGATCTGGTCTCGGTGCCGTTCAACGTCGCGTGCGGTCGTTGCCGTTCCTGCAAGGAACAACACACCGGCGTGTGCCTGACCGTAAACCCGGCCCGACCTGGCGGCGCATACGGGTATGTGGATATGGGCGACTGGGTCGGCGGTCAGGCCGAATACGTGCTGGTGCCGTACGCTGACTTCAACCTGCTGAAGCTGCCCGACCGTGACAAGGCCATGGAGAAAATTCGCGACCTGACCTGCCTGTCCGACATCCTTCCCACTGGTTACCACGGTGCGGTGACCGCAGGGGTAGGGCCGGGCAGTTCGGTGTATATCGCAGGCGCTGGCCCGGTGGGTTTGGCCGCGGCGGCGTCGGCGCGTTTGCTCGGTGCTGCTGTGGTGATCGTCGGCGACGTCAATCCGATTCGTCTGGCTCACGCCAAGGCGCAAGGTTTTGAAATTGCAGACCTGTCCACCGACACACCGCTGCACGAGCAAATCGCTGCGCTGCTGGGCGAACCGGAAGTGGATTGTGCCGTCGATGCCGTCGGCTTCGAAGCCCGTGGCCACGGCCATGCGGGTGCGCAACATGAGGCCCCCGCCACGGTTCTCAACTCGCTGATGGGCGTGGTGCGGGTAGCCGGAAAAATCGGTATTCCCGGGCTTTACGTCACCGAAGACCCAGGTGCGGTAGATGCCGCCGCCAAGCTCGGCAGCCTGAGCATTCGGTTCGGTCTGGGCTGGGCCAAATCCCACAGCTTTCACACCGGGCAAACACCTACCATGAAATACAACCGCCAGTTGATGCAGGCCATCATGTGGGACCGCATCAACATTGCCGAAGTTGTGGGCGTCCAGGTGATCAGCCTGGACGACGCGCCTCGTGGCTATGGCGAGTTCGACGCAGGGGTGCCGAAGAAGTTTGTGATCGACCCACACAACCTGTTTAGCCCTGCCTGATGGAGAAACAGCGGTGAGATCAAACGCTGCTCTCACCGCCTAGCCTTGGCGCTAGCCAAGGCACCTCGCGTGTTCGTTCACCTACAAAAATAAGAAGGTTACCGCTATGCAACGTTTGCGCTCCCGCGAATCCGGGCCGGCTTCGGCTGCCCGACGTTTGGCTACCCACACTCCAATCAGCGTTGGAGGCAACCGGCATGGATAAGTCGATTGGGCAGCAAATGGATGAACAACCGATGGTCGGGTTCCAATGGGCGGTGATCGCTCTTTGTTTCCTGATCAATATGCTCGACGGCTTTGACGTGCTGGTCATGGCGTTTACCGCCGCCTCCGTCTCCAGCGAATGGGCACTCACCGGTACCCGGCTAGGGTATTTGTTAAGTGCCGGGCTGGTCGGCATGGCCATTGGCTCGTTGTTTATTGCCCCCTGGGCTGACCGATTTGGTCGCCGCCCGTTAATTCTTGTCTGCGTGACCGTGGCGGGGCTTGGCATGGTGTCATCGGCCCATGCCTCTTCGCCGGAAATGCTCGCCGGATTACGCCTGATTACCGGGCTGGGAATTGGCGGCGTGTTGGCCAGCAGTTACGTAATCGCTGGCGAGTACGCCAGCAAGAAATGGCGAGGGCTAGCTATCAGTCTGCAGTCCACTGCTTACGCGCTCGGCGCCACCATTGGCGGCTTGATTGCGGCGCAGATTATTCCGGCGATGGGCTGGCGTTCAGTATTTCTCTACGGTGGCATCGTGACCCTGATGACACTGCCGCTGCTGTTCTTCTGGCTGCCAGAGTCTCTGGTTTTCCTCGCCTCACGGCAGCCAAAAGGGGCGCTGGCGAAAATTAATCGGCTGCTCAGGCGCGTGCGTTTAGATGCAATCGTTCAGCTGCCGCACGTTCAAGCCTCGGCTCGACAGCCGCTGCGCGCGACCTTTGCCGAACTGTTCTCACCCGCTCTGCTGCGCTCCACGCTGCTGATATGGCTGGCGTTCTTTCTGGTGATGTTTGGCTTCTACTTCGTCATGAGCTGGACACCCAGGCTTCTGGTGTCCGCCGGCCTTTCTAACCAGCAGGGAATCACAGGCGGCGTTTTGCTCAATGTCGGTGGCATTGTCGGCACGGCGGTCATCGGCCTGCTCGCCGCGCGCTACACATTATCCCGCGTGCTGATTGGCTACATGCTGGTGAATAGCGTCCTGCTCGCCCTGTTCGTGCAGTTCACCTCCAACCTGAATCTGGCCTTTGGTTTTGCGCTGGCAATCGGTGTGTTTGTAAACGGCTGCGTTGCCGGCCTATACGCCTTGACCCCGACACTCTATAGCGCCGCCCAACGTGTTACCGGTTTGGGCTGGGGCATCGGTATTGGTCGCTCCGGGGCAATCCTTTCGCCGCTGGTGGCGGGGCGACTGATTGACGCGCAGTGGACGCCAGCCCAGCTGTATGTGCTCTTCGCCGGCGCCTTCCTCCTTGCTGCGTTGGCGGTCTGGGGGCTGAAAGCCCGAGCCGTTTCTACGTTGAGCCCGGCAACTGCTGGCTGAACCCTCGAATAATAAAAACAGGACGTCATTATGAAGGCGCTTATACGTGGCCCATGGCTGTTGTACAGCCTGGGCACTGCGGGAATGCTGTTGTCTGGATTTACCCAGGCGGCGCTGGTATCGGACTCAACAGTCACCCTGACCACCCGCAATTTCTACCTCGACAGGGACTACAAAGGCGAAACGCCGTATGCGGCGGCGCGCGAATGGGCTCAAGGTTTTATCCTTCGCGCCAACACCGGATACACCGAGGGTACGGTGGGTTTTGGCCTGGATCTGACCGGCATGCTGGGCCTTAAACTGGATTCATCGCCAGACCGCACGGGCACCCAACTGCTCGCCTACAACCCCAAGACACGGGAAGCGCGCGACGAGTATTCGGAGTTGGGAGCGGCGCTTAAAGTGAAGGTCGCCAAAACGCGCCTGTCGGTAGGCACCCAGTTTCCAAATGTGCCGGTATTGGCCTCCAGCCCGGCCCGCTTGCTGCCGCAATCCTTTCGCGGTGCCTACCTGATATCCGAGGACGTGCCTGACGCGACGTTACACCTGGGGCGTATGGACCGGCTCAACCTCCGCGACTCCACCGACTACCAACCGATCTACATTGCGTCTCCAAATGGTCGATTCACGGCTGGGGCCACGTCGGAGCAATTCGATGTGCTCGGTGGTGATTACAAATGGTCGCCAACCCTGACACTGCGTTATTTCCACGCGGAGTTGGACAACATCTACAAGCAGGACTTTGCCGGGGTGCTGCATACCTTGCCGCTGGGACCGGGCAAGTTGAAGACCGACATCCGCCTGTTCAATAGCCAGGAAGATGGACGGGCCGAAGCGGGCAGGGTGGATAACCTGAGTGCCGGGGCCATGTTCACCTACCAACTGGGTGGCCACAGCCTTGGCGCGGGTTACATGCAGCAGACTGGCGACTCTGCGATGGTCTATCTGGCCGGCGGTGAGCCGGTGGTGCTCAGCGATGGCACCATGAGTGCCGACTTTGTTAACCCCAAGGAACGCACCTGGGCCGTTCGCTATGACTACGATTTTGTTGCCCTGGGTGTTCCAGGCTTGACCGGCATGGCTCGTTATCTTCACGGCAGCAATATTGATTTGCCCCGTCTGGGTGGCAGCAATTTAAAAGAGTCCAGCAAAGATTTGGAATTGGCTTATGTGGTGCAGTCGGGCCCGGTCAAAGGGCTTGCCCTTCGACTACGGCAAAACTTCTACCGGAATAACCTGAGCTCGGCCGCTACCTTTCGCAGCGACAATGAAACCCGGGTAAATATCGATTACACCTGGAAGTTCTGGTAGTTCATCTCCGCGTGCAGAGCGCTGGCCCCAATCAGTTGCCGTGACTGCTTGGGGCTTTTTTATGAGTTGAATTTGGCCCCCGCCAATGGGGCAAAAAATACGCATTGATTACGGCGGAATCATCCCGTGCGGCGATACCTTGCACATTTAAAAACGATTGGTCCGTCTCGCTTGTTTTTGTTCAATTTCCGTACTCCAACGCCGTTCGCTTTGCCGAGGTTGGAGTGTGTTGCTCAAGGATATCCACCCACAATAAATCTAATTAAATGGATGCATGGAATGAACAGTAACTTAACCAGCAAGGCTCTAGCCGGAGCATGGGTATTGGCAGCGTTAGTAGCCAACCCGGTCGGCGCAGATACAGCAACGGAAAAGAAAAAAGACCCGGTCCCCGACTTCGGACCGAATGTGACGATTTTCAAACCATCCACACCGCTTGCGCAGATAAACCAGACCCTGCAGCGTTTCTCCGAAGAGACCGAATTCAGCACCAATCGCCATGCCGTATTCTTTATGCCGGGTACGTACGGCAGCGATGCAGGCAAAAATGATCCCGCTACGGCCACCGATATCGTCAACGCCGAGGTCGGTTATTACACCGCCATCTATGGCCTAGGGCGCTCGCCTGAAGAGGTTCGTATCAATGGGGCGCTGCATGTTGAGCCCGTGCAATACAACCCCGCCGGCAACCCCCAGGACGATAACCTTGAGTCCAATTCGCTTACCCAGTTCTGGCGCTCATTGACCAACCTCACCATCAACCCCATCCAGCGCCCAGTGGGTAAAGACGCCGAACGGCCTTACCCGGAAGGCGTAGCACCGCCTTATACCCTGCGTTGGGCCGTGTCACAGGCAGCACCGTTGCGCAGGGTCAATGTGCTCGGTGACCTGCAACTAAAAGGACAATACGGCGCTTACGCTTTTGGTACCTATATGGCCAATAGTCGGGTGCAAGGGGCTGTTAGCAGCGGTGATGGCAAGGTGCAAAAAGCCCAGGCCCACTGGTATACGCGAAACAGCACCATCGGCTATTGGGACGGGCGCGCGGTGAACTACATGTTCTCCGGCGTGGATGGCGCTCCGGTTACCGACTTCGACCCCGGCAGCATCACCAGCCTGCCAACCACGCCGACCTCCCGTGAGGCGCCGTTTATTTACGTCAATGAAAAAAACAACTTCTACGTGTACGTGCCGCACGCCAAAACGCATAGCTCGGGTTTTGACTGGTCAGTTTCTTCACGCGATGGTCGCCAACTTCCCATTCAAACCTTTTACATCGCAAAGCCCGCTGACTCCGCGGCAACCATTAACCAACAGCTGCGCGCCGGGAAAAATATTATTCTGACGCCGGGTATTTATATGCTCAGTGAGGCGCTAAAAGTCTCCCGCCCGGGAACGGTTATTCTCGGCCTGGGTTTCCCCTCGCTAGTAGCCGGCAACGGTACCGCTGCCATTGAAGTCGCCAATATCACCGGGGTTATGCTTTCTGGACTTCTGATTGAGGCAGGTCCAACCCGCTCAAAAGTGCTGTTGAAAATAGGTGAAAAGGGCAGCTATGCCGGTGAGCGCCATGACCCCACCACGGTGAGCGATGTGTTCGTGCGCGTGGGTGGCCCTCTGCTAGGCCAGGCCAAAACCAGCATCGAGGTCAATAACAACAACGTGATTCTTGACCACACCTGGTTATGGCGCGCCGACCATGGCACCGGGGCCGGGTGGGCCTCCAACAAGGCCGATCATGGCTTGGTTGTGAACGGTGACGACGTCAACGCCCTTGGACTTTTTGTTGAGCATTACCAGAAAAGCCAAGTCATCTGGAATGGTGAGCGTGGCAGAACAATCTTCTATCAAAGCGAAATGCCCTATGACCCACCCAGCCAAGCGGCTTGGAAAAATGGCGCTAAAGACGGCTTCGCATCCTATGTGGTGGGGAAGGATGTTAAGTCCCATGAAGCGTCAGGGTTGGCGATCTACTCGCTGTTTGTAATGGGGCAGAATGTGCATGCCTCCAGCGCAGTTGAGGCCCCAGACACTCGCGGCATACGCCTTCAGTCCATAAGCAGTTCGGTTATCGCCGGGGATGGCGGCATTTGGCATGTGGTTAACGAGCAGGGGCCGGCTGCGCTAGCGAGCCAGCCAAACTCAGAGGTGTATCGCATGACCTCGGTGATCCGCATGCCGGAGTATCCGTTAAGCACTCCTCGCCAATAAAGCCGGCGCTAAAACCTTAGGGCCCCCCCTTCTTTTGTTGTTCGCTGCTGTTCGCCACGGGCAGTTTTTAATTGATGGCTGCCAGTGGTGAACGGCTGCGCGGTAGGTCATGGGCGGGCGTCTTTACAACTATGAGGCGGCGAGTTGCGTGCCACGGGCGAACCGTTGAGCAAAAGCCTACGCCCTTGTCGCCCTACACATCGTTCTGCCGAAACACCTCCTTGGCCGCCGCTAGCCCATTCAAGGCCGCTGGAAACCCGGCATAAACGGCCATTTGCATAATGGTTTCGACCACTTCTGCGCGGGACACGCCGACGTTTAAGGCGCCTTGAATATGCACCTTGAGTTGCGGCGAGGCGTTGCCCATGGCGGTTAGCGCGGCGACCACGGCAATTTCGCGGCTTTTCAGGTCGAGCCCTGGTCGTGAGTAAATGTCGCCGAAGGGAAATTCAATCAGGTAACGGGCGAAGTCGGGAGCGATATCGCTGAGGCTTTCCAGCACGCGTTCGCCGGCGTCACCGTCTATTTCACGCAGTTTTTCCAGGCCGCGTTCGTAGCGAGTTTGGGTGGTCATGGGTTCGTCCTTCACTAACAGGTGAGTGAGGTGCCAGGGGCTGTTCGAGCGAGCGGTAGTGCTCGATCTTTTCTTGCAAGGCGATGGCCGCTTGCTGCATGGCTTCGATAGTGGCCTGCACCTCGCTGAGGTGCGTTTGCAGCATCTGGCGGCGCGGCAAAACCGTTGCGTCCCCGGCGCTTCGTAGCGTTGCGAATGCCTGCATTTTGCTGATGGGCATGCAGGTGGTGCGCAAGCGCAGTAGGAACTCAATCCAGGCCATGTCCGCTGCCGCATAACGCCGCTGCCCGCCTGCGGCACGCGCAACCGGTGCAATCAGGCCGATACGCTCGTAATAGCGCAGGGTGTGGGCACTAAGGCCGCTGCGTTTTGCAACTTCGTCGATGGTCAGATGGGGTTCCATAACTCGATCCTAAAAGTTTGAGCGCGCTCTAAGTCAACGGCTTTTTTTGAAGGGGCATACCTAAACCGTTTCAGGCCCCATTTGTAGCCTCTATCTCTCGCGCCTGCCCGCCACAGCCGACATATTTCCCCATCGCCCCGACCTACAGTTCGCCGTCGCTGAATATTCAGCGATCCGGTTTGGTCGCCGGGCTTTACAGGAAACGCGTCAGCTATAACTGAGAAAGGGCGTTTTACGTCTGCTCTATGGTGGCTGTGCGCGGGACACCTTCGGGTGTGCCGGGTTCCTGTAACCGGTCGACCAACCTGCGCACAGCTGCCTCCTTTTGCATGGTCGCTGGAGGAGGTGGTTCTTCAAGTTAAACAGGAGATGTATCTATATGAACGGATCTACCGCTGTAACCACCCGCCAACTCTTCGATCACATGGACAGCGCTGCGCTGTTTTCCGTTAACCCAGGCGTACCTGTTGAAGAGGCACTCGAGCGCGCCGCCGACTTGATGCTGTATGTCGAAGCGTTGGCTGCTGCTGATGCACTCACCGATAAAGTGTTGGCGTCTGCCATAGTGCAAACCCTTAGCGAAATGGCCAAGGCATTGGTCAAGGCCGCCAAGCAGGGCAAGCCTAAGTCATAAGGCCGGTTAGCCATGCGTGCAGAGAAGGGGACTTGCTCCCCTTTTTTTGTGCACTGGCGGAATGAACCGTTGGCGTTTTTTCGCGTTGTTTGTTCGCTCGCCGCTTAAGTGTTGTGGAGGACTGCAATCGGCCAGAAGTGGACGCTTAAATACACGCGCATTGAATCCCGATATCCATGGGTGTTTAGCTATAGCAAACACCACGCAGATAAATGAAGCCGTCCTTCAGGATGCAAGATTTCACCACGTCTAGCCAATACGCTTGAGGATCACAGCCGTTCCACGTCACACCCCGTAATAGGTCTTCGAGCAGGTATGCACCAACAACAAGCTCCAATAAGGCCGGCTGCTCAATGACCTGTGTAAGCTCTGGATAGCCGGCGACAGCCAACGCGTCCTGAGGTCCGGCACACAGTCCATCGTCTCTCCTGGATTCAACCACCCACGAGGTGTAGGCAAGCGCCAGCTTCTCGACAAGTGCATCGCGCTGAATGGCGAACTCAAAACAATGAACTGCCATTGTCGCGCGCGCTGAGCTCAAGCTCATCTGCGGCACAACAAAGGTATTTGCTGCCGTGGGTACTCCGTCGATTTTCAGATATTCGATCAGTTTCATGACCACTCACTGGTTGCATACGACGTGGTTAGCGGGACGCGGAACATTAACGTGATGAAAGCATGCCAGGTGTTTCGCTGGAGATGCATTAGTTGAATTGTCTGGTATACCTCGACGTTTCGCTGGTACATGAGCTGAGTATAAAAAGGGAGCTTTTTACGTATTAAAAACGTCAGCTGTTGGCCGATTGGAGCCTTTCGCCACTGGCAGTAATCGGCGAAAGGGGCTATTTGCTATTCAGCAGATGAGGGTTCCAATGCGGCCAATGTCGAACGTATACAGGAGTGGTTACTCCAGTACTCAGATCAGTGATCTCCAGCTCTGCATTCGTCTGGTCTTCGTGGACGACTGTGAATATCCGCTTGATATGTACAGGGCTACCTTTTTTGAGTAGAACCATGCGCTTTTTATCCCGCTCGATTATCTCGGGAGAGTGAGGCATGTTGTCGTAGCCTTCTACCACTACGCAGTTGACGGTTTCTGGCCCACCAATATTCAACGAGTAAAAACCTGTCCACATACCGCAGTCGGTGTTTACTTTGGTATCGCTGGTCAACACGTATCCACGTGAATATTCGGGTGCAAAACGCTCTGTGGTCACAGCGCACCCACTTAACAGCGACACTACAGCGAGCAGGTAAGCGGTCGTTGTCGATATCTTCTGCCATTCCTTGGTCATAAGCCTTCCTGTTGCATTTGTCGGGGATATCGCGAAGGTGATTCCGTACAACTTCGGTACCCTATTGAGTGCCGGTCTACCTGTCGATCAGTCTTAAGTGGGAAAATTTATTGAAGGCCTGATGTCTGCTATTGGCTGTGCAGCCGGTTACGAGAGACAGCTATCGCCAGAAGCGGACGTTTGGAGCAGAGAAATAAATCTGTGCCCTTTTCGCTCTCTAAGCCATTAAAAGTCGCGAACCGCGCAAATCACTCTTAAGAATGATCGACAGCCCCGCTCTGGGTTACTTAACGTCTGCCGTCTAACAAATATAAAGACAGGACGTCGACCATGGGCAACTATCATTTGCCAACCACTCTGAGTGCAGCACCAAAACATCCCGCCACGCTTCGCAAAGCTTTGTTCTGCGCCGCCGCGTTGTTCTTATCGTTGCTCTCAGGCTGCGCCTCTTCCCCCAACGGCAGTAAGCAGCAAAACACAGCCAGCGCGATTACAGCCGAACCGACCTACCTGGTCATCGACCGTTCAAAGCCATTTGTGACGACCTACATACGTGTGCCGAAAACCATCTCGCCGGAGCAACTGGCAGGTTTGAAAGAGCACGTGAGAAACACGCCCAGCTCTTCGCTGGAAAACTTTGCTGACTTCGAAGCCAAGCCCAGCACCTACGTTGCAGCGGTGATCCTGCGTAATGACTACGCTGAAATCGACACGGTTAGCGGGCTGCAAGCGCTGCTAGAGAGCTATGACGGAGCGGCATTCGGCGTGACTTGGAATGGCGGGCTGGCGTTGACCGAGAACGACTACATGTACTCGTCCGCCACCTACGTTGCCTACCGTGTTGATAAGTCTGCGGTTACCCGTAAGCCCGACAGGCGTGCAGATCCAGTACATCCCAACAATCATCTGGAGCCGCTGTTGGGTAAGGCGTACTAGGCCATCGACACGAGATTGGTGCAGTTTGGCTAACCAAGTAGATGCGCCTGTAAGTCACACAGCGCAATGCCAAAGTACATCCATTCTCTACCCTAAGCGTCCGCAATTGGCCGTTGCTGCCTGTCACGACCGGCTGAGTTCACCGCTCAAAGCGGACATCGAAAAACGGCAGCAGTTGATCCCAAACAGATACTGACGTCCACGTATAGCTCGCGCCCCCGGGGTTGAGGTCGTCAGACTGTTGCGAATTGCTAGCCATCAATAGTGCGTTCCGTGAGGTTCCTATGAGTGACTACCGTGGGTTGTACATTGGGGACGCCCCTGAAGGCGCCGACGACGCCGCCATTTTGGCTTTGGAAGCTAGACTGGGAACCTCCCTTCCAGAGGATTACCGAAAGTTTCTCCAGAGCTGCAACGGCGCCGAGCTGGAATACGACGTGCTGGCCATTCTGGCTAACGGGGAGGAAGAAATACTTAGCTTCACGCTCTATGGAGTGGATCCAAGCGAGGATTGGGGATTCAACCCCTTCGAACTTAGGCAGCTGCAAAGACAACCTGGCTTCCCGGAAAATGGGATGCTACCAATCGGGCGAGATGGCGGATTGAGCTTATTGCTTCTAGACCTGCGGGATGGGCGTCAAGAGGTGGGGGCTATGGTTGCTGGATTACCAGGATGCGGCCAGCAAGAGGACGAGTACGTAGTGCTATCAGCCTCGTTCAACGGCTACTTGGACAAGCTGTTTCTCTCGCAGGCGACGATTGTGAATCATATTAATCGCTTCATCATCTCCCCCGAAAATATCGTGTGGACATTGGATTGGTTGGATAGAGCGAGCTCAGGTTGGCGTGAGCTTTACCGGATGCATTGGAACGCCAGGGTTGTAGAACACCCAATTTAAGGCCTGATCTAGCGGAGGCAGATTGTTTTCTAGACGTCTGCTATTGGCCGAGGCTGTGTAAAAACGTTTTCAAGGTCAGCAAAGATCAAAAGTCGGATTGAAAAAAGCGTTTCTACGCAAAATCCATATCCCCTGACCTATCGATAAATTTCAGATTTCGCGTAGACGCGCGCACTTCAATTTTGGCTCAGCGTTTTTACACACTCTGGGCCGATAGCTGCCTGTTCTCAACTGGACAACGCTACAGCAATAAGCTGCCTGGCCAACGAACCCAGCACAGTGCTCATGCGTTACAGGCGCAGCCTATCCGCTTGAACCAGCGCGCATGCTCACGTGCACCAGTCTCCATTCGCTAGCGCATAGCCGCGATGTTTTTGATGTTCTTGCACCCACAAAAAAGCCCGACTCGCGCCGGGCTTTTCTCTATACCAACTACCGATCAAATCTCGGCTTTACGCACGTTGCCAAACAGGCTTTGGGCAAACTTCACGCGTTCTTCCGGGGTTTCAACCACGCCTTGCGCGGCCAGCTCGGCAATTCGTGCTTCCACGGCATGGGCGCGGTGGGTAAGGCCGCAGTCGTTGGCGATTTGAATGTTCAAACCAGGGCGTGCGTTGAGTTCGAGAATCAGCGGGCCTTTTTCCTGGTCGAGCACCATGTCCACGCCGATGTAACCCAGCCCGCACAGTTCATAGCAACCTGCAGCCAGCTTCATAAAGCCGTCCCAGTTGGGTAGCTGCACGCCGTCAACGGCGTTGGTGGTGTCGGGGTGTTTGCTGATTTTGTTGTTTAGCCAGGTGCCGCGCAGGGTGACCCCGGTGGCCAGGTCCACACCCACGCCGATGGCGCCTTGGTGCAGGTTGGCTTTGCCGCCGGATTGGCGGGTGGGCAGGCGCAGCATGGCCATTACCGGGTAGCCCATCAGCACAATGATGCGGATGTCTGGCACGCCTTCGTAGCTGATGCTTTTGAAGATTTGGTCGGGCGTTACTCGGTATTCGATCAGCGCGCGGTCGCGGTGGCCGCCGAGTGAGTACAGGCCGGTGAGGATGCTGGAGATTTGATGCTCCAGTTCTTCATGGCTGACGATCTTGCCCGACACGGTGCGGTAGCGGTCTTCGAAGCGGTCGGCAATCACCAGAATGCCGTCACCGCCAGCGCCTTGCGCCGGCTTGATAACGAAGTCCGGGCGCTCGCCGATGATGTCGCGCAATTTGTCGATCTGCTTTTCGGTTTCGATGATGCCGTACATTTCCGGCACATGAATGCCGGCCTGAATGGCCCGTTCTTTGGTGATGATCTTGTCATCGACGATCGGGTACAGGTGGCGCTTGTTGTACTTGAGCACGTAGTCGGCGTTACGCCGGTTGATGCCCATGATGCCTTTGGCTTCCAGGGCCTTCCACGTTTTGATCATGCCGAACATGGCTCAGTCCTTTAGAAAGGCTTTGAAGCGGAACAGCTCGGTCAGGCGATAGCCGCGATAACGACCCATGGCCAACATAAAGCCCACCAAAATCAGCAACACGGCTGGGAAGGTGAACACAAAGTAGTTCAGCTCCGGCACGGTCATCAGCAGGTGCGCCAAGGAGGCGGCGAACAGGGTGCCAATCGCCACTTTCATGGCATGGCCACCGCCGCGCTCTTCCCAGGTAATGGACAGGCGTTCAATGGTCATGGTCAGAATCACCATCGGGAACAGCGCTACCGACAGGCCGCGTTCCAGGCCCAGCTTGTGGCTGAGCAAACTGATGGTGGCAATCAGCACCACCACAAAGGTCAGCACCACCGAGAGCCTCGGCAGCATCTGCAGTTTCAAGTGTTCAAGGTAGGAGCGCAGCGATAAGCCTAGGGCGGTGATGATGGTAAATAGCGCAATGCCGTAGCCCAGTTGCATTTCGCGGAAGGCGAGGGCGATCAGCACGGGGGTGAAGGTACCCAGGGTTTGCAGGCCGATCAGGTTACGCAGCACCAGAATCACCAGCACGCCGATGGGGATCATCACCATGATCATGAACGTTTGCTGGGTTTGCAGCGGCAGGCCGTACAGCGAGTATTCGAGGAAGTCGGCGTCGGTGTTTTCGTCGGTCAACTTGGCCAGGCGAATGGCGTTCATCTGGCTGTTGTTCAGGCTAAAGCGCACTTGCAGCTTTTTGCCGCCTTCGATGCTCACCAGGTTTTCATCACCGGTCCACCACACCAGGCGGTCGGTCGGCAGGCCCTGTTCGCCGGTTTCCGGGCTGAAGTACAGCCAGTCCTGGCCGTTGAAGCTGCGCAGCCACAGTTCCGGGGTCTGGGGTTGATCAGCTACAAGCCGAATGGTGTGCACGCGTTCCATCGGTACGTGGGCGATGGACAGCAGCAGTTCGATGGTTTTGGCTTTGTTCGATGTCGACGAGTCGCCGGCCAGCAGCAGTTTGACGTTGTCGTCGTTGGCGTTGTTAACCCGCTTAATGGTTTCGCTGATAAAGGTTTCGATATCGGCCGAGTGTTGGCGAATCGGCGCCATCAGCGCTTCGGCGGCAATTTTTTCAGCGCCTTCCACGGCAATGCTGTCGCGGAAGATCGGGCCTTTGGCCTTGGGCTTTTCGCCGCTGTAACGCTTGGTCAGCACCAGGCGGTAGTAGAGGGTTTGGTTGCCACTGACACGCCGGGCCGACCAGGTGACCTTACGGTTGCCGTCGACGCGGTTGATGCTGACCCCGTAGTTATTGGAGATAAAGCTCTCGTTAAGGCTCACGTAGTCCTGGCTCAGCGGCGGCACGAACATCTGCACCTTCACCGGATTTTTCGGCGTGGCCTGGAATTCGACCTTGGCGTCGATGTTCCACAGGTCG
>LNAP01003799.1_pt1 | contig 14334 bp, 12 predicted proteins | sample 602601 | NCBI WGS metagenome assembly LNAP01 (sample SAMN02440304, study PRJNA202911) | soil metagenome | biome: Subtropical and temperate rainforests or woodlands; isolation source: soil samples (1 kg each in a 20% v/v slurry with milli Q water) were... ...
GGAAGAATTCCGGGGACGGCCGCACCATCACCACCGCGCGCACGCCACGGCCGATGCCATGCGCGGCCAGGCCGGCGGCCAGGGCGTCGCTGCGCGCGTTGAGGGTGCGGTAGTCCAGGGTGACGTCATAGGCTGCCATGCCGCCGGGGCCGGGCTTTCCCGGGCAGCGGATGGCAATCTGGTCGGGGCGCTCACGGGCCAGCTCGGGCAGGCGGGCGGCGATGTTGACGGGGCTGTTCATCCGTTCATTGTCGCCGCTGCAGAAAAATCTTGCGCGACGGCCAACGGCGTGGAAAATTCGCGCCCTTCCCTCCTGCTCGATTGCCGCCCAAGGCCGGTACCCCATGTCCCATCCCTGCCTCACCTGCGGCGCCTGCTGCACCCAGTACCGTGTGGCGTTCCACTGGATGGAATCGGACGAGGTCACCCCCGGTGGCGTGCCGCATGAACTGACCCAGGTGCTGGACCCGCACCGGCTGTGCATGCGCGGCACCCTGTCCAAGCCGGTGTACTGCGTGGCGCTGGATGCGGAGATCGGCGTGTATTCCCGCTGCACCATCCACCCCAACCGGCCCAGCGTGTGCCGCGAGGTGGACGCCTCGTGGGAGTACGGCAAGGCCAGCCCGCAGTGCGACAAGGCGCGGGTAGCGCACGGTATGCCGGCCCTGACCCTGGCCGATTGGCGCTGGCGGGACGCGGCGGACAACGACGATGATCATCCCGACGACAACGGCAGTTCGCCGGCCCCGCAGGCGCCGATCGCGGCGTGAGGGTGTGCGTCCGGGGGTGATGGCCCGGAGCGAAGGGCAGCCGACCAACGGTCGGCTCTACCGGGGAGGGGTTCCGATTCGATCAAACGTCGGTGCACGGTGACGGGTTTCGATCCGACCGAACGTCGGTGCCCGGTGACGCGTTCCGATCCGAACCAACGCCGGTGCCCGGTGACGGGTTCCGATCCGAACCGACGTCGGTACCCGGCGATGGGTTCCGATCCGACCGAACGTCGGCGCCCGGTGACGGGTTTCGATCCGACCGAACGTCGGTGCCGGGTGACGCGTTTCGATCCGACCGAACGTCGGTACCCGGCGATGGGTTCCGATCCGACCGAACGTCGGTGCCCGGTGACGGGGTCCGATCCGGACCGAACGTCGGTGCCCGGTGACGGGTTTCGATCCGACCGAACGTCGGTGCACGGTGACGGGTTCAATCCGACCGAACGTCGGTGCACGGTGACGGGTTTCGATCCGACCGAACGTCGGTGCCCGGTGACGGGGTCCGACCCGACCGAACGGCGGCATCAACCGCTTGATGGGTAGGTGACGACCGTTGGTCGTCACACCACCGGTCAGATCGGGTTGGCGTCCAGGAACGCGCGGATCTTCGGCACCAGCACCTCGTGCTTGTCTTCCAGCACGTAATGCCCGGCATCCTCGAAGGCATGCACCTGGGCCTGCGGCAGCGCGGCCTGGAAGCCGGCCAGGAAGTGGTGGTCGAACACGAAGTCACGCAGGCCCCAGCCGATGAAGGCCGGGCGGTCGGCGAACGACGGCAGCGCCTCACCGGCGCGCGCCAGCAGCGACCACGCCTTGTCGGCCGGCGTCAGCGGGATGTCCTGCATGAAGCGGATGGTGCTGATGCGGTTGGCGTAGCTGTTGTACGGCGACACGTAAGCCCGGCGCACGTCGGCCGGCATCTTCCGCTCCACGCCCAGCCACGAGGCGCCGGAGGAGAACGCGTTGAACGTGCGGATGATCCACTCGCCCACCGCCCAGTGCCGGCCCAGCGCGATCTGCCACGGCATCTTCTTGGCCGCCGGCATCGGGAACGCCGCGGTGTTGAGCACCACCAGCCGCTTCACCTGCGCATGGTGCGACAGCGCCCAGCCGAAGCCGATCATGCCGCCCCAGTCGTGCACGGCCAGGGTGACCGGGCCGGTGATGCCCAGGTGCGCCAGCAGTGCGTCCAGGTCGTCCACGCGCGACTGCAGCGTGTAGTCGTAATGCGCGTCATCGGGCTTGTCCGACAGGCCCATGCCGATGTGGTCGGGCACGATGCAGCGGTACTTGTCCGACAGCCCAGCCACCAGCGTGCGCCAGTAATAGCTCCACGACGGGTTGCCGTGGACCATCACCACCACCTCGCCGTCGCGCGGGCCTTCGTCGAGGTAATTCATCGACAGGCCGGGGCGAACGTCGAATTTCTTTGGACTAGCGGGATAACCGGGAAGATTCATTTTTCACCGCTCCTGCGGCAGTACATAGCGCTCAGGCGCATGAGTGTTGTCGGACAGAAGCCGCAGATAGGCCGGGTGCAGGAACAGCTTTTCCTTGCCCATGCGCTGCTCTTCGAGCACGCCGATATCGACCAGTTCGCGCAGGTACCGCGCGGCGGTTTCGCGCTTGGCGATCCCCGCGTCGACAACGTTCTGGATGCGGCAGTACGGCTGGCTGAAAAGGACATCGATCAGTTCACGGCTGTAGGTCTTTGGCCGATGCTGGCGGACCCACTCGCAGGCCTGTTCGTGAAGGTGGCGGATCGCATCGATCTTGGTACTGGTCCATCGCGCGGTATCGGCAACGGCATCGAGCATGTACGCAACCCACGGTGCCCAAGCCCCCTCGCAGGTGACCGCAAGCAGCAGCCGATAGTATTCGGCCTTGCGCTCGATGATGTAGCGCGACAGATACAGCACTGGGCGATCCAGCAGGTCCTGCTCAACCAGCATCAACAGGTTGAGCACGCGCCCGGTACGGCCATTGCCATCGGTGAACGGATGGATGGCTTCGAACTGATAGTGCGCCACTGCCATGCGGATCAACGGATCGATGTCGTCGTGGTCGTGGATGAAGCGCTCCCAGTTCGCCAGTTTTTCGCGCAGCAGGTGTTCACCCGCGGGCGGGGTATAGATCACCGCGCCGGTCTGCTGGTTGGCCAACGCCGTGCCCGGCACGCGTCGCACCTGCATCTCCATGTTCTTGATGCGGCTGCAGACCACCTCGGCGGTCCGCGTCGATAGCGGGCGCTCGGCCAGCGACTGAAACCCTTCCTGCAGCGCGCTGCGATAACGCAACGCTTCACGCGTGGCCGGGGTAGCGCCGTCCTGGTGATCGGCAAAGCGGAACAGCTCGTCAGCCGTGGTGACGATGTTCTCGATTTCCGAACTTGCCTGCGCCTCCAGCAGCGGAATGGTGTTTATCAACACCGCCGGATTGGGCAGATGTTCCGTGGCACGGCGCAATGATGCCAAGGCCTTGTGCGCCTCGATGCAGGCCTTGAGCATGTCCCGCGTTTCAAGCTCGGCCGCCGGCGGCAGCAACGGCAGATCGTTGTAGGGGCGCTGGAGATCCATGCAGACCGCTCATGTCGATGGAATCGACATGATGCCGACTACATGTCGAAAAATATACAAAATTCGCACATGAATGGAGGCGGGGTGCGATTTTTCGAACCAGCGTCTACAGCCGGGTCGACCTCATTACGATGAGGTCGACCGTGACGCCCTTACCAGACCACTTCGGCCATCGAGCAGTTCAGGCCCGAACCGATGCCCAGCAGCGCGATGCGGTCGCCCTTCTTCAGGCGGCCCAGCTCCTTGAGCTTGCTCAGCACGATCGGCACCGAGGCCGGGCCGATGTTGCCGTGCTCGCCGAAGATGGTCATGACCTTCTTCGGGTCGATGCCGAAGTTCTTGATGAACGCGGCGGTGTGCGGCTGGCTGACCTGGTGGATGACGAACTGGTCCAGTTCGTCCACCGCCCAGCCCAGCGCTTCGCGCGCGGCGACGAAGGTCTTCTGCGCCAGCTTGATGCCTTCGATCAGCAGCATGCGGGTGTCGGTGACCATGCGGTCCAGGTTGCCGCGGCACAGCTGGTTCCACTCGGTGGCCGAGCGGGTCACGCCACCGCGGTAACGCGGGGCATCGGGCACCAGTTCGGTACGCGCCATCACCATGGCAGCGGCACCGCAGCCCAGGGTCAGGGCAGCCATCTCGTTGCGGAAGTCGTCGGCGGTCACGCCCGGCAGGGCCATGCGCTCGAGGGTCTTCTCGTAGACCAGGTTGGCGGTTTCGCCATCGACGATCAGGGCGTAGTCGATCTCACCGCGCTCAAGCATGCGCGCAGCGATGTCCATGCCGTTGATGAAGGCCAGGCAGGCATTGGCGACGTCGAAGGTCATGCATTCGTCGCCCACGCCCAGGTTGCCCGAGACGATGCTGGCCGTGGACGGCTCCAGGTAGTCGCGGCTGACCGAGGTGTTGACCAGCAGGCCGATCTTGTCGGCGCCGATGCCGGCGTCTTCCAGCGCCTTGCGGGCCGCCAGGGTGGCCGCGTCGGAGGCGAGCATGTCCGCGTCCCACAGGCGGCGGGCGTGGATGCCGGCGATGTCGCCGAGCACATCGGTACGGATGCCCAGACGATCCAGCGTCGGCTGCAGACGTTCGTTGATTTCCTTGGACGTCAGCGTGTGCGGCGCGTCGATGTGCGCCAGGCCGGCGATAGAGACATTCTTGAAGAGCATCAGTTAGCGCCAAGGCTCAGGCAAAGGGGGCGCTATTGTAAGCCGGCGTTGCCTTCACCGCACCTTTACGAATTCACGCCCGGGCGTATGGTGCGGCCGGGCGGCCTGAAGGGTTCAGCGCGGCGGGCACTGGAAGGCCAGAAAGCGCTGGCTGCCATCGGCCGGCTGGCCGGCGGCCTGGACCGCATTGGCCCCGGCGCTGGGGGCTTCATTGCGTGCCAGGGTTTCCAGTTCTTCCTGCACGCGCAAGGGGTTGCGGTTGTAGAAGCCCACCTTGCTCTTGACCGTCACCACCACCTCGCCCTTGGTCTGGCAGCCGCTGGGCACCTGCCCGGCCGGCAGCACGCGCACGGTCTTGCCCACCGGTTCGATCGGCACCCAGGTGCAGGCGGTGGCGCTGAGGGTGAGCAGGGAAAGCAGAAGAACGCGCATGTGGGAGACCTGGCTGGGCGACGAGAAAGGAGTGTGCGGGAAACGGCTGAATCGGGGGTGATGGGGTGCCGGGCCGAAGCCCGGCACCCTGCTTCGGCAGGTCAGCGAGGTTGCCGGCCAGCGGCCGGCACTACCTTGCCGTCGGCGTCGATCACGTGGACCTCGCCGATGTTCAACGCGCGGACTTCCTTCTCGGTCTGCTTCAGGTCGCCGACCACCACCCAGGTGAGGGTGTTGGGGTCCAGCGTGGCCGCGGCCTGCTGCACCTGCGCCGGGGTCATCGCCTCGATCTCGGCCTTGCGCTTGAACACGTAATCGTCCGGGCGCTGGTAACGCACGATGCCGCTGATGGTCCCGAGCACCGCGCTGGCGGTCTCATAGGCACCGGGCAGGCTGAGCGTCTGGATGTTGCGGATGCGCGCCACTTCCGCCGCCGTAGCCGGCTTGGCACCGCTGGCGAAGTCGCGGATGTCCTTCTGCAGTTCCTGCATCGACTCGGCCGTCTTGTCGATCTGCACCGGGGCACGCGCGCCCCACGGACGCTGGCCCAGCGTGGCCGGGGCGCTGCTGCCGGCGCCGTAGGACCAATGCTTCTCCTCGCGCAGGTTCATGTTCAGGCGCGAGGTGAAGTCGCCGCCGAGCACGCCGTTGGCGATATCGAAGCGGGTGCTGCCCGGGTCCATCGCCGAGGGCACCAGCTGGCTGGCGAACAGGTTGGCCTGCACCGCGCCGGGCTGGTCGATCAGGTACACGCGGGCATGGGTGGGACGGGCCACGTCGGCCGGTGCCTTGACCTGCGGCGCGGTGCCGGTGCTCTTCCAGTCGCCGAACTGGCGCTCCAGCAGCGGCACGATGTCCTTCAGGGTAGTGTCACCCACCACGATCAGGGTGCCCTGTTCGGGACGCAGCGCGTCACGGTGGAAGCTGACCAGGTCGTCGCGGGTCAGCGACTGGATGTCCGCCTCGTTGCCGCTGCCGGTGAACGGAATGGCATACGGATGCCCGGCGCCGTAGAGCAGGGTGGGCATCACCCGCATCGCGGCCGCGCTGGGGTTGACCTTTTCCTGCTGGATGCCGGCGATCCAGGTCGCCTTGACCCGGTCGATCTCGCCCTGCTCGAAGCGCGGCTGGCGCAGCATGTCCGCGTACAGCGCCAGCGACGGCGCCAGGTTTTCCTTCAAGGCCGACAGATAGACGCTGGCACTGTCCAGCGACGCCGAGGCGCCCAGGGTGGCACCCAGGGCGTCGGCGGCGTTGGCGAAGGGCAGCGCGCCGAGCTTGCCGGCGCCTTCGCCCATCAGGTCCATGGTGAAGTTGGCGGTGCCCTGCTTGCGGCCCTGGTCGGCGGTGAAGCCACCGGGGAACTCATAGCTGAACTGCACCACCGGGATGTCATGGCGCTCGGCCAGGATCACCTGGGTGCCGTTCTTCAACGTGGCGCGGTGCAGCTGCGGGAACTTCAGTTCCGGGAAGGTCTTGGTCTGCGGTACGCCGGTGCTGCGGTCGACCTGCTTGGGCAGGGTGGTGTACTTGGCATCCACGGCCGGCACGGTGAACGGCTTGGGCGACTGCGACGGCAGTTCGGCCAGCGCCACGCGCGCGCCCGGTTCCACCACGATGGTGTGGTCGCCCACGCCCAGCCACTTGGCGCCCACGGCACGCACGTCGGCGGCGCTGGCCGCATCGATGTTGGCCAGCGATCGGCGGAAGCAGCCCGGGTCACCTTCGAACACGGTGCATTCGGCCAGCGCGTCGGCCTTGCCGCCGAACCCGCCGATGCGCTCGATGCCGCGGATGAAGCCGGCGCGGAAGGCGGTCTTGCCGCGGCTCAGTTCGTCGGCGGTGGGACCGTCCTTGGCCAGGCGCTTGATCTCTTCATCGATGATCGCCTCCACCTTGGCCGGGTCCACGCCCTGCTTGACCGTGGCCATCACCACGAAGTTGGAGCCCAGCTGCGAGCTGTAGGCACCGGCGCTGATGTTGTCCACCAGCTTGTCCTGGTGCAGCAGGCGCTGGTCCAGGCGCGAGGACTTGGCCCCGCCCAGCACCTGGGCGAACAGCTGCAGCTGGTCGATGTCGGTGGTGCCCACCTGGGCCACGTTCCAGGCGCGGTAGATGCGCGCCTGCGGCACCTTGTCGGTCATCACCTCGCGGGTGCTCTTCTCGCGCTGGGCCACGTCCACCTTGGGCTGGGCCATGGTCGGGCCGGCCGGGATGTCACCGAAGTAGCGGGCGACCTTTTCCTTGGCGGTCGCCACGTCGATATCGCCGGCCAGCACCAGCACCGCGTTGTTGGGGCCGTACCAGGTGCGGAACCAGGTTTTGACGTCATCCAGCGAGGCGGCGTTGAGATCGTTCATCGAGCCGATCACGCCGTGGTGGTACGGGTGGCCCTCCGGGTACATGGCGCGGGTCAGCTTGTCCCACACCTGCCCATAGGGCTGGTTCTCGCCCTGGCGCTTCTCGTTCTGGACCACGCCGCGCTGTTCGTCGAGCGCGGCCTGGTCGATCGCGCCGACCAGGTGGCCCATGCGGTCGGACTCCATCCACAGCGCCATGTCCAGCGCGGTGGTGGGCACGTTCTCGAAGTAGTTGGTGCGGTCGGTATTGGTGGTGCCGTTCTGGCCGGTCACGCCGACCTGCTTGAAGGGCTCGAAATATTCGCCGTCGTGGTTTTCGCTGCCCTGGAACATCAGGTGTTCAAACAGGTGCGCAAAGCCGGTGCGACCGGCCGGTTCGTCCTTGCTGCCCACGTGGTACCAGACGTTGACCGCCACGATCGGCGCCTTGCGGTCGGTGTGCACCACCACGCGCAGGCCATTGGGAAGGGTGAACTGCTCGAACGGAATGTCGACCTTGGCCGGCGCGGCGGGCTTGGCCAGCGCAGGGGCCGGCACGACGCTGCCCAGAGCGGCGGAGAGCGCTACAGCCAGCAGCGCGGCACGCGGGCGAAATTGGACGGTCATTCCGGTTCCTTGGTCATGAAAGTGAAGGCCGATCCTAGCGCGTGACGGGCGCCTGCGGCATCGGCCAACAGTCACTGCGGGTGCCGTGGGTGTTTTCGAGGTTGAAGGCCCGGGCAGCGGTCCGTTCGGCGCTGCCTGAACGCTTGGGCGCGGACACCTGCGCACCGCCATCGGACAGGTGTCCGGACAGCGGACACCCAGTCACTGGCGAAAAACCCTTACGAATCAACGAGAAAAAGTTGGCACGGCACCTGCTTGGTACTGGCTGTGGCAAAGGCAGAAACAGATCCAACATGACTTCCCGCTGAACCGAATCGAGAAAGTTGAAATTGTTCTTGCATGCCCCGAATCGGTGTACTACCTTACTACCACACCACTGCCCACCAACACTAAATAGGCCCGCCATGAACACCAAGACCCTCGCCATTGCCATCGCCCTCGCCGCCGGCGCCGCGTTTGCTTCGAACGTGCAGGCCGCCACCATCACCACCCTGGACACCGTGCAGGTGCGTCCGTCGGCCGACCAGATCGCCCAGGCCGAGATCGAGCGCACCAGCGCCATTCCGACCCTGTCGCTGGTGGAAGTCCGCCCGGGCGCCGGCCTGATCGCCGACTACCGCGCCGAGCTGGCCGGCAGCCGCCGCGTGACCACGCTGGCCGCCGTCGAAGTCCGTCCGACCGCCGAGCAGTACCAGGCGCTGGCGGCCGAGCAGGTGACCCACCGCGATTACGTGGCCACGCTGGCCGCCGCTGCCACCGCCGCTGCCACCGCCGTGGCCCGCGACGTGATCGTCAATCTGCCGGCCCTGCAGGTGCGCCCGTCGTCTGCCGATCTGCAGGCCCTGGCGCTGGAAACCGCTGCCCAGGTGCTGGTCCGTCCGTAACCGGTTGCTGCGGTAACACGCAGCAGCCGCGTAAACTGCGGCCATGACCGCGCCCACGTTCCACGTCATCCTGTTCCAACCCGAAATTCCGCCGAACACCGGCAATGTGATCCGCCTCTGCGCCAACACCGGCGCGCGGCTGCACCTGATCGAGCCGCTCGGTTTCGACCTGAGCGACAAGCAGCTCAAGCGCGCCGGCCTGGACTATCACGAATACGCTCGACTGCAGGTACATCCCGACCTGGATACCGCCCTGCAGGCCATTGCACCCACGCGCCTGTTTGCCCTGAGTACCCGCGGCAGCGTGCGTTACGACACCCCGCAGTTCGCCGACGGCGATGCCTTTCTGTTCGGCCCGGAAACCCGCGGCCTGCCCCAGGACCTGCTCGACGCGCTCCCCGATGGCCGGCGCCTGCGCCTGCCGATGCAGCCGGACAACCGCAGCCTCAATCTGTCCAACACGGTCGCCGTGGTGATGTACGAGGCCTGGCGGCAGAACGGGTTTGCCGGCGGGGAATAAGAGCTGTCAGAAGCTGCAAAGCCGGAGCGCAAAGCCGCACGCCGGTTGCTTCTCGGCTGCGCTGGGGAGGGTGGGTTGGCGGGACACGCCGTAAACCCATCCTTGGGGGCTCGTGGGCGCCATCCATGGCGCCCAACGGTCCCGCCAACCCACCCTCCCCAGCGCCTGACACGTTCCCGGCGCTTATGGAACAAAGGGATTGCCGGCGGCCGCACCTGTTGCGGTACCGACCAACGGTCGGCACCTACAGCGGCAGGTGGTGGTCCGCATCGACCGGGTTGAACATCAGCATCGCCCACTGGTAGCACCTGACCGTTGGTCAGGTGACCCCTTCAACGGTAGTGCCGGCCGCTGGCCGGCTCCCGACACCCCTAAAACGCGTTGATGCCCGTCAGCTCCCGCCCGATCACCAGCTGGTGCACGGTTTCGGTGCCTTCGTAGGTGATGACCGATTCCAGGTTCAGCGCGTGGCGGATCGCCATGTGTTCGGTGGTGATGCCCGCGCCGCCGAGCAGGTCGCGGCATTCGCGGGCGATGTCGATGGCCATGCGGCAGTTGTTCCACTTGGCCAGGCTGACCTGCTGCGGCTGCAGCTGGCCGGCGTCCTTCAATCGCCCCAGTTGCAGGGCCAGCAGCTGCGCGGTGGTGATGCGCCGGGCCATGTCGGCCAGCTTGATCTGCGCGCTCTGCGTGGCCGCCACCGGCCGGCCGAACAGCACGCGCTGCTTGGTGTAGTTCAGCGCCTCGTCCAGGCAGGCCACCGCCGCGCCGATCGGGCCCCAGCTGATGCCGTAGCGCGCCTGGTTCAAGCAGCCCAGCGGGCCCTTCAGGCCCTGCACGTTGGGCAGGCGGTTGCGCTCGGGCACGCGCACGTTGTCGAAGAACAGCGCGCCGGTGAGCGAGGCGCGCAGGCTCATCTTGTGCTTGATCTCCTGCGTGGTGAAGCCGGCCATGCCCTTTTCCAGCACGAAGCCCTGGATGCCGTCTTCGGTGTGTGCCCAGACGATGGCGATGTCGGCCACCGGGCCGCTGGTGATCCACATCTTGCTGCCGTTGACCAGCCAGTCGCCGCCATCGCGCACCGCGCGCGTCTTCATCGCCGCCGGGTCGGAGCCGCCGTGTGCTTCGGTCAGGCCGAAGCAGCCGATCACCTTGCCGGCGGCCATGTCGGGCAGCCAGCGCGTGCGCTGTTCTTCGCTGCCGTAGGCGTAGATCGGGTACATGCACAGCGAGCTCTGCACCGACACGAAGCTGCGCAGGCCCGAATCGCCGCGTTCCAGTTCCTGGCAGATCAGCCCGTAGCTGACCGCGTTGAGCCCGCCGCCGCCGTACTGCTCGGGCAGGCTGCAGCCGAGCAGGCCCAGCGCGGCGATCTCCGGGATCAACTCGTCCGGGAAGCGTCCCTGGTCGAAGGCGTCGCCGATGATCGGCAGCACGCGCTCGTCGGTGAAGCGCGCCACCGTGGCCTGCACGGCGCGCTCCTCGTCGCTGAGCAGGGAGCGGACATCAAACAGGTCATACGGATTCAGTGACATGGCTACCCGGGCGTGATGGCGATCAAACAGGGGGCCATTGTGGTCGCTGCGCCGCGCCGGGCCAAGGCACGCCGCAGCACGGCCTACACTGTGGCTTCCCTCGTACAGGAGCCGGACATGCGGATCCGCGACGAACACCCCGCCGACCGGGATGCCATCCATGCCCTCACCCGCGTGGCCTTCGCCGACGCCCCGCAGAGCAGCGGCACCGAACAGTTCATCGTCGATGCGCTGCGCGATGCCGGCGCGCTGGCGGTGTCGCTGGTGGCCGAAGACGACGATGGCATCGTGGGCCACCTGGCGCTGTCGCCAGTGCAGCTCAGCGACGGCAGCCTGCACTGGTACGGGCTGGGACCGATCTCGGTGGCACCGGAGAAGCAGGGACGCGGTATCGGCAGCGCGTTGATGCACGCCGCGATCGAGGCCCTGCAGCAGCGCCAGGCCGCCGGCTGCGTGGTGCTGGGCGATCCGGGCTACTACGGGCGGTTCGGGTTCGAGGCCGATCCGCGCCTGCGCCTGCCGGGCATCCCGGCCGCGTTCTTCCAGGCGCGCCGGTTGCGCGGCGACAGCCCCGATGCCGACGTGCGCTACCACGCCGGCTTCGAAGCGAGCGCATGACACCCAGCGGCAGCACGTGCACCGCGCGCGCATGCGGGCATTGATGCAGCGCAACAAAAACACCCGCGAACGGTGTGGCGACGTGGTGCCAACGTCGGCGATCTAGGCGTAAACGCCGCGTCCCGGTACCCTGCTCACCTGATCCAGCCGTTGCGCCGTGTGTCCCGCGCGCGATTCCCAGGCAACCGCCGCCGGCTTCGGCCGACGGCACTACCCAAGAGTTACGCACCCCCATGAGCGAACAGACCCCCGCCCTGCCCCCGCGTGAAGCCATGGAATTCGACGTGGTGATCGTCGGCGCCGGCCCCGCCGGCCTGGCCACCGCGATCCGTCTGCGCCAGCGCGCCATCGAGGCCGGCCGCGAGCTGTCGGTATGCATCCTGGAAAAGGGCTCCGAGCCCGGCGCGCACATCCTGTCCGGCGCCATCATGGACCCGCGCGCGCTCACCGAACTGTTCCCGGACTGGGCCGAGCGCGGCGCACCGCTGAAGCAGAAGGTCACCCGCGACGAGTTCCTGTTCCTGAGTGAAACCGGCGCGCGCGGCACCCCGCATGCGCTGCTGCCCGAGTGCTTCCACAACGACGGCAACTACATCGTCAGCCTGGGCGAGGTCACCCGCTGGCTGGCCCAGCAGGCCGAAGCGCTGGAAGTGTCGATCTTCCCCGGCTTCCCCGCCGCCGAAGTGCTGTACACCGCCGACGGCGCGGTGATGGGCGTGGCCACCGGCGACATGGGCATCGAGAAGAACGGCCAGCCCGGCCCGAACTTCGAGCGCGGCATGGAACTGCATGCCAAGTACACGATCTTCGCCGAAGGCTCGCGCGGCCACCTCGGCCGCCAGCTGATCGCCCGCTACCAGCTCGATGCCGGCAAGGACCCGCAGGCCTACGGCATCGGCATCAAGGAGCTGTGGCAGATCGACCCGGCCAAGCATGAGCCGGGCCTGGTGGTGCACGCCGCCGGCTGGCCGCTGGACAACGACACCTACGGCGGCGCGTTCCTGTACCACGCCGACGGCGGCAAGGTGTCCATCGGCTACGTGGTCGGCCTGGACTACAAGAATCCGTGGCTGAGCCCGTTCGAAGAGTTCCAGCGCTTCAAGACCCATCCGTCGATCCGCAAGCACCTCGAAGGTGGCAAGCGCATCGGTTACGGCGCCCGCGCGATCACCGCCGGCGGCCTGATGTCGCTGCCCAAGACCGTGTTCCCCGGTGGCGCGCTGGTGGGCTGCGAAGCCGGCTTCCTCAACGTCAGCCGCATCAAGGGCAGCCACGCGGCGATCAAGACCGGCATGCTGGCCGCCGATGCCGCCTTCGATGCGCTGGCCGCCGACCGCCAGCACGACGAACTGAGCGCCTACCCGGCCGCGTTCGAGAGCAGCTGGCTGCATGACGAGCTCAAGCAGTCCAAGAACTTCAAGCAGTGGTTCAAGAAGGGCCAGACCATGGCCACGCTGATGACCGGCATCGAACAGTGGCTGCTGCCCAAGCTGGGCATCCGCAACCCGCCGTGGACGCTGCGCCACAGCACGCCGGACCATGCCTGCCTGGAACCGGCCGACAAGCACACCAAAATCGTCTATCCCAAGCCCGATGGCGTGCTCACCTTCGACCGGCTCAGCTCGGTGTTCCTGAGCAGTACCAACCACGCCGAAGACCAGCCCAGCCACCTCACGCTGAAGGACGCCAGCGTGCCGGTGCAGGTCAACCTGGCCGAATACGCCGGCCCGGAAGCGCGTTACTGCCCCGCCGGCGTCTACGAGTTCGTGGGTGCGCAGGGCAGCGAACAGCTGCAGATCAACGCGCAGAACTGCGTGCACTGCAAAACCTGCGACATCAAGGATCCCACCCAGAACATCGTGTGGGTGACCCCGCAGGGCGGTGGCGGCCCGAACTACACCGGCATGTGATGCACCCGGCCTGCGGCCTTTGGTCGCAGGCCGCGGCGGCGCGGGCGCTGGCTATCATCTGCGCTCGCCCTTGCCCGACGAGTCCGACGATGCCGTTGCTGCGCCTGTGCTGTGTGCTTGTTGCCTGCCTGGGGCTGGCCGCCTGCGCGCGTGCGCCGCAGACGCCCGAACAACAGCACCAGCAGCAGTTGCAGCGCGCGTTCGCGATCTGCGCCGGCTGCCACACCGTCACCCCCGGCGGCGTACACCGGTTCGGCCCCAACCTGCACGGGGTGATCGGGCGGCGTGCCGGCAGCCTGGGCGACTACCCCTATTCCAACGCCATGCGCCAGGCCGACATCACCTGGAACGAGGCGACCCTGGATGCGTTCCTGCGCGCCCCGTCCCGCGTGGTGCCCGGTTCGCGCATGCTCAACGCCACCGCCGATCCGGAGCGGCGCAAACAGGTGATCGAATACCTGCAGCAGGCGCGCTGAGCGACGCGGCGGCCAATCACGCCGATTGCAGCAGCGCCAGATACGTCCGCAGGTCCTGCTCGAATGCATCCAGCTGTGCGGTGCATGCGTCCGCGCCATCCTCCTGGACATGCTGCATCAGCGCGCGGGCCTGTTCGGCCAGGGTGGTGGCGCCCAGCGTGCCCAGCCCGCCGACGATCCGGTGCAGCACGTCGCCCACCGTCGCGCTGTCCCCTTGAGCGCGGGCCAGCTGGCCGCGCTGCAGGTCGTCCTCGGTGGTGCTGAGCATGCTCTGGATCATCACGTCGGCCACGTGCGCCGAGCCGAAACGCTGGGTGATCGCCTCGCGGCTGGGGGCCGCCGGCACCGGGGCGGGAAGTGCCTCCGCCGTCGTCGCTTCGACCGGTGCGTCACCGTCGGCCGGCAGCCAGCGCATGGTGCGCGCCGATACCGGCGCCAGCGGCGTGATGTTCACGCTGGACACCGAGTCCGGTTT
>LNAP01007177.1_pt1 | contig 14329 bp, 7 predicted proteins | sample 602601 | NCBI WGS metagenome assembly LNAP01 (sample SAMN02440304, study PRJNA202911) | soil metagenome | biome: Subtropical and temperate rainforests or woodlands; isolation source: soil samples (1 kg each in a 20% v/v slurry with milli Q water) were... ...
GTACTCAAACGCCAGGGGGTCACGAGTTTTGGCTACTACCCGGACAACTTCCTGGAAAATTCCCCGGACTTGAAAACCGTGCGTCCGGCCCTTTCCAACCAATGGAACCCTTGACCATGTTCGATAGAATCCTGGCTTTATTCGTACTGGCGTTGGTATTGGGCGTGCCCCTGGGCTTGATCTTCCTGATCACCGGGCAATTCCTGATGGACTTCGTGTTCTTCTACCCGCTGTTCATGTCGGCGCTGTGGATCGCCGGCGGCCTGTACTTCTGGCTGCACTGGGAGCGCCACTGGCCGTGGGAAGAAGACACGCCGGCGCCGACCCTGGCCGGCAACCCGCTGATCTCGATCATCATCCCTTGCTACAACGAAGGCGATAACGCCGCCGAGACCATTCATGCGGCGCTGGGCCAGGTGTACCCGAACATTGAAGTGATCGCCGTCAACGATGGCTCCAAGGACAACACGGCAGCGGTGCTCGATGCCTTGGCCTTGGAGCATCCGCGCCTGCGGGTGCTGCACCTGGCGCAGAACCAGGGCAAGGCCGTGGCCTTGCGCATGGGCGCCGTGGCGGCGCGCAGCGAGTACCTGGTGTGCATCGACGGCGATGCGCTGCTCGACAAAAACGCGGCGGCCTACCTGGTGGCGCCGATGCTCGACAACCCGCGCCTGGGCGCCGTGACCGGCAACCCACGCATCCGCACGCGCTCGACCTTGATCGGCCGCGTGCAGGTCGGCGAGTTCTCCTCGATCATCGGCTTGATCAAGCGCACCCAGCGTGTGTTCGGGCGGATCTTCACGGTCTCCGGTGTGGTGGTGGCGTTCCGTAAAAAGGCGCTCGACCGCGTCGACTACTGGAGCACCGACATGATCACCGAAGACATCGATATCAGTTGGAAGCTGCAACTCGATCACTGGAGCATCTTCTACGAGCCGCGCGGCCTGTGCTGGATTCTCATGCCCGAAACCGTCGGTGGCCTGTGGAAACAGCGCCTGCGCTGGGCCCAGGGTGGCGCCGAAGTGCTGTTCAAGAACATCCGTGGCATCTGGCAATGGCGGCATCGTTACCTGTGGCCGCTGCTGTTCGAATACTGCCTGTCCACCGGCTGGGCCTTCACCTTCCTGTTGTCGGTGATCTTCTGGGCCGTGGGTAAGTTCATCGTGCTGCCCCCGGCGATCGCGGTGGACTCCCTGGTGCCTCCGGCCTTTACCGGGCTGGTGCTGGCGATGGTGTGCCTGGTGCAGTTTGCCGTGAGCATCCTGATCGACCGGCGCTACGAAAAAGACCTGTGGAAAACCCTGTTCTGGACCGTGTGGTACCCGATGGTGTTCTGGCTGGTCAGCTTGTTCACCACATTGGTCAGTTTTCCCAAGGTGTTGTTCAAGCAGCATCAGAAGCGTGCGCGCTGGGTCAGCCCGGATCGCGGTATCAAACCTGTCAATAAGGACGCGAGATCATGAAACTGGTGAGAACTCGTCAAAACCCGGTGATGTGGGTTATCGATGTGGTGTTGACCCTGCTGGCCTGGGCCGGGCTGATTTGGTTGTTGGTGCGCGGCATTACGTCGATGCTGGACAGCCATGGTGGCCCGCGCCTGGAAGCGCCGATTTTCGCGGCGCTCAACACCCTGCAGATCTACCTGTGGATCGCCCTGTTCAACGCTGTGATCCTGATCAGCTGGGCGCGTTACCAGCAACGCAAGGGACGCAAGTTCGCCCAGCGCCGCGCCGAGGTCAACAGGCTCAGCGACAAGCACCTCAGTGAAAGTTTTAAGCTGGAGGAGGGGGCCCTGGAGCAACTGCGCAGGCCGGGTGTGCTGGTCATCCACAACGATGAGCATGGCGGCGTCGAGGACGTGAAATCCCATGTCTCCCGCGACGTGGAACGCCCGCCGCTGACCCTGGTGCCCGGCCAGGAAAAAGGCAAGGACATCGGCTGAAGGCCAAACCACGCCGCTCTTTGTGGTCGCTGTGGAGCCCCGGCGAGGCTCTACAGCGCCTCCAGCGGTTCTGCAGCATCAGGTTTGCCGCTCGTCGCCAATCGGTTTGCCCTGCAATCTCGATAAATGAGCCCTGGTTCACAAAACTCCTGCGAACTTTTCCGTCTTTCCCGGTACTAACCTAACTCGGCAATAACTTGATGGCCAAGTAGTGGCAATTAATAAGTTATTCGCTGAATCAACATCAAAATAGTTGCCGTTTGTCGGAATAATACTTCCGGTGAGCGCTTGCTTATCTGTTTTGATTATTTTTATGGTTATAAATCAGTGTGTTGCAGAACTATCTAGAACTTGCGTGCAACTAATCCAGTCCCTTGGGTCAGCCGAAGTTCGATGTTAGTTTGCCGCGCCTTGATTTTCGACGGATCGAACATGTCTTTGTTATTGCCACGGACTCGGTATCTTCTGTGTACTTTGCTGCTCGCCTGGTTAAGCCTGAACAGCGCCACGGCCGCCCCCACGCCGGGCGATCAGGACCTGATCCGCGACCGCCAGAACCGCCTGCTCGACGAGCAGCGCCGGCGCCTCGACGAGCTCAAGGACCTGCCCGGCAAAGAAGCCAAGCCCCAGGCCCCGGCCACGCCCGCCGACAGCCGTTGCTTCCCGATCCGGGACATCACGCTCAAAGGCGCCGACAGCCTGCCCGCCACCGACCGCGAGCGCCTGCTCAAACCCTATGTCGGCCAGTGCCTGGGCGTGTCGCAGCTCAATGAACTGCTCAAGGTCATCACCGATTACTACATCGACAAAGGCCGGGTCACCAGCCGCGCCTACTTGCCGCAACAAGACCTTTCCAGCGGCCACCTCCAGGTGCTGGTGGTTGAAGGCAAACTCGAAGGACTCAAAGGCGCCCAAGGCAGCAGCGTGACCGATCGTGAGCTGGCCATGGCCTTTCCCGGCAAGGTCGGCGAGGCGCTCAACCTGCGCGAAGTCGAGCAACTGGTGGACCAGCTCAACCGCCTGCCCTCCAAGCAGGCGCAAATGGAACTGACCCCCGGCACCCAGGTAGGCGGCAGTGACGTCGTGGTCAAGAACACCCCGCAAAAGCCCTGGCGCGCCAGCCTGTCGCGCAACAACGATGGGCAGAAAAGCACCGGCGAACAGCAATGGGGCGCCGGCCTGGAGTGGGACAGCCCGCTCGGCCTGGCCGACCAACTGGTGCTGCGCGGCGGCCACGATGCCGTCAGCGACCACCAGAAAACCTCGAAAAACAGCATGCTCTACTACAACGTGCCGTGGGGCTGGTGGAACTTCAGTTACACCTACAACGAGAGCGACTACCGCACCTTTGGCGTGACCAACGACTACAAATTCAAGCAGAACGGCGACAACCAGAATCACCAGTTGCGCGCCGAGCGGGTGGTCCATCGTGACGATGTGAGCAAGACATCGCTGAACGTCGGCGTGGCGCACCTGCGCACCAACAACTACATCCTCGATACCCGTACCGCCTCGAGCAGCAACCGCCTCAGCGAATTGCAACTGGGCTTCAACCACGGGCGCCGCATCGGCAGCGGGTTCGTCAACGTTGACCTGGGCATGCAGAACGGCATCGGCTTGCTCGATGCCCAGGCCCAGGACGAGCGCGATGACGCAGGCAATCGGCAGCCCAACGCGCGCTATCGCAAATACACCGCCACCGCCAGCTTCCTGCAGCCGTTCACGCTGTGGGGCGAGTCGTTCAGTTTTTCCAGCCTGGCCACCGGCCAACGCAGTGAAGACATCCTGTTCAGCCCGCAGCGCATCAGCCTCGGCGGCTCGGCCTCGGTGCGCGGCTTCAAAGACCAGCAACTGAGCGGCGACAGCGGCGGCTACTGGCGCAACGACGTGCGCTGGGCGCGCCCGGTGACGCTCGATTGGCTGCGCCCGGCCTTTGCCGAATACGGCGCCAGCGTCGGCTACGACCAAGGTGTGATCAGCCACGGTCGCTACAACGACGACGTACACGGTCGGGTCTCGAGCAACTCCCTGGAGCTGTTCGCCCGGGGCAAACATGTCAGCACCAGTGTGACGTTTGCCCATTCTTTGGAACGCCCGGCAGTGATGAGCGAGCGCGAAGCGCCGATCTACTTCCGCATGGATTTCTTCCTGTAATTCAACGCCCCGTTACATCGAGAATTTGAAAATGGATGTTCGCCAATTTGCCTTCCTGGCCCGCCAACCTTCTGCCGCCCTGAAGCCGCGCGACGCGTTCTTCGGCCTGCCCAAGCGCGGGCTGGCATTGATCCTCGCCAACGCGCTGTTCTGGCAGCCGCTGCTGGCCCAGGCCGAGGGCATCGTGGTCAGCGCGCCCGGCACCACCGTCGGCGCCGCGGGCAATGGCGTGCCGGTGGTGAACATCGCCACACCGAACGGCAGTGGCCTGTCGCACAACCAGTTCAAGGACTACAACGTCGGCCCCAACGGCGTGATCCTCAACAACGCCAGCGGCGCGGTGACCAACACCCAACTGGGCGGCTACATCGTCGGCAACCCCAACCTCAAGGGCGGCGCGGCCAGCGTCATCCTCAACGAAGTCAACGGCGGCAACCCCAGCCAGTTGCGCGGCTACACCGAAGTAGCGGGTCAGTCGGCCAAGGTCATCGTCGCCAACCCCTACGGCATCAGTTGCAACGGCTGCGGCTTCATCAACACCCCCAACGCCACCCTGACCACCGGCAAACCCGTCATCGATCCGACCGGTCAACTGAAAAGCTACCAGGTCGACGGCGGCGCGGTGACCATCGACGGTCAGGGCCTGAACGCGAGCAACGTCGACCGCTTCGAAATCATCACCCGCTCGGCCAAGATCAACGCGCAGATCAACGCGCGCCAACTCACCGTGATTGCCGGTCGCAATGACGTGGATGCACAAACGTTGAACGCCACCGCACGCGCCGATGACGGCAGTGCCAAGCCTGAGCTGGCAATCGACTCCAGCGCCTTGGGCGGCATGTACGCCGGCGCGATCAAACTGGTCGGCACCGAAGCCGGCGTGGGTGTGAAGCTCGACGGTACGTTGGCGGCGAGTGGTGGGGATATTCAGCTTGATGCCAATGGCCATTTGAGCATGGCGCACCGGTAACGTCAAGGTCACGGCGCAGAACGTCGACCTCACCGACAAGGTCTACGCCGCCGGCAACGTGCAAGTGACCAGCGCCCAGGCCCTGGTCAACCAGAAGAGTGTGGCCGCCGGCCAACGCATCGACATCAATGCGGCCACGGTCAACAATCCCGGCATCATCGAAGCCGGCGTCGCCGCCGACAACACCCGCAATACCACCGGCGACCTGGTGATTAACGCGCAAACCGTCACCACCACCGGCAACCTTCTGGCCAGCCGCAACCTGGCGATTACCGCCGCGCAGGCGTTGACCAACCAGGGTGCGATCATCCAGGCCAAAACCGTCGACGTCAGCAGCGCCAAACTGACCAACCAGGGCGCTACCGCACGCCTGTTTGGCGAACAAAGCCTGGCGCTCAACTCGCCGGCCATCGTCAACCTCGGCGGCCTGATTCGTTTTGGTGACGGCCAGGCCGCAAGTCTCAACAGCGCCTCGCTGGATAACCGCCAGGGCCGCATCGAAATGGCCGGCGGCAGCTTGGTGCTCACCAGTGCCGACCTCAACAACAACGGCGGACAAATCATCGCCAACAATCTGACCGTGAATGCGGGCAGCCTCAACAACCAGAACGGCGTAGTGGTCGCCGGCGCCACCACCGTGAACGCCACTGACCTGGATAACAGCCTCAAGGGCCTGATCCAGGCCGACGCCGGCGCGCTCACCCTCAACGTCACCAATGCCTTCAACAACAGCCAGGGGTTTGCCCAGGCCAGCACGGATCTGAACCTCAACGCCGGCAGCCTCAGCAGTAACGCCAATGGCGTGCTGAGCGCCGACACCGGCAAGCTTACCCTCGTGACTGCGCAACAGCTCAATAACGCACAGGGCCGTTTGCAGGCAGGCAAGGGCGATATTGAACTGCATGCCGCGAGCCTGGATAACCAGAGCGGCGTGATCGTCGGCAAGCAACTGTTGCTCGCCGCCGGTGACATCGACAACCGCGCCGGCACCGTGCTGGGCAACGCCGTCGATGTGACCGCCGGGACCCTCAACAACAGCAGTAAAGGCTCGTTGATCAGCGATGCCGGTGACGTGACGCTCAACATCAGCGACCTGCTGACCAACACCGGTGGCGCGATTGACGCTGGCGAACGCAGCGTGCTGGTCAAACAGCTCACCACCCTCAACAACAGCGGCGGCCTGCTGCGTGGCAAGCGCCTGGACATCACCGCGCAGCATCTGAACAACGATAACGGCCAACTGCTGGCCGGCAACCTCGGCCTGAACTACAGCGGCCAAGAGCTGAGCAACCGCAAAGGCCTGATCCTCAGCGGCGGCGCCCTCACCGAATTGACCACCGGCAGCCTGGACAACCAGGGCGGCACCGTGCAGGGCGATACCCTGACCGTCACCGCCGACTCGGTCGACAACGGCAGCGACGGCCTGATGGCGAGCCTGATCGGCAATCTGCAACTGACCGTTGAAGCCCTGGCCAACCGCGGCGGCAAGCTGTTCGGCAAAGAGCAGGTGACCATCAGCGGCGCCACCCTCGACAACAGTGCGGGCGGCCAGCTCAGCGGCAATCAGCTCAACCTCACGTCACGCGACACCCTGACCAACCGGGGCGGCCTGATTGAGGCCAACCAGGGCCTGACCGTCGGTGGCGGCAACCTCGACAACAGCGCGGATGGTCAACTGCGCACCTTGAAAGGGATCACCAGCAGCATCAACGTCAGCGGCGCAGTCAATAACCAGAATGGCATTCTGGAGTTTGGCAGCCAGGGCTTCAGCCTCGACGCCGCCAGCCTGAACAACCAGTCCGGCCAATTGCAGCACGCCGGCAGCGGCCTGATGCGCGTCCACACCGCCAGCCTCACCGGCAGCCAGGGCAACATCAACGGCATGGGCACAGCCGACTGGGCATTCGGCAAGGTCGATGGTCTGGGCCGTGTGCAACTCAACGAAGTCATCACCTATAAAAGCAGCCAGGCGCTGGCGCTGAAAGCCGGTGACCGCATGGCCAGCGGCAAGGGCCTGGTCATCGACGTGGCCAGCCTGGATAACGGCGGCGAACTGCTGAGCGACGGTGACCTGAGCATCACCACCGGCGACATGACCAACAGCGGCCGCGTATCGGCCCTGCAAACGCTCACCGTTACAGCCAATAACCTGAGCCAGAACGGCGGCCGTCTGGCCGGCACCGACACCCGTCTGAGCCTGACCGGCACCCTCGACAGCCTCGGTTTCCTCACCGCACGTCAGCAACTGGATATCGCGGCGGCGCAGATCAATAACCGTGGCACCTTGGGCGCCCAGGGCGCGGTGAACCTGACCGCCGTGAATGGCATCACCAACGCTGCCGATTCGCTGTTGTTCAGCGGCGGCGATATGACCTTGCGCAGCAATGGTTTCAGCAACCTCTATGGCGATGTCTACAGCAAAGGCAACTTGAGCTTCGCCGCACAGGATGGCGGGCGTGCCGTGCTGTTCAGCAACCGCTCCGGCACCGTGGAAAGCGAAGGCTCGATCGGTATCAATGCAGGCTTTATCGAAAACGCCAAAGATGCGTTCGAACTCGGGCAGACGCTTACCACAGGCAGCTTGAGTTGGATCTGTGGCCAGCACTGCGGCGAGAAAGACAACTGGGAAAAAGGCCTGATCACCATCTACGAGACGTACCTTGAGGCGGCGACCAAAGATTCGGTGGCGGCGCGCCTGGTGGCTGGCAAAAACATGCTGCTGCAAGGCGACAATGTGCAGAACCGCTACAGCCTGATGGCTGCCAATGGCGACCTGAGTATCACCGCCGGTGACTTGCTCAACCAGGGCGCCGCTACGCGCACGGGGCAGCGCAAGATTGTCGTCAGCACGCCAGGTCGCGTTTCCGACGATTTGTTTGAACGCATGCAATATGTCGATGTTCCCGCTTTCAATGCGGCCACGGCGGCTGGGCATTTCGATAAGGCGCGCTTCGAAGAACTGAAAAACCGCTCACCCAATAGCTTGCCTTTCGCCCACTTAAGCGACGTCACCACCTGGACCCCCAACGCCGGCCATGAGTACGACGCCACGCTTCAGGCCGGTGGTACGGTCGACCTTTCCAAAGTCACCCGAAAAACGCAAAACGGCACGCTGCACGAAAACACCCTGGCGCAACTGACCGGCACCCTCGGCGATGACCAGACCGGTGTCCCGGTCGGTGGCATCAACATCAACCTGAGCCAACACGCCAACAACCCCGGCGCCCAGGCGCCTGGCAGCGTACTGCCGGTGGTTGCCCCTGCAGCGGGTGGCGGTTTCGTACCCGTTGACTACACCGGCGTGGCCTTCGCCCCGGTCGACCCCACCACCGCGCCCAACTTCCAGTTGCCCAAGGGCGAGTACGGCCTGTTCGTCAAAAACGCCGACCCCACCAGCCACTATCTGATCGAAACCAACCCGGAATTTGCCAGCCTCACCGGCTTCTTCAGCTCCGACTACATGCTCGGCAAACTCGGCTTCACCAGCGACAACGCCTGGCGCCGCCTCGGTGATGGCCAATACGAAAGCCGCCTGATCCGCGACGCGGTGCTCGCGCAAACCGGCCAACGCTTCCTCGCCGGCGGCCTGACCAGCGACGCCGACCAGTTCCGCTACCTGATGGACAACGCCCTGGCCAGCAAGGACGCCCTGCGCCTGAGCCTCGGCGTGACCCTCACCGGCCAGCAAGTCGGCGCCCTGACCCACGACATCGTGTGGATGGAAAACCGCGTGGTCGACGGCCAGACCGTCCTCGTGCCGGTGCTCTACCTGGCCCAGGCCGACTCGCGCAACGTACGCGGCAACAGCCTGATCCAGGGCCGCGACCTCAACCTGTTCACTGGCGGCGACCTGATCAACGTCGGCACCCTGCGCGCCAGCAACAACCTCTCCGCCGCCGCCGGCGGCAGTCTCTACAACGGCGGCCTGATCGAAGCCGGCAACAACCTGAGCCTGCTGGCCCAGGACAGCATCCGCAATGCCATGGCCGGCGAAATTCGCGGCAAGCAAGTGAGCATGGCGGCGGTCAGAGGCGACATCACCAACGACAACACCGCCATCCAGGTGCGTGACGGCGCGGGCATGCGCACCCTCACTGACAATGGCACCAGCCTCATCGTCGCCCGCGAAAACCTGGCCATGAACGCCGGGCGCGACCTCATCACCCGAGGCGCCCTGGCAGGTGGCACCGACGTCACCTTAACCGCCGGCCGCGACATCAGCATCCTGCCCGTCAGCGACACCAGCGTGAAACACGCCTTCAGCGACGGCGGGCAAAAATCCAGCATCACCACCGACGTCAAAAACCTCGCCGCCAGCGTCACGGCGGGCGGCAACCTCAACATGAAAGCCGGGCAGGACGTCAACATCATCGGCAGTAATGCCACCGCCGGCAAAGACTTCAACATCGACGCCGGGCGTGACTTCAACGTGGCGTCGGTCAGCGATGTGCACAACGTCGAAGGCAAGGAGAAGCACGGCAAGAAGCGCATCAAAACCTCGGATGACCAGACCACCCAAGTGGCGAGCGTGCTGACGGCGGGCGGGGATTTTGTCAGCCAGGCGGGGCGTGACACCACGATCGTGGCGAGCAAGATCAGCGCGGGGAATGAGGCTTATCTGTATAGCGGGGATAAGCTGAACCTGCTGGCGGCGCAGAACAGCGCGCATACCTTGTATGACATGAAGGAGAAGGGTGGCTGGGGCGCGAAGAAGACCAAGCGGGATGAAGTCACCCGCGTCACGAATGTGGGGACTGAGATCAAGACCGGTGGTGATCTGTCGCTAGTTAGCGGCGGTGATCAGTTGTATCAGCGGGCCAAGCTCAACAGTGGCAAGGACCTGGCGATCACCAGTGGCGGCGTGGTGACGTTCGAGGCGGTCAAGGATCTGCACCAGGAGAGCCACGAGAAGAGCAAAAGTGACTTGGCGTGGACCAGCGCCAAGGGCAAGGGGAATACCGACGAAACGCTGCGCCAGAGTGAGTTGATGGCGCAGGGGGAGATGGCGATCAAGGCCGTCAACGGGCTGAAGATTGATATCAAACAGATCGATCAGAATACGGTTAGCCAGACGATTGATGTGATGGTCAAAGCGGATCCGCAGTTGGCTTGGTTGAAAGAAGCCGAGAAGCGTGGGGATGTGGATTGGCGGCAGGTGCAGGAACTGCATGATTCGTTCAAGTACAGCCATTCCAGCTTAGGCCAAGGAGCCATGCTGGCGATCATCATTGTCGTGACAGTTTTAACCGCTGGAGCCGCAAGCGGTGCGGTGGGCGCTGCAGCGGGTGCTAGTGCTGGGTCTGGTACGGCAATGGCTGCAGCAGGCAGTTCTGCAATGGTTTCGGCCGGTACGGCTGTAGGGACCGCGGCAGCTGGTTGGGGCAACGTCATGGCGACTGCTGCGTTAACTTCAGTTGCCAGTGGGAGCACCGTCAGCTTTATCAATAACGGCGGGAATATCGGTGCGACTTTTCAAGACATTACGTCAAGCAAAGCCCTGAAGGGGTACGCGACTGGGGCACTAGCGGCAGGTTTTACCGCTGGAGTGCTTGATCCGGCGTTCGGTGTAACGGGCGACAACGTCAATCACATTACAAAGGGGTTTGACCTCAGTTCCGCCTCTGACATTGGTAAGTTTGCCGCCTATTCGGGAGCACAAGGCGTTGCCCAAGCAAGTTTAAGCACTGCTATTCAAGGAGGTAGTTTTGGAGACAATCTCGGCAGTTCCCTGCGCTCGCAGTTGCAGAGCACGTTGCAAGCGGTCGCCTTTAACGCCGTAGGTGATTACTCGAAAGGCCAAAAATGGTCCGACTCGGGGCCTCAAAAAATCGCTCTGCACGCTCTGGTCGGTGGGCTGTTAAGTGAGGCTGGCGGGGGTAGTTTCGCTACGGGCGCTCTCGCTGCGGGAGCTAACGAAGCATTGGTAACCGCTCTAGCGAAAGTGGTAAATGGCGATCCAGCACTGTTGTTAGCTGCTTCGCAATTGGTCGGAATCGCAGCTGCTGGTGCAACTGACGGTGACGTGCAGAAAGGAGCTGAAATTGCGAAGAATGCCACCGCATATAACTATCTGAATCATCATGAAGTGGATGATTTGGTTAAGGATTTGAAAGGGTGCCGTGGGGCAGCCAGCCCGTCATCCTGCCGTAGCGATGTGGCTGCTAAGTACGCAGGAATCAGTGATAAAAAAACTGGTATTACACTGCTGAAGTGTGATGATCCTACAAGTTGTAATGCACAGCGTCTGGACGTGGAGGGGGGCAATGCGGCGCTGGATAAATATGACCAGAACGGCGGGCTAAACAAAGCAGAACAGTCTATCGTTCGTGGTTTCCAGGATAAAAACCAGGACGATACGCGTCTCGCCGTCCAGCAGACCATGAAGGGTGATCATGCCGAAATGGTTGGCATGATGTTTGGTGGCGGGGTGGGAGGCGCGACTAAGACTGCTGGGCGAATTGTTGAAGGCGCAGAGTTAGGGGTTGCAAAAGGGGTTGTAATCCCAAAAGGTTTTTCAAGTGCAGATGATTTCGTTCGCTTTGGCACAAATACGCGAGATGGTTTGGCACGTGCTGGCTATGAAAATGTAGAGCCAATTCTTCAAGGAAGTGCCGTAACAGGTAAAAGTTTTAAAACTGGGGAGGCATTTGACGTTGGCAGGGTGAGTGACTTCGATGTTGCGCTGGCAAGTCCAGAACTTTTGCAACGCGCTCAATCCTTAGGAATAGGTTTGAGGAGTGGCGGAACTCGTACGGGGCCGTTGAGTGCAAGAGACTTGCAAGCCCTTGGCCTGAAAGATTTTTCGAGTAAGATGAGCGCCCAAGCAGGACGCGAAGTTAATTTTATGATCTATGACTCTGCGGCAACAGCCGCAAGTCGTGCTCCGAGTGCGGTGTTACCGAAATGACTATTGTGTATGATCTCTATGGTGCGGAAAAATCATGTCTTCTGTCGGCGAGAAGTGATGTGGAAAGAGCGCTGGGAGAGATTTTTGAGGAAAGGGATAGCTCTTATCAAGGTGGTATTTACTATATGTGGGGTAGGAGTGATTCAGAGAATTTTGTTTTAAAATTGAATATTGATCCTTTGGACGGCGATCCAGTAGAGCAGAACTACGCTAGCTATAAAATCTTGCTCTATGTAAACGCTACAAATCGTTCAGCTGATATAGAAAAAGTGATTAGCCAAGGTGGTGGCTTTAAGTTGCTGAGGCATGAGGTTTTTTAAAGAACACCAAGGCTAGTCGGTGCAAAAGCGACTGTAAATGTGAGGTCGGCTAGTTTTGCTGATGAAGAAAAGCTGATTGGTCACTTTGAAAAACACGGTGCTGAATTTGGGGCAAAGTCGTCTACCGAATATTTGCAGGTGGGCAAGGACATTATGCAAGGCGGGGATAAGGTTCAGTATCTGTACAAGGGCGAAATGCGAACTGGCTACGTGCAGTTCATGGGTAATTCGTCCCGTGGAGATGCGAAGTATGGATTTGTAGGAACTAATTCTGATGGTGCCATCACTACAATCCATGTGGAAAGTGGTAAGAGTTTTTGGAAGATGTTGAATGGTGATCCTAAAGATAAAATTATAAGGCCTGTACCATGATTTATTCAGTGCTTGTTGATGGCGTCAATTCTGAAATAGAAGAGGAAGTCTCGATTGTTGTATGTGGTCAGCGGCTTACCTGCTTTGCAAGCTATCTTCCCTATCAGCTTGAGATAGGGCGAGTGTATCGGGCAGAGTTGTTGCCCATGGTTTTTGGTGAGTATATTGTTCAAGAGATTTCTCATGTCACACCCTCAGTCCTTAGAGAAGGTCCAGGCTATTCATACAGAATTATCGGCGAGTTGAGGGATGGCTGCTTGTGCTGTAGTGGGTTGACCTTCTGTGATGAGATTTTTCTGGCGGATTTTGGTTTCCTTGAGGGGAAGCTGATTTCATGGCGGGTCGATAGGTTAGACATTTCGTTTGTCTGAGTTTCCTTTGGTGCAAAAGAAACCGCAGCAATATCTAGTGAAGCAGCAAGTGTTAACGCTCAAGCTGCTTTGAGGGCAAAGCTTTCAGGCTTGCAGAAAGCACAGGAGAACGCGGCTGTTACGAAAACACTTCCTGATGGACGAATTCGGTATTACACACAGGAAGTCCCTGCTCGAACTGAAGGTGTTACTCGTGGTGCTTCGTTTGCCACGGAGTACAATCCTACGACTGGCTCCACTAGGCAGTGGATGGAAAGCTATGATCATTCAGGAAATGTCATACGGGTTCACCCTAAAAGCGTTAATGGACAGCCAGTTAGTGCGCAGCACTATCCTCCTACAGGTGCAGAGCTGGAGAGCTGGAAATAATGTACTCACAAGCTGATCTTGCTATGGATCTAGAAAGAACACTGGCTAGAGGTTTCGATGTCTTTAGAATTTCTAAAGTGGCGTTTGAAATCTATCAAGACCATGGCTTAGAAATTACTGCCCCCATGGATCGAGCACTCCTCACATTGATGGCAATGGAGGAGGGCGAGGAGTTTGAGTTAACTGAGTCAGAGTTTTTGGCTCTGATTTCAGAGATTAAAGCTATGTAGATGGTGCAAAAGGTAGTGCGTTCGCTGGGAAAAACATTGATGATTTGTCGAATGCAGGAAAACTGCTTGATCCGGCCGATAAATCAGGACAATTGTCATTAGCTGGTCGAGCACTCCAAAAACACGGCAGTCGTGAAGGCAGTGCGTTTCCTAGCGTTAAAGGAAGCCCTTCTGAAATCAACGCCCAAGGTCAAAAAATAGCTGACGAGATTTTGAGCAATCCGGCGACCACCGTAACCTATAAAGACACCGGTAGATTTGGGAAGGTCATGGATGTGCTTGCCCCCGATGGCCGTGGGCTTCGCTACGATTCGAATGGAAAATTTATTGGTTTATTGGAGCCGCCGAAGCCATGAATCTTTTATCTACTGTGATAACAAGCCCCCCAGATCGAGAGAATTGTGTATTCGAGATTTGGGCGGGGTCGAGTCAGTTGGCTGAGGTATCACATGAGCCAGGAAGACCAATTGAAATAGAAATTTATCCCCCTGTTGAGGGAGGAAAGTGGAATTTCAAACTTGAAGACCTTATGACTGCTTTGCATCAGGCGACTAAGAGTTTAGCTTCTCTCGAATAAGTTGGGGGAAATAGGGGGCAGACCACGTTTTGCATTTATGGAGTTTTTGTGACTATTGTTCAGTCCTTTAAAAAGAGAGTTATCCGAGGAGTGGTATGTCGTCCGAAGGCTGTTTTT
>LNAP01003805.1_pt1 | contig 14325 bp, 10 predicted proteins | sample 602601 | NCBI WGS metagenome assembly LNAP01 (sample SAMN02440304, study PRJNA202911) | soil metagenome | biome: Subtropical and temperate rainforests or woodlands; isolation source: soil samples (1 kg each in a 20% v/v slurry with milli Q water) were... ...
TGGCGCACACTGTCCTGCATCACAAACTGATAGCGATTCGCCGCGATGGCATCCACGTCGCCGCCGAGAATATCCGGGTTATGCAAAAACTTGCGCACCAGAAAAGCCAGCTCTTCTTTGGTGCCGGTCTTGTAATAACCCCAGCCGCGTTTTAAGCCTTCGGTCGCAGCAAAAGGCGCACCCACAGCGCCCATGAGCACGACATGATCAAAGCGCTCCGGATGTCGATTGACCAGGTGCATGGCCACGCCACCACCCATGGAGTTGCCTACCAAGTGCACTTTTTTCAGATTCAAGGCATCCAGGAATGCAATCATTTGCGCAACCCAGATTTCTATCCACGCAGCGGCGCCTTGCGGTGGATTGGGGTGAGTGCTTAGTCCAAACCCGGCAATATCCGGGGCAAGACAGTGATAAGTTTCGCCCAGAAAAGGCAGGGCAAATTGCCAGTTGGACATCGCATTCGCGCCGGGCCCTGAGCCGTGCAGCAATAAAATCGGCGTGGCGTCTGGCGAGCCGCTTTCGTGGAAAAAGGTATCAAAACTGCCGGTGCGGACAGCGTGCTGTTTAATTTCCATCTTGATCTGCTCCTGATTTTTTCTCGTGGTTTGCCCGTTATGGGCATTTTAAGCGTTCTATCAATCGGCGATAATAACCGAATGATAGAACTCATACTCGGTGGCGCCCGCTCGGGCAAGAGCGGGCTGGCAGAACAGCGCGCACAGGATTCCCGGCTGGCGGTGACGTATATCGCCACAGCGCAGGCCTTGGATGCAGAAATGGCGACGCGAATTGCGCATCATCAGGCGCGGCGTCCAGATGATTGGGCATTGATTGAAGAACCTTTGCATTTAGCCCGGACACTTGCCCAACATGCCGCATTTGACCGCTGTTTGCTGGTGGATTGCTTAACGCTTTGGCTATCCAATGTGTTATTGGCGGCGGAATCCAAGCCTGCGGGCAGCACCCTCATGCAAGAAACCACCGCGCTGCTCGACGTCTTGCCACAGTTGCCCGGCCGCGTGATTCTGGTGAGCAACGAAGTGGGCTTGGGCATTATTCCGCTGGGGGAAATTACCCGCCAGTTTGTAGATGAGGCGGGGCGCTTGAACCAGCGCGTAGCGGCGATCGCTGGCCGCGTGACTTTTGTGGCGGCGGGTTTGCCGCTAGTGCTCAAAAGTCCCGTAGGGTAACTTTTGGAAACGTCATGTCGGTGCCGAGTTTTTCCCAGTCGATAGCTGCTTCCACCGCATCCGCCAAGCGGTCAAGGTCCGCTTCACGGCGGGCGGATAAATCAACCACGACGGCATTTTTCAGCCCAGCCCAGGCGAGTAGTGCGGTGAGCGCTTCTGGCTGATCAAATAAACCGTGGCAGTAGGTGGCGAAAATCTGGTTGTCGGTGGAGATTGCGCCCTCTTCGCGGCCATCGTCAAAACGGATAGCCGGATTTTCCAGCGCCTTGCCATAGGTCACGCCCATGTGGATTTCATAGCCCGCGACCCAAGCGCCGGGGTCCGCAGTTTCCTTTGTGTTTTCCTGCTTATTTTCCTCTATTGTTTCGTTGATCGTCCCATGAATCGCCGTCCCGCTAGCGCCGACTTTTAGCCTGCCCGCGACATTCCTTAACTGCTTTTCGCTGGACAGCGTGGTTTCCATATCGAGCAAACCCAGACCCGGCTGGCTGCCCGGCGAGCCCTCCAAGCCTTCCGGGTCGTGCAGCCATTGTCCCAGCATCTGATAGCCACCGCACAGCCCGATCACTTTGCCGCCATAACGCAAATGGCGATTGATGGCGATGTCATGGCCGTGTTCGCGCAGCCAGGCCAAATCGGCTTGCGCGGCTTTTGAACCGGGCAAAATAATCAGGTCGCACGCGGGCAAGGGCTCACCCGGCGCGAGCCAGGTGAAGGCGACCTCCGGATGCAGGCGCAAAGGATCCAGATCGTTATGGTTCGAACAGCGGGGATAGGCGATGGCGACAGCTTTCAAGCGTGCGCCGGATTTGGCTTGGCTTTCCGTCGCGATCGCATCTTCTGCATCCAGCATCAAGCCGTGCAGATACGGCAGCACCCCCAGAACCGGTTTGCCGGTGCGTGCTTCCAGCCAATCCAGGCCGGATTCGAGCAGGCCGATGTCACCACGAAAACGGTTGATGACAAAGCCCTTGACGCGTGCCTGCTCGCTTGCCGAGAGCAGTTCCAAGGTGCCGACCAGATGGGCGAAAACACCACCGCGGTCGATGTCAGCAACTAAAATCACCGGCACGTCAGCCGCTTCGGCAAAGCCCATGTTGGCAATGTCGCGGTCGCGCAAATTGATTTCCGCAGGACTCCCGGCGCCTTCCACGATCACGCAGTCGAATTCATCCGTCATCCGCTGCCAGCTTTGCATCACGGCCGTCATCGCCACGCATTTGTACTCATGATAAGCGCGGGCGTCCAGTGTATCCACGGCATGACCATGAATGATCACCTGGGCGCGGCGATCCGTCGTGGGTTTCAACAGCACCGGGTTGAAGTCGATGCGCGGTGCAAGACCCGCAGCCTGTGCTTGCAAGGCCTGGGCGCGGCCGATCTCGCCGCCATCCATAGTGACGGCGGAATTCAAGGCCATGTTTTGCGGTTTGAAGGGCGCAACATTCACGCCCCGGCGTTGCAGAATGCGGCAAAATGCCGCCACCAGCGTAGTCTTGCCCGCATCTGAGGTGCAGCCTTGAATCATCAGGCTGGCAGGGTGTTTGAAAGGGGAAGGGGTATTCATGCGATGTCGATGTCTTGCCGCGCTGCAGCAAAGTATCGGCCAAGGGGATTAAAATGTTTCATTGTTTTTCCGTTGCGTGTTTTCCCTGCCATTATCCCATGCTCCTTATTTCCCCTGTCCTGCCACTTGCCTTGATTGCTGGTGTTTGCCTTGATCGCTTGCTGGGCGAGCCGCGGCGCTGGCATCCGCTGGTGGGCTTTGGGGCGCTGGCCAATTGGGTAGAGCAGGGTTTGCGTTCGGGTGCGCCCGGGCATGCGGTGTTTAATCGCGTGCGTGGTTTGTTGGGCTGGCTTTTGCTGGTCTTGCCCTGCGTTGCCTTGTTTGTCGGGTTGCGCTTTGCCTTGCTGGCGCAGGTGGGTGCATGGGCATGGCTACTGGATACCTTGCTGTTGTATTTTGCCTTGGGTACGCGCAGCCTGGTGCAACATGGCGAGCGGGTGGCGCAGGATTTGGCTGCGCATGATTTGCCCGCCGCGCGTACCCACGTGGGCTGGATGGTGTCGCGCGATACCTCGACGCTTGATGAACAGGGCGTCTTTCGCGCGGCGGTGGAATCCATTCTGGAAAATGGCAACGACGCGGTGTTTGGCACCTTGTTCTGGTTTTGCGTGGCGGGTGGTGCTGGCGCGTTGTTGTTTCGCCTGGCCAATACGCTGGACGCGATGTGGGGCTACAAGGACACGCGGCGCATTTATTTTGGCTGGGCAGCGGCGCGCATTGACGATGGGCTGAATTTCATTCCCGCCCGGCTCACCGCGCTCACTTATGCCCTGTTGGGCAAAACGCGCACCGCCTTGCATTGCTGGCGTTACCAAGCGAAAGCCTGGGATAGCCCGAATGCCGGGCCTGTCCTGGCCGCAGGTGCTGGTGCGATTGGCGTTCAGCTGGGCGGTGCGGCGATGTATCACGGCCAGTTGGAGATGAGGCCCAAAGTCGGCCCTGGCGACGGCCCGAAGGAAGTGCAGAGTATGGCGTGTCCGGCAGGTATTCGCCGCGCTTTGGCCTTGGTGGCCTGCGGTCAGCACCTGTGGGTGGCGGTTGTCGGCGGCTTGGGCTTGTTCAGCTTTCTGTTAAGCCACGGGAAGCTCGCTTTTGTTTGAGCACGGCGGCAAGCTCCGGGCAGCCAGTCAGCAGTTCGGCATTCCATTGTCCGACTGGGTCGATCTCTCCACGGGCATTGCGCCTATCCCTTATCCCATGCCTGAATTGCCGGTCAGCGTTTGGCAGCGCCTGCCCGAAGAGGAGGATGGTTTGCTGGATGCCGCGCGTGATTACTATGGGGCGAAAAATTTGCTGCCTGTGAATGGCTCGCAAGCGGCGATTATGGCTTTGCCCCGGTTGCGGGCTGCGGGCACGGCCGCAGTGCTTTTCCCCGGCTATGGCGAATATGCGCCCGCTTGGGCAGCCGCTGGGCACGGGGTCATTGAATGCACGGCAGACGAGGTGCTGCAAAAAAATGCCGATGTGATTCTGCTGGCGAACCCGAATAATCCCGATGGCCAGGTCTTTTCGCGCGAGGCCTTGTTGGCCGCCGCTGAACGTCAGGCGCAACGCCAGGGCTGGTTGGTCGTGGATGAGGCCTTTGCGGATGTGGATAGCGACCATTCACTGGCTGCTGTGGCAGGGACGGGGGCTGCTAAAAATGTCATCGTCCTGCGTTCCTTGGGCAAATTCTTTGGCCTGGCGGGCGCGCGGGTCGGGTTTTGCATTGCAGCTAAGGACATCTTGAACCGCTTGCAAGACCTGCTCGGCCCCTGGCCGCTGGCGAACCCCGCGCGCTTTGCCGCAAAAGCCGGTCTTGGCGATACGGCGTGGCAGATCAATCAGCGCGCGTATTTGTGCCAGGCCAGCGCACGTTTGGCCGCATTATTGCGGCAATATGGCCTAGCCCCCAAGGGTGGCACGGCCTTGTTTCAGTACGTGCCTTTCCATCAAGGCAGCGAGGGGTTGGCAGCGCTTTACACCCAATTCGCCCAGCGCGGCATTCTGGTGCGGCACTTTACCCAACCGGCCGCCTTGCGCTTTGGCTTGCCGGACGGTGAGGTTGCCTGGACGCGGCTTGAAGCGGCGTTGCGCGGGGCCAAAATGGAAAAGACCCGTGATGGAAAAAACTCGTGATGGAAAAAACTCGTGATGGAAAAAACTCGTGATGGAAAAAACCGTGATGGAAAAAGCTTGCCAGCAGGTTCACAGCCAACCGACCCAAACGCCAGCCTTGGCCAGCGGCTGCTAGCCCCAGCCCTAGAGCATTTTGCCATCCCGGTCGCGGACGGTAACGCTCACCGGAAAGCCGCTACGCACGCTTTGCGTCACCACGCAGTAGTCCTCGAAGGTGGCGATGGCGCGGTCGAGTTGATCGAGATCATCGGCGGCTGAGTCGATCTGGATGACGACCGCCATGCTGCCCACACGCAGCTGTTTTTTGTCGTTGCGCACCATGTGCGTGGTCACGGTGGCGGTCAATGGGCCGGGATTGTTTTTAAACTTGCGCAAGGAAAACAACAGGCTGGCGGAAAGACAATTGGCTACGCCCGCGGCCAGCAGGCGTGACGGGCTGGGCCCTGCATTTTTGCCCAGCGGTTCAGGTTCATCCGTTAATAAAGACGGCGTGTCCTTGTCGAAGCGGATCAGGAAGGCGAAATCGTCCTGCTGTTCCAGGGTGAAGGAAAATGCTTGCTGCTCGCTCATGGTCTGGCCTCTTGGGTTGTTTTAGGAATAATCGTCTGTACTTGTCCGATTTGGCGTGAAATACTTGGGCAAGTGCGCTGTGTCATACCGGGCGCAGCGAGTCGGACAGAAGCCTCCCCGAGGGGAATGATGGGCGGGGGCAGGCTTTTATGCTGCCTTTCGCGTGTTTCATCATCCGCGGATGGTATTTATTTACCATGAACGTTAGGCAGCTTTAGACAGTTGTGACGGTCATTTTCTTTGTGCGTATCATCAGCACGCCGACAATTGCCAGCAGCAGCGGCAAGGTCAGTGCAGTATAAAACCCGGCCACGCCAAAAGTTTTGAGCAGCCAGCCGCCCAAGCCTGCGCCAACGATGGAGCCCGTGCGTCCCATGCCGATGGCCCAGCCAGCGCCGGTGGCGCGTAATGCCGTTGGATAGGCTTCCATCACCACATAATTCAAGGCGATTTGCGGCAGGCCCACGCCCACGCCGACCGCGCCAATCAGGAAGAACACCAGTGTCCATTGGCTTCCCGCCATGCTCAAAGCCAGGGTGACGGCAATGCCGAACGCCAAGGTCGCGGTGAGCAACACACGTACGGGTTTTCTGGGCAGGTAATAGGCCATCACCAGGCAAAACAGGATCGCTGGGCTGTTGATGACCACCGTGCCCAAAGCCGCTTGTTCGGCGGGCAGGCCAGCGGTTTTAAGCACTGTGGGCAGCCATAACAGCAGCATGAACCAGGCCGCCCAGTTGCAAAAATAAGTCAGCCACACGGCCAGCGTATTGCGTAAAAATCCGGGTTGCAGCAAGGCTTTGAACGAGGCTTGCGCGGTTTTTTCGGGGGCGATTTGCGCGCTGGCTTTGATAGTTTCAGGCGTGGCGGTTGGCAACATCTTGGCGAACAGCGCCTGGATTTTTTCTTGATGCAAACTCAGATTTTTCACGGCCAAAAAGAAGGGTGACTCAGGCAGGCGCGCCAGGAGCACCAGCAAAAACAGCAGCGGCAAAACGCCGCCAACAATAAAAATGCCTTGCCAGCCGATTTGCGGCAGTAAGCGTGAAGCCAATAAACCGCCGCCAATTGCCCCTGCAGGCAAGCCCAGCAATGAGCCGGTAATCAGCAAGCCACGGTGGCGCGCGGGCGAGAGCTCGCTGACCAACGAGAGCAAAACGGGCACTGCGCCCCCCATGCCAAGACCCGTAAAAAATCGCGCCAGCAAAATTTCATGCGGCGAGCGGGCAAAACCGGTGAGCAGGGAAAAAACACCAAAAACAAGTACCGCCCACAGCACGGTAGTGCGCCGGCCAATGCGGTCGCCTAATGAGCCCAAGGAGATCGCGCCCAAAGCCATGCCCAACGTGCCGGCTACAATTAGCGGCGTGAGCTCATTGGGCCCCAGATTGAATGCACTGGCAATGGCTGGGCCAGTAAAGGCGATGGCTTGGGTATCAAAACCATCGAACAGGGTGATGCAAAAGCACAGAAAAAACGTTTGCCACTGAAAGCAGCTGATCGGCGCTGCGTCAATCAAAGCGCGGGCAGTGATGGCTTGGGTCTGAAGGGTGTTTTCCATAGGGGCAAAAATATGCGGGTTGGTTAAATGGTGTGCAGGGTGATTCTAAGCGGCTGTTTAGCGTAATGAGAACAGCGCCTTGCCGCCGTGGACTGCGGGCTTGGGGGTGGCCTCTTCGGTGTTGCCTGTTGCGGTTTTTTCCGCTTCAATTTTGGCGGAACGCAAAAATACCCGTTCCGGAGCGACTTTGCCTTGCTCAATGAGCCAGCTTTGTACCTGCTGTGCGCGGCTCTCAGCGAGTGCGAGTAAATCGTTTTCTACAGGTAAAAAGTGGTTCAGCAAAAGCGCTTTCATGTCTTGTTCAGGCAGTCTCTTTTGCAAGCCGATGAGGTTGCGCGGCTTATCCTTGATGTCCTCGGTTTTATAAACTTTTTCCAGATAGCGCGTGGTTTCTTCTGCGGTGAGGCTGACTTCTTCTGTGGCGCCTGCGGCTTTGCCTTTACTGGCGAGCTCAGCTTGTTTTAAGTTGAGCATTTTGCGCACCAGGGTGGCCTGGCTTAACCCGGCCTGATCACTGGCCGGATCTGCCGTGCCGGTGATTTCCAGCTTTAAGGCCGGGCGCTCTGCCAGTGCTTTGGCCAGTGCTTCCAGGCGCGGCATCATGTCCTGCGTGATGAGTGCTTGTCCGGCAGGAAAGCTGATTTCTGACAAGTCTTCGCCACCGCCAAAGAGCGAGCCCAGCAAGGCAAATGGCGAGGTGACGGCTTTGCTCAGCAAGTTGCCCAGCACTTGCCAGATAATGCCGCCGAGGTTGAATTCCGGATCGTTGAGCGAGCCGGAAATGGGCAGGTTGATGTCGATCTCACCGCGTGAATTGCGCAGCAGGGCAACGGCAAGTGTGACTGGGATGGATAAGGCGTCACGGCTTTCCACCTTTTCGCCAAACGCGAGCTGGTCAAGAAAAATATGGTTCGTGGCTTCTAGCTGCCCCTGCCTGATTTTGTAATCCACTTCGGCCGAGAGCTTGCCCTTTTCGATCCGGTAGCCCACATAGCGGCCGGAATAGCTCGATAAGGGCGAGAGATCGATGCTGCGTGCCGTGGCATGAATCGCAAGGCCAATAGGTTTTGACAGTGGGTCAATCTGGCCGGTGATATCCAGCGGCGCTGTGCGTTCGATTTTGCCATGCAGTTCCACAGCGCTCAGCGTGCCGGCTTTGATCGGATCCACATGGCCGGTTAACTGCGTGATCTGGGTGGCATAGTTGGGCTGGATGAAGTGATCGGTAAAGTCCACCGTGCCATTGGCAAAGGTGATGCGGCCGATGCGGATGTTGGGTGCAGTTGCTGTTGTGCTGGGGGCAGGAGTTTGGACAGCGGGGGGTTTAGGGGGAGCTTGGGTTTTCGCTGCTTTTTTGCCGGGATCCCCGGCTTTTTGCCGCGCCGCAGCGAGCTGATTCAGATTGAGATTGCCTTCTTTGGTGAGCAATACCTTGGCAAAAAAGTTTTTCAAGTCGATGTTGCCCAGATTCGCCGCGAACGGCTGGGCGGCCGACGGCGTGGAAACTTCCAAGCCGGAAAAATTGAGCGTCTGCCAGCGCAGGAGGTCTTCCGAGGTGGTTTTATCCAGCAGGTTGATTTGGTTCAGCCGCAGATCGCCCGTGGTCTTGCCGATGTGGTCGCGCCACTCGAATTGACCTTTGAAATCCGCATTGCCGCGCGTGAGTATCACCGGTAATTGGTCAGCTACCCAACCTTGGAGCGCGACTAAATCCAGTTGGCTGACATCAAGTGCCAAGTTGGCTTCACCACCCTGGGTGACTTCACCGGCAATATCAAGATGGCCGTTCTGGTTGAGCTCGCCCTTGATTTGCAAGGCAATCGGGCGGGTGCCAGCGCTGTGGATGGCGCCAGTGGTTAGCGTTAAAGCCTTGATACTGATGGGCAGGGATTGGGCAAGGGTGGTGTCGCGATAATTTATCTGTCCTTGATTGAGCGTCATTTGCCCAACTGACCACTGCCAAGGTTTGCCAGGTTTTCGGGGAGCGGCCGGGTCTGTTTTGGCTTGAGCGGGTGGTTTGCGGGTTGTTTGCATTTGGACAAAATTAAAGCTGTCAACCCCGTCACGCAGGAGCGCTAACACGGGCTGATCAAGCGTGACTTCACCAATGCTGATCTGACGTTTTAAAACATCCACCGAGATTTTGCGCAAATGCAAGGCGTCCATCCCGGTTTGCACATGCTGGTTCAATAAGGAACCTTTGAATTGCTTGAATGAAGCTTCCCCCGTTACGCCCAGCGCCGTCCTGCCAGCGCCGACTTTTGCGAACTGGATGTCCAGTTTCGTGGAGAGGCGCAAGCGCTCAATACTGACGGGAAGCTGCATGTAAGGGCGCAGATAAGGCAGGGCGGCAGTGAGGTCGGCATTGTCCAGATCAAGCTGCAGGCTGGCATCCTTGCTGGCGGCAAAAGGGCGCGCCTTGCCGCTGAGTTTGAGCGGTGAGCCATTCAGTTTGGCAGTAAAGACGGGATGGATGAACACATCGGTTTCGGCCGGGACATTGGCAATCAAGGGCAGGTTGATGTTGATCCCGCTCAAGGTGTCGGTGTGTTGGGCCAGCTTGTCTTGCCAGACAATGCGGCCGCCCTCCAGGCGGATGTTGCTGATTGAAAACTCGGGCGTGGGCTTGTCATCATCCGGCTTGTCGAGCCATTCGTCGAGCAAGTCCGACACATCCAGCCGGTCGCTGGCCACCCGTGTGAGGGTTAGTTCCGGGGCAATCAGGCGCACGGCGGAGATCACCGGTAAGCGGCGGGTCAAGGTTTGGGCGGAAACGTCCACATACAGCGATTTAATCCGCAGCACGTCACCCACTTTGACGTCGTTAACCGTTGCCTCCAACGTATAGGGGGCGATGTGGATCGCGCCGATGGTGACGGGGCGGTGCAGTTGTTCGGTCAGTAAAATTTCCAGCTTGGTTTTGGCAAAACCGGGCAGCCAGAAATAGCCGAGCACACCAAACAGGGCAGCCAGAAAAAACAGTGCGGCAGCGCTGGTTGCCAGGCGCTTTGGCCAGCGGGGAGTGTTTTTTGCGGCGGCGCCTTGCGTCGTGGTTGCGGCAGGTGTTGTCATGCAGATTCCAGGGCAAAGAGTTGCGCTAACAGTTCGATGGTGCGAAAGCGCGCTTTAACACTCGGCGCCACGGTCAGCACGAGCATTTCTTCAGTTTGAAACTTGTCCTGCAATGCCCGCATCCGTTCTGCCACTTGCTCGGGCGTGCCGATGATGCTGCGCGGCCGCTCGTTCAGCATGACCTGGCGATCCCGTTCCGAGTATGCCAGCGATTTCGCTTCTTCAACCGTTGGCACAGGCAGGTTTTGCCCATAGGCCATAAAAAGACGGCGTAAATCCACGGCTGCGGTGATGTCCGCCGCTTCGGCTTCGGTCTCGGCAACGATGGCAAAAACGGCTACGGCACTGCGCGGTTTTGCCTCGAAACCCGGCTGAAAATTCTCGCGGTACATTTGCATGACGGCCTCCCCATGCTGCGCATTGATGAATTGCGCAAAGCAGAACGGAATGCCCAGGTGCGCGGCCAGCGAACCGCCAAAGTCGGATGAGCCCAGCATCCATAGCTCTGGCCGTGTGTCGATTTCCGGCTGCAGGGCGAGCCCGTGATAAGCGTGGCTTTCGGGTACGGTGTTGGTGAATAGCCAGATCAGTTCCTGCACTTGCTGCGGGAATAAATCGCTGCGCAGGCCATTGGGCGAGACGGCACGCGCCGTGCGCTGGTCCGTGCCCGGCGCGCGGCCAACACCTAAATCAATGCGGCCGGGAAATAGCGCTTCCAACATCAAAAATTGCTCGGCCACTTTCCAGGCTGAATAATACGGCAGCATGATGCCGCCCGAGCCTATGCGCAGGCGGCGAGTGGCGCTGGCCAGCCGCGCGATCATGACTTCCGGACAAGGGTTGGCCACGCTGCGTGCGCCGTGGTGTTCTGCGCACCAGTAACGGTAAAAGCCCAAGCCGTCAGCCGCCTGGGCAAAATCCACAGTGGCGGCTATGGCCTCTGCCACGCGTTGGCCGGAGATGACGGGCGTTTGATCAAGGATGGAGAGTTTGAGTGGGCGTGTCATGGTCGGAAATGTTTAAAAAGTCGGCTTTCGCAAGACGGCGATAATAAGGGATTGAACGCGCCTTGGGCTGTTTGCTGTGCTTGCCTATGAGCTTGTCGTCCATGCGGATGGTTATGTCAGTTTCGTCAGGTATCTTGGCATGGTGTCCCGGCATGACGGCAACTTGACTGCTGACAGTAGAATTGACGGCCTTGCTCAATCAACAGCAAGGCAGTAAAGAAATTATGCAGGCAGCCTGTCTTTTTGAGCGTTAATTAAATCGCTACCGTTAAATAGCTACAAGAATAGCCACACCTACACTCATCGTTCCGATGAGCCGCCCCACCCATCCTTCCCTCGCGGGGAGGTTTTTATCCGGCGCGCTGCGCCCGGTGATTACACAGCGCACTTGCCCAAGTATTTCACGTTAAAAGAGGAAAAGAAATGACAAATCAAGGTGCAGTCAGTCAGCGCACCGCATGGGTGTTGCTGGCGACGGTGGTGGTGTTCTGGGGGGTGAATTGGCCGGTGATGAAGTATGGCCTGCAGTATGTGCCGCCGCTCACGTTTGCGACCTTGCGCATGGTGATGGGGGCGGTGGTGTTGGTGCTGGTTGCGGCTTGGCGTGGCGAGCTAAAAGTGCCGCATCGGGAGGATTTACCGCTCGTGTTTGGCGTGGGGTTGCTGCAAATGGCTGCGTTCATGGGCTTGGTGAATATCGGTTTGCAATATGTACCGGCCGGGCGTTCTGCCATTCTGGCTTACACCACGCCACTGTGGGTCGTGCCCTTGGCGGTGTTGTTATTGGGCGAATCGCTCACGCGCTTGCGGGTGCTGGGCCTGGTGCTGGGTTTGGGCGGGGTGGTGGTGTTGTTCAATCCGCTGGGTTTTGATTGGCACGACCCGCATGTGGTGCTGGGGAACGGCTTGTTGTTGTTTGCCGCTTTGTTGTGGGCGCTATTGATTGTGAAGGTACGCGGACATCGCTGGACGGGTTCGCCTCTGTCGTTAATGCCTTGGCAATTACTGGTGGCAATCTTGGCCATGCTGCCTTTTGTTTATTTTTTTGAAGGCGATAATGCCATTCATTGGGGCGCGCCCTTAGCCTGGGTTCTGGTCTATAACGGGCCGATTGCCACGGCATTTTGCTTTTGGGCGATGATCAGCGTGACCCGCGCATTGCCCGCCATTACCACCAGTTTGAGCACCTTATGCGTGCCTTTGGTAGGCTATGTCACGGCGGTGCTGGTATTGGGTGAGGCGGTGAGCTTGACTAATGTTGTAGGCTTCGCACTGATTTTGGGCGGCTTGGTTTTTGCGTCGTTGAGCGACTGGAAGAAAAGCCAGGAGTTAAAACATGCGCAGGCCGCTTGAATTGGTTACGCACAAAAAACCGTCATGGCAGCATAGCGGCCAAGCGTTAGCAGGGTGGGCGGCGGTGAAACCTTATTTATTATTGGTATCTTTGTTTGCAGCCATGGGGTGCGGTATGGTCAGGGCGCAAGCTGTATCGACCCTATCGCAGCCAGAGGCAGCCCGGTCGGGTGGGCTGTCGCCCAAGCTTGCCAAGACTGTTAAGCCAGCACAGCGCATCGTGAGCTTGTCACCGCATATTACCGAGCTGGTGTATGCCGCTGGGGCGGGCGCCAAGTTGGTTGGCAATGTTGACTATGGCGATTATCCGGAGGCGGCCAAAGCCTTGCCTAAAATCGGCGGTTATTCACGGCTTGATTTGGAAGCGATTCTGGCTTTAAAGCCAGACTTGGTGCTGGCCTGGGAGAGCGGCAATTCCCCGGCTGCGTTGGCAAAACTGCGTCAGATGGGTATTACGGTGGATGTCTCGCAACCAGACCGCATGGCTGATGTGGCCAACGAGATTGCGCGCTATGGCGTGTTAGCTGGCACATCGGCGGTGGCGGATGTGGCTGCGGCGGCCTTCCGCACGCGTCAAGCGGCATTGGCCGCGCGTTACAGCCAGCGTCCCCCAGTCGCTGTGTTCTATCAAATCTGGCGGCAACCTTTAATGACCGTCAATGACCAGCAAATCATCAGTGATGCGATTCGCCTATGTGGCGGGCGCAATGTGTTTGGCGCTTTACCTGTTTTGGCGCCCACGGTGACGCTAGAAGCCGTCATTGCGGCCAACCCGGAAGCGATTGTCGCCAGTGGCATGGGGGGCGAGCGTCCGGAATGGTTGAACGACTGGCGACGCTGGAAAACCCTGACGGCAGTCAAGCGCGATAACCTGTATTTCATACCGCCAGAGGAAATACAACGCCACACGCCGCGCTTGCTGGATGGGGCAGAAAAGCTTTGTCAGGCGCTGGAATCGGCGCGCGCAAAGCGCGGGGCTGGGCCTGATGTGATTAAACCCGCCATGAAGCCGTCGGCTGGGACAAAATAAACAGGGTCTTTACGTCACGCTACCTGCCACACCGCATGGCCTGTTTATCTACCGAATCGGCCGAAGGGATGTATGTCCTGGGTGAAGCGCGTCGCGTGGTCGGTATTTCCGGCTTCAATTCTCTCGCCCGGGCCTGCGGCGATAGCGCTGAACTTGCCGCAGGTTGCAAAAATTATTCAGGCTTGGGCAGGGACAGTTGCTAAAAACAAGCTTTGGTGCATCCAGGGAACATTCAAGCGAAATCAGGCGGTCTTCCCAGGCAGCTTTTTGGACGCAGAACGATTAACCAGATAGATACTGTAAACCACCAAAGCGCCACCCATATAGAGGCTCAAGGGCACAGATTCAGCCAAGAGCAAGGCACCACCGATAACAGACACGACCGGCACAAGGAAGGTATTGGCCGAGAGCGTGCTGGCATCGCCCGTTTTGACCAGATTGAACCAGATAATCCAGGACATGGATAAGCCGATGACTGAGCCCCATAAGAAAGTGATGAGGAATGGCGCATTCCAGACGATGGCTGAGAACTTCTCGCCAAACGCCAGGCCGATGAGGCACAGTAAAAAGCCGCCGACCAAAAAAGGCAGTGAAATAAACCAGTAAATTGACTGCGGGTTTGTGCGTTTGATAAAAATCGTGCCAAACGCCCAGCCCAAGGCAGAGAGTAATCCCATGCCGACGCCATAAAGCGATAAGTCACCGATGACGCCTTTGTAGCTGATGACGGCTACACCCAGAAAACCGACCAGCAGACCGATGAACTTGCGTTGGGTGAGCACTTCGTTGAGTAAAAAGTGCGCCAGCATGCCGACCATGACGGGTTGCGCGTAGAGCAAAATGGACGCAATGCC
>LNAP01003806.1_pt1 | contig 14324 bp, 11 predicted proteins | sample 602601 | NCBI WGS metagenome assembly LNAP01 (sample SAMN02440304, study PRJNA202911) | soil metagenome | biome: Subtropical and temperate rainforests or woodlands; isolation source: soil samples (1 kg each in a 20% v/v slurry with milli Q water) were... ...
ACCCTCACCGGCCATGCGCGCGATGTGCTCGACGTTGGCCACGATGCCCCGCCCGCCCTCGCTCTGCACGCTCACCGCATCGGCAATCCGGTCCACCCCACGCGTGGAGTCACCGACCAGTTCCGTCGCCTGTTGCAGGGTACTTTCCAACTCACTCAGCAACCGGCCGCTGTCCTCAAGTGCCACGGTGCCCGCACTCAATGCCTGGTCGACGATCCCGGACTGGTTCTCCAGCTTCAACGTCAACTGGTTGATCGAGTTGGCTGCGAGCGCCGAGCGTTGTGCCAGGTTACGCACTTCGTCGGCCACCACGCTGAAACCGCGCCCGCTCTCACCAGCCCTCGCGGCCTCGATCGCTGCGTTGAGCGCCAGCATGCTGGTTTGCGCGGAAAGGTCCTTGACCTGACCGATGCTGGCGGTGATTGCTGTCGTGCTTTCGACAAAATCGCCCACCGAGCCGCGGATGGCGGAGAAGGCATGGCGCACGCTGTCGATTTTCTCGAGTAGTCGCGACAAGGCCAAGTGCCCATCTTGCGCACCACGCAAACTGGCTTCGGCGCAGCTGCGCAGACTTTCAGCATGACTGGAGATTGCCGCAATGCCGTCGCTCATCTGCTCGATGGTCATCGACACCGCGCCCACCGCACCGGCCTGCGCCGTGGAGCTTTGCGCCACGCGCGCCGAAGTACCCACCAGCTCCTCCGCCGACGCGCCGACTGACGCTGCGACTCCGGCAACCTGGCGCATCGCCTGCTGAAAGCTATCAATGAGTTCGTTGAATGCCTGGGCCGTGTGGGCCACCTCATCTCGCCCCATGACCCGTACGCGTCGGGTCAGGTCGCCATCGCGCAACTCGATCGATGCCTGTTCGATTTCCCGGATGGGCCTGAGGATCTGGGCGCGCAACAAAAGACTGACGATGACGGCGAGTACGCTGGCGCCGAGTAATACCGCAACCAACATCCGTGACACCTGGCGTTGCATAGTGCCGGCCTCGGCAAAGGCGCCAGAGGTCAGCTGCGCCTGCAGTCCCAGCAAACGATTGAATTGACCTTGCAGACCATTGTTGTCGGCGCGCACCCTGCCCAGCAGCGAGGCCGCCTGTATTTGGTCACTCAAGGCCGCGCGCTTGAAATCGGCAAGGCCTTCGCCGACCACGGCGGCCTGTTCTTGCACGGCGCGGTAGAGTTCTTTCTCCTCCTCACCCAGACGCGTCTCGCGAGCCACCTTGTCCAACCCGGCTCGCATGTCGTCGACACTGGCCTGCATGTCTTCCAGATAGGATTCCAGCTCCTCGGCAGAAGCCTGCCCATTGGATTCAAGGATGCGTGCGCCTATGGCATAGGCCCCGACCATTGCCGCCTGCGACGCAGACGCGGTTTCCAGTACCTGGCGATACTGCTGGAAACGCAACTGGTCGATTTCCTCGATCACCGCCTGTTGCCTGGCCAGCCCATGATAGGCAAGGCCCGAAACAACCAATAAAGCGATAACAAATAATGCGGGCAGCACAAAGAGCTTGGCGCCGATTGAATAGCCTTTGAGAAATGACATTCTGATTACCGTTTTTGTTTTTATAGGAAATGACAGGCCAACATCAGCTCCATCATATTCTCTATACGGTATCTCATTCTACTATCAGAATGTTAGATGATACCTCAAATGGTTATCAGCACCTTCACGTTGGATAAACTAAAGCAATACAGGACCATCAAACTGTCCACTCCGTGATATTGGCCAAGGCTCCCCCGTGCTCCACGTAGATACTGAACAAATGCCCTGATCCTGGAGCGTTGTTCAGCATTTCCATCGGAATGTCGTGACGTGCGCTGGTGATGTACAAGGTGTCACGGTCTTCACCACCGAAAGCCAGGTCCGTCGGCCCTGGAATCGGCAAACCAATCATTCGATCAATGCTGCCGTCTTCGGCAAATCGAACCAGGCTCCAACCGTCGCGCAATGTGGTCCAAACACCCCCCTCTCGATCAAGGGCCAGTCCGCTCAGCCGCCCCGACCCTTTGGGCAACGTGGCCAAGCGCCGAACATTCACACTGCCTGCCTGCACGACGTAGACCGACCCGGTTTCCGGCCCGATTGCGTAAAACGCCTGCCCACGCTCATCCCAGCACATTGACGTGATGTTTTCCTGAAACTCCCAGGACAAGCGCAGATCACCATGCCGGTTCAACTCTCCCACCTTGCAGCCGGTGTGGCTCGCCAGGCACGCCCAGACACTGCCGTCAGGTCGACTACAAAGCCCCAAGAGGCTCTTGCCGGGCCAGTCGGGCAAGGGATGTTCGCAACCTTCAAAGTCAATCAGCGACCAACCCTGGGTATGGGCGACCAGCAATCCCTGGCTATGCAGCTCCATCGCCACGACCGGGGATTCGAGGCGGGCGAAAATACGCTCGCCATCGCCATCCAGCATGCGAATGGCCGGCGCCAGGGTATCCGCCCAAAACAGGCAACGAAGCTTGCTCGACCAACGCGGGAAAGCGCCATTGAACGCCCACGGACTATCGACCAGTTTGACGTCGGTGTCGCCGATTTGAATGCGCGGCTCGCTCAACTGAGCCCCCACGCGTCTTGCCGCTTCGCTTATCTCAGGGCCCAGCAGCTCCAGACGCTCAAGGGTCAAGCGATAAGCCGGCCCTGCCACACTCAAGGCGCCGCGCACATTTCCCGCGTTATCCCGGATCGCCGCAGCCACGCAACGCACGCCCATCACAATCTCCTCATCGTCGATGGCATAGCCCCTAGCCCGGGTGATCTGCAACTCGGTATGCAGGCGTCGACGATCGGTGATGGTCAGTTCGGTCAGCGGTGTCAGCACCAGCCCCTTGATGATTGCCTCACGAGCGGCTTCATCCATCGCCGCAAGAATTGCCTTGCCCTGACCCGTGCAATACACCGGCTTGCTCTGGCCAAGCGCCGCCGCCGAACGCGTGGTGTGCGCGCCGTCGCAACGCTCGAGAGATCTGACTTGATTGCCATCGAGCACCGCCAGATAGGACGTCTCGCCGGTCAGATCGCGCAAGGCCCGCAACTCGAAACTCGCGGCCGCTACCAGGTCCGGCATCAGATAGGCATTGCGCACCAGTTCCAGATAACGGAACCCCAACCGGTAGACCTTGTGCACCGGATCGCGGCGAATCATGCCGCGCTCCACCAGGCTGGCGATGATTCGATACAGCGTGGTTTTGGGTAACTCCAGCTGCCCTGCCAATTCGGCCTGACTGACGCCCCGAGGCGCGGAACCAACGGCCTCCAACACATCCAGCGCCTTCTCCAGTGCACCCGTGCCCTCTCCTGCTTTCATGACTTATTCCCACCATATGGAACAACGAATGAACTGGATCATACGACGGGTATTGCACACGTCAACAAACCTCTAGGATCTGACGATATCAGGTCAGCACAAACATTCTTTGTCCCAAATTACGGGAATAACCAATGACTTGGTGCACCTACACGCCATGATGCGTAAGAGCACAGGAGAACAACAATGACGCAGATCCACCAATACGCCGACACACTGGAAGAAACCGACGAGCGCCAGGTTCATGTCAGCGATGAAGTGCTGGCACGCCTAGCCCGTTGCAGCAGCGGTTCGCTGACCACCCAACTGTTCAAATTGGGTTTTCGTCAGCCAGCCCTGGTCGGCCTTCGCGCCATGAACAAAGACATCAAGCCGTTCGCTGGCCGCGCTTTCACCATGCGCTTCATACCGGCCCGCGAGGACATCGACACCTACGGCACCATGACCACCAAACCCAACCACAACAATCTGCAATGGCAGGGTGTGGAACAGATCCAGCCGGGCGACGTGCTGGTCATCGACAGCCAGAACGACCCGCGTGCGGCGTCGGCGGGCAATATCCTGGTGACCCGTCTGCTGGCCCGTGGCGCCCGGGCTATCGTTACCGACGGCGCCCTGCGCGACGGCAGTGAAATTGCCGCTTTGCCGCTGCCTGCCTTTGCCCGCGAAGTCACTGCAACCACGCGCATCTCCTATCACCACGTGGCTGACTTGCAGGTACCGATCGGCTGTGCCGGTGTGGCGGTGTATCCAGGCGACATCATCGTCGGCGACGGCGACGGTTTGACGGTGATTCCTGCGCATCTGGCAGAAGAGCTGGCCGATTACTGCACCGTGCAGGACGACCTGGAAGGCTATCTGGCGATGCGCATCGCCGCCGGCGAAGCACTCTGGGGCGTCTATCCACCAGGTCCAACCGCCATCTCTGACTACCACGCATGGGTAGCCTCAGGTCGTCCTGCCATCCCGAGCATCATCAACAAGGGGGATGAACAATGAGCAAACAAGCCGAATACGCCGCACTGATCCGTCGCTACTTTGCTGCTTGCAACGCGGGCGATCACGCCGAATTGGTGTCGTGCTTCACTCCGGATGCCGTGCACTACTTCCCAGCCGGATTGCCAGAAATTCCTTGGCGCACTGCCGAGACCATCGCGTCCAAATGGGTGTGGTGCGTCGAGAACCTCGGCTCGCAATGGACCATCGAGAAGATTCTCGTCAGCCATGACAGCCCTGAAGCGGTGATCGAGTGGACGCACTGGAAGGGTAAACTGGGTACCGCGCTGCGTGGTGACGAGTGGTACATCTTTGACGAGCATACTGGTCTGATCAAAGAGATCCGCGCTTACTACGCCTCACCTGCCGATAAGGAAGTGGCCATCAACGAAATCGTCGACTTCGATTACGCGGGTCGTGGTTACCACCTGGAACCGGCCACAGGAGGTGAACAATGAGCACCACCGAGTTTCAATTGATCGATGCAGCTGTCGAGGCTGCCGGTGCCGTCGCCGGGTTCTGGGCGGCCTCCGCGCCCTCCGTTCGCAGCGGCTTGCTACGTGGACTGGCCAGCGGTCTTGAACAGCACCAAGCCGCTCTTGTGGCACTGGCCGACGAAGAAACCGGCCTGGGTGCCGGGCGACTCAACGGTGAAGTGGCGCGAACGGCCTTTCAACTGCGTGGTTTCGCCGACGAGGTAGAGGCCGGTGTGCCATACCAGACAATCGACGATCAGGCCGTGGCTGGCGCGCCGCCCGTAGGTCGCCCACGCCTGACACGCACCCACGAACCGCTGGGGCCGGTGGCGATGTTTTCAGCCAGCAACTTCCCGTTCGCTTTTTCGGTCCTGGGCGGCGACACCGCTTCGGCATTGGCGGCCGGTTGCCCTGTGGTAGTCAAGACTCATTCCGGGCACCCACGGCTGTCGCGCGCAGTACATGAGGTGGCTCAGGGCGTACTTGACGGCATGAACTTGCCTGGCGGGCTGCTTGGCCTGGTCGATGGCGCCTCCCGCGCAGCGGGCCTGCACCTGGTAGCGCATCCGCAGATTGCCGCCGTTGCATTTACCGGATCCTATCAAGGCGGGACCGCGCTTTGGAAAGCCGCTAACGAACGCCGTCGCCCTGTTCCGTTTTTCGGTGAGTTGGGCTCCATCAATCCATTGATCGCCCTGCCCGGTATTCTAGAGCGTGACAGCGAGGCCCTGGCGAACACCCTTGCTGCTTCGATCACCCAAGGCACCGGACAATTCTGCACCAGCCCGGGGGTGATCGTTTTACTCGACCATCCGGCCAGTGACCGTTTTGTCGCGCAATTGAGCGCGGCACTGCAACCGATCAAGACCCATCGCATGCTGACTCCCGGTATGCGAAACGGATTTGATGCAGGAGTCGCCCATCTGCTGGCATCCGATGCAGCGAGCCAAGTATTCGAGCCAATGGCCGATAGCGAAGGCCCGGCTCCGCGTCTGTTCAAGGTCGACGCCAAGGCCTTTATTGAAGACGCCAATCTTCGCGAAGAAATGTTCGGCCCCGCCGCCGTGGTACTGACAGTCGAGTCCATCGAACAGGCGACCGCTGTGTTGCACGCCATTGGAGGCAGCTTGACGGCGACGCTTTGGGGCTTCGAATACGCCACCGACGACACCCGTGCGCTGCTTCGCGCCGCTCGCCAGATCGCCGGTCGAGTGTTGTTCTCGGGCGTGCCAACAGGCGTTGCCGTCACGCACGCACAGCAACATGGCGGCCCCTGGCCTGCGTCGACTCAACCACAAAGCACTTCGGTGGGCTACGCCGCGCTGCAGCGCTACCTGCGCCCGGTGGCGTTGCAGGATGCTCCGGCATGGGCACTCGCCCAGCAAGGAGCCCAGCCATGATGAAACACATCGTGATGTTCCGGCGCCTGCCTGCGGTGGAGAAAAACCCACAGCTGGAAAACCATCTCGTGCAGTGGATGAGCGACCTCGCCAAGGACATTGAGTTTGCCCGCAGCTGGAAGGTGTCGGCCAATGAACTGGACCGACCGATCTGCTGGGACTACGTGCTGGAGACGACGTTCGACGATGCCGAAGCGGTCAACCGTTACCTGCCTCACCCGGCGCACGTTGCCCTGGTCACTGAACTGAAAAAGTACTTCGAATGGGTCGCTGTGGACTACACGGAGGCAGACACCCAGGCCGCTTGATCCCGGTACAGGTATTGGCTCCCAAGGGTCGCCAATGCCTGGGCACTCTACAAAAATAATTAGACGAGGCACACATGAACAACAACGAGCGCTACGCGCTGGAAGGCAACACGCCAGTTGCCGCGGTCTCGGCCCAATCGAAGGGCCACCAGGACGCGGCGGCGACCACGAAAAAGAGCAGCTATCGCTTTCTGATTCTGGCGTTGATCACCATCGTTCTCGCCCTGAGTACGGGGGATCGTGCTGCACTGTCGGTCGCAGGGACCGACATGAGCAAGGAGCTCGGTATCAGTTCTGTGGAAATGGGATACCTGTTCTCGGCATTCAGCTGGGCGTACGTAATCTTCCTGATCCCCTCCGGGTGGCTGACCGACCGTATCGGCTCGAAGCTTTCAATGATGCTGGCCGTGGTGATCTGGTCTTGCTTCACGGTGATGATGGGTATGGTGCATTTCATTGGCATGGTGGTACCACTGCTACTGGCCCTGCGCTTTTTGCTCGGTGCTGCTGAGTCTCCGGTCGGACCAGCCTCGGGCCGCATCATTGCCGCATGGTTCCCCTCCTCCGAACGCGGTATTGCCGGCGCCATCTTCAACAGCGCGCAATACCTGTCGCTGGCTGTCTTCACCCCAGTCATGGGATGGCTCTGCTACACCTACGGCTGGGAGTACGTATTCATCATCATGGGCGCCATCGGCCTGGTGATTGGTGCCATCTGGTGGAAATTCTACTACCTGCCCATTGACCATCCGAAGATGAACAGCGAGGAACTGGAATACATCCGCGCTGGCGACGGCCTTGTTGATCTGGAGAGTTTGAAATCCAAAGCGGCAAATACCGGCAAGGGCATGAAGCTCGGCGAGATCGGACAGTTGTTTCGCAGTCGCATGCTGGTCGGGATTTTTCTGGCCCAATACTGCATCACTTCAATCACCTGGTTCTTCATGACCTGGTTTCCGATTTATCTGGTCAAGGAACGTGGATTTGACATCCTTCAGGCCGGGTTTATCGCAGCAATTCCAGCGCTGTGTGGCTTGGTGGGCGGCGTGTCCAGCGGTTTTATCTCCGACCTGATCCTGAAGAAAACGGGCTCTTTGAGCATTGCTCGTAAAACCCCGATCACCATTGGCCTGTTGCTCAGCGCCAGCATCATTCTCTGTAACTATGCCGAAAGCGCTGCCGTGGTCGTTGTGCTGATGAGCCTGGCGTTCTTCGGTAAGGGTTTCGGCTCGATGGGCTGGACAGTGGTCGCCGACACCGCGCCCAAAGAGCTTATAGGGACTACCGGTGGCGTATTTAATGCCTTCGGCAACACCGCTGGAATCGTAACCCCGGTGGTCATCGGCTACATCCTTCAAACCACAGGTTCCTTCGATGGCGCACTGCTCTACGTCGGCGCTCACGGATTGGTAGCGGTCGCCAGTTACTGGCTGATCGTCGGCAAGATCCAACGCTTCAAGCTTCATCCGAAAACTTGAATTCGGTTTCCAACTGACTCCAATTAAAGATATGCGAGGCACCAAAAATGAAGATGATTTTTCGTTGGCACGGTCCGAAAGATCCAATCAATTTGCAGTACATCAATCAGATTCCCGGGTTGTACGGCATTGTTTCATCACTTTACGACACCCCGCTTGGAGAAGTCTGGCCGGTGGACCGTATCACCAGTCTGCGAGACGCAGCGGCGGCTTATGGTTTGAAAATGGACGTCGTCGACAGCTTCCGCGTGCACGAAGACATCAAACTGGGAAAGCCCAATCGTGAAGCGCTTATTCCGCAGTACATTGAAACGCTGAAGAATCTTGCCGCCAGCGGTATCAAGATCGTCTGCTACAACTTCATGCCTGTATTCGACTGGACTCGTACACAGATGGAGTACCAACTGCCCGATGGCTCCAATACATTGTCTTTCGAGGCCTCGTTGGTTGATCGACTGGACGTATCTAAAGGTGTGATTCCCCTACCCGGCATCGGTACAAAATACCCTGCAGAGAAGCTCCAGGCACTGCTTGAAGAATACAAGGATGTCAGCACCGAACAGATGTGGAAAAACCTTGAGTGGTTCCTGGGCAAGTTGGTGCCGGTTGCCGAGCAGCTTGGCCTGAAACTGGCCCTACACGCAGACGATCCGCCTCGTTCGGTGTTTGGCCTTCCTCGAATTATCAAAAACATCGAGGATCATCGCCGCGTACTGAGCATCATTGACTCGCCTGCGAACGGCCTGACGTTATGCAGCGGCACCATCGGCTCGGACCTCAACAACGATGTGCCGTCGTTCATCAACGAATTCGCCGCTCGCCAGCGTGTGCATTACGTTCACCTGCGTAACGTCAAGGTGTTCGACAACGGTGACTTTTATGAAAGCGCCCACCCGACGCAATGTGGTTCGCTGGATATGGCGGAAATCCTGAAGGCCTTGCATGACGCCAACTTCACCGGCTACGCCCGTCCAGACCATGGCCGCATGATTTGGGGAGAGACAGGCGTACCTGGATACGGCTTGTACGATCGTGCACTGGGCATCATGTACTTGCAGGGTTTGTGGGAAGGCATCGGCAAGGAAAAAACCAAGGCAGTGCTGCAAAAACAAGGGCCCGCCGCAGTAGCGTGATCGAGTCTTCCACCGAAGCACTGCCAATCTATTGCCGCGTACGCAGTCGAATGTGTGCTTTACGCGAGGACTGTCTCGCGGCAATTAGACGCTTCGGTCATGCCAGGCAAAGTCAGCAGCATCGACCTTATAAGAAAAGCAGGACTTAATTATGACCTCCCGTGAAATCAGCCCCGTGATCCGCCTGGACCCTGCCGACAACGTAGTGGTCGCACGCGTGGAAATCCCCACAGGCACTGCCATTACTAACGAATCATTGACTACGCTGCAGGACGTCCCGCTGGGGCACAAGATTGCTGCACGCATGATCGAAAAAGGCCAACCGGTGCTCAAGTACAACACCGTGATTGGCTATGCCAGCGAAGACTTGCCACCAGGTACCTGGATGCACAGCCACAACATTGAGTTCGGCGAAACCGCTCGCGATTATCGCTACGGCCTGGATTACGTGCCCACCGACCTGTTGCCAGCCGATAAGCGCGCGACGTTCCAGGGCATCATTCGCGAAGATGGCCGGGTGGCCACGCGCAACTACCTCGGCATTTTTGTCGTCGGCAATTGCGGCGCCACCGTGGCACGCAAAATTGCCAATCACTTTGACGAAGAGCGCCTGGCCGCCTTCCCGAACATCGACGGCGTCGTGCCCTTCGTGCATGAAATCGGTTGCGGCATGGAAATGACCGGCGAACCGATGAACCTGCTGCGCCGTACCATCGGCGGCCACATCAAGCACGCCAACACCGCCGGCGGCCTGCTGATTGCCCTGGGCTGCGAGCGCAACAATATCTATGGTTTCATCGAGCAGGAGCAACTTGTACTGGGAGACATGCTCAAGTCGCTGGTGATCCAGGACGTCGGCGGCGTTAAAACCGCGGTAGACCAAGGCATCAAGATGATTCAAGCGATGCTGCCCCAAGCCAACGCCGTGCAACGCGAAACCGTGTCGGCAGAACACCTGATCATCGGCATGCAATGCGGTGGCTCTGACGGCCTCTCCGGCCTCTCGGCCAACCCGGCGCTAGGCGCTGCGGTTGACATTCTGGTGCGCCACGGCGGGACCGCGATTCTCTCCGAGACCTCGGAAATTTTCGGCGTCGAACACACCTTGACCGCCCGAGCCGCCACCCCCGAAGTCGGTCGCAAACTGATTGACCGCATCGACTGGTGGCTGGAATACAACAAGGGCCGCGACACCCAGATCAATGGTCGCGTCAGCCCCGGCAACAACGCCGGTGGCCTGGCCAACGTGCTGGAAAAATCCTTGGGCGGTGCCAAGAAAGGCGGCAACGCACCACTGATGGATGTGTATGAATACGCCTACCCGGTGACGACCCATGGCCTAGTGTTCATGGACACCCCCGGCTATGACCCGGTGTCCGCGACCGGCCAGATCGCCGGTGGCGCCAACATGATCGCGTTTACCACCGGGCGTGGTTCGTGCTTCGGTTCGGTTCCTGCACCGACCTTCAAACTGGCGAGCAATTCGCCCATGTTCAATCGCATGAGCGATGACATGGACATCAACTGCGGCCAGATCATCGACGGCGACAAGACCATCCAGCAAATGGGCCAGGAAATCTTCGAGCGCCTGCTGACTCACGCCTCGGGAGACAAAACCAAGAGTGAACTCAACGGCCTGGGCGAAGACGAATTCTGCCCATGGCAGATCGGCGTGCTTGCATGACACCGGTGCCGTTGTCGCTACACGTTGCCCCTGCCGCATGGCCTTGCGGCAGGTCGCTCGACAGGATGCTCGGCTGACTCGTCACGTATGAGTCACCGTGTGCACTGAGTTCTCCTTCAAATAACAACAACGATTCCGCCGAAAAGGCGGTTGGCGCAGCCATGCCTGCGATTCAACGGGAGCCACCATGCAACACAACAACAAAGTGCTCATCTGCTCGACTTTGCTACCAATGGGACTGTTCAGCAGTGCCAGCCACGCAGCAGGTTTCCTCGAAGACAGCCACGCCACACTGCAGACCAGTAATTTCTACTTGAACCGAGACTTTCGCGAAGACCCGGGTATCTCGAAACGTGAAGAATGGGCACAGGGTTTCGTCCTCGACTACAAGTCCGGCTACACCGCAGGCACCGTCGGTTTCGGGCTAGATGCCATTGGCATGCTGGGGATCAAGCTGGACTCGGCCCCCGATCGCAGTGGCACCGGCTTGTTACCTGTCGGTGAAGATGGTCGAGCCCCCGATGAGTACAGCAAGTTCGGCGTAGCTGGGAAGATCAAGGTGTCGAAAACCGAGCTGAAGGTCGGTACGCAGATTCTCAAGTATCCGGTCATATCTTCCAGCACTGGACGTATCCTGCCCCAGACCTTCCAGGGCGGCATCCTCACCGCCAAGGAACTGGACAACTTCACACTGACCCTGGGCGACATCAACCGCACCACGCTGCGTGACTACTCCCATAACCAGCCTCTGACCCTGGTCAACAAGAACAAGCGCTTCAAAGCCACTCCCGACGCCGACGACTTCAAAATGGCCGGCGCTGACTACGCCCTCAGCAAGAATCTGACCTTAAGTTACCAGTATGGTGAGCTGGAAAACATCTATCGTCAGCAGTATCTGGGCTTGGTGCATTCCCTGCCATTGGGCAGCGGTTCTCTAAAGACAGATGTGCGGTATTACCTCAGCGATGATGTCGGTAATGCCGGTGCCGGCAAGGTCGACAACCATACCCTTAACGCACTGGTCACCTACAGCTTGGGTGGCCATGGCGTCGGGCTCGGTTATCAGGGTTTGAGCGGATCAACTGCAATGCCTTACATCGTTGGTACCGATGCGTACTTGACTAACTACATGATGGCAAACGACTTCATGGAGCGCGACGAACGCTCCTGGCAACTGCGCTACACCTATGATTTCGCCGCCTTCGGTGTGCCAGGCCTGACCTTCTCCACGCGCTACACAAAGGCCGATCATGCCAACCCGGCGACCGTGGCGGGTGAAGGCAGGGAATGGGAGCGTGACACCGATATTGGCTATGCGATTCAAAGCGGGACATTGAAAAATGTCGCGGTACTTTGGCGCAATGCAACGCTGCGCTCGAACTACTTACGTGATATCGATGAAAACAGAATGATCATCAGCTATAACCTGCCACTGTTCTGACCATCAAAACCGTGCGGGAAGGATCGAGATAATTCTTCCTGCCGTCAGGCGTAATTGTGACACACAGCGAATGGCAGGCACCTCTTCAGAATTGAATTACCAAGGCAGTTCGCGCCTTCAGAAGCAATTCACCCTACTTTTCCAGAGGCCGTGATGGGGGCGAGTTCTATTGAAACCGAACACCCATTTAGGGGCCCCCTCATGTCTTACGCCATAAGCACACATGGTTGAACAAATGGGTCGCCCCTACTCCATTCCTTTGCTTCACTCAGCACTTCTTGGAGCGCTTGTGTATTAAACGCACGCGTTTGGTCTGCGGAGAACAGCGCATAGAGTACGAGTGCAGCGACTACGCTGAGAAAATCGTCCTATGCTGTCTTCTCGATGAGGCAAAAAACCCGACCTTGAAGGGCAAGGCCTGTGAACGTGAACTGGGAAGGAATGCTGCCGATCGAAGGTACGGTGATCATAATTGAGGATGATCCGATCCTTCGATCACTGATGACGGACATCCTGTCCGAGATTGGCGCCCAGTCTCTGGCTTTTGAGGCTGCAGACGACGCGCTGACGTACTTTTTGCAGAACACTTTCCACTGCCCGCTTGTGATCGTGGATCAGGCGCTACCAGGGCAGATCCAAGGGATGGAGTTTATTGAGATGATCCAAAGTCGTCTGCCATGGATCGCCTCCATTCTCACATCCGGTTATTTGATCGATCCAAGCGACTTACCGGTCCATACGATTTATCTGCACAAGCCTTGGTCCCTGGATGACCTGGTGATTTCGGTGGCCACCCTGCTGCAGCCCGGTAACCCCATCATGAAGACATCCCCCTGAGTCGCTGGAGGTTTAACCGAACACCAACAAGCTCGCGAGCGCGGCGGCAACGCACCACGCGGAGATTGTTACTAGCAGACGTAGAATGTGGTTCATCTCCATGTCTTGCCGCGCATTATCTCAACTCCTGTAGCGGTAGGGTCACGATTACTGCAAACCCAATCGCGAGTATCCCGATTCCAAACGTTACTCCTAGAAGAATAGGATGTTTCCACAAGGCTCTAACCTCCAGTCGATCAACGATTTGTAGGGTGCGAGCATCTGAGCAATAACCAAGCCAGCCAGCCGGCACAGTCAAGCCCAGGCTTCTTGCCTGCGAGAATTCCCCAAAAGCGGGGGAGACTTTCCTTACATACGGTGCTTAGCTCCCAGATATGGTGCCGACATCGGGCTGTTTCTGTTTCTATCCAAATTGGCAAATAGGGATAGCTCTGGAAAAAAACGCCTAAACTGGGAGAGACGCTATCACTGCCTTTGGTGATATCTGAATAAGGATCAAGCATGAAGGCAAAGCGGGAAAAACCCTTACCGCTGAATGGATGGGTCATCGTTGTTGAGGACGACCCCACGCTGAGAATGTCGATGGTAGAAATTCTGGACGAGATCGGCCTCCGCCCTTTGGATTTCCAATCTGCCGGCGATGCTTTGATCTACTTGATGGGAATACCCGACGGTTGTCCGTTGATGATCGTTGATCAAGGCCAGCCTGGTCAGTTAAGCGGTGCGGACTTCATTAAGTTAGTGAAAAAGAAATGGCCACTGACCGCCGCCGTTCTTACATCTAGCTATGAACTCGTCCCCTTAACGTTGCCCGACTCAACAATCCATTTACAAAAGCCGTGGTCAATGGATGATTTGGTGATGGCAGTAGCAACGCTAGTTCAACCTAGTCACCCCATCGACAAGACCTAATCACTAGAATTCTTGAACGACTGTTTCGGGTCGACTTGCGCCTTAGCAGACGCCCTCTACACTCGCCACTCGCTGATAGAACAGCGCCGCTCGTTGTGAGTCCCCAGGCCCGCCCATACTGGCTTTTTCATTTCGGCCAAAAACGGCTAGCCGGATTACCTGTTTTGGACTGATTTTTGGCTGTCGTCAGCGCCACCTTTGGGTTGCGGATTCAACCGGTCGCCGTCGTCAGCTTTGGGTAGATTCTGTTGAAAAAGTCGGATTTTCAGCTGGCCTGAACTCAAGCACGACCACCATTGGAGAACCTACTCACCACATTGAGTGGTTTCTCGGCTCTTCG
>LNAP01008207.1_pt1 | contig 14321 bp, 25 predicted proteins | sample 602601 | NCBI WGS metagenome assembly LNAP01 (sample SAMN02440304, study PRJNA202911) | soil metagenome | biome: Subtropical and temperate rainforests or woodlands; isolation source: soil samples (1 kg each in a 20% v/v slurry with milli Q water) were... ...
CTGGCCGAATTGCGTCATCGAGATTGTCGCCAAGCTCATCGAATAGCGCGTCAATGCCGGTTATGTCTGCCGAGATAGCGAAAGTCACGCCACCACCTCCACCGCCAAGTCCAAATAAACCCTTCTAGGCCCAGGCAATACGGCCTTGATCTGAAACACCGTCCCGTCAACCGTTACCGTCATGGCTGCGGTTATGTCGTTGCGGTATCTCATGCGTAACGAGGCCCGAGCAATGGACGTTTCCGCGCCAGCTTTGAGCGTCTCAATGCCGTTTAGGTAGCGCACGTTTAGCCAGACAGTGGCGATTTCCTGCTCTGTGTCGTAGGGCTGGCCGATTTCATCGACGCCGGATGTGCGGGATTTGATTGTGCCGCGCTGGTTTAGGGTTCCGGCATTCATAGATACGTCCGGTATGCATCCAGCAGCCGATCCACATACGGAACGGTCGATACTGAAACGCCAGTCGCCACGCTTTCGCGGTTCGCGTACAGCATGCCGATTCGCAGCAGCACCCAGCTTTTGATCTCGTCCGGCACGGCAGCAGCATTGGCATAGCCTGCCTGATAGCGGATCAGCACGGCATTGGGCTGGCAGCGCGTTGAAGGCCACGCCTGGCCATAGGCCGGCGCAAGTCTCGCGGGCTCGCTATAGCCGTCCAATTGGTAGTCCGCAAGCGTTTGCTCGTCGCCTGCCAAATCAACGTATTTGACGCTCGTAACCGACACAAACGGCGGCCTGGGCAGCTTAATGACGCCAGGGAAGCAATCGAGCGCCAGTTCCAGCGTTTGCGACATTAATGCTCTGCCGGTCAAATGCTCCGCGCCTTGGCGGGCAGCCTTGATGAGCGACGTAATCAGCGCGTTCTCATCCGTGCCGTCTACCCGCAAGTGCAGCTTTGCTTCATCAATCGTGACGGGCTCAGTGGCGGGCGACGTAATGACTTTTATCGACATTCGATAGTCCAAATGAAAAGAGCGCCCCGAAGGACGCTCTTAACGGGTTGACGCCGATTAACAGGATTGCCAAGCACTGCGACCACGCCGAAAGTTGACGCGCCGGTATTGCCAGCCGGGGTTACTTTCACGCGCACGTAGCGCTTGATACCGACATAGCCGATCTTCTTGGAGGTGTTTATCTCCGAATCGACGAAGCTGGCCCCCGCTTCGGTGCCAAGCAGGTCAATGTCGGCAACAGCCGTGAAATCGCCGCCAGTCGTAGTGTCCGATTCTTGGACTTCGACGGCGTAGGTCGTGCCAGCGGTTGTTATCGTGCCAAGAGTGGCGACGAACTCAACCGAATTGAAGCCTTGGCGGTCGATGGTGAGGCCCGTAATGGCCGTGTTGCCAGTCGTGGCGACGGGGCTAACCGCATCCTTGACGGCGATGTTATTGTGCAAATCTTTCATGGTGATTCCTTATCGAATTAGGGAAAGAGAAGCCGCCCGAAGGCGGCAACTGCTTTAGGCGCCGATGACCAGGTGCTTGACGGCCTCGAAGTTCTGCACACCACCGCCAACACGCTTAGTTGTATAAAACAATACGTTTGGTTTTGAGGTGAAAGGATCTCGGAGAACCCGAATGCCAACCCGATCAAGGATCAGGTAGGCGCGCTTGAAGTCGCCAAAGGAAACGGCAAGGTTGCCGTCAGTGGTCGCGGACGGCATGCCATCGTCGGTATGCACTGGCTTGCCTAGGATGGTGCCCACTTCTGCTGTGCCGGTAGGAGGCGCCCAGATGTAGGTGCCTTGCGCATCCTTGAACTTGCGCACGGTATTCATCGTGGCATCCGACATCATCCAGGCTGCGCCCGAACGGTAGCCACGCTTGAGCGCGTAGTAAAGATCAATCAGCGCGTCAGCAGGGTTTGCCGAAGCCGTGGGAGCCACAAAGCCGCCAGCCTTGCCGGACTTCACGGTGCCAATCTTGCCCCACACGTAGGAGGCATTTGCCACGGTATCGTAGGACAGCAGACCGCGCGGCTTGGCCACGCCGTTACCGTTAATGAACGCATCGCCTTCTTGCTCAGCGAACTCGATAGACACTTCATCGGCTAGCCATTGCTCGATGCTCATGGAGGCATCATCGAGCATGGTTTGCGTGGCAGCCGGCTGAGCATACAACTCCATTACGGGAAACTCCAGGCCAGCGAGCGTAGGCGTGCCGGTTTCAGGCCGCGCCGAGTTCTCGCCAACCCAGCCGGAAGTCGCGCCGCCTTGGCTTACGAGCTTCTTGTAGGTGGCTGCGCCAATTGGGCGGACGGTTGCCAGGCCGCGCATGGCGGTCAGCGTGCCGAGCACGCGGTCAATGCCCGCTTCCATTTCGGACGGCACGACAAAGCCGCCATCGGGGTCGGATTGGGTCGTCAGGCGAGCGGCGATTTCCAGATCGCGAAGGCCGGCGTCGGCGCCCTTGCGGAACCACTGATTGAACGCCTTGCCATGCGCGGCAACATCTTTGTCCGCTTGCTTGCCGCCAGCCATTTCAAAGCCGGCTGCTTTCACCGCAAGATCAGCAAGGCTGGCTTGCATTTCGGACATGGCTGCGTTGATATTTTCGATCTTCGTAGCCTGCAAGGGGTCATTGACGCCGGCCTTGATTTCAGACAGTTGTTTGTCGTTCTCCGCTTTGAAGTCATGCCAAGCCTTTTGCAGCTCGGCCAGCACTTCCTTGGGGTTAGAGGCGTCGGCACGCACCGACTGGATACCGCGAATGAGGTGATTAGGTTTCATTGTTTGCTCCACAAATGAAAAAACCCGCCGGAGCGGGTCATGGATTGGGGTTGGGGTTACTGCTTGAGTGCTGCTATCGCCCGTAAAAGATCGGGCACTAGATCGGCGCCAGCGTCATGCGTAGCGCCTGGGGCAGCGTCATGCGTACCCTTAATTTGTTCGAGCAAGGCGCGGCGCTCAGATCGCGGCATACCCTGCTTGGCTAGGCGCTTGGCCGCAAGTGATGCATTTGTTTGGTCAGGCTCCTCAATAATTTCATCAGCCGGCAACAGGGCGGTAGCAAAACCAGCGTCAACAGCAGCTTGCCCGCTCATCCATGTCTCGGCGTCCATCATGGCCGCAGCTTCTTTAACTTCGATACCGGCGGCCGCCGCGTACAGATCAGCCATGCTTGCGTCAAACTGGTCCATCACATCGGCAGCGGACCGTAGATCATGCCGGTTGCCGATTACCAGAGACCACGCATTGTGAATCATCAGGAAGCCGGATTTGGCGACCTGTATCTCGTCGCCAGCCATCGCAATAACGGACGCAGCAGAAGCGGCCAAACCAACCACCTTAACTGTTACCTTGTGCGGATGTTCGCGCAGCAGGTTATAGATGGCCAGCCCTTCAAAGAAGTCGCCACCAGGGGAATTGATAAGCACCGTCACATCACGCGAGCCGATAGCCCGAAGGGCCGAGCCAATCCGTTTGGCTGTCACGCCTTCAGACCAGCCATCGGAGCCGATCATGTCGTACATGGTGATGGTGTCGCTATCGGCAGCGCCTTTGACGGCGGCATCCCAGCGGCCAACGGCATCGCTAGGCGCATCCCACTTTACGCCGTCGATAGATAGCGCGTTAATTTTCGGTAATTGGCGCAGGCTCATTGCTCGCTTCCTTTTCGGTTTGACCTGCCGTATTCGGAGGGTCGTAATACACTTCGCCGCCTTCTCGCGGGTTCTGATCTTCCAGCGCCCGGACCTCATTGGGCGAATACACGCCCCATTGCAAGGCTTTCACGTAGCCTTCCCATCGTCCCTTAGCGTCGCCGCGCAACAAGCCGTTGACGTTAAAGCGAGCGTCTACCGTTTCCCATTCAGATTCGGGCAGCAGGTCGCGCTTAATGGATTCTTCCCACGTCCTGATCCAGTCGTTCAGGGTGTACGTGACAAAGCCGATACCTTGAGCCTCAATGCCAGATCCCCAGCTAGTCGTCTTTTCCGTGGCTCCAATCATGTGAGGCGGCACACCAAAGAACATCGCAATGTCGTATCGTTGAAAGTCTCTAGCACCTAACCACTGCGCATCCTCAGCAGACAGGGATACGGGCGAGAACTTCATGCCTTCTTCGGCAAGTATCCATTTGCCCGCGTTCTCTGCCCCGGCGTTCTTATCGTCCAGCGATTCGCGCAGATTCTTCGCAGCATCGGAGGATAGCTTGCCGGGATGCTCAATAACGCCGCCAGCCAGCATGCCATTCTTAAACAGCCGCGCCCCGGCCTGCTCCGTTTGCAACGCAAGCCCTAGCGATTCGCGCATATTGGACAGAACCGACATGCCGGTAATGCCGTCAAGCGACATGCCGCGCAGGTGCAAAATGTCCTTTTGTTGATAAGTCGTGGTGTCACCTTTAGCGCCACGAACTTTGTATTGCATGGCGAACGAATCAAGCTGCTCGGCCTGTACCCTATCGGGGTGCAGCGGTATCAATGCGACAACCTGCCGGCCTACCATTACTTTTCGAGCATATGCATTTCCGCGAAGCAACAGATTGGCCTGCATCATTCGGCGAAACTCGGAGGGCGTCTGCCAGGGGTTTGGCTTGACGGTAAGCACCGGGCGCAGTGAATGCCCAACAGCAGGCTTGCGTACTGTCTCACTCTCGCGCTTAATCAGATCAACCTATTGCCCCACCTATGATGTTGATGCAGCGCCAAGCCGCAGCCACACGCATGGCCGATTCTTCGGTCACTACCGCGCCTGAAGCCGTATTGTGGCCGCGCAGAAAGTCGCGTACCTGATCCTCGCTGACCAGGGCGCGTGGGCGCCTGCCGAGCAGCCGGCTAAATATCCCCATCATGCACCCTTGTCAAAATAGTAGAACGCCTCGGTTTTCGTAGACGGACGGGCCCTCTTGCCCAAGCATCGCCCGCCCTATCGTCATAATCAGCGCCACAGCGCCGTCAATCTTGTTGTCATTGCCCTGCTTGATGGGCCGCACTACGTCGTCGTTGCCGGGCAGAAACTTGCCGATCACGTTGCCGATACACCAGGTCATAATGGGATTGCCATCATGATGGAACCGGCCCGACTGAATAGCCGCTTCCAATTCCTTCATTGGGTCGGACATATTCGTGTAGTTCTGCACTATCGTGACCGGCGTCAGGCCTTCATCATCCAACTGGTGAGACAGGTTCGTCGCGCCATGCGGGTCAATCGGGCTTTGCAGCACCGGGGCTTGCTTGTTCGCATCGATAGCGCTAGCCAGTATTTCCCGGTAGTCAATCTCTGCGCCGTCCGTTGGGTCCATCAAGCCAGCGTTTACCCACTTCTGAAAACGCTCGGCCATCCTCATGTTTTCGCTATCGAATACCGTTTCTTCTGGAACCCAGAACTTAGGGGCCACCGAGTAATAATGCCGCTTGCCTTCAATGTCGCGCCAGAAAAGACGCGCCACGCTATTCATGTCCAGCTTTCGCGCCAAGTCAAAGCCCAGGTAGCAGGAATGCCCCGCGAACTGGTCCAGCGTTAGCAACTTATCCTCGCACGCGGCCCATGCCTGCATGTTGAAGAAGGCCGATTTAGCCGTTACCCATACGTTTAAGTGCTTGGTCTTGAACGTATTAGTGAACCGTGCGTTCTTTATCGCCCGTTGCTGCTGACTCTCTAGGTATTCTTGGTAAACCGAAGTGCCGATATTCGGGTTTGCCTTCGCTAAAACCTTCGGATCGGCCCAGTCGTCGCCCTCATCAATCGTCCATACGTAGCCGAATAGCTCATCATCCGTTACCGTGCCTTCCAGCATCTCGATAACTTGGCGGCGCTTGTCGTAACAAGGCCCTTCAATATCGGAGCCAGCCGTAGTGATGATGAACATTAGCGGCTGTCTACGTGCGCCCATGCCGGTAAGCATGGTTTCGTACTGCGTAGCTGTCGGGTGTTCGTGGTACTCGTCAATGATCGCGCACGATGGGCTGGAACCGTCGCCGGGGTTGCCAATCAATGGCTCGAACCGGCTACCGTCTACAGGCTTGTTCATGTTCGATGCGTTAACTTCGATGCCAGCCGCTTCCATTAGCATTGGCGAGCGATTGACCATCAAGCGAGCTGGCCTGAACACTTCCCATGCCTGCTTCTCTGTCGTCGCACCGGAATACACCTCCGCGCCGAACTCGTCGTCAGCCACGAACATGCCGATACCAACACCAGCCGCAACAACTGACTTGCCGTTCTTGCGCGGGACTTCCCAATACGACTCACGGAAACGCCGTAAGCCGCTATCCTTGCGTACCCACCCGAACGTACACGCCAGGCCGAACTTCTGCCACGGCTCCAGAGTCACTAGCTGGCGCTTGAATGCCCACTCTCCCTTGACGAAAGGCATTAGCTCCATGAACGCTATCTTTTTCTCTGCCGCCTCTGCGCTGAAACGGTAAGGGAAGTCCTTGCTTGCCGACCTTTCAATATCATCCAGATGGCGCTGGCAAGCCATTGTGATATATCGGCACACAGGTATCCTGCCTGCAACCACATCTTTTGCAAACTTATTTGCAATGGCAACAAGCGGGAATTTCATTTATCACACCAAGTAAAAGCGACGCGCCCCTTTGGAGATATTCTCTTTCCCCTATAGTGGGCGCAAATTAGATAGCGCCCAGCACGCCATAAACTCATCATCCCCTGCTGCCTGAATGGAAAAGGCTGTCGCAGCGACGATGTGGTCAATGTGCCACTTGCCCTGATTTTCCCACGACATCCCCGAGTGGAACTGAGCCTCAAGGTGAGTTTTCAACTCCAAAGCCGTGTAGCCAACCATAGACTCCCATGGGGCGCCGTTTTTCCCGCCGCGCAAGTGGTGCCTAACGAGAGACGACATGTTTTGATATAGCTTAAAGGCTGGATCGGTAGCACGCTTTTTAGTGTGGTGCCGGTTGCAAGCATCGCGCCGAGATTGTCTATTCTCGTCGCTCCAATTCTTATGGTAATCAGGGTTATCTAATAACCACTGCTCGCCGTACTCTGCGATTTTGTCGGCGTTCTTTTTCCGATACTCGCGCCGAGATTCTTTAATCTTATCTGCGTTAGCCTTGCGCCATGCATCAAGCGCACCCGGGTTACTTCCATGCCATTGCTTTGTATAGAGCGATCCGCACGGCTTGCAGTACGTCCTAAGCCCGTCTTTTGTCCCCGCCTTGGCCGAAAAGAACTCTTTGGTCGATGGCTTTTCTTCTTTACATTTTGAACATTTTTTCATGTCCAATTATAACAAAAGGCGAATGGGCTATCAAGATGTTTCAGTTAAGCAACGCCGCGAACGGGTTGTTTCCTCCCGGCTTCTCCGGTCCTTTCAGCCGTTGCCGACTGGATGGGTCCAGGCCCAATAAGCCACCATAGCTTGCCATCTGACGCAACGCCTCGTTAATCACTGTCACGGCAGGATTCTTGATAGATCCGCCTTGCGCTCCCTCGACAACTATGCCGTCGTTCTTTACTGATTCCTCACCGAGCCTGAACCGGCCATAAGCAGCGCAGTAGGCTTCTAGGTTTTGGATATCGGTAGCCTGCATTATTTTCTGGCCGCACAATAACGGCGCTAAGTGTTCCCACAAATCCTTACTGTGACCGTCCATCCATTCGGGGCAATCAATGTTATGCACCTGTCCGAAGTCTGGCTCGTTAAGATTTAGCTCACGCTTGCCGGGGTTTCCTGCTGCCTCCTTTAGCCCTGTTGGCTTTGGCTTGCGCCCTGATCGACCCGGAACCCCTGCCATAGTGCTAAACCCTAAGTTTCATTTTTCGCGCACGTGGAAATGTGACGGACCGGACGGTCTAGAGCCGGAAGGCCTCCGACTTTCATGGCACCCCCCGGCCCCTAGCGGCCCGCTCACAGCCCCCATGCCGCGCTGCCCGTACCGCACCCTTTCCATTCGATTCGACGCCTTGTAGCGCCTCTGATTTTCTATTCGCCGCGCCCTGTCTTTGACTTGTGACACGGGCCACAAAGCGACTGGAACGGACCGGACCAGAACCTCTCCATATCTCCCCGATGAGGAATAATGTGGTCAACGTCTGTTGCTGCGGTCACTCTGCCAATCCTCTCGCATGCAACACACAGTGGATGCCTTGCTAGGTACGTGAGCCTGAATCTCTGCCACTTGGAGCCATAGCCTCGCTGCGTACTGTTGCCTCGCTGCTGCTCCATGCGCGGCCTTGGCGCTTCGTCCTTATGTTCTTCGCAGTATCCAGGCTTGCTGACTAATGCCGCGCAACCTCGATGCCTGCAAGGGAGTTTCGTTCTGGTTGCCATTACCGGTTATCCCCTTCCACCGGCCCTTCCTTAAATCCATGCTCCCTCGCATACTCCCGCGCTATAGCCTGATCGTCGTCTTGGTACTCGTCGTCGGGTATTGGGGATGGTGGGGGAAGGTATGGCATGGGTTAGTCGGTATTAGATAGTGGCGTGTCATCGACGCGGACTGTCACGGCCCTGCATGTCCAGTAGATAACGCGATCCATGTTTACGTCCGATCCCGTTACTTTGGCTGCAAAGGACACGCCAGCCAAGTAATACTTGAGCCACCATGCGACGTGCGAAGTTAGCGTTATGTTCATGCCATCTCGATAGTCACGCGGCCATGCAGCACCTTGCGCTTTACCTCGCCGCGCTTTATGTTGAACTTGATCTGTCCGTCCACATCCGCATCAGCAACGACAGCAATGCCGCGCTTCGTGTCAGCAGTCAGGCAGTGGCGCACCATGACGCCATCAACCGTAACGATTGGAGCGACATTACGCCGATGCAATGCAAGCCATGCGGGATATCCTGGGTCGTTCTGGTTGACTGATAGGCGCATATGGACCATCCAAAGAAAAGCCCCACCGATCCGTTAGGACTAATGGGGCTTGGCCGGACATCGCAATGCGAGCCGGATAACATGTTGATGATGGCCTGTGCTGATCTCAGGCTTAGAGCGGTCAAAAGTGGTCAATTCCAAGAGCCGCATGAGCGCTCATGCGTGATTGCGTGACTGCCGAATCCCTCTACCTCACGTACGATAGGTGCATCAGCCTGCACATTCATCATCACGGCTGCTGACTGCCGGGCTTGACTCGTCCCGGACACTTTTAGCGAGAACAATCAGCATGCGTGATAACAAATTGCCCCACCATTTCGGTGGGGCTTTGGAGTAGACGCAAATACGTTACTCTATCTGTTTGTGATTGTAACCCGCATGAATAGAATTGTCTATTTCTTTATGCTTCGCCATCTCCCTCTGCGCTGCCTTATAAGCCGCATGGCTGCCCACCTTCACCGCTTCGATGAATGCCGGGTAAGTGATGCCATGCCTGGCTAGTGCTGGCTGATCTGCATACGCATCGCCCCGAACGAAGTACACGTATAGAATGGCTCGGCTAATGTCCGACTCCATACGCATAACTGCTCGGTGTATGTTGTGCGATAGCGGGTCTAGCCTAACCTCCACTGCTGGCCTGCTTGACTGCGGCAGCGGTAGCAAGCGATAGAACGGCGTGCTGTTCAGGTTCTCCCAGAACTGCGGGCGCTTGGCCCAATCCCCCCACGAGTGCATCGCTGCGAGGATATGCTCCGGTAGATTGATCTTTCGTCCCATGCCTTCATCCTTGAATAATTGCTCGATTCCCTGCCTTGCCTTCTCTGCCTTGCCCTTTGGTGATCTGTCTCGCTGGCGTTGCTCTTGCTCCTGTAGCCGCGATACGACATAGAACGGATCTCGCATACGCCAGCGCTCCATTACTCAGCCTCCCGCGCCACAGCAATCCCGCTCACGAAAGTCTCAAGCAATCCCATCTCCTTATCGGCCCGCTCCCTATGGCCTGCGCAGTTAAGCTCCGTAGCGCGTTCTGTGAATGTGCGGATATGGCGGGCCTTCTCGATGATGTAGGCGCAATCAGCGCGTGTGATTTTTGACATATCAGCGATCCCCTTTGATGAATGACGCGACCAGATACCATGAGTAGCCGCCAACGAAGAACGCAAGCGCCGAGCTTCGGTCGATGTCCCATGTGTCGATTACCCAAAGGATGATGAATATCAGCGCGATGGCGGCCACGAGACGGGTGATGAATGTTTTCATGGGTACACCTGCTGCTTCTTGGTTTGGCTGACTGTCACTGTGTAAATTTTGCGCGGGTAAAGGTCGCCAATGTTAGTTGCGACTATGCCGCGTATCTCTGCCTCGATACCCGGCTCGCTGTTGATAGCCGTTTGAAACGCTGCTGCGGCTTCTTTGATGGTCGGCTTCTTTGCCCCATCCATTACTTCCAGTACCCGGCGCACGAGTGCGGGCGATTCAGCCTCGACAGGGTTAAGCGAAAGGCGTGGCTTCATCCCGCAGGATTGGTCAACAACGCCATGAACGCGGTGCGGCTCCCTCGACTCCACAAGCGCTATGGCTTGTCCTGTCGCGAAATCCATTTCACCTAGGTACGTGCCGTTTACATAAACATCAATCTTCTCTCTCATTTCTTCCCCTGGTTTGGTGTTGTCAATTATTCGGTCAGCGCCAAACACCATCACGGTCTTTCCATTGGCGAGCCTGTACGGAATTCGATAGGTTGTCGGCCCCCCGCTAGACCGCTGTATCGGCATACTGAACAGCCAGTACGCCGCGCCGATAATGGCGACCAGTAGGACAGCAGCCACAACTAGCGCGAACCCCTGAGCTATTGGCAGCCAGTTCATCGCCCGCGTCCAAATCCATGAACCCGCTCATCCCCGTTCCCACGAGCCCTAACCGCCGCCGTAAACGATGGCTGATCGCGGTCTATGTCGGCAGCGCGGAAATGTGGTGCGGGCTTCATTGGCTTGAATGCCTTGGGGGTTGCTGGTTTGGTGATCATGTGCGGCTCCCGGCGAGGCGGTACGCAACGATGTCGGAAGGAGTGTCTCTGTGATTCCACCGCCAATCCGCATCTATCTCCAAAAGCTCATTGCCTTCGCGAAAGCGAAGATCAACCTTTACGCCATTACCGACCGGGCACTCCCCACCAGCCCACTCAATCCACCCATCATCAGCAGGCTTGGGGTGGGTGCTGGCCGCGAAAATGGAATGAGCCACAAATCCGCCATCTAAAAACGCTCCGCTAAGCCTGCGCGCCACGGCTTCGCAGTCGGACTTTCGGCCACGGTATATCTCTTGATCGCCATCGCCAGCATTAACGGCGTAAGACAGGAACGTTGCGCCGCTAGATGGGGTCACGCGGTAGCGATCTTTGGCGACAGAATCCATTTCTTCGTGCGGGTAGTCGCTCTGCTGCGCACCGCGCCCAGCCTGCAATTCCTCTGCTCTGGCTGGCGTAGCGGGCTGTGGCTGCGATGAATCCTCCCGTTGCATGCCTTGGTAGCGGGTAAGCGTATCAATCGCTTCCTGAACGTCCTGCGCTTCGGTCTTTACTCCGCGCTGGCCGGCACAAAGCAGCTTCTTTACGGCGTGCGCCAAGCATGGGTCGGCAACGTCGAATAACTGGCAGACGCGGTACACGTCGATTGTTTGCAGGTGGCTTATGTCTTTTTGGTAGTGCGCGTGTTTCATATCCCTATCTCCACAATTACAAATCCTTGTTTTTCTTTATCCAATCCGTCCGTTATGGTGATTGGCCGGAACTGCCTGTCGTTTACGCCTAGCGCGTCTGCCATGCCATCGAGCGAACCTTTGAGACACGCCAGCAAGTTGTCTAAGTCCCTGTGCCGCTTATCCGGCGCAACGAACGTTATTGATAGCGGGATATTCCCCTCTGCCTCGAATCCGGCGCAAACCTGCTTAGCTGCGAAGAATCCAGCGGCGCGGGCTGCGTCCTTGGCCTTGCTGGTGCTAGTCCAGTGGCGGCCATTCTTGCGATTGGGCATGAGTGATGCGTCGGGCCAGGGTAGGGTTATGGTTAGGCGGTCACGGATCATGCCCCCTCCTTCAACTGCGCCTTAACCCGTTCGCTCATTGCCTTCCCCATCCATTCAAACGTCCCGAGTTGCAATGCCAGCGTTAGGCGCTTGTCGGGGCTGCGTAGCATCTTGATCTTCCTTGTCATGCAGGTAACGCAGGACTTGTCGTATACGTTGGCGCGTAGTTGGCAGGTCATGCTCCCGGCTCCAATGCGCGGCGGGCCATGCCTAGCGCGGTTTGTGTGTAGCCGTTCGGATTGGCAATAACCCGGTGCGCCCATGCCTTCATGTCTCTGCCGCTTTTATTCAGCACGTTGCCTGCGCCAAGTTTGCTCATAACCTTCTGCGCTTCGGCCTTGCTCATTGGCTCTGGCGCCGGCAATGCTTGAAGCGGTTCCGGCACTGGCTCAATGCTGCGATCCAGTAGCAGATCGGTAAGCGCCTTTTCCCACCGGCCACGAAGCGCCTGGTAGTTGCCGTTCAGCATGTCGTGCGTACCGACTTTGCAGGCAGCGTGATAGATGGCCGGGTGCGACCATTCGCCGCGCTCCCCACGGCGGCGAGCGATTAAGCCCTGGATGGCCTCGTGGAATGCTGACTCCAATTGCACGGGCGGGCGGCAGAGCGTCATGTACTCCGGCAGCGTTGGCGGAAATGTGCGGGTACGGCAGGCGTCCAGTCCCCGGCCCAATTCCTCGCCGGTGTAGCCAGCAAGCATTTCGGCCCACTCGGTTTGCAGGTCGGCAGGATCGATTCCGGCCCACTGTTGCGTGAACTTCGTGCCGTACATCATCTTCATTTTCTGGATGATCTTCGACACCCATGCGGTCGGCAGTGGTTGCGCGTTAGTTAATTGCATCGATCTTCCCCATGTCTTTCATCGGCTGGCGTGCGGGCCGTAGCGATTCGGCAAGCACCTCGTTCATGCGTGCGTCCCAATCGGCGTTGCGGTCGGCATTGGTGGGCTGGCGTTGGCTGGATTGCTGGCGGTCAGCCACCCAATCGGCCTCGAAGGATTGCCAGCCACGCTCAACGCACTTACGCAGGGCTTGATCCAGAGTCCAGCCAGCCGCATCGGCTTCACGGCGTATGCCAGCAAGGGCTAACGGCGTTAGGGCTGCGCGCTTCTTTTTCCGGATGGCAAGGAATTCGCTGGCGACCTGGCTATCAACGTCAAGCTCCTGGAGTTCAGCAGCAGAAACAGAGCGGGCGCTGGCTTTTTGGTTTCTTTATTCTTTTCTTCTTCTTTATCTGTATCTGTATCTGCTTCTGGCAGCGTTACGGCTCCGTTACGTAACGCGTTACCCTTTTGTGACTCACGAAAACGGCGCTGTCTTTCGGCTCCGGTTACATCCTTGTCACTCCTGAATTGGCGCTTGCCCCACGCCACAGGCTGCCAGTCTGGATATATCAGGCCAGCAGCGATAAGGCGCTTCTTTACCTCCGTGATGATGGCGAAGTCAGCCCAAAGCCGCTGCGCGACGATCCTATTCAGCATCGTTTCGTCGCAGTCCTGCTCTAGCACGCCTTCGCTTTTTAATGCGAGTATTGCAATAAAGTGGCGCTGATCCTCGAACGCCAATGCAATCATCTTTGGGTCGCTAAGGAAGTCCGTATACATGCGGAACCAAGGCATTTTTGGGGTCATACCAACGCCTCAGCTTCAATGCTGACTGCATATGCTTCGCGCCATGCTTGCGCGTGGTAAGCCTTCACAGTCCCATAGTTGGCGTCGAAAACATCTATTGGCTGAATGCCTATGCAAGCCGAAGTCTCTTTCAGCAGCCGCCAGTCGAACCGCTGGCCGTGATAGTTCATGCTCATACGCTTGACGGTTGCATAGTCCTTTGCGCGATCCAGCTCAATCTCTAGCTTGTTGGCGCGTTTAGTGGCCTGGCTTGCGGTATTCATTGCCGTGGCTTCGCGGCGCGAACCAATCTCTGCTTTGGTGGTTTCGGCAAGTAAGCGGGATTCGTACTGCTCGGCCCATGCGCGGGCGGCGGCGGCTGGATTGGAAAAGTCTGGGATAGCTATTACTGGCTCTTTGGTGCGGCGCTCGCATTCAATGAAGTATTGGCGGGCCTGCTTGCCCTTATCATTGCGCTCGACCATTGATAGTTCTTTCGCCATATCAAGGCTTATTGCGTACTCAACGCGCGGTCGGCCTTTTTCGGCGTCTGCCGAATAAGTCACAAAGTCTTGGCTCTCGATAAATCCGTACTGCCCGATACGCTCTTTTATCCAGGTGGAGAAATGATCCCCATTTCTCAAAAAAGCGTGAAGCTCCCTTGCATCTACCGTCTGGACTGTATAGCCGCTTATAATGTTCTTGCGAATTTCAACGATTTGGTTCATTATGGAATCCTGATTTTCGTATGGCAGCCGAGGTGTTAGCGCACCAATGACGCTGCCATTTGTTTGTCTGCTGTTCCCGTCGCAGACTTCACGGTCAAGCCAATCGCAGCAAGC
>LNAP01003809.1_pt1 | contig 14318 bp, 19 predicted proteins | sample 602601 | NCBI WGS metagenome assembly LNAP01 (sample SAMN02440304, study PRJNA202911) | soil metagenome | biome: Subtropical and temperate rainforests or woodlands; isolation source: soil samples (1 kg each in a 20% v/v slurry with milli Q water) were... ...
GATGCCCTCGTTGATTTCGAGGACGCGAACGCCGTGATGGTAGTCGGTAGCCATTGGGCTGCTCCTGGTGGGCGTGATGCCGTTTCAGTGAGCCTTGAGGGTGACGCGCGCGCGCAAGCAGGGCGAGCGGCGGGCGGTGTAGCGGGGCGCGGTACAGGACGTGCAAGAAAAAGCCCCGACTCGCGGGGCTTGTTCCTGGTGGTGGGCGATCAACTGGCGTTGTTGCCGATGCCGGTGACAGCGGCCTCGATGGCAGCAATGGTTTCGTCGGCGATGTCGTGGGCGTGCTCGATGTTGCCGCCGGCTAGGGCGGCGCGGATCAGTTCCTTGGCCTGGAGGCGGGTTTCTCGGATGCAGTAGAGCGCCTCGGTGTACGCGGCAGCCTCGGCGAGGATGCTGTCGGCAGCCTGGCGTGGAGTGCGGCCCTTGATGGCCCAGGCAGACACGGTGCGAGGCACTTCACCTGCAGGATAGCCGGCGGCCTTGAATGCCTGCGCCTCGGCTGCTGCGCGCTCGTACTCCACGGCGCGCAACGGATCACCGGCGACCGCGCGCCGGGCAGAATCTGCGGCGATGTCGATGGATAGGCAGAGCTCGTCGGCCGTTGGGATATGGGCTGGCGGATCGACCAGATAGGGCAAGCCCTCCTCGTGATGCGCCCGAACCTTGCCGGCAGCCGGACTAACAATCACCTCCCGAAAAAGGGCCTCGCTGATTTTTACCGCGTCATCTGGCATCGTCGCGTGCACCCCATCGAGATAGGTTGTTTGTGTTGTTTGACTGTAATACCGCTGCATGACGTCCCCTTATTTGCCGATGGCAATGTATTCATAACCTTGCGTGGCCAAATTCACGGCACCACCGTTGTTCACATAGCGGCGACCGACATACATGTATGTCAGCGTCGAAATAGCTTTATCCCAGTAAGCAGACACGCTCGAAGTACCAGTAAGCGAAGCCCGCACTATCGGTATTACCGTGTAAAGAGCTGAAGGGAATGCCATAGGGAAAGGCACCGCAGTGGCGTCCGCCGTACCATCAGGAACCGACCCCCACTGAAAAATCCAACCACCAAACCAGCTCGGAAAAGCGACGTAACCATTCGGTCCAAGACTCAAGGACAAACCAAAACGTAGCTTTTTGGGGGTTACCGCCACATTGTCCAGCACACCGGCGTTCACTTCGTCTTGGGTACCGACGCGTAGCACGCCGCGCACCAGCTCGGTGGCCAGTGCGGCGGCCGAGCGGATGGCCTGGAACACGCGCAAGGACGTCATGCGGCGGACGTTGTTGGTGCCGGCTTCAGCATCGGCCTGGGTGGCCGTCATGGCAGCCGTCAGCTCGAAGGTGAGCGGGGTGGTGCCGAGCACGATGGGGCCGTTGGTAGTCAATTCCCAGACGGTGTCCGCCAGCGTGACGCCGGCCTCGATTGTAACGAGCATTCCGGGCGTTACCTCGTTGGCCGCATCTGCATCGGCCGTCAGTGCCCAGGCGCCGGCAGCGGCAACGTAGAGCCGGTTGGTAGCGCCCGCGGCCTGGTCCTTGACCAGAATGCGGTCACCCGCGGTAAGCGGTGCGGCCCAATCGCCACCGGCCTGCACGGCGAGACCGTTGAGGTTGATGTTTCCGGTGGTGGTGTAGAGAGCGCTCTGCTTGCTGTCCAGACTGTTCATGCCGGCAGCGATCAGGGCGTTGACCTCCACCTCGGTGGTGTACTGCGGATGAGGGTCGGCGGCAGCCAGGTGGGCAACCATGATTGCGTCGGCGTAGGCGCGGGTGGCCAGCACGATGCTGGGGTCAATCTTGAGCTGGATGACGGTGGTGCTGGAGACGATCAGCACCATGCGCATGATTTGAGTGCGCCCGCTGCCTTCGGCGAGCTGGGGTTTATAGCTGGGCGGGCAGTTGGCCACGGCGATCAGGTCGCCAGCGGCGTCGTAAAGCCCCATTTCGCGCAGCCAGTAGCCGCCCTCGGTTTCTGGGATAACCAGCTCGGCGATGATCTGGCTGGCGTTGAGCGGGTCGACCTTGAGTTCGTTGAGGTCGGCCCGGTACGTCTCGTGCGCCAGGGATGTCTGGGTGCGGATCGGAACCGGCAAAACGCCGTTGCCGTCGCCGACCGCCATTCGGCTGATCTGCAATTGCGTGCCGAGCGCGGCGGCGTTGGCGAGTTTGGCCTCGCCGATTGCGGTGAGTAGGGCGAAGTAGGTCTGGCTCATGGGTAGACGCTCATGGTGTCGATGATATGGGCGGCACCGCCCAGTAGGACGGCGGAGCTGCTGACCTCTATTGGGCCGGGCTCGTATGGGTAGACGGTGGTGGTTTCGCCGGTCATGGCGGCAGAGCCGACGTAGGCCGCGCCGCGCACCTCCAGGCCGATGGCGAGTCCTACTAGGTGGCGGCTGAGTGGTTTGGCGTCGTCGATCAGCCAGGTGAGCTCCTGGTACATGGCCTCGGTGATGCCGGTGTCGAGCACGCCGATCAGCAGGCGGAAGGTGCCGGGCACGCCCAGGGGGAGTTCCTCCCACCACTGGCGCACCTCGATCAGGTAGCCCAGCGGCTCGACCACGCGGCGCAGCGCGCCGATGGTGCCCTTACGGGAATGGATGAAGTAGGCGGCCTTGATGGCGTTGCGCTTGGCGCTCTCCGGCCAAACCTGGGACCAGCGGTCGACCGAAAAGGCCCAGGCCAGGTATGGCAGAAGCGCCACGGGGCAGGCGTCCGGGTTCCAGAGGTCGCGCAGCGGCACCGGCACGCGCTCAATCTGGGCCAGTGCCTGGGCGGCGTGCCGCTCGAGCTCGGTGGCGTTGCCAGGCAGCAGACGCGCGACCATTACTCGGCCACCGTGACGCTGTAGGCGGTGCAGTAAGGCGCCTGGGTGAGGCTGGCGACGACGTCAGACCAGCCGGACAGCTCGACGCGCTTGACGCCCTCGATGTGCAGGGCGGCATCTAGGGCGGAGCGGTTGACCTCCTGACCAAGGCGGCGGCGAGAGTTGACCAAGGCAGCAAGGCGGGCCTCGGCGGAGGCGCGGACCGGCTCGGACTCGGGGCCGGAGCTGTTGAGGTAGAGCACGGCCTCCACGGTGTAGGGCAGCACCTCGGCGCTCAGCACGGTCAGGCGGTCGGCCACGGGGCGGCGGTCCTCGTCGCTGAGGTAGGCGGCCACCACGGCGAGCAAGTCAGCCGCCGCGGTGCCATCGCTCAGGGCGCTCTGCACTGTGACGACGACCTCGGCCGGCGCCGGGCTGATTGCCGAGGCATCGGCGACGCGGCCGTCCGCGCTGCGGGCGTGGAAGATGTAAGCGTTGCGCGGGCCGGCGGTGCTGAGGCCCTCCATGGCCATCTGGATGCGCTCGCGCAGGCTCTCGTAGTCCTCGAGCACGGCGGCCACAGGGGGCACGGCGGACGGGGCGGCCGGAGTGATGGTCAGTCGCTCGACGTTGAAGCGTGCACCGATCTGCTCCAGGTCTGCGCCCTGGGCGAAGGGCAGCAGCACGGCAAGGGCGGCCTCGTTGACGCGCTGGCGGAGCAGAGTTTCGCGGTAGGCGCTCTCCTGGAGCAGCTTGGTGAGCGGCTCGGACTCCAGGGCGAGGGTGGCGGCCACTTCGGCTTGCTGCTCGGCCGGCCAAAGGCTAACAGCATAGGCCTTGCGCTCGGCGAGGATCGCCTCGTAGTCGATCTGCTCGACCACGACGGGTGCTGGCAGTCGGCTGAGGTCGATAGGAGTAAAGGTGGTGGTCATGTGGAGGCCCCCAGGCTCAGCGGCACGCGCAGGCTGAGCGCTTCATTGGTGTCGGTGACGGTGCCCTCGATGTCCAGCACGGCGGCGCCCGGGACGTCGGTGGGGGTGAGTTGCACGCGGATGAGTCGGATGCGTGGTTCCCAACGCATGAGGGCCATGGCTATGGCGGCATAGGCCTGCAGGCGAGTGGCGCTGTTGAGCGGCCAGTCCATGAGGTCGGCCATCGGGCTGCCGTACTCTCGTCGCATGACGCGGCTGCCGAGAGGCGTGGTGACGATGTCGGCGATGGACTGGGCCAGGTGCTGGCGGTCGCTGATGGTGCGCCCGGTCTTGGCGCTCATGCCGATCATGGGGTTGGCCCGTCCGAAACGGCGGTGCCTCTGGTGACGCCCTTGGTGCGGTGGTTGCGCAGGCTGATGTCGGCTGCGATGACGTCCTCGCTGACGTTGACGGTGCCGGTGACGTGCTGGTTGCCGGTCTGCGTGTAGTCACCGTTGTGGGTGATAGGGCCTTCGATATTGATGCCGCCGGTGCTGACCAGGTGAGTGACGCCGCCTTCGGGCAGGGTGGCCTGGAGCACATGCGCAACGAAGTCGTACTCGACAACAGCCCCGTCTGGGTAGGTGCGGCGGTGCAGGCCCTCGCGGTCGCCGTTGGCCGGGTTGACGTCACTGAACAGGCCGACCAAGGCGACGCCCTGGGCGAGTACGCCGGATGGGCTGAGCAGGACGACTTGTTCGCCTTCGGTGGGCGGGTCCCATTCCTTGGAGGTGCCTGCGCGCAGGGCCAGCCAGGGTAACCAGGTGGTGGTGATGTTGCCGGTATTCACGCGCACTCGGGGCGGCTGGACTTGCACCTCGGCAACGGTGCCGAGGCGGACGAGGTTCTCGATGAGGCGGGCAAGTTCGGCGAGTTGGTTCATGCCGCTGATGCTGCAGCGCGCGCGCGCGGGGTGCACTTGGTGCGGGCTGTAGCGGGGCGCGCTACAGCGCAACGTTAGGCAGTGAGGTGGGTCAAGAGGCGGTCACGGATCATTTCGAGGTCGTCATCGGTGAAACCGAGCAGCTCTCGGCGGTCGTACTGCACGTCGTCCTGGCCGCGCCCGGGGCGGTCGCGAAGGCCATATTGGTGGACGCGGGCGATGCGGGAAACGCGGCCGGCGAAGGCGATGGCGATGGAATTGGGGGTGCTCTGCAGGCGCAGGTACTTCGCCTGGCGCAAACGGGCGAACATCTGGCGCTTGATGCGGCCGGCCTTGTTACGCAGCTGGCGGGGCTTGCGGGCCGCGTAGGCTGTGCCGTCCGGATTGCGTTGGGATGCGATGCGTTTTTGCTGGTTGCGACGCAGGTCGCGGCCGATGGTGTTGCCGAGCTTTCGCCGCTCGCCCGGGGAGAGCTTGGCGAGCAGCAGGCCGGCCCACTCTTCCAGGGCGTGGAGGTTGTCGGTCACAGCTCGAAGTCCGGCTCGTCGGGGTGGCTGATGTCGAGGCTGCCATCGTCCAGGCGCTTAACGATGACGCGTTCGGTGAGTGGCAGCTTGAGCGACATGTCAACCTTGCCGCCGTCCAGAATGTCGGCCTCGAAGGCGATGGCATCCTTGCCGCGCTCCAGGTTGGTGAGCAGATCCGGCTGCTGGCGGCGCAACCACTCCAGCACCGGAATGAATACGCTGTCCGGGTGACCGGCGAAGTCGGTGAGCAGCACCTGCAGGGTGTAGGTGTACTCGAAGGAAAGGCCCTTGGCTGCCGTGCAGCGGACGCTGCCCGCGTCGATGAAGATGAGCAGCCGGTCGGGGTTCTTCTTGAGCCCTGCGACGGCGGTGAGCAGATGCTCGCGGAGACTGTTGGGTTTGTTCATCGGTTGGCTGCCTTCTGCTGGCACTCGTATACCAGGTCGACCTTGGCGGCGCAGGCTGCCCAGTCGGCCTCGGTGATGTCCTGGTCGTCGAGCAGCTCGCCGTTGGTGGCCGGATCAGTCGCGCTCAGGGTGCAGCGCGTTACGGCCGGACAGCCAGTCACGATATGCGGCTGCTCCGGTGATGGCGGGGCGCTGCCGCAGCCTGCGAGCAGCAGCAGGCAATTGAGCAACAGCCCACTCGCGTAGTTCGGCGTTTTCACGTTTCAGCTCCTTAATCTGTTGCTTGCGGACGTCCAGCTCGCGGCGCAGGTCCTGGCCAAGCTGTTGCAGCGTGCTCTGGGCCTGACGCTCGTCTGCCAAGGTGGTGCGCAGGGTTGCGATGGTGGTCGTGTCGCGTTCGACGCGAGCGTTGACGGTAGCCAGCCTCTCCTGAGCCACAGCGGTGCGCCCCTTTTCGGCCTCGAACTGCTGGTGGTTGCCCCACAACAACAGCGCGAGGGCACCGAGCAGAGCGGCGCCGTAGAGGGCCAGGCGCAGGGTGGTCATGCCGCGTCCTTACTGCAGCCGCAGCTGGCGTGCTGCTCGTAGGCGCGGTCGAGCTTCACGTCGTAGAGGTTTCTGGCGTAAGCCGGACCGTTATAGGCCTTGGCGAACGCTGCCCATTTCTTACCCTTGAGGGACTTGAGCAGGGTTGGGTCGGACTCGATGAAGCGGACGAACGCCTCGAACTGCTGGTTTTCGTCCTGGCTCATGAGCCGGACAAACTCGTCGACGCTGGCGTACCCAAGGCGCTCGGCGTGGTAGCCCATAATCTGGAAGGCACCCCAGCTGGCCGACTCATTGGCGCAAAGCGCGTCGATCATGCGGGCCTGGGCAAGGCGTTGGTGTTCTGCGGCGCCGCCGATGTAGCCGCCGGCCTTGGTGTTGACCAGGGCGGGGAACTGGACGGCGAGCTCGTCGGCGTGGCGACTCAGGGTGGCCGGATCATCACCTTCGGCGCGCGGCAGAGCCAAGCGTTCGTGCATGACGTGGCGCTCGAAGAGAATCTTCGGTTTGCCGGTGGCCAGGAAGCCGGAGCCTTCGCTCTCTACCTCGTTGACTGCGTAGATGACTGCCAGCTCGACGCCCAGCCGAGCGGCGGCAGCCACGAGGGTGGCGTTGCGCAGCAGCTTGCTGCAGTCGGTCCCGGCCAGGGCGGCGAGGGTCTTCTCGCCGGCCTGGCCGTCGACCACCAGGCCGATCTTGGCTTGATACGCGCGGACGGCCTTTTCGGTTTCGTCGCCGTAGTCGCCATCGGTGGCCAGCTTGGCGCCGTGCGCGTTGAGTTGTTGCTGCAGGCGGCGGACGGCGAGGCCTTTGTCGCCGTGCTTGAGGGCTTCGGTCATAGCTGGTCTGCCTTGCGGGTAGCGATGCGTTTGAGGCTGGAGCGGACGTAGTCGGCGCCGAGCAGGCCGACCACACCGCCGAAGAAGGGCGCGAACTGCTCAGGAATGCCGAACAGGGCCAGGCCGTTGGTCACTGCCAGAGTGATGAGGCCGCAGATGAAGCCTTCGCCCACGGCACGGCGTAGGCTGCCGCCGGAGTAGATGAAGCGGGCTGAGGCGAGCAGAGCCGAGAGCACGGCGGCATATATAAGCGGGTGGTGCTGCTCCATCCAGGCGAGCAGCATGGCCCAGGTTTCGGGGCGGTCAGGCATCTGTGACATTCCTTGAGTCCTGTGGAAGAGAGTGGGCGAGCTGCACGAACGGAAGGCAGTTGATGCGTTTGACCACTTCGTTCAGCAGCACGGGGCTGAATCGAGGGGCCGCTCGCTGCAGGCCAAGAGCGGCCGCACAAAACTCGCTGCAGAACATGCGGCTTTTGCTGTCGATACCCAGCGGTAGGAACTGAGCGAGCAGGATGCCGAGCCAGTCGTAGCCCTTGCCTTCGTGCCGGGCGAAAACGGACTCGATGAGCTTGGCGTCGGCCCAGGGCAAAGGGATCAGTTCCCAGTGTTCGAAGTCGAGCTCGATGTGCTTGGCGCGCACGCCGCCATCCATGGCGCTGGCGGACAGCCAACGGCCGTCGGGCATGACCAGTTCACAGTGGCTGTAGCGAGAGCGCGTCCAGAGGCGGATGAGCCGGTTGAATAGCTTGCCTTCGCCTTTGTAGACGGCGAGGTAGATCAGTCCCATAGATTCACCACTTGGCGCTGTTCGAGTTGGGGGGCGGCGTCCGGCAGGATGATGGCGGTGCCGTGGGGAATGATCGGGCCTAGGTCGGCGAGGCCTGGGTTAGCGTCGAGCACGGCTTCGGTGACGCCTGCGGTGCGGCCGTAGTATTGCCAGCAAAGGCTGTCGACGGTGTCGCCCTGGGCGGCAATGACGGTGGCCACTACAGCAGCTCCACGGTGGCGTGGCTGATGCCGAGGATGGTGCGCAAAGCCTTGCGGGCATCGCGGCGCAACTGGTCGGGGCTGCTCTCTTCCTCGGTGACCTTTTGCTCGCCGCTATTGGTGGCGTCGAAGCTGTTGTAGCGCTCGATCAGCTCTGCCAGAGCGCCGCAGTAGATGACGCGGCGGTAGAGGTGCAGCCATTGGCTTTCGCCCTTTATCTTCTCGGCCGGCACGTCGGCCAGCGTGGCGTGGCCTTCGGCCTGGCGCGCGGCGCGGTAGGTGGCGAGCTCGCGGTTGGCCTCGATCATGACGTTTACGGTGGCCACTTCTAGACGGTCGTCGGTGACGCTGGAGTCGATACGCATGGCGGCGCGCAGTTGCTGGCCGTCAATCTCCGGCCAGAAGTCCGCGTTGCTGATCGGGTAGGCGGCGCTGGTGTCGCCGCCCGCGATAAATCCGCTCATGCAGCCGCTCCCAGCCGATCAACTCGGCTAATTTCGCGCAGCAGCTCACTACGGCTGAACAGGTGCGCATGCTCGCCTGCAATCCTGATCAGCAAGGAATGAGCGTTTCGATTTACCAGGGCAAACTCGCGCGGAGTGGCCGGTAGGATGCCGTCCTTTCCGATGGGGCCGGTACAGACCGTGCGGTCGTAGGTTTCTGCCTCGCTCACATAGCGTTCAGCGGCCTGACGCAGTTCCGCCTCTGCAGGTGTCTGTCGGAAGGTACCCAGGTACTGATCTGCAAATCCGCTCATGGTCGGGCCTTGAATTAGTGGGCGGTGGTCGGGGCTTCTCAGCTCGGGAAGGAGTAACCCTGCTGATCCGCCCCGAGCCGCCCGGGTGCGGGGGACCGCTCGGTTAGCTGGCGGGGCCAGCGTGTTTCTTGAGGAGGCGCTCAGCGCGCTCCAGGTCTTTCTTGCCGCCGCAGCTGTTGTGCTGCTGGATGGCGCTTTTCAGCAGGTCAATGCCGGCCTGAATCTGGCCAGGTTGGCCGGGGTTTTTCTCGTCCAGATCGACCAAGGTGGAACGGCCCAGGGCGAGGGTGAGCTTGGCGCGAGCCTCGTCCGGCATGTCCTGTTCCGCGGTGAGCACAGCGGTACGGGTCAGGATGTCGTGCGGGAATACGCTGCCGGCCTTCTGGGCTGTCAGTGCGGCTTCTGCCACTTCCTCGGCAACCAGGCAGCCGGTGGTGCGGTTGAAGCGGTTAGGCGTCTGCAGGTTGTGGCAGATGACGTACTCGGCGATGTCCAGGCCGCCAGCGTAATCGCCCGCGTCGAAGCGCCAGACCATGACGGTGACCAGCACGTCGTCTTGAGCGCCCTGGCCGGCGGCGAGGATGCCGTCGATGTAGGGCACGTATTCTGGGAGCAGCTCGGCCTTGACCTTCGCCTTGTTCTGTTGCGACTGGACCTGTTTGAGGCGCAGTTGGTCCTGCTGGAGCTTGGCGAGCATGAGCTCGTAGCTGGTGAGGCCATCCATGAGCGCGGCGGGCGCGGTGCGCGCCGCCTCCTGGGCGGCACGCTTGCGCAGCTGGGTGCGTTGAGCAAGGGTCAGGGCCATCGCTTATGCCTCAGTCGGGGCTGGGTAGGTCATGGCCTCGACGTTCTCCACCAGGGCGACCGCCTCGAAGTCCTCGATGACGTAGGCGTCATTGCTGGACTGGTAGTCAGCAATGCGGTCGAACTCCGGTTCGTCTTTCAGGTGGCGCCGGCGGGCGTCTTCCTGCCAGTAGATGGAGAGGTTCTTGAGGAAGGTGACCAGCACGGTGCCCTCCGGGAAAAACGGGGCATCGACCACCGGCAGGCCGCCGAGACGGGCGCGGCTGACGATTTCCTGTGCGGCGTTCTCTTCCTGGTTGGAGGCTGCGCCTTTTTCCACCGCCTTGAGCAGCTTCTCGTGCATCAGGTCGCGGCTGACCAGTACCACAAGGTCTGGTCGGCTGCGGTGCCACGGGGCGAGCATCTGGATGGCGTCGAACACCAGGCCGTCGAGGGTTTGGTAGTCGCCACTGATTTCGGTATCGACGCCAGCAACTTTGATCACTTTGGTGCCGCCTACGGTGACTTTGCCGGCGACGGCGCCCTCGTCCATGACGTGATCCGCGGCGCCTTCCCGGATCTTCTGCAGCCAGCCTTTGTTTACGTCCTGCAGCAGAGGGTTGTTGCCGCGGTTGGTAGCCACTGCTGCACTGGTCCCGTTGAAGCCGATCATGACGCGGTCGAGGGACTGGCGCTCGATGATGGCATTGGTCAGGCGTACCTGGAAGTCGGGGAATTTGGCCCAGGCGTCCAGCAGCGCGTAAGGGAACGCGGTGTCGAAGTTGGTTTGCTTGCAGGCGTACTCGTCCTTGGTCAGTTGGGAGACGTCGGCCGGGTTGCGGCGGTTGCCCGCTGCGGTATTGGTGCGGCTGGCGATGGGGCCATTGACCCCGGCGAGCAGGGCTTCGCCCGTCTGCTCGTTGACGCCGATCAGGTTGATGGCCTTGAGGAAGGCGCTGGATTCCTGCATGGCGCTTTCCAGCGTCTGCTGAACGCTGGGGGCGACGTTGAATTTCTCGGTTGCACTGGCAACGCCATTGAGCAGAGCGATCTGCGCGGCCAGGGCGGTGAAGGCGAGGCGGGTTACGTTACGCATTAGGTATTCTCCGGGTGCAGGCTGGGTGGTGTCAGAACTTGGTCAGCACTTTGCCGTCGCCGCCGGTGGCTGGCGGGCGATGCTGCTGGCTGTGGTCTTCGGTGGCACCCAGGCGCTTAAGCAGGTCGGCGAATTCGCCGGCTATTTTTTCGTGGGCGGTTTGCAGGGTGTTGAGCTTGGTCTGCTCGGTGGTGAATGCAGCGCCCTGGTCTTTGGCGTGGTTGGCGAGCGCCTCCACGGCTTCCGTCAGTTCGGAGAATTGGGCGTCATCCTTGACCGTTTTGTCCTTGCTCTTGCCGAGGGCATCCATGACCCGGCTGAACAGGCCTAAAGCCTTGTTCTCAGGGTCGATGACTTCCTCGAATTTGATTTCAGCCTCCAGGGCCTCGGTGAACATCGAGGTTGCGGAGTAGTGGCGATCCTTAAAGGGGCTGGCGTCCGGCTTCTGTGCGGAGAAAGCGAGTACGTCGGTACCCAGGCTTGCCGGCGAGTCGGTCACGGCCAGGCCGACGATGTAGGCCTCGCCGCTGTCGGCGAAGCTCTCGTCGATTTCGATGGAGGTGTAAATCTTCTGCTTGGCCTTGTTCATGGCCACCAGCTCAGGGGTTGGTTCGATCTGGGCGAATAGGGCGAGTTTTTTCTGCCCGGCGATCTCAACCTCTTCGGTTTTGACGGCCGTGATGTCGCCGTAGGCTTTGAAAGGGCTGTCCGGTAGCAGGCTGCGGAAATGTTCCAGCCATACGCGGGCGCCATAGGTGTTTTGGCTGAAATTTTTGGCGGCCTGCTCCAGCCAAGTGCGCTCGATCTTGCGCTTATCGCTGGTGGCGCCTTCAACGGCGACACGGAACCAGTTGGAGCGGAATTTCTGGGCGGGGGCGTTGCTTGCGGCCATGTGGGCTGTCCTCGATGCGTTGGCGGCGGTTGCCGTTGCGTTGAGGGCATGGTCGACAGTGGGCGAAGGCGCGGCAACGCTCTGACCTTGTAGCGGGTCGCGATACAGGGCGCGGAGTTAGGGGCTCGCGCGCGTGAGCGGCAGCATCGGCGTCATGAATTCTATCGCCCAGCCGACTACCGACCCGCGCCGCCACGCCAAGTTCTTGTATTGGACGGGCTGGCGCATCACCGATATCGCCGACTACCTCGGCGAGAAAGAGAAGACCCTGCACAGCTGGAAAGCCCGGGACGAGTGGGACCGGGCGGACAACGTGGAGCGGATCGGCGGGGCGCTGGAGGCGCGTCTGGTGCAGTTGATCCTCAAGGACGGCAAGACCGGCGGGGACTTCAAGGAAATTGACCTGCTGCACCGGCAGTTGGAGCGACAAGCCAGGATCCAGCGCTACCAGGACGGCGGGACCGATACCGATCTCAACCCGAACATCGCCAAGCGCAACGAGGGGCCGAAGAAGGCACCCAAGCGCAACGAGCTGGACGAGGGGCAGATCGAGACGCTGGTCGAGGCGTTCCGCGACAGCTGTTTCGACTATCAGCTCGACTGGCACCGCGCGGGGACCATGCGCACCCGCATGATCTTGAAGAGCCGGCAGATTGGCGCGACGTTCTACTTCGCCCGCGAGGCGCTGATCGACGCCATCACCACAGGCCGCAACCAGATATTTCTATCGGCCAGCAAAGCGCAGGCGCACCAGTTCAAGACCTACATGCAGTCCTTCCTCAACGAAGTGCTGGGGGTAAAACTCACTGGCGACCCCATCGTTCTGTGGAACAACGCCGAGCTGCACTTCCTTGGCACCAACTACCGCACAGCGCAGGGGCGTAGTGGAAACTTCTACTTCGACGAGTTTTTCTGGGTCCACAACTTCGCCGAGATCAACAAGGTGGCGTCGGGCATGGCGCTGCACAAGAAGTGGCGCAAAACCTACTTCTCGACGCCGAGCAGCATGGCGCACCCTGCGTACAACTACTGGACGGGCGAACGCTTCAACAAGGGCAAGCCGACGGCTCAGCATATCCAACTGGACGTGAGTCACGAGGCACTACAACAGGGTCGGTACTGCGAAGACCGCATCTGGCGCCAGATTGTCACCATCCTCGACGCTGAATCACGCGGCTGCGATCTGTTTGACCTGGACGAGCTGCGGGAGGAATACGACGCAGCGGCCTTCCAGAACTTGTTGATGTGCCAGTTTGTCGATGACGGGCAGAGCATTTTCCCGCTGTCGATGTTGCAGCCGTGCATGGTGGAAAGCTGGGATTGGCCAGACTACAGCCCCTTCGCAATGCGGCCGTTCGGAGAGCGCCCCGTCTGGGTTGGGTACGATCCCGCCGAGAGCGGCGACTCCGCTGGCTTGGTGGTAGTGGGGCCGCCGCTGGTGGCGGGTGGCAAGTTCCGTGTATTGGAGCGCCATCAGTTCCGAGGCATGGACTTCGCCGCGCAGGCCGAAACGATCCGGCAGGTTACTCGCCGCTACAACGTGGCCTACATCGGGATCGACACCACGGGCATCGGCAGCGCCGTTGCTCAGCTGGTGCGCCAGTTCTTCCCGGCGCTGAAGACGTTTTCCTACAACCCCGAGGTCAAGACCCGCCTGGTGATGAAGGCGTGGGACGTGATCAGCAAGGGGCGCCTTGAGTTCGATGCCGGCTGGATCGACATCGCGCAGTCGCTCATGGCCATCCGCAAGACCATCACCCCAGGTGGACGCCAGTTCACCTATGTCGCTGGCCGCAACGACAGCACCGGCCACGCCGATCTGGCGTGGGCGCTCTTTCACGCATTGCACAACGAGCCGCTGGAGGGCCGCACGGCGGCCAACACCGGCATCATGGAGATTTACTGATGAGCACGAGTCGCAACCTCAGCCAGCATGACCTTGCGGCAACCACCCAGAATCGAGAGGCGGAGGTGCTGGTCAAGGAGCAGGGTGGCCAGTCGATGGCCTTCACCTTCGGCGATCCGGTACCGGTGCTGGATGGCCGGGAGATTCTCGACTATCTGGAGTGCTGGGCGAACGGCCGGTGGTATGAGCCGCCTGTATCCCTGGACGGCCTGGCCCGCTCGACTAAAGCGAGCGTGTACCTGCAGTCTGGGCTCAACTTCAAGCGGAACGCACTGGCGCGCACGTTTAAACCTCATCGGCTGCTGAGCCGGGCAGCATTCGAACAGATCGTCATGGACTGGGGATGGTGTGGCAACTTGTACCTGGAGAAGCGCGACAACATGTTGCGTCAGGCGCTCGGCCTACAGCCGTGCCTGGCGAAGTACATGCGGCGCGGTACCGACCTGGTGACTTACTACCAGGTGCGCGGATGGAAGGACGAGCACGAGTTCAAGACTGGGAGCGTCTGCCACCTGCGTGAGGCGGATATCAACCAGGAGGTCTACGGCCTGCCGGAGTGGCTGGCGTCCCTACAGAGCGCGCTGCTTAACGAGTCGGCCACGCTGTTTCGCCGCAAGTATTACCAGAACGGCTCGCACGCGGGGTTCATCCTATACATGACCGACGCGGCACAGAACGAGGATTTCGTCACTAACCTGCGCGACGCGATGAAGAGCAGCAAGGGGCCCGGCAACTTCCGCAACCTGTTCATGTACGCCCCGGGCGGCAAGAAGGATGGTATGCAACTGATCCCGATCAGTGAGGTGGCGGCCAAGGATGACTTCGCCTCGATCAAGAACATCAGCCGCGATGACCTGCTGGCGGCGCTGCGCATCCCGCCCCAGCTCATGGGTATCGTGCCGCAGAACGC
>LNAP01009246.1_pt1 | contig 14317 bp, 13 predicted proteins | sample 602601 | NCBI WGS metagenome assembly LNAP01 (sample SAMN02440304, study PRJNA202911) | soil metagenome | biome: Subtropical and temperate rainforests or woodlands; isolation source: soil samples (1 kg each in a 20% v/v slurry with milli Q water) were... ...
AGCTACCTGGGCGAAGACGATATCGAGCGGTTTGAAGATATCTACGGGCGCTCGACGCCGGTTGAGCGTGGCGTGTCGGTGAAAACCATCGCGCAGTAAGCATCTGTAAACTTAAGCCCCCGCTCAACTCGCTGCGTTCCCTATCCGCAGCGGGTTGGCCGGGGGATTTTTTTGCACTGAGTTTTTTAGTGCCTTGGCTGGCCCCTTCGCGAGCAGGCTCGCTCCTACAGTTGACCGAGTTCTACCTGGAGAAACGCAATCAAATGTGGGAGCGAGCCTGCTCGCGATGAGGCCATCACAGGCTCCACAAAAATCTCCCCCATCGCCAACCCCACCTACGCTTAGGTAGGATGACCCTCTCTACTCCCGAGATTTCACGTCATGTTCATCGGCGTCCTGCTGGTCATCACCTGGCTGGTCCTGTTGCTGCGCTATCCGGCCAAGGCCTTGCCCGTATCCGTGGCCGCCGCCGTGGGGCTGGGCATCGTCGCCACCTGGGTCATCTGGATGGACCACCGCGAGCTCAAGCAACTGCAACGCCTGGAGTTGCGCATCAGTTACGCGCCTCAACAATGCCCCGCCGACCGCCCGTTGCAATTGACCCTGAACAACGGCAATGACGTGCCGCTCACTGAGTTGCGCTGGCGGGTCACGGCTTATGCACCGGGCGATACGGTGAACCTGGCCGACAATCAATACACCGCCCCGCGCTATCGTGGCCCCGGGGAACTGCAGGCCGGTGGCAACTGGGAAGATTGCTTGCCGATGCCACCACTGCGCCCCGGCTACCGTCCGGAAACCCTGGAGTTTCGCGCCGAGCGATTGCAGGGTAGTTTTTCCGACTGACCCCTCCCCCATTTTTTGCACAAGGAATGCGCCATGCCCGTTGCGTTGATTACCGGTTGCTCCAGCGGCATTGGCCGTGCCCTTGCCGACGCATTCAAGGTCGCCGGCTATGAAGTCTGGGCCAGTGCGCGCAAGGCTGAAGATGTCGCCATGCTGAGTGCTGCCGGATTTACCGCCGTGCAACTGGACGTAAACGACGGAGTTGCCCTTGAGCAGTTGAGCGACCGCATCAACCAGGAGCGTGGTGGTCTCGACGTGCTGATCAACAACGCCGGTTATGGCGCCATGGGACCGCTGCTCGATGGCGGCGTGCCGGCCATGCAACGTCAGTTCGAAACCAATGTGTTCGCCATCGTCGGCGTCACTCGCGCAATGTTTCCCGTGCTGCGTCGGACCAAAGGACTGGTCGTGAATATCGGTAGCGTTTCCGGGGTGTTGGTCACACCATTCGCCGGTGCCTACTGCGCCTCGAAAGCCGCCGTGCATGCCTTGAGCGATGCCTTGCGCATGGAACTGGCGCCGTTCGGTGTGCGGGTCATGGAAGTCCAGCCGGGAGCCATCGCTTCCAGTTTTGCCAGGAATGCCGGGCACGAAGCCGAGCAACTGATCAGCGAACAGTCGCCATGGTTTCCGCTGCGCGAAGGCATACGAGCCCGAGCCAAAGCCTCTCAGGACAACCCGACCCCGGCCAGTGAATTTGCCGTCGGTTTGCTCAAGGCTGTGCAGCAGGACAAACCGCCACGGTTGCTTCGTATCGGCAATGGCAGTCGTGCGTTACCGCTGATGGCAAGTTTGCTGCCCAAGGGTTTGCTCGAATCCGGGCTGATGAGGCGGTTCGGGTTGCGTGGACAGCTCTGAGACCACGGTGCCCCTATCGCGAGCGAGCTTGCTCGCGATGGCGCCGGAACAAACATCACAGAATTCAGGTATCAACATGACCGACTACACCGAATACTTCGAAGAAGTGATCCAGGCCCACGTGTCCATCGAACAATGGCTGGCCGAAGAACGTGACGCGTGCGAGCTCGAAAAACTGCTGACACGTTTTTCGCCGCAGTTCTCCATGGTCTCGCCGCTCGGCCGGGTGCTGGACTTTGACGCGCTGAACGAATTGTTCTCGCTGGCGGGCGGCAAGAAGCTCGGGTTCCGCATCGAGCTCAGTGAGTTGCGTGGTATTGCGTTGCATGACGGTGGCGCGACCGTGAGTTACCGCGAACAGCAGACCGATGCCACCGGACTGCACTCGGATCGTCGCTCGACCGTGGTGTTCGAGAAGGTGGAAGGCAGAATTCTTTGGCGGCATCTGCAAGAGACCTTCTGCTGAACACGACGACGATCAACTGTAGGAGCGAGCCTGCTCGCGATGGACGTCAACGATAACGCGTGCATTCTGAATACACGCGGCGCGCTCTGGTTCATCGCGAGCAGGCTCGCTCCTACAGGGGAATGGGTTATGCCCCATCACCTTGCTTGACCACCACCGTACAGGTAATCCCCGCCGCCAACAGCACCCCCTCCGGCACTTCATCGATGTGAATGCGCACCGGCACTCGTTGCGCCAGGCGTACCCAGTTGAAGGTCGGGTTGACGTCGGCGATCAGCTCGCGGCTTTCCGGGTTGTCGCGGTCGTAGATGCCACGCGAGATGCTTTCCACGTGGCCCTTGAGCACTTCGCCGCTCATCAGTTGCATGTCGGCTTTATCACCCACGCGCACGTGGGGCAGCTTGGTTTCTTCGAAGAAGCCGTAGACCCAGAACGAGTTCATGTCGACCACGGCCATTTTCGCTTCGCCGATGCGTGCGTAGTCGCCGCGATGCACGTTGAGGTTGGTCACGTAGCCGTCCACCGCCGCGCGCACCTCAGTGCGCTTGAGGTTGAGTTCGGCGGCTTCCAGTTGCGCCTGGGCCTGCTGGTAATCGGCCAGGGCCGAGTCGGCGAGGTTACTGGCGTCGTCACGGTTTTCCCGGGAAATCACCAGGTTGTCCATATCGGCGCGACGATGGGCGTTGACCTTGCGCATCTCCCAGGTCGCCTTGCGCGATGCCACCAGACTCTGTGCCTGTTTCACTGCGAGACGGTAGTGCTCGGGGTCGATCCGCATCAGCAAATCGCCCTTCTTCACCAACTGGTTGTCGCGCACCGGCACGTCCACCACTTCACCAGTGACGTCGGCGGCGACGTTGATGATATCGGCGCGCACGCGGCCGTCGCGGGTCCATGGCGTGTTCATGTAATGCTCCCACAAGGAGCGGCCGATCCACAGCGCGAGGGCCAGCACCAGCAAGGTCGCGAGCAGGCTGAAAAACTTTTTCATCGGGGCATTCTTCAGAGATAGAGAGTCAGTGATAGAGAGTCAACGGTAGACAGTCAGCGCCATGGCGCCGAACAGACAGGTAAACAGGCTCAGGCGCAGCAACGCCGGATGCCAGAAAAAACGGTACAGGTCGAACCCGGACAGGAACCGGTCCAGCGCCCAGGAAAGCGCCGCGGCGATGAAAAACATCAGGGTCATGGTCGGCATGTACACGCCGTGGAAGGCGATTTCACGAGGCATGTTCAAGTCCTTGGGGCTGGCTGCTTGCGAAGGCGGCGAGCGGTGATTGCGGATCGAGCAGAGAGGTGCGGATGAAGTGCAGGTAGCTCTTCACCCGGCGCAACGCCGAGGTATCGAAGTGCGGGGCGAAGGGTTCGTCGGTGGACTGCACACGGCTGATCGCGTGATCGACGGCAATCAGCGCGCGTTCGAGGTTGCTGCTGTTCGGTTGCAGGAACAGCCGCACCAGCGCACGCCCCATCACCCGGATCGCCTGGCGCCACGGCCGGGATTCGGCATAGGCCGGATGTACCGGCAGAATCGCCTGTTCCTTGCGCAACTCGATGATCGCGTGGCCGACTTCCAGCACTACGAACATCCAGCGCAGCAAGTCCCGCTGCACTTGCGGTTGGCCCGCCGCGAAGCCGTAGGCCTGATGCACCAGATCGCGGGTGCGGCTTTCGAAACTCGACGCCAATCCCTTGAGCTTGCCGCTGATGGCGTACACCACCTGGCCGCGCAAATCCTGCTCCAGCCGACGCCACAGCCAGCGGCTGTTGGGCGGCAGAATGATCGCCCCGGCCGCTGCACATACCAGCATGCCCAGCACCATGGCGATGTAGTCGTTGATGAAGGTGTAGGGGTTGTAGACCGTGAGGTTGTCAGGCACCGAACCGGTGCTGAAGAAGATCAGCAAACCCAGGCCGACGCCGACGTATTGCGGCCGCGAAGTCAGGAACGAGCCCAGTACGATCACCGGCGCGAGCATCACGCACAGCAACGGAAATCCGTCGATCCACGGGAAAATGAAAAACATCTCGACGAAGCCGATCAGCGCCCCGAGCAATGTCCCGCACGCCATCTGAAAGGCCATGCGTTTCGGGTTCGGGGTGGCGGCGGACAGGCCCACCGTCGCGGCGGCAATCAGGGTCATGGTCGCGCCGCTCGGCCAGGCGGTTGCCACCCAATAGCTGCCCAATACCGCCAGAATGAACCCGATGCCGCCGCTGCCATCCAGTTGGTTTGCGGGGTGAACGGCTCGTCCCAGCGCTCCCGTTCGTGAGTGTGATCGGCCAGGGAGGCGTGGGTCTGTGCATAACCGTGCAGGTCGTCGACGAAGCGATAGAGCAGCTCGTATGCGGTGTGGAAGTCCAATTGCTCGGCATCGCTCGGATTGTGCTGCTGGAACGTCGCCCGCAGACAACGCACCCGCGCCGGCAAGCCTTCCTTGTAGGCGCTCAGCACCATGACCAGACGCGCCGCATCGGCACTGGTCAGGGCACGACCGCTGAAGCCGTCGAGCAACTCGGCAAGGTCCTGCAGACCCGGCCTGATGGCCGCCACCACGGTGCCCGCCGCGCTGCTGCGCAAGCGTTCGAGCAACTGGTGCAAGGCATTGAAGCGCGTGGTGATGCCCATGAACTCGCTGTTCAGTCGACTGAGCCGGCCATTGCGCCGCCGCATGTGCGGGTCTTCAAAAACAGTCACGCTGCGCAAGCCTTCCAGGCCCACGGCCTCGGCGATGAAACGCACGTTACCAGCCTCGAATGCCTCACGTTGACTGCGTCCGCGCAAGCCATCGGTGACGAACAGGGCGAACACGCCAAAGCGTTGATACAACGCATTGCGCATCGCCGCGCTAGCCGATTGCGGCAGGATGGCGGCACTGATCAGTGTCGAACAGAGAATGCCCAACGAGATTTCCAGCACCCGCCAGACCGCCGCCATGAACGCCCCCTCCGGATGGGCCAGCGCGGGCAAGCCGACCATCGCCGCGGTGTATCCGGCGAGTACGAAACCGTAGGCGCGGAAGTTGCGGCAGCGGGCGGCACCAGCCGTGCAGATACCGACCCAGATCGCCAGCGAACCGAGGAACAACTCAGTGTTCTGCGCAAACAGGGCGATCAGCGCGACCATCACCGCCGACCCGGCCAGGGTGCCGAGAAAACGATAGAAACTCTTGGCGAACACCTGGCCGCTTTGCGGCTGCATGACGATGAACACCGTGATCATCGCCGTACGCGGTTGCGGCAGCTCCAGGCGCATGGCCAGCCATAACGTCAGGAATGCCGCGAACAGCACCTTGAAAATGTAGACCCAAGTCACGCCGTCGCTGCGTGCCCAGTCGAAGAAACCCCGGCGCCATTCCAGGGAATACAGCCAGCGCAAAGGGGCGGGCAAGGGAGTCATCAAATCCTGCTCAATAAAATTGTAGGAGCGAGCTTGCTCGCGATAGCGGAGTATCAGTCGTCATCAATGTTGGATGTGCCGCCCTCATCGCGAGCAAGCTCGCTCCCACAAGGTTTGCGTTCAATTCACGATGCTCTTGAGCAGAGCCGGGGTTTTCGGCGCCTGGGTCTGGCTGTCTTTCGGCACGTCATTGCCGGCACCGAGACCACCACCCAACGCCGTCACCAGTTCGGCATGGGCGCTGAGGCGCGCCGCCTGAACCTGCTGCTGCACTTGCTGCTGCTTGAACAACAAGGTCTGGGCATTGAGCACGTTGAGGTAGTCGGTCAGGCCACGCTGGTAGGCGATCATCGCGATGTCGTAGGTCTTCTGTGCAGTGGCCACCGACTCGGCGGCGAATGCCTGCTGCTTGTCCATGGACTCGCGGCGGATCAACTGGTCAGAGATGTTTTTCAGGGCATTGACCAGGGTCTGGTTGTACTTGGCCACGGCGATGTCATACCCGGCCGAGGCTTCGCCCAATTCCGCGCGCAAACGTCCGCCATCGAAGATCGGCAACGAAATCGCCGGCCCCACGCTGTAGTTGAGTTTCTTGCCGGTCAAGAACTCCAGGGCTCCACCGCCGGTGGCCATGTAGCCAAGGCTGCCGACCAGATCGACGTTCGGGTAGAAACCGGCATGGGCGACATCGATACCTCGCGCCTGCGCCGCCACTTGCCAACGGCTGGCGACCACATCCGGGCGTTGACCGAGCAATTGCGCCGGCAGTGACGACGGCAGTTTCAGTGGCGCACCCAGTGACAGCGTTGGTCGATGCAAATGCGCACCCTTCCCCGGGCCCTTGCCAGCGAGGGCGGCGAGTTGGTTGCGGCTCAAGGCGATTTCTTCGTCGAGGGCGTCGATCTGACGATGGGTTTCCGGCAGCGGCGTCTCGGCCTGGCTGACTTCGAAATGGGTGCCGATGCCACCGTCCAGCCGCTTTTGCGCCAGTTCAAGAATCTGCTGTTGTTGCTTCAAGGTCGCTTCAACGATGTCCCGCTGGGCGTAATGCAACGACAACTCGATGTAGACCCGTACGATGTTGTCCTGCAATTCGAGTTGGGCCTGACGCGCTTCGGCAACGCTCATGTGCGCCATGTCCACGGCGCGCTCGGTGGCATTGCTTTCGCGGCCCCAAAGGTCGAGGGCATAGCTGAAACCCAGCGCTGCGTTATTGTCCCAGGTGGTGCTGTTGGCCAGCTCACCGGGGCCATAGAACTGGTCAGTAGGCCAGTTGTGACGCTTGAGGGTGGACTCGCCATTGATCTGCAGCGATTCGGCCGCTTCGGCCACGCCGGCCATGGACCTGGCCTGACGCACCCGGGCGGCGGCCATGGCCAGGCTCGGGCTGCCTTGCAGGGCGAGGTCGATCCAGCGATTCAGTTGCGGGTCGCCGTAGGCTTGCCACCATTGTGCGGTGGGCCAGTGCGCATCTTGCGCGGCGCTCTGGATCGCTTCGTCGGTAGCCAGTGAGTTGGCTTCCAGCGCCTTGCCCTGTGGGGCAATACCTCCGGTTCCGATGCAGCCGCTGATTGCCAGGGTTAAAGCCAAAACACTGAGCGGCTGAAGCGCTCTGCTGATGCGACGCGGCACTGCTGCGATTTCCTGAAATAGGGAGAGGTACACGTTTTTTGGAAACAGCGCCGCATTTGTGGGAGCGAGCTTGCTCGCGATAGCGGAGCCACATTCAACATCTGTGTTGGCTGAACCGCCGCCATCGCGAGCAAGCTCGCTCCCACAGGTTGTGCGGCTGGGGCCGTGCCCCCGGTTTGCCAAGTTGCGCAATTCTATGGGGCGGTCTGAATGGCGATAAGCTGGGATTCCTGTGAATCTTTGTTACCGTTAACGAGATAATCCGTTGGTAGATCTTTAGTCGCCTGTAAATAAACAGAAACTTCGTGTCACAATTTGTCATTCGACGAGAGAGCCCCCCATGGACACTTTGCAAAACATGCGCGCCTTCAGTTACGTGGCCGAAGCCGGCAGCTTCACCGCCGCCGCCATACAACTGGACACCACCACGGCCAACGTATCGCGCGCGGTCTCCAACCTGGAAGCCCACCTGCAAACCCGCCTGCTCAACCGAACGACCCGCCGCATCGCCCTGACCGAAGCCGGCAAGCGCTACCTGTTGCGCTGCGAACAGATCCTGGCCTACGTCGAAGAAGCCGAAGCCGAGGCCAGCGACGCCCACGCACGCCCGGCCGGGCAACTGAAAGTGCACACCATGACCGGCATCGGCCAGCACTTCGTGATCGACGCCATCGCCCGCTACCGCAAGACCCACCCGGACGTGACCTTCGACTTGACCATGGCCAACCGCGTGCCGGACCTGCTCGACGAGGGCTACGACGTGTCCATCGTCCTCGCCAGCGAACTGCCAGACTCGGGTTTCGTCTCCCAGCGCCTGGGCATCACCTACAGCATCGTTTGCGCCTCTCCGGCCTACGTCAAAGCCAACGGCTGCGCACAAAAACCCAGCGACCTGCTCAACCACGCCTGCCTGCGCCTGGTCAGCCCGGTGATTCCGCTGGAGAAATGGGCCTTCGACGGCCCTGATGGCCAGGAAATGGTCACCATCAACAGCTCACCGTTCCTGGTGAACTCCGCCGACGCGATGAAAACCGCGATCATCAGCGGCATGGGCGTTGGGGTGCTGCCGCTGTACGCCGCGATAGAAGGCCTGCGCAACGGCACACTGGTGCGCGTAATGCCCAACTACCGCTCCCAGGAACTGAACCTGTATGCGATCTACCCGTCGCGCCAGTACCTGGATGCGAAGATCAAGACCTGGGTCGAGTATTTGCGTGGATCGTTGCCGGAATTGCTGGCGGCGCATCAGGCGGAATTGGCGGCGTATGAATTGAGCGGGAGCCTAGGTGGGGTTCGGGTGGCGAATTGAGTCGACCAGACAGGTAGTCGGCAATGAACATCACTTTCAGGTCCATAGGTTTCAGCTCTCGCCACGGCATGGTCAGATCCTCGGAATCGACCAGTGCCAGTTAAAGACTGTTACCTATGTGCTTGAACTGTTTTGTTACCTATGTGGGTGAGTCATACCCCGAGTGAATTTTTGCTTACTTTTTTAGGCGCTTGTAAAAAAGTGAGTCGCCGTAAGGGCGAAACCGCCAGTGGCCGTTACCGAAGAAACGGATATGTACACGGTCAACCAAGAACATGGTCGGCCCAAAGGCCGCCAAGTCCCCCCAAACTGACAGCGCCGTCAGTTAGCCGTCACCCTCCTGACCAGCAAACAGGTTTATAAAGGAAACTACCTTACTTACCCACCTACCGACCACCCAGCCCCGGCGCCCCACTCGCATGCGAATCCAGAAAAAATCCGCCCTGCTCGTCGCCCTTCTGATCGTCCTGGCAGCGCTGGGCCTGTGGTACGCCACCAAACCGGCCAAGGCCAAACTCGCCACCCCCACCGCCATCCCCGTGCGCGTGGTCGCCGTCGCCGAAAAAGACGTACCCCGCTACGTCAGCGGCATCGGTTCGGTACTGTCCCTGCACAGCGTCGTGGTCCGCCCGCAAATCGACGGCATCCTCACCAGATTGCTGGTCAAGGAAGGCCAACTGGTGAAAAAAGGTGACCTGCTGGCCACCATCGACGACCGGTCGATCCGCGCCAGCCTCGACCAGGCCCGGGCACAACTGGGCGAAAGCCAGGCGCAACTGCAAGTGGCGCTGGTCAACCTCAAGCGCTACAAGCTGTTGAGTGTCGACGACGGCGTGTCCAAGCAGACTTACGACCAGCAACAAGCCCTGGTCAACCAGCTCAAGGCCACCGCCCAAGGTAACCAGGCCTCGATTGACTCCGCCGAGGTACAGCTTTCCTACACACAAATTCGCTCCCCGGTCAGCGGTCGTGTCGGCATTCGTACCGTCGACGAAGGCAACTTCCTGCGCATGACCGACACCCAAGGCCTATTCACAGTGACCCAGATCGACCCGATCGCTGTGGAGTTCTCCCTGCCGCAGCAAATGCTGCCGACCCTGCAAGGCCTGATCAACGACCCACAGCACGCCCGTGTCAAGGCTTACATCGGGGCCGACACCGACGGCGAAACCGGCAACCTGCTCGGCGAAGGTCACCTGACCCTGATCGACAACCAGATCAACGCCAACACCGGCACCATCCGCGCCAAAGCCGAATTCGACAACGACGAACAGAAACTCTGGCCGGGCCTGCTGGTGACGGTAAAAATTCAGATAGCCCTGGATAAAGATGCGCTGGTGGTGCCGCCGACAGTCGTACAACGCGGCCTCGACCAGCACTTCGTGTACCGGGTCAATGGGGACAAGGTCGAAGTCGTGCAGGTACAGATGGTCTATCAAGGCAGCGGCCAGGACATCATCAAGGGTGTGAAGCCGGGTGATGTACTGGTCAGCGATGGTCAGTCGCGGCTCAAGCCCGGCGCTACTGTGCAAGTGCTGACCGAGCCACCTCAGGTGGTGCGATCGGAGGCGGCGCAATGAAGGGCCATGGTTCGATTTCAGCCTGGTGCATCGACCACCCGGTGGCCACGGTCCTGCTGACGTTTGCCCTGGTGCTGCTGGGTGTCATCGCGTTTCCGCGCCTGCCGGTAGCGCCGTTGCCGGAGGCAGAATTCCCGACCATCCAGGTGGCCGCGCAACTGCCCGGCGCCAGCCCGGAAACCATGGCTTCCTCGGTGGCCACGCCCCTTGAAGTGCAATTCAGTGCCATTCCCGGCGTAACCCAGATGACCTCGAGCAGTGCACTGGGCTCGACCAACCTGACCCTGCAATTCACCCTCGACAAGAGCATCGACACCGCCGCCCAGGAAGTGCAGGCGGCGATCAACACCGCCGCGGGCAAACTGCCCAAGGACATGCCGAACCTGCCAACCTGGCGCAAGGTCAACCCGGCCGACAGCCCGGTGCTGATCCTCAGCGTCAACTCCTCGCTGATGCCAGGCCCTGAGCTCAGCGACCTGACGGAAACCCTGTTGTCCCGTCAGCTCAGTCAGGTCGACGGTGTAGGCCAGGTCGTCATCACCGGTCAGCAGCGTCCGGCGATCCGTGTCCAGGTGTCCGCCGACAAACTCGCCGCCATCGGCCTGACCCTGGCGGACATTCGCCTGGCGATTCAGCAGACCAGCCTCAACCTGGCCAAAGGGGCGTTGTACGGCGAATCAAGCATTTCAACCCTGTCGACCAACGACCAATTGTTCCACCCCGACGAATACAGCCAGTTGATCGTTTCCTACAAGGACGGTGCACCGGTTCACCTCAAGGATGTCGCGAAAGTCGTCAACGGTTCGGAAGATGCCTACGTTCAGGCGTGGGCGGGTTCGCAACCGGGCGTGAACCTTGTGATCTTCCGCCAGCCAGGCGCCAACATCGTCGAGACCGTGGATCGCATTCAGGCCGCGCTGCCGGCGCTGCAAGCGATGTTGCCGGCCTCGGTGCAGGTCAAGGTGTTGATCGACCGCACCCAGACCATCCGCGCCTCGCTGCACGAGGTGGAAATCACCTTGATGATCGCTGTGATGCTGGTGGTGGCGGTGATGGCGCTGTTCCTGCGCCAACTGTCGGCCACGCTGATCGTGTCGGCAGTGCTCGGTGTGTCGCTGATCGCCAGCTTTGCGCTGATGTACGTCATGGGCTTCAGCCTGAACAACCTCACACTGGTGGCGATCGTGGTCGCCGTGGGCTTTGTGGTGGACGATGCGATCGTGGTGGTGGAGAACATTCACCGGCATCTGGAAGCCGGCGACGGCATGCGCGAGGCGGCGATCAAGGGCGCCGGCGAGATCGGTTTTACCGTGGTATCGATCAGTTTCTCGCTGGTGGCGGCGTTCATTCCACTGCTGTTCATGGGCGGTGTGGTCGGCCGGCTGTTCAAGGAGTTCGCCCTGACCGCCACCTCCACCATCATGATTTCGGTGGTGGTTTCTCTGACGTTGGCACCGACCCTCGCTGCGCTGTTCATGCGCGCGCCCGTGCATCATGCCCACGACAAACCGGGGTTCGGTGAGCGCCTGTTGGCGTGGTACGAAAAAGGCCTGCGCCGTGCCCTCGCCCACCAGAAATTGATGATCGGCGTGTTCGGTTTGTCCCTGGGGTTGGCGGTCGCCGGATACATCTTTATCCCTAAAGGTTTCTTCCCGATTCAGGACACTGGTTTCGTTCTCGGTACCACCGAAGCAGCTGCGGATATTTCCTACGGCGACATGGTGAAAAAACACCTGGCGATGGCCGAAATCGTCGCCGCTGATCCTGCGGTTCAAGCATTTTCCCACTCGGTCGGCGTCTCGGGCAGCAACCAGACCATCGCCAATGGTCGCTTCTGGATCGCCCTTAAAAAACGGGGCGACCGTGATGTTTCGGCCAGCGAATTCATTGACCGGATTCGCCCGCAACTGATGAAAGTCCCGGGCATCGTCCTGTACCTGCGTGCAGGGCAAGACATCAACCTCAGCTCCGGCCCGAGCCGCGCCCAGTACCAATACGTGCTCAAGAGCAACGACGGTGCGACCCTCAGCCTTGACGGAAAAACTGCGCGCCAACCCGGCGTTCCGCGATATTTCCAACGACCTGCAACTGGGCGGCAGCATCACCCACATCAGCATCGACCGTAGCGCCGCGGCACGTTTCGGCCTCACCGCCAGTGACGTCGACGAAGCCCTGTACGATGCTTTCGGCCAGCGTCAGGTCAATGAATTCCAGACCCAGATCAACCAGTACAACGTGATCCTGGAACTGGATACAAAGCAGCGCGGCAAGGCCGAAAGCCTCAACTACTTCTACCTGCGCTCGCCCCTGAGCGGGGAAATGGTTCCGCTGTCGGCCCTGGCCAGGTTCGATGCGCCGACTGTCGGCCCGCTGTCCATCGCCCATGACGGGATGTTCCCCGCCGCCAACCTGTCGTTCAACCTGGCCCCCGGCGTGGCACTGGGCGATGCGGTGATCATGCTCAACCAGGCCAAGGCCGACATCGGCATGCCGACCGCCATCAGCGGTAATTTCCAGGGCGCGGCCCAGGCATTCCAGAGTTCGCTGGCCAGCCAGCCGTGGCTGATCCTGGCGGCGCTGTTGGCGGTGTACATCATTCTCGGCGTGCTCTACGAGAGCTTCGTGCACCCACTGACGATCATTTCGACCTTGCCTTCGGCGGGCCTCGGCGCGGTGATCATGCTGTGGATTTGCGGCCAGGACTTTTCCATCATGGCCTTGATCGGACTGGTGCTGTTGATCGGTATCGTCAAGAAGAACGGCATCCTGATGATCGACTTCGCCCTTGAAGCGCAGCGCAATGGCGGAATGTCGCCTGAGGAAGCGATTTTCAAGGCCTGCATCACACGGTTCCGTCCCATCATCATGACCACCCTCGCCGCCCTGCTCGGCGCTCTGCCGTTGATGCTCGGCTATGGCACCGGCGCCGAGTTGCGCCAGCCCCTGGGGATCGCCGTCGTCGGCGGTTTGCTGGTGAGCCAGGCGCTGACGCTGTTCACCACACCGGTCATATACTTGTGGCTTGAGCGGCTATTCCATCGACCTAAACCTGCGCCAGTACCGGTGCTGGCGACCACAGACTGAGGCGGGTCATGCGCGTTCTGATTATCGAAGACGAAGAAAAAACCGCGGACTATCTGCACCGCGGCCTGACGGAACAGGGTTTCACTGTGGATCTGGCCCGCGATGGTGTGGAAGGTCTGCACCTGGCGCTGGAGAGCGACTACGCGGTGATCGTCCTCGACGTCATGCTGCCGGGCCTCGACGGCTTCGGTGTATTGCGCGACTTGCGTGCGCGCAAGCAAACCCCGGTGATCATGCTCACCGCCCGCGAGCGTGTGGAAGACCGCATCAAGGGCTTGCGTGAAGGCGCCGATGACTATCTGGGCAAACCGTTTTCCTTCCTTGAACTGGTGGCACGCCTGCAAGCGCTGACCCGGCGCAGCGGCGGTCATGAACCGGTGCAAGTGAGCATCGCCGACCTGTGGATAGATTTGATCAGCCGCAAGGCCACCCGCGCCGGTACACGCCTGGACCTGACCGCCAAGGAGTTCTCGCTGCTCAGCGTACTGGCCCGGCGCCAGGGTGAAATCCTCTCGAAAACCGCCATTGCCGAGATGGTCTGGGACATCAATTTCGACAGTGACGCCAATGTCGTCGAAGTCGCGATCAAACGCCTGCGGGCGAAGCTCGACGGGCCGTTCGAAGAGAAATTGCTGCACACCATTCGTGGCATGGGTTATGTGCTGGAGAGCCGTGGTGTCCAGTAACTCCATCGCCCTGCGTCTGAGCGCAATGTTCACGCTGGTGGCGCTGCTGGTGTTCCTGCTAATCGGCTGGGCGCTGTACCAGCAGGTCGACAAGGGCCTGGGCCTGCTGCCAGAAGCCGAACTCGATGCACGCTACAGCGTGCTCGAATCCACGGTCGGCCGTTACGGTACGCCCGAGCACTGGGTAAAGATCAACAACAAGCTCAACCTGCTGAGTGAAGAAGACAGGCGCATCAGTTTCTGGATCATCAGCGGCGATCCACACTACGAATACGGCAACCTGACCTCGCAGATCCGTGCCTTTGCCCAAGGCCCGCTGGGCACGCGCGACATGCATCTACCGGAGCACCCGTATCCACTGAAAGTGCTGGTCAGCGAGTTCCCGGCCAAGGACCAGCGCCCAGCGTTGCGCTTCATGATCGCCATCGACACCGAAACGTTTTTCCATACCCAGCA
>LNAP01003810.1_pt1 | contig 14316 bp, 11 predicted proteins | sample 602601 | NCBI WGS metagenome assembly LNAP01 (sample SAMN02440304, study PRJNA202911) | soil metagenome | biome: Subtropical and temperate rainforests or woodlands; isolation source: soil samples (1 kg each in a 20% v/v slurry with milli Q water) were... ...
GCACCAAGGCCATCATGCTGGCCCACACGCTGGGTAACCCCTACAACCTGAAGGTGGTCAAGGCGGCCTGCGAGAAGCACGGCCTGTGGCTGGGGGCAGACTGCTGCGACGCCGCGCTCTTTTACTGTCGGCGGGTCCTATGACTTCGAGGTGTTCAAGCTGGCATTGGCCTATGAGCGCGCGACGGACGGTTGGTTTGCGGGTAAAAGTCTGCCGTCGAGCGCCACTATCGGATCATTGCGCGGCACTCCTTCCAACGCATTCGTTGACGGCTTCAGCACGAACTCCTATCTGCTGGCTGCGTCCGTGCCTTTGGGCGGAGCCAGCAGCATGTTCGGCTCGTGGCAGCGCGTAGATCCGAACAACAAAGATCTGACTGGCGGCGATTCGACTAGCAACACGTTTGCGTTAGGCTATTCCTACACGCTGTCGAAGCGTACGACGATGTATACGCTTGCGTCGTACACCCAAAACTTTGCGTTCCAGAATGATGCCAAAGCGACGGAAGCTATGGTTGGGTTGCGCCATTCCTTCTAATACTTAACAGGGTAGCGACATAGAGGAAAAAACGAGCTTATCTATGTCGCGCTTCCGCTGTTTCTGAAGCCATGAGCGCGTGATGCACTAAGCAGAGTCCTGTCCCTTGTCGGACTGGTCGCCTTCGCGATGCTCGATGGTGTAGCCCATCCCTCTAACGGTGTGGAGTAGCTTGGTATCGAACGGATCGTCAACCTTTGCGCGAAGCCGTCGAATTGCGACTTCCACGACATTTGTGTTGCTGTTAAAGTTCATATCCCACACTTGCTCGGCGAGCACGAGACGAGACAGCACCTCTCCCGGTCTCCGCATTAGGTATGTCAGTAAGCCGAACTCTTTGGCCGTGAGGTCAATACGGGACGCGCCGCGAACCACGCGTCGCCGGAGGAGGTCAAGCTCCAGGTCCGCTACGCGGAGGACATTTCGCCCCGCCGTGCCATCGCCCGATCCGAGTCCTCGCCTCTTGAGCGCAAAGACTCTCGCCAGGAGCTCGGGCATTGCAAATGGTTTCACCAAATAATCATCGGCTCCCCGCTCCAAGCCGCGAACTCTGTCCTCAAGGCTAGTTCGCGAACTGAGCATCATGACCGGTACGTTGTCGTGCTGGCGAATGCGCTGCAGTACTTCAAACCCATCTAACCCCGGTAAGCCGATGTCCAAGATAACTAGGTCATATTGAGTCACATAGGCGAGTTGAAGTCCGCTAACACCGTCCAATGCGATATCAACGATATAGCTATTCTCTGTGAGACTACGGCGTAGCGTTTCAGCAAGTTTCCGCTCGTCTTCGATAACCAATATTTTCATTTGTCGTTCGGGCACGTCATGGAGAAAAATGACGTTGTGAAAAAAGCGAAGGGCATGAATCGTTATTGGATAGTGCAGGGAAACATAACTTGTTACGCTGTGTTTCGGCTCTTCGCGTCGCTTTATGTGATGGGATACTTTAGCGGTAGAGCTTCGTCAGAATCCGAACTTGTCGATTACGAATCTGCAATCAAAATGAAGGACTGTCGTCGAATTTTGGTCGCGCTCCCGATGGGCGATATTAATAGAGCAAGGCGCTCGTAGCGCGAGGGTTGGGGACGCGTTCTGCACTCTCTGGTCAATAAAAAGCGCCCGCTTTTACAGCGCGCGCCATTTACTAAGGAGTTGGTTTCAACTTAAGAGTCTGCGTACATTGTGAATCCAATAGTTGTGCCCGATCTATCTGATTTTACAAAGGGCATCCCACCGTGCATTCGTGCAATCGCCGCAACAATGGCTAAACCTAGACCATGGTGATTTGCGTCGCTTACACGAGCAGAGTCTGACCGGTAAAAGCGGTAGAAAAGGCGCGGGATATGCTGTTCCTCAATTTGCTCGCCAAAATTGTGAACACTGACACGGACTAGACCGCTCATATCTTTATCGAGCATTACGGTGACGGCCGAACTAGGGTGAGTGTATCGGATCGCGTTAGTAACTAGGTTGGAAACCGCCCGTTGATACAGTGATTTGTCGACCTTACCTGCTTGGTCCCCAATTAGGGTCAGACTGACCCCCGCATCAAGTGCCTCGGCCTCATGATACTCAAGAACCTCTGCAGTAATCGCGCGGAGGCTCAATACGTGGGCTGCCCTTGCCTTGGCACCGCGGTCTGCTTGTGAGAGAAATAGCATATCGTTAACAATTGCCGACATACGCTGTAATTCCTCAAGGTTTGATCCAAGTATGTCTCGCAGTTCGAACGTCGATCGTTTCCCCGCCAACGCAAATTCAGTCTCCCCTATCAGTGTGGCGAGAGGGGTACGCAGTTCATGCGCAACGTCTGCGTTGAAACCTTCCATTTGTACATATGCCCGCTCCAAGCGCTGAAGGACGGCGTTGAATTGCAGCACCAATGGCTTGATTTCCCGTGCTAGTCCTTCTTCACCCAGCCGTTCTCCGATGCGGTCAGGCGAAATCAATGCGGCTTGTCTCGCAACTTCGTGCAGAGGATGAAGGGCTCGTCGCACCAGCACGTTGGCGATAACGGAAACAACAATCGCGCCAACTACTGCGCACGCAAAGAGCGTCCATGCCAGCATTACCCGTAGGCGCACATCGGGGGTTGTATCAAGAAATAGCTCTGCGGTCATTCTTCTGTCCGGCTCACTAGGCGCAGGTAGAGAAAAAATGACATGTATTCGAGATGCGTCGGTCCCCGTGACCTTGGGTTCGCCGTATACGCTTATTTTTCCGTTGATGACGAGCCTCAGCGAAAACTCCGATCTCCCATAGAAGAAATCGTTTAGTTTATGTTCAAGAGCAGGCAGGTCACCTTTGATTGCAAACTCTTCAGCCAAATGTTCGATCACCTCTCGCTTTTGCTCTAGAAGCGCCTGTTGGCGGTGAGAAAGGTTGAGGTTTGTCGCCACATAAACAACAACACAAACAAGCCCGAGGGCCACAAATGTTTGTATTGCGAGCCAGCGCGATAGCCATTGGCGCAGTGAGTTGATCGCGCGAAAGCGCATTACTCGTTCCTCACTTCAAGCACGTATCCCATTCCACGGACAGTGTGGAGCAGCTTAACCTCAAAGGGATCGTCCACCTTTCCACGTAGGCGACGTACCGCGACCTCCACCACATTTGTGTTGCTATTGAAATTGATGTCCCAGACTTGTTCCGCGAGAGCCAGGCGAGATAGGACTTCGCCGTGCTTGCGCATCAGCAGCGCCAGAAGCGTAAATTCTTTTGCTGTCAAGTCGAGACGTGTTCCGCCGCGGTGGGCCTTGCGTCGAAGAAGGTCTAATTCGAGATCGCCCACTCTCATCACGTTCTGCCTGCTGGCCTCTGTGACCACATGGCCGCGTCGACGGCCCAGGGCGAGGACACGAGCCAGTAGTTCGGACAGCGCAAACGGCTTGACCAGGTAATCGTCGGCGCCGTCCTGCAACCCGCGGACTCGGTCCTCAATTTTGTCCCGCGCTGTGAGCATAAGCACCGGCACACGGTCCCTCTTGCGAAGCTCGTGCAGGACTGAAAAGCCGTCCATGCCGGGGAGCATAACGTCCAGAAGTATCAGGTCGTATTGTGTCTCGCGGGCCAGATGCAGTCCGCTTACGCCATCCGATGCGACGTCCACTACGTAATTGTGTTCCGAGAGCGCGCGCTTTAAATATTCAGCCAGTTTGCGCTCATCTTCAACGACCAGGATCTTCATGTTTTCAACCGTTCGAAGTGTAATCGGCACGACCTACGCGGAATCGGGTGCCACTAGATAAAGGAGCGAATTCGGCACGCCATGCCCGTAAAGGCACTTCTGTTGCGGGGATAGGGCTCCCAGCGTTAGACCTGTCTGTGCCACAGGGCATTTTAGGGAGGCCTCGCCGTCAATCTACCCTCCCAAGGATTACAAAACCGTAATCCACCGAAACATTACAAATTTGTCATCTTCGGGTTCGGATTCTGACGAAGGCGCTTGGATACAGTACGGACGGTCATGCGTCCGGGTCGATCTTGCAGAGAGCCTAAGTGGTATGGATCGAGCCAAGGGCCGACATCTTTCCAAGAATTCACCAAGGTTGAATGATGCGCTTCAAGCCAATTCCATTGTTAGTGATGGCCGCTACGCTGTGCGGCCAACCAGTATGGGCACAGACTACGCCAGAAGAGGCCATCACGGAAGCAGCACCCTATTCGTCGGGGGCAATTCTCACGTTGTCTGAGGCAATGGACGCTGCGTTCAAATTGAACCCACAGGTCTCGGCAGCGAAGAATAATTTTGCGGCGTCGAAAGGCCTGGTAGACCAGGCGGGCCGCCTGCCGAACCCATCCTTGGACGTCAGCGTCGACGATCATCAGCGTGCGACACGGACCACGACCACAATGCTCAGCATGCCCATCGAGTTGGGCGGAAAAAGAAGTGCGCGCACGCAGGCCGCCCAGTTGAGTAGTGAACTGGCCGGTAGGGAGTATGAGGTCGTGACGGCAGAGATTAAGACGCTCGTGGTGTCTCGTTTTTTTTCAGTTGCAATTGCCCAAGAGACGCTACGCGTAAACCGTGATATGGCCGACATCGCGGAGGGGGCACTTCGTGTGGCGCAGAAGCGAGTCGACGCTGGAAAGGCCCCGCCGTTAGAGCGAAATAGGGCTGAAATCGAGTTGACAAAGGCACAGATCGACGTGAGGCAGGCCGAGAACGACCTCCGGGTTGCGCGCAGGGAGCTATCTCTGCTATGGGGAGACCCAGTCCCGAAATTCGAACTCGTGCAAGCGAAAATTGATGATCTGCCAGCACGTCGGACACTCGACGATTTACGCGCTGCATTGTTGAATTCCCCTAGGTTGGCCGCGGGGCGCCTTGCCATGGAAGTGAGCAAGGCTGAATTGAATGTCGAAAAGAGCAAACGATATCCCGACATCACATTGAGCGGAGGTGTCGCTCGCGACAATGAGGTTGGGCGCAACAAAGCTCAGTTCGGTGTGTCCTTGCCGTTGCCAATTTTTGATCGAAATCAGGGCAACGTTTACGCCGCTACCATGCAGACGTACAAGGCGCAGGATATTTATCGGGAGATGGAGGCGCGTTTGAGCGCTGACTTGCTGATAGCTGCCTCAACTTATGACCTCGCACTCGCATCTGCGAAGGATTATCGCGAGTCTGTCATCCCGACGTCGCAGAAGGCTTATGAGGGGGCCCGAAAGGGTTTTGAGGCCGGGAAGGTAGGCTATTTGGAAGTGCTTGACGCCCAGCGCACCTTGTCGCAAGGGAATATTTCCTACTTGACGACGTTGTTGCGAGCTGCGTCGGCCCGAGCCGAAATTGATCGAATTCTTGGCCAATAAATAGAGATGAAAATGAGTCAGTACTTCACGCTACTTGGACGTCGCGCTGTGATCGCCATCGCGTTGTCGCTACAATTTCTGATCCCCGCCCCGGTTTTCGCGGGTCCTTCAGATCATGGCAATGACAGTCATACCGAGGCCAGCACGGGGCCAAACGGAGGCGAAATTACAGAGGACGGAAGCGATGCGATTGAGGTGAGTCTGGTCGAAGAGGGAGAGTCCGCTCGGCTAAAGGTCTGGGCGGCCACAGGAGGCAAGCCTGTAAGGCCTGCTGACTTGAAGGCGACGGCAACTCTGAAAAGGCCGAACGGCGAGGAGGTAACGCTCACGCTGAAGCCCTCGTCGGCCGCGCTGATCAGCGATCAGGTTATTCCCGAGCCGCATTTCTTCGAAGTAACCATCAACGTGTCATTACCGGGGCGAGACGGCCCAGTGCATGCAGAGTTTCACAAAGCGGAGGGCCTGTTGGCGCTCACCCCCGAACAAGTTTCTGCGGCTGGGATCATCACAAGCGAAGCTAAGTCCGAGCGCCTTGAGTCGAGCACACGATTTCCCGGCGAGATTCGATTTAACGCCGACCGCACCGCCCACGTCGTGCCGAAAGCCGCAGGGACCGTCCAGCAAGTTTCTGCGGATCTTGGTCAAGAAGTGAAGAAGGGCCAACTGTTGGCCGTAATATCCAGCGCCTCGCTTTCCGAACTCAGGAGCGAGTGGCTGGCCGCCACGAAACGCCGAAACTTGGCGGCGGCGACTCATGCTAGAGAGCTGAAGCTGTGGCGTGAGCAAGTATCTGCGCAACAAGACTATCAGCAGGCGCAGACAGTACTTCAAGAGGCAGACATTGCAGTCCAAAATGCCGTTCAAAAGCTCCGAGCAGTTGGCGCGGAGCCATCGGCGAAAGATTTGAGTCTGCTTGAAATACGAGCGCCTTTTGACGGCGTCATTGTGGAAAAGCACATCGCATTAGGTGAGGCTTTAACTGATGCATCTAGCATCTTCACGATATCCGACCTGAGTACCGTCTGGGCAGAATTCGTCATAGCACCTAAAGACCTGCAGACTGTACGAGTGGGTGAGGACGCAAAGGTCACATCCACTTCCTTTGCCGAAGAAGCTTCTGGGACTGTGTCTTACATCGGTGCTTTACTCGGCCAGCAAACGCGCACCGCCACCGCGCGGGTGACGCTGAAGAATCCGGACATGGCCTGGCGACCGGGACTCTTTGTTTCCGTAAACGTGGTGGTCGAGCGCAATGAGGTTGGGGTCGCCGTGGAGAGCGATGCGATTCAGGATGTGAACGGACAGCCAACGGTCTTCGTCGAAGTGCCTGGTGGATTCCTGCCGCAGCCTGTCAAGATAGGAGCAACGACGGAAAAGAGCTCCGAGGTTATCTCCGGTCTAAGGGCAGGGACGCGGTATGTCAGTTCCAATGCTTTCGTGCTGAAGTCCGAACTGGGCAAGGCAACGGCTGACCACGCGCATTGAGTCGGAGCCGCATATGTTTGAACGCTTAATTCGCTTTGCCATCGAGCAACGTTGGCTAGTTCTATTAATTTCTCTCGGGGTGGCCGCCGTTGGGGTCTACAACTACTCGCGCTTGGCTATTGACGCTGTTCCGGATATCACGAACGTCCAAGTCCAAATCAACGCCAGCGCTCCAGGATATTCGCCCTTGGAGACCGAGCAGCGCGTCACCTATCCGATCGAGACTGTCATGGCGGGCCTGCCCGGCTTGCAGCAGACGCGTTCGCTGTCTCGCTACGGGCTTTCGCAAACAACGGTGATCTTCGACGATGGAACGGACATCTATTTTGCCCGCCAACTCGTAAATCAGCGCCTGCAAGAGGCAAAAGAGAGCCTGCCGGAGGGCATCACTCCTGTCATGGGCCCTATATCAACGGGTCTCGGAGAGATTTTTCTTTGGACTGTTGAGGCCACGCCCGAAGCGCGGAAAGAAGACGGCTCACCTTACACCTCAACGGACCTTCGAGAGATTCAAGATTGGGTAATCAAACCCCAATTGCGAAATGTGCGGGGGGTGACAGAGGTCAACTCAATCGGTGGCTACGCGAAGGAATACCAAGTCGCTCCTGACACGGAGCGCTTGGCGTCCTATGGACTTTCGCTGACTGACATCATCACTGCTCTAGAACGAAACAACGCCAATGTTGGAGCAGGATACATTGAAAGAAAAGGGGAGCAATACCTGATTCGAGCGCCCGGTCAGGTTAAATCCATGAACGATATCAAAGATATCGTTTTAACGGCGGTGAATGGGCAAGCCATCAAGATTCGAGACGTCGCCGAAGTGGCGATAGGCAAAGAGCTGCGTACAGGCGCAGCTACGGACAACGGTAAGGAGGTAGTGCTCGGCACAGTTTTCATGCTGATCGGGGAAAACAGCCGTGCTGTGTCTCAAGCGGTCTCACAAAAGCTTGTCGAAATTAACAAGACTCTGCCAAAGGGCGTGGAGGCGATCACAGTCTATGACCGCACCAACCTTGTGGACAAAGCGATCGCGACGGTAAAGAAGAACCTGCTGGAAGGTGCGATCTTGGTGATCGTGATCCTTTTCGTTTTCCTTGGAAATATCCGCGCGGCCATCATTACGGCTATGGTGATTCCTCTGTCGATGTTGTTCACGTTCACGGGCATGGTGACTTACAAAGTGAGCGCCAACCTTATGAGCCTCGGCGCATTGGACTTCGGGATTATCGTCGATGGGGCAGTGGTGATTGTGGAAAACTGCGTAAGGCGATTGAGCCATGCGCAGCAACATCACGGACGCCCACTGACACGCTCTGAACGATTCCACGAGGTGTTTGCCGCAGCGCGCGAAGCTCGACGCCCGCTCCTATACGGGCAACTCATCATCATGGTGGTCTACCTTCCGATATTTGCACTCAGTGGCGTCGAAGGCCGCATGTTCCACCCGATGGCGCTTACCGTCGTCATGGCTCTGCTCGGTGCGATGATCCTGTCGGTGACATTTGTGCCGGCGGCAGTAGCGATGTTCATCGGAAACAAAGTGTCGGAAAAGGAGATTCGGGTGATGTCGTGGGCTCGTAAGCGCTACGAGCCACTACTCGATCTGGCTCTTCGCCGCACTCCTATGATGCTCGCAGGCGCACTGGGATTCGTGCTTGTGTGCGGCTTCATCGCTTCGCGGCTGGGCAGTGAATTTATACCGAACCTCAACGAAGGAGATATGGCAATTCAGGCGCTGCGCATTCCAGGAACTAGTTTGACGCAATCGGTCGCCATGCAGATTCAGCTTGAGAAGAGGCTTAAAGAGAAATTCCCGGAAATCGAACGGGTATTCGCTCGGACTGGGACAGCGGAAATCGCTTCAGATGCGATGCCTCCCAATATCTCGGACGGATACATCATGCTCAAGCCGGAGGAGGATTGGCCTAGTCCGAAAAAATCCCATGCGGAGTTGCGAGAAGCTATTCAACGCGAGGCGCAGAACATCCCGGGGAACAACTATGAATTCTCGCAGCCGATTCAGCTTCGCTTTAACGAGCTGATATCCGGAGTTCGGAGTGATGTCGCGGTGAAGATTTTTGGCGATGATAACGATGTGTTGAACAGTACGGCGACCGAGGTGGCGGAAGTTCTTCAAAAGATCCCGGGAGCCTCCGAAGTCAAAGTGGAACAAACCACCGGCCTTCCCATGTTGACCGTGTCGATTGATCGTGCGAAAGCTGCACGCTACGGTCTAAGCCTGTCGGACGTCCAGGATACCCTGACGATCGCTGCGGGCGGTCGCGAGGCGGGCACGTTTTTCCAAGGCGACCGCAGATTCGAGATCGTCGTGCGACTGCCAGAAAAGGTGCGGGAGAACATCACTTCACTGAAGAATCTACCAATCGCGCTCCCGAGGGCAGACGGCCAACTTCAGACGGCTTATATACCCCTGTCCGAGATTGCGACGTTTGATTTGGCGCCCGGCCCTAATCAGGTCTCTCGCGAAGATGGAAAACGTAGGATCGTCGTCAGCGCCAACGTTCGCGGCAGAGATTTGGGGTCTTTTGTCGGTGAAGCACAGACGGCTATCGACGAGCGGATCAAGGTTCCGACTGGATACTGGACGGCCTGGGGGGGGACTTTCGAACAACTTGCGTCGGCCACTAAGCGTCTACAAATCGTAGTGCCCGTCGCGCTGCTTCTGGTCTTTGTGCTGCTGTTTGCGATGTTCGGAAATGTCAAAGACGGGCTACTTGTTTTTACCGGCATCCCCTTCGCGTTGACGGGCGGCATTCTTGCTTTGTGGTTGCGAGGGATTCCTTTGTCCATTACGGCGGCCGTTGGATTCATTGCCCTTTGTGGCGTCGCCGTGCTCAATGGCTTGGTGCTGTTGTCGTTTATCCGATCTCTCCGGGAAGAGGGCAGGCCACTGGACGTTGCGGTTAGAGAAGGAGCTCTAACGCGTTTGCGGCCAGTCTTGATGACCGCATTGGTCGCTTCCCTCGGATTCGTCCCAATGGCTATCGCTACAGGCACGGGTGCGGAGGTGCAGCGACCGCTGGCCACAGTGGTTATTGGCGGCATTGTCTCCTCGACATTTCTGACCCTTCTGGTGCTCCCCGCGCTGTATCGCCTAGTTCATAGGCGAGATCCTGAGGAAATTGAGCTTTCTGAAGCGAAGGCTTGAGCCGTCGCAAGCTTGGAGGGATTTCGGCCTCTCCAAGCTTGCTGAAATGTAATTCTTCCGTATGAAGATTGTCGTGCGGTTTTACGTAAATTGGCAGCCGTCTACATTTTTGGTCCTATTCCATGGCCACGATCCCGTCGAATCCTGCTACGGCAGTTGTTGGAACGGAGGACGACGTCCAGATCTCCGTTGTCGTCCCGTTCTTGAACGAGCAGGAAGTCTTGCCGATCTGTCATGCAAGGCTCGAGCCAATCCTGAGAAAGCTTGCGCTGCCTTATGAGATTGTATTTGTTGACGACGGAAGCACCGATGAAAGCGTACCCCTACTTACGGCGTTAATGCGTCGAAACCCCAGGGTTCGCGTGGTGCGGCTAAGCCGGAACTTCGGGAAAGAGGCGGCCATGAGCGCCGGTCTCGCGCACACTCGGGGCGCGGCGGTGATCATGTTGGACGCTGACTTGCAGGACCCCCCAGAGTTGATCCCAGAGATGGTCCAGGCGTGGCAAGAAGGGGTCGATGTGGTTTCGATGCGCAGGCGAAAGCGTGAGGGAGAAGGGATAGCAAAGCGGCTTTCCGCATTCGCCTTCTATCGGATTCTCAGCCGCCTAAGTCGGTCCCGCATCCCCGCAGACACTGGGGACTTTCGGCTAATGAGCCGTCGAACGGTGAATGCGCTACTTCAATTGCCAGAGCGATGCCGCTATATGAAGGGCATGTACGCCTGGATTGGTTTCCCGACCAAGGTTATAGATTATGACCGCGCTAATCGGGCTGCGGGAAAAACCAAGTGGAACTACTTCGCTTTGTTTGGGCTCGCGCTTGAGGGCATCACCTCCTTCTCCACGGCCCCATTGCGATGGGCAACCGGTGTTGGCGCAATCGTAGCGTTAGCGGGCGGCTCGTTCGGCCTTTGGATAATTTTCAAGACTATTGTTTTCGGTCATGACGTGCCGGGCTACCCGTCTCTAACAGCGATGATTACGCTCCTAAGCGGAATTCAGCTTTTAACAATCGGTCTGCTGGGCGAGTATGTAGGCAAGGGTTATATGGAGACGAAACAACGCCCGATATACATAGTACGGGACGTGCTGGATCAGAATGCCGGAACTCCTTTTAGCCCAGCGAAGGTTAAGACCGAAAAATGCAGTTGAAGGATAAGTGGTTCTTCGGGGGCCTGGCGGGGATTGTGCTTGCGCGCCTCTATTCAATGGCGGTTATGCCGTTGGTTGACACGTCGGAACCGAGATATGCAGAGATAGCACGTCTAATGGCCGAGTCTGGCGACTGGATAACTCCCTGGTTTGAACCCGGGGTTCCATTCTGGGGGAAGCCTCCCCTGTCGTTCTGGAGTCAAGCGCTCGGAATACTAATGCTCGGGGGATCGGAATTTGCAGTTCGATTCCCCTCCTTTGTCGCTATGGCTGCACTGGCGGCATTGCTGTATCGCGCGGCTGACATCCTGGCCGGTCGTGCTTCCGCGCGCTTGGCGACGCTAGTTCTGGCTTCTATGCTTCTTCCGCTTGCCGCAGCTGGCGCGGTTTTGACGGATTCGTTCTTTGCGCTAGGGGTCTCCTATTCAATGTTGGCGTTCCTGGTTGCGCCGACAAGGTCGACGCTGTTCTGGCGCTACGGCTTCTTTGTAGGCTTGGCTATTGGGCTGCTTTCCAAAGGGCCTCTCACATTCGTCCTTATTGGTATCGCTATTGTTCCATGGATCGCGGTCCATCGACAGCGTTTGCTCTATGTGACGGCCCTCCCTTGGTTCAAGGGAATGCTGGTAACTCTTGCTCTGACCGTGCCATGGTACGTCTACGCAGAGGCGAAGACCCCTGGCTTCCTGCAGTACTTTTTGGTGGGTGAGCACTTTCTAAGGTTTTTAGACGCCGGCTGGAAGGGCGATTTGTATGGCACCGCTCATGAAAGACCGCTTGGCAGCATCTGGGCCGAGTGGTTATTGGCGTCTTTCCCGTGGGGATGGGTTGGAGTTCTCCTCGCGGGCTGGCTGATTGCTCGGCCATCACGCCGAGAAAGAGCTCTTCAGGTTTGGAGATTGCCGCTCGTCGGCTATCTGGCTATGTGGACTCTGGCCTCCCCTGTCTTCTTCACTTTCTCCGGAAACATACTATGGACGTATGTGCTGCCAGGCTTGCCCGCGTTCGCTTTGCTGTTCTCAATTTATGCGAAAGAAATTTTTCTTGTGGGCCAAACACCGACTCTGAAGCGTGCATTGATAGGTGTCGGGGCTCTAGTGCCGGCCGCAGCGATCATTCTCGGTCTTGTTTCCTTGACCGCTCCGACCAGGTTTAAGACTGAGAAGCAACTTGTAGCTGCAGCAACTGCGCAGATGACTGCCGGCCAGAAACTCTACTTTGTGCATAGTCGTCCATTCTCGGCGCGCTTCTATTCAGGCGGAAAGGCAGAACTCATTGATTTGGTCGGGTTGAATAAGCTTGTTTTCGAGCAATGCGAGTCTGCATTTGTGGCAATTCCAAAGGGGATGGAAGCGTCCATCAACGGGGGCTTGCGGTCCAGGCTCGCGGCAATCTATAAAAGTCGTCGGTACTCGCTCTACAAGGTAGAGCACTGAGTCCGTGCTGTGCGTAGGGGATCCCAACTGCTGTCAACTCTGTTAACCGGCGTCAATATTATTTCACGTAAGCACCTCGACCAATGATTCCGCGCCTGAAGATCCTGCACGTAAGTTTGAATCCCGGCTTTGGTGGCAGGGAGCTGCGAATTTTGAATGAAATGCTGGCTATGCGTGAGCGTGGACACCAACTGCAAATCGTTTGCCCCACAAGATCCGAGTTAGGGCATCAAGCGAAAATTAGGGGCTTCACTACGCATGATATTGAGACGGGCGGGGTGCTTAATTCAGTTTCAGCACCGTTGAAAATCGGAGCGTTGCTTCGCTCTGGCGCATTTGACGTTGTGAACACTCATTCTGTCAGGGACCAGCTGCGAACTCGACTTTTTGCTCCGTTTGCAAGAACGCGTCTAGTCGTAAGAACTCATCACCGAGAGTGCCGGCAGCGGCTGCCACAAGTCTACGAGGGCGCAAGCGAATATGTCATCACGGTTAGCGAATACCTGAGGCGGCAGTATCTTGACAGAGGCATTTCGGCGCGTCGCGTACGGACAGTGCCTACCGGCTTAGATGTCCGCAGTGCAAGTGAGAACGCTTGTGCTGGCCGTAGGCTTGGCGTTTGTGAAAGTGCCATCGTCGTGGGTAGTGTGGCCGATCATCCGGATGTCCAGAGTCTCTACCATCTCGTCGACGCCCTTGTTCCGCTGATGGAGGCAAATAAATTGGTACATCTGGTTCTGGTCGGATTTGACGAACATTTGCGAACCCAGTTGAACGTGCGCGCTCTGAACGCTGGCTTGGAAAACAGATTTCATTTCTCGGATCGTCCCCCGCATGTTGCTCAGCGGCTCTTTGCGTTTGACATATACGCGACTACACCAGAGGGCAGGGTGCCGGGCTCTACATTTGTTGAGGCTTCCGCATCCGGGATTCCGGTGGTCGCAACTGCAGTCGGGTGCATACCGGAGGTCATCGAGAATGGCGTTTCGGGATATGTTGTAAAACCTGCGGACAGGCTAATTCTCCGTTCAGTACTTGGAAAATTGATTGCGGACAGCGCTCTACGCAAGTGTCTTGCAAACGCTGCTCGCCAAAACTTTCAGAGCTTGGGGAGATTTGCCCCAGCCAGAATGGCTGAAGAGTTGGAAGGCGCGTATCTGGAATGGTTGCACACGCAGGAGAAAGAGGTCGGCGCATGCCGCTGGTATCGCGTTTGAATTCTTGCATCGGTAATTCCTCCGTAAAAGCGCGACCATTAGCAGATCGAAGATCTGGACCCTGTCGGCCGACCGAACTGGCATTGTGGTTCGCTGTATGCGCTGCGTAAGCTGTCCTGGACGACGAACTGATAGACAAGTATCCACGCGCAGCGCGACTTCAGGACCCTTCAGAGCTGAGCGCTATATTCGCCGTCATCGACGTAGCGAAGCCTGCCCCGCCGTGCTGAGGCCCGCCGAAGAGAATCCGCTGACTGCGCTGCGGCTGGGGTCGGCCTGGTACGACGTGGCGGCGCAGATCAAGGCAGTGACCGAAGGCGGCCTCGACCCGCGCAACTTCATCCTGTGCACCGATGACAGCCATTCCGGCACGCTCGTGCATGAAGGCCATATGGACCGCGTGGTGCGGCATGCCATCAGCCAGGGGCTGAAACCGGTGACGGCGATCCAGATGGCGACGCTCAACACCGCCCAGCATTTCAGGCTGGAGCGCGAGATCGGCGCCA
>LNAP01003812.1_pt1 | contig 14312 bp, 12 predicted proteins | sample 602601 | NCBI WGS metagenome assembly LNAP01 (sample SAMN02440304, study PRJNA202911) | soil metagenome | biome: Subtropical and temperate rainforests or woodlands; isolation source: soil samples (1 kg each in a 20% v/v slurry with milli Q water) were... ...
ACCCCGCGGTGGCGCGCCCGCAGGCGCCGCGATCCGCAGCAATGCGGCTCGCGTCCCAACCACCATCCCGCGCCTGCCGGCGCGCCGCTCCCCTCATGCCTTGAGGGGAGATCTGCTCACACCTCGGACGCATCATGCGCCGCGAGAATGCGAGGGCTGGGCTGTTTGACATTCAAATCGGATTTTACGCGAAGGCGCGCATAATATCCCTCCCCCGAAGTGCTGCGAAGCAGCGCGAGGTGGGGAGGGTCGGCCGAGCGAAGCGATGCGCAGCATCGCGTAGTCGGAGGGCGGGGTGGGGGCAAGCCACGCGACGTAGCGTATGTTGCAGCAGCCCCCCACCCGACCGCGCTGCGCGCGGCCACCCAGAGCGGACGAATTCGTCCGCTCGACCACCGCGAAGACGCGGGCGGGAGGGATAAGAAAGCGCTTCGCCTACTGCACGCTCAGCGCAACGAACCGCAGTTCGCCGTCGGCGTTCGACACCAGCAGCAGCACCGACTTCTTGCCGTCCTTCTTGAGCGCATCGACGCGCTTCTTGACGTCGGCGGGATTGTTGACCGCCTCCTGCGCGACCTCGACGATGACGTCGCCGGCGGCAAGCCGCTTCTCGGCAGCGTCGGAGCCGGCATCCACCGAGGTGACCACCACGCCCTTGACGCTGTCCTTGATCTTGTACTTGGCGCGCAGATCCTTGCTGAGGCCGGTGATGTCGAGGCCGAGCGCCTTCTGGGTCGCCGGCTTGTCGGCTTCCGGCGCGGACTTGACCGAAGCCGGCTGCGCCTTCTCGCCGTCGTCGAGACGGCCCAGCGTGACCTGCTTGGTCTCTTCCTTGCCCTTGCGGATGATGACGACATCGACCGCCTTGCCGACAGCGGTATCCGCCACCACGCGCGACAGGTCTTTGGGCTCCTTGATATCCTTGCCGTCGAACTTGATCACGACGTCGCCGGGCTCGATGCCGGCGGGTTTTGCCGGCCCCTTGTCCTCGACACCGGCGATCAGCGCGCCCCTGGGCGGCTTGATGTTGAGGCTCTCGGCGATCTCGTCGGTGACCTGCTGGATGCGGACGCCGAGCCAGCCGCGGCGCAGCTCGCCGAACTGGCGCAGCGAATCCACCACGCCGACCACGGTCTTCGACGGCACCGCAAAGCCGATGCCGATCGAGCCGCCGGACGGCGAGATGATCAGCGTGTTGACGCCGATGACCTCGCCGTCGAGGTTGAACAGCGGGCCGCCGGAATTGCCGCGGTTGATCGAGGCGTCGGTCTGGATGTAGCTGTCATAGGGCCCGGAATTGATGTCGCGGTTGCGCGCCGAGACGATGCCGGCGGTGACGGTGCCGCCGAGGCTGAACGGGTTGCCGATGGCGATCACCCATTCGCCGAGCCGCAGCTTTTCGGAATCGCCGAACTTCACCGCGGTCAGCGGCTTGGTCGGCGTGAACTTCAGCACCGCGAGATCGGTCTTCTTGTCGACGCCGACCAGCGTCGCCTTGATCTTGGTGCCGTCGTTGAGGATGACGTTGATCTCGTCGGCGTCCGCAATGACGTGGTTGTTGGTGACGACGACACCGGAGGTGTCGATGATGAAGCCGGAGCCGAGCGAGTTGGTCTTGCGCGGCTGCATGCCGCCCTGCCTGTCGCCGCCTGGGCCGCCGCGACGGTTCTTGAAGAAGTCGTCGAAAAACTCCTCGAACGGCGAACCGGGCGGCAGTTGAGGCATCGCGCCGCGACCGCTGTCGCTCTTGTCGCCGCCCTTGGCCTCGATGGTCTGGGTGGTGGAAATGTTGACGACCGCATCGATCACCTTCTCGGCGACATCGGCGATCCCGTCAGGACCGCGCGCAAAGGCCGGTGCGGTGAACGCCGCGACGGTCGTGCCAAGGCAGAGCGCCGCCAGCAGCGGGCGCAGGCGGCGGCTCAGGGCTGGAATCGCGATGGACATGAGCGGAACGTCTCCTGAAGGGATTCGAGAATTTGCAGGCAGATTGCGCCCGTTTGCCGCGCCGGTGCAAGCGTCGAGCGGCTGCGGCAGGCCACCATCAGCGTCGCCGATTGCGGCGAAAAGCAGAGCGGCGGTGCACGATCGCGTTGATCACGCAGTCGTTTTCGGGGGCAGCCCGATCAGCGCCGGACGAACCAGATCAGGATCAGGCCGGCGACGGCGGAGCCGATTCCGGCGATCCGCAGAATGTTGTCGGGGGTGGCCAGCGCGCTCTTCATGGCGCGCCGCATCCAGCCGGGAATGGCCAGGAAGAGAATGCCTTCAAGCACAAACAGGATTCCGAGGCCGATGAGGAAGTCGGCAAACGCTATGGACCTCATCCGACTTCAACTCCCGACCGTTCACGCCCTGGACGCTTTTATATCTGCGGCGCGCCGGGGCTCGATCCGGAGCTGGCTCCGGATCGCCTGCGGCGCGCCCCATCCTTAGAGCAGAGTGCGGGCGAACGCAAAACAGGTATCGGCGTATGCTGAACGGACGCCGATCCTGCGTCTTACGGCTTGGCCGCGACGGACTCCGCCGGCTTGCCCGACGGGTGGGCAAAGAAGCGGAAGAACTCCGAATCCGGACGCAGCAGGAAGCGGGTGTCGTTGCCCTTCAGGCCGTTCTCGTAGGCGGTCATGGAGCGGTAGAACGCGAAGAAGTCGGCGTCCTTGCCATAGGATTCGGCGAACAACCGGTTGCGCTCGCCGTCGCCCTCGCCGCGCACCTGCTCGGCTTTCGAGTTGGCCTCGGCGATGATCACAGTCGCTTCACGATCGGCCTTGGAGCGGATCTCCTGGGCCTTCTGCCCGCCCTGGGCGCGGAACTCGGCCGCCTCGCGCTGCCGCTCGGTCTGCATCCGCTGATAGACCGCCTGGCTGTTCTGCTCGGGCAGATCGGCGCGGCGGATACGGACGTCGACGACGGAAATGCCGTAGCCGTCGGCCTCCTTGTCGAGCTGGTCGCGGATCTTGTTCATCAGGCCCTCGCGTTCGTCACGCACAACCTGGATGAAGGTGACCTCGCCGAGCACCCGGCGCAGCGACGCGTTAAGCAGCGTGGTGAGCTGGATGTTGGCCGCCTGGATCGAACCGATGCTCTGGTAGAAGCGCAGCGCATTCTTGATGCGGTAACGCGCGAACGCATCCACTACGAGGCGCTTCTGGTCCGACGCGATCACTTCCTGGGCGGGGTTCTCGAGATCGAGGATCCGCTTGTCGATCGAGATCACGCTGTCGATGAACGGCACCTTGAAGTTGAGGCCGGGCTCGGTGACCACGCGAACCGGCTCGCCGAGACGCACGACCAGAACCTGTTCGGTCTGGCTAACGGTGAACAGCGAGCTGAAGCCGATGACGACGACGAACAGCGCGACGACCAGCGCCACGATACCTGAAATTCCGGTCTTCATCGGGTGCTCCCGCTCTGCTGTTGCGGCTGCACAGGTGTCGCCGGGGGCTGCCGCCGCGGCGACAGTTCGTTCAGGGGAAGATAGGGCAGAACGCCCTGCGCGTTAGCGCCGCCGTCATAGACCAGCTTCTCGGCTCCACCGAGAATCTTCTCCATGGTTTCGAGATAGATGCGCTGGCGGGTCACGTCAGGTGCCTTCTTGTATTCGTCGTAGACTTTCAGGAAGCGCGCGCTCTGGCCCTTGGCCTCGGCCACCGCCTGTTCCTTGTAGCCTTCGGCGACCTGGAGGATCTGCGACGCGCGCCCGCGCGCATCGGGAACGACGCGGTTGGCATAGGTCTGGGCTTCGTTCTGCAGACGCTCGAGATCGGCGCGTGCCGCCTGGACGTCGCGGAACGCGTCGATCACCTGGGCCGGCGGATCGACCTTCTGCATCTGCACCTGCTGGATGGCGATGCCGGCGCCGTAGCTGTCGAGGGTCTTCTGCATCAGTTCCTGCACGCTGGCTTCCGTGGTGGTGCGGGCGCCGGTGAGGATCGGCTGGATGTTGGCACGACCGACCACTTCGCGCATGGCGCTTTCGGCAACCGCTTTCACGGTGCCTTCGGGGTTCTGGATGTTGAACAGGAAATTGCCGACACCATCCGGCTTGATGCGCCATAGTACCGTGAAATCGACGTCGACGATGTTCTCGTCGCCGGTGAGCATCAGGCTTTCCTCGGGCACGTCGCGCATGGTGCGTCCACGCCGGCCGGGGTCATCGCCCAGCGTCATGCCGATGCTCAGCGTCGAGACGCGCAGCGCCTTCGGCAGCAGCACGGTCTCGATCGGATAGGGCAGATGATAGTTCAGGCCGGGCTGCACGGTGCGCACATGCTTGCCGAAGCGCAGCACCACGCCGAGTTCTTCCGACTGCACGCGGAAGAAGCCGGACAGGCCCCAGATCGCCGCAGCGGCGACCAGCACCAGCAGGATGCCCATGCCGCTGACGAAGCCGCCGGGCAGCAGCGACTGCAGACGATCCTGTCCGCGGCGCAAGAGATCCTCGAGATCAGGCGGCCTCGGGCCGGACGATTGCGGACCCGAACCCCAGGGACCTTTCGGACCAGAGCTCCACGGGCCTCCGCCTTGATTCTTCCACGGCATTCAAATCTCCTCGGCGCGGGCGCAGGACCGAAATCCAGCCTCGCATGGTCAGCACGGCTTTATAGGGGACGGCCCGACACCTTACAACGCAGGTCATTACGTGCAGGAGCTATGCTTAACCCCCTGATTGTCAATGCAGAACATCGCCGGGCGCGGTTAATGCCGGCGGGGCGACTATATGGCGCGGGGACCGCTCTTATGCCGTTCATATGTCACATAGGAGAAATCGACGCTGTCATCCGGGCCGGCCGGATGCCTGATGCGCGCCACTTCGTCCCATTCCGCTGCATCAATGGCGGGAAACAAGGTGTCGCCATCCGGTCTGGCATGAACCTCTGTGATTTCGAGCCGATCGGCGATCCTCATCCATTGCGCGTAAATGTCGGCACCGCCGATCACCGCAATCTCAGTGGCTAAACGCCGCAGCGCGTCGCCCAACGCCACCATGCGGGCAGCTTCCATCGAAGTCGTGACCACCGCACCCGGAGCCTGATACTGCGCATCGCGGGTGATGACGATATTGGTCCGCCCCGGCAATGGCCGCCGCGGCAATGATTCAAAGGTCTTGCGGCCCATCACGATCGGCTTGCCCATGGTCAGCGCCTTCAGGCGCTGCATGTCCGACTTCAGCCGCCACGGAATCGCATTATCCTGCCCGATCACGCCGTTCTCGGCGACGGCGACGACGAGGACGATCGCGGGACCGGACTTGTTAGTCACGCTCACACCGCCACCTCGGCCTTGATATGCGGATGCGGATCGTAGCCTTCGAGCGTAAAATCCTCATAGCGAAAGGCGAAGATGTCCTTCACCTCAGGATTGATCTTCATCACCGGCAGCGCGCGCGTCGGGCGGGTCAGTTGCAGCCGCGCCTGCTCAAGATGGTTGGAGTACAGGTGCGCGTCGCCGAGCGTGTGGATGAAGTCGCCGGGCTTCAGACCGGTGACCTGCGCCACCATCATCGTCAGCAACGCGTAGGACGCGATGTTGAAGGGCACGCCAAGAAATACGTCGGCGGAGCGCTGATACAACTGGCACGACAGTTTGCCGTTCGCGACATAGAACTGGAACAGGCAGTGACACGGCGGCAACGCCATCTTGTCGACGTCGGCAGGATTCCACGCCGTCACGATCAGCCGGCGCGAGTCCGGATTGCGCCTGATCATGTCGATGACATGGGAAATCTGATCGATGCTGCGCCCGTCCGCGGCCGGCCAGGAGCGCCACTGCGAACCATAGACCGGACCGAGATCGCCATTGGCGTCGGCCCATTCGTCCCAGATCGAGACGCCGTTATCCTTGAGATACTTGATGTTGGTGTCGCCGGCGAGAAACCACAGCAACTCGTGGATGATGGCCTTGAGCGGCAGCTTCTTCGTGGTCAGCATCGGGAACCCGGCCGCCAGGTCAAAACGCGTCTGGTGGCCGAACACCGACAGCGTGCCGGTACCGGTGCGGTCGTGCTTTTCCGCGCCGTCGCTAAGGATCCGCTCGAGCAGGTCGTGATATTGATTCATGTCGGCAACTGCGAGCGTTGGAGTGCGCGGGAGCCGGCGAACCTAGCGCCCAATCGTCGACCGGACAGCTAGGATTCGACGTCAACGCCGGGATTATACCCGGAAAAATGGCCCCGGCCCTGTAAACAGCAAGGGCCGGATCCTGGGATCCGGCCCTTGAAATCACGCCACAATTTGCGCTGGGTCACATCGCCGGCTTGAGCACCGCTGACCATTTGGCGACTTCGCTCTTCACCAGGGCAGCCAGCGCGGCCTGAGTGCGGCCGTCGGCCTTGGGGATGTCCGAGCCGAGATCGAGCAGGCGCTTGCGGACGTTCTCGTCGTCCAGCGCCTTGGCGGCGGCGGCGTTCAGCTTGGCGAGGATCGGTGCGGGCGTGCCCTTGGGGGCGAAGATCGCGTTCCAGGCCGAAACCTGATACTTCGGCAGACCCGCCTCGATGGTGGTCGGCAGGTCCGGCAGCGACGGATTGCGCTCCGGCGTCGCCACTGCATAGGCCTTGATGGTGCCGCCGTTGATCTGCGGCACGGCGTTGACGATCTGGTCGCACATGTAATCGACCTGGCCGCCGACCAGCGCGTTCATCGCGGGTCCGGTGCCGTTGAACGGCACCCCGGTCGGCTTGATCTCCAGCACCGAGTTGAGCAACTCGCAAGACGAATAGGACACCGAGCCGACGCCGGCATGGGCCATGTTCACCTTGTCGGTGTTGGCCTTCAGATAGGCGACGAATTCCTTGAGGTCCTTGGCCGGAAAATCCTTCCTGGCGAGGATCAGGATGGGCGTGCCGGCGAGCAGCGCGACCGGTTCGAAATCCTTTTCGGGGTGATAGGCCAGCTTCGGGTACAGCGGCACCGCGGCGGCATGGGTGCCCATGTGGCCGGTGATCAGCGTGTAGCCGTCCGGATTGGCGCGCGCCGCGCGCGTGGTCGCGGTGGTGCCGCCGGCGCCCACCACGTTCTCGATGATGATGGTCTGGCCCAGCGTCTTCGCCATGTCGGCAGTGACGATGCGGGCGATGATGTCAGTCGGTCCGCCGGCGGCAAACGGGACGATCATGGTGATCGACCGGGTCGGATAATCCTGGGCCTGGGCGGAAGCGGCAATCGATCCGAGGCCGGCCAGAGCAAGACCGGCGGTCGCAAGGGTGCGACGAAGGTAGTTCATGACGTTTCTCCCGAAATTTATGTCATCGCCAGCGCGACTCATTCGGGACAACTGAATACACGTCGCGGCCCGGAGTCCATTCGACTTCGGGCCGCGACGCAACGCCGCAGTTCAGCTTTCGGATTCGACGAAAACCTCGTCGCGCTTCTTGCGAAGTGCGGGAAGCAGCGCCAGAACCAGCAAAAAGGCTGAGATCGCCATCAGGCTGGCCGACAACGGGCGGGTCAGGAACACCGTCGCGTCACCCCGTGAGATCAGCAGTGCCCTGCGCAGGTTCTCCTCCATCAGAGGTCCCAGTACCATGCCGAGCAGCAACGGCGCCGGCTCGAAATCGTGCTTGATCAACCAGTAGCCGATCAGGCCGAACATTCCCGCCAGCACCACATCCGTCGGCGCATTGTTCACCGAATAGATGCCGATGCAGCAGAAGATCACGATCGACGGGAACATCAGTCGGTATGGCACCCGCAGCAGGCGGACCCAGATTCCGACCAGCGGCAGGTTGATGACCAGCAGCATCAGGTTGCCGACCCACATCGAGGCGATCATGCCCCAGACCAGTTCGGGCTGCTTCTGCATCACCTGCGGACCCGGTACGATGCCGTGGATGGTCATCGCGCCGACCATCAGCGCCATCACCGCGTTCGGCGGGATGCCGAGCGTCAGCAGCGGAATGAACGACGTTTGCGCTGCAGCATTGTTGGCGCTTTCCGGCGCCGCCACGCCTTCGATCGCGCCGCGGCCGAACCGTGACGGATCGCGGGCGAGCTTCTTTTCCAGCGTATAGGCAGCGAACGACGCAATCACGGCCCCGCCGCCTGGCAGGATGCCGAGGATCGAACCGAGGACAGTGCCGCGCAAGATAGCCGGCGCGGAGTCCTTCATGTCCTTGCGGGTCGGCATCAGGCCGGTGACCTTCTGCTGCACCAGTTCGCGGTCGCCCTCGCCTCCCGCATCCAGATTGCGGATGATCTCGGCAAAGCCGAACAGACCCATCGCGACAGTGGCAAAGCCGAGGCCATCGGCCAGCTCAGGGATGTTGAACGACATGCGCGACGCGCCGGTCTCGATGTCGGAGCCGACCATCGAGAGCAGCAGGCCGAACACGATCATGGCGATCGCCTTCAAGACCGAGCCCTTGGCCAGCACCACCGCGAAGATCAGGCCGAGCACCATCAGGGAGAAATACTCCGCGGGTCCGAAGGCCAGCGCCAGCTTGGTCAGCGGTGCGCCGAGCACCGCGATCAGCACGGTCGCGACGCAGCCGGCGAAGAACGAGCCGATCGCCGCGATCGCCAGCGCCGGGCCGGCGCGACCCTGCTTGGCCATCTGGAAGCCGTCGAGCGCGGTGACGACGGAGCCAGCTTCACCTGGAATATTGACCAGAATGGACGTCGTGGAACCACCGTACTGCGCGCCATAATAGATGCCGGCGAGCATGATCAGCGCACCGACCGGCGGCAGGCCGAAGGTGATCGGCAGCAGCATGGCCACGGTGGCGATGGTGCCGATTCCCGGCAATACGCCGACCAGCGTGCCGACCAGCGCGCCGATCAGACAGAGCAGGATGTTCATGGGAACCGGAATCGACATGCCGTGCAGGAAGGCCGGGCTCCACTGCACAAACTGGAAGACAACGCCAAAGCCGAGACCGAGATTGGAAAAAAGATCGCCCATAGTGCCCTCAGCGGTTCAGAAACGACGGCAGCATCTGCAGCGGCAGACCCAGCGCGTAGGGAAATAACAGGGCGCAAAACGCGGTCAGGCAGACCCCGACGATGAAAGTTTCCTTCCATTGCGTCTCATGGGTGCCAAGCGCGGCGATCATGAAGCTCGCCATCGCGGAAAAGATCATGCCCATCGGGCGGATGCTGGCGGCGAAGCTCAGGATCGCCAGTGAGACGAACAGCGGCCCGCGCCAGGCATAGACCGCGAGACTCGGCCCTTCGGTCAGCACGCCGACCACCATGATGGCGAAACCCAGCACCAGCAGAAGCACGCCGAACATCCGCGGCGCGGTGCCGGCGCCGAACGAGAAGCCGTGCATGCCCTGCAGGTCGCTGGACGCCCACAGCGCGAACAGCGCGATCGCCACCAGGGCGAGGCCCCCAAAAAAATCCTGCGGTGCCTTGATCCAGTTTGGCAGCACTGAATCGTCCGGCACATGGCTCGGCATATCACTCATCGGTACGTTCCCCTGTAACGAGCTTGTCGCCCAACGTCTTTGGATGGCTACGTTCAGCCCCCAGATCACGCTTGCTAGCGATTTTCATTGGAGAATGCCAGCGAAACCAAAATTGTCCCCGCCACGACATCGCCCGACAACCATAGCGGGTTGAGCCGCGTGGCAACCGCCAAAACGGCGACGGCCTCGGTCCGGCTGCAGCCCGCGATTGCGCCTGACACGCCAAAACCACTCCCGGCCACAGGCCGCTCCGATCGACCGGGGGCCAGCGCGCCGCCAGGGCGCGATCGAGAGAAGGCCGGGTCCGACGGCAGCGCGCTTTATCCCCCTTTATTTCCGTCCTATATAAAGGCGGCCGGCTTGCCCGGCGTGCTGACCTCGGGCTCAAGCCGGGGTAGACTGAAATATATGGCGCGAGTCGGCCACGGCATCGCCGCCGGCCCGCGTATGGCTTTTGAACGACGGGACCGACCTGATGGCTACCGATCATATCCGATACGACGTCCTGGCCCGCGACGCGCTGCGTGGCGTGTTGCGCCGCGTGCTGACCGACGCCGCCGAACATGGCCTGCCGGGCGAGCACCACTTTTTCATCACCTTCGTTTCCACCGCCGACGGCGTAAAGCTGTCGCCCAGGCTGTTGGCCCAATATCCGGAAGAGATGACCGTGATCCTGCAGCACCAGTTCTGGGACTTGGTGGTGACGGAGGATCGCTTCGAAGTCGGGCTGTCCTTCAACGGCATTCCGGAGCGCCTGGTGGTGCCGTTCAGCTCGATCAAGAGTTTCTTCGACCCGTCGGTGCAGTTCGGCCTGCAATTCGAGGCGTCCGAGACCGCGGCAGAAGCTGCCAGCGCCAGCCTGGCTGCAGAACCGGCGCCGCCGGCAGTCGCTGCGCCCACCGACGACGAGCCTCCAAAGCCGAGCGAAGGCGCCGAGGTCGTGCGGCTGGATCGTTTCCGCAAGAAATGACCCTGGCGGTCTTCCAGAATGTGCGCGCCGCGTCAGCGGCGCTATACTCATGTGTCGCTCCACCGTTGTTGCGGCATTGCAACGGACAGCAGTCATGACCCATCCTTCGAAGACCACCGGCACCGGCCCTACCCGCACCGAGACCGACAGTTTCGGTCCCATCGAGGTGGCGGCCGACCGCTACTGGGGCGCGCAGACCGAACGGTCGCGCCAGAACTTCCGCATCGGCCACGACCGGATGCCAATGCCGATCATTCGCGCGCTCGGCATCGTCAAGCTCGTTGCGGCGCAAGCCAATCTTGAACTTGGCCTTCTCGACCAGCGGCGTGCCCGCGCCATCGTCCGCGCGGCGCGCGAGGTGATCGACGGCAAGCTCGACGAGGAATTTCCACTTGTGGTTTGGCAGACTGGTTCTGGCACGCAGACCAACATGAACCTCAACGAAGTCATCGCGAACCGCGCCAACGAATTGCTCGGCGGCGAGCGCGGCAGCAAGAAGCCGGTGCATCCGAACGATCACGTCAACATGAGTCAGTCGTCGAATGATTCGTTTCCGACGGCGATGCACATTGCGGCAACCGAAGGTGTCCTGAAGCAACTTATTCCCGCCCTGGACGAATTGTCGGTTGCGCTGCGCAAGAAGGAGAAGGCTTTCGCAAACATCGTCAAGATCGGGCGCACCCACACGCAGGATGCGACGCCGCTGACATTGGGCCAGGAATTCTCCGGTTACGCGGCGCAGGTCGAGAGCGGCATCGCGCGCCTGCGGAGCGCCGTTAAGGATCTTTACCCTTTGGCCCAGGGCGGCACCGCAGTCGGTACCGGCCTCAACTCAAAACCACGGTTCGCGAAGCTGTTCGCCAAATACGCGGCCGCGCTGACCAAGCTTCCCTTCGTCAGCGCGCCGAACAAATTCGAGGCGCTTGCGTCCAACGATGCATATGTCTTCGTACACGGCGCCATCAACGCCGTTGCCACCGGCCTGTTCAAGATCGCAAACGACATCCGCCTGCTCGGATCGGGACCCCGTTCCGGGCTCGGCGAACTGATCCTCCCGGAGAACGAGCCGGGCTCCTCAATTATGCCGGGGAAGGTAAATCCGACACAATGTGAAGCGATGACAATGGTATGCTGCCAGGTATTCGGGAACCACACGGCTATCACGGTGGCCGGCAGCCAGGGTCATTTCGAGCTTAACGTCTACAAGCCAGTGATGGCGCATTGCATGATGCAGTCCATCCAATTGCTGGCCGACGTGTCGCGTTCCTTCACGGAAAACTGCGTGAGCGGGATTCGTGCCGACGAGAAAAGGATACAGGATCTGATGGAACGATCATTGATGCTCGTCACGGCCCTCGCGCCGAAGATTGGTTACGATAACGCCGCCAAGGTGGCCAAAATTGCACATGGCAGCGGAACCACTTTGAAAGAAGAGGCGGTGCGGCTAGGCTTCGTCACGCCGGCGGAATTTGACCGATTGGTTCAGCCGATCAAAATGATACACCCCGGCTAGAATCCAGTTCACCGGTAACTTCTTGTTGAGGATGTGCCTGCACCAAAATAATTATAACTCATACGGGCTAAGTGCTTAGATCAAATTTCTATCGTCGATGCTTTTTACCGTGATAGAGCAGAAGACGACAGCGTGACGCTTCGCAGCGGTATATATTTTGCGAAGTGGAGTGGAATGTGGAGATTTTATTGGAGAATGAAACCGAACTTACCATCCAGTCGTATCGTTGATGGGTGGTGGGCCAGGATTTCTCGCTCCGGATTTTATTGTGATGGGAGAGATCATGGGTGACCTGATCAATCTGAACAGATTTAGGAAGCGAAGCGCACGAGACCAATCGACAAAGCAAGCCGAGGTCAATCGCGCGCAGTTCGGCCGAACGAAGGCCGAACGAAATTTGCAAGAGCAGCGCACAATCCGTGCGAATAATTTGCTGGATCAGCATCACATTGATGGCGAGGACGCATCATGAAATCGCCCGTAGTTAAACGTTCGATCGTCGTCGCGGGTCACAAGACCAGCGTCAGCCTCGAAGAGGCATTCTGGAACGGCATGAAGGAAATCTCGAATCTTCGGGACATGACGCTTTCGGAACTGGTGGGAGAGATCGACACCAATCGGCAGCAGGGCAACCTGTCTTCTGCGATTCGGTTGTTCGTGCTGGACTACTTCCGTACGCGCGCTGTTCCGCATCGCGCCCAGGAACACAGCCTGTCCATGTGAGCACGCAGAATGTCTGCTTCGCCTATGCAAAGCAGACATTCGTCGTTACCGCGCTCAGTGACAGCTGGGATCGGCTAGAACGAGGGTCGCGTTGAATTCGCCGGCGGCGGCGTCAGGACCAGCGGAGGCGCGGGCCGCATTCGCGGCGCACGTGCAGCGCCGGGAGCTGGCCTGATTTCGATCGGGGCCGGCAACGGGGCAAGCTGCTGGCTGACCGAAGACGTGGCTGGGTCCTGCGGCGGTGCCGCAGGACGTGAGACCGCCGGACGCGATGGTGCCCGGCGCGGATCACGTCCGGGCATTGGCACGTCCGTGGCAGGCGGCAACGCTAACAGGTCCGGAGCCGAAGGCTGCTGCGGCGTTTCCAGGGGAGCAATCGGCGCGGTTGGCACGATCGCTGCCGGCAGCGCGGCTGGCGGCACTTCACCGCGTTCGAGCGAATCCAGCCGGCGCGTTTCGCGATCGATGGCCCGCACCGCCAGCCACGACGACAGCGCCGCAACGTCCACCGTGCGCTCAAGCCTGTCCGGCGATCCGGCCATGAACAATTGTATCTCGGGGCGTGCGGTCACCGATGCCGCGGCCGTCGACGTCAGCGCGACGCGCACGTCGGTTTGATCGGCAGCCACGTCGTAACCACCCGAGACGATGGCCCGTGCGCCGCCGGCGTCGAGCGTCGTGGCACTGACCCGCAAGCGGCCGTCCTTGATGACGAACGGGATCTGCGCCGCCGCCACCGAAAGCGTCCCGGTGAGCAGTGACCGTTCGACGATCTGACGCAACCGGTTGTCGTCCGTGGCCTGCCCGCTGTCGCTGGCACGAATCGCAACGTCAAAGGCGTCGGGATTGAGCCCGGCGATCCGCGCCCCGTCGATCGACAGCAGCCCGTTGCCAGACAATGCGCCCTGCAGCCCGAATGCGGTACGCCCCTGGGTCGCAAGGGTCATGCGTAGCGACACGCGGCCGGACGGCATCGCCAGCGCGCGATAGTGCAATGCTCCGCCATCGACGTCGGCCAGCTGGATGCGGGCATTCAGAGCCAAGCCGGTCAGGCCGGGCTTGACGTCGATGTCGGCGGTCGCGTCGCCGCCGCCGATGGTGCCCTTGATCCCTTCAACGCTGAGCGACTGCCCGTCGTTCTTTATGATGCCGCTGAGCGGTCGCAGTTCGAGACCGCCCGGCAACGCGCCGCGCAGCGCCTGGAATGCCAACTGACCGCGCCAGCCCTGCAGCAGCCCGCGGCCGAGCGGCTCGGTCGTATCATGTCCCCGGGTGCCGACAACGAGGCCGAACACCGGAGCGAGTTCGATGGCGTCCATTCCGAACTGGCCGTCGATTGTCTTTTCGGCGCCGAGGCCGAGTGCCAGGCGACCGCGCATCCGCGCGCCCGCAACCGTGCTGTCGATATCATCGAGCGTGAGCTTGCCGTCGGCCAGAGTGGCGCGGGCAGAAAGCCCGATGTTCTGCGCCAGCGCGTCGGACGCCTTGAGATCGAACAGCGGCGCGACATTGGCACGGCGGACCGCCAGCGCGAGCATGGCTTTCGGCTGCACGCCCCACAGTTCGGCCGTACCTTGCGCATCGGCGTCGAGTTCCGTGCCGGCAAGCCTGACCTTGACGCGCAACGGCGCGCGCCACGCCCCTGTCGCGGAGCCCTCGAATGCCAGCGGCGCGTCGCCCGCGGCCAGCACGCC
>LNAP01008193.1_pt1 | contig 14304 bp, 10 predicted proteins | sample 602601 | NCBI WGS metagenome assembly LNAP01 (sample SAMN02440304, study PRJNA202911) | soil metagenome | biome: Subtropical and temperate rainforests or woodlands; isolation source: soil samples (1 kg each in a 20% v/v slurry with milli Q water) were... ...
TCGTCACTGATGTACGGCACATGCCAGGCCACGAACGGCTCCAGCACATCGAACCCGACGTAAGCCAGGGTGCCACGCAGAATCGGCCGCAGCATGTCCTCCAGCGGGCCGTGAATCGCGCCTTCGCCGAACATGTGTTCACGCCCGCCCAGGGTCACGGTTACCAGCGCTTTCTTGCCGGCCAGACCACCCTGATCGTAGAAACGCTTGCCGCCATAGCAGATGCCCGACACCAGCACCCGGTCGATCCAGCCCTTGAGCATGGCCGGGGTGGAGAACCAGAAGATCGGGAAGTTGAGGATCAGCAGGTCGGCCCACAGCAGTTTGTCCAGCTCAGCCTGGATATCCGCCGCCAGCGACTGGCTTTTCACGCCCAGGCGTTGCTCCAGGGCATAGACCAGGTATTCGGGGTTTTCCCGATTCGAGAAGTCCGCGTCGCTGGCCACCGGGTTCCAGTTCATTTTGTACAGGTCGCTGACCTGCACTTCGTGGCCCTGGGCTTCAAGCGTGGCGACAGCCTGGTCCCGCAGGGCGGCGGTGAAGGATTGCGGCTCCGGGTGAGCGTGGACGATCAGTACTTTCATGGTGGTTCCTTAGACTTGTTCCAGCGTATCGGTTGAAGGTGTGGAAGCGCGCGTGGCCAGCAACCGGTCGAGCCAGTCGGGATCCATTTGCGGTTCGGAAGAAAACAGCAGCCCGGTGTAGTCCTGATGCGGCGGAGTGAAGATCTGGCTGCGCGAGCCGTGGTCCACCACCCTGCCCCGTTGCATCACCAATACCTCATCGGCGATCGCCCGCACAGTAGCAACATCATGGGTGATGAACAGATAGCCGACACCCAGTTGCTGCTGGATGCGGTTGAGCAATTTCAGTACGCCTTCAGCCACCAGTTGGTCGAGGGCCGAGGTCACTTCATCGCAGATGATCAGTTGCGGCTCGGCCGCCAGGGCCCTGGCGATGCAGATACGTTGCTTCTGCCCGCCGGACAGCTCCTGGGGCTGACGATCCATGAAGGTCGCCGGGTCGAGTTCAATCATCTCCAGCAGTTCGGCAACCCGGGCGCGCATGGCTTTACCCTTGAGGCCCAGATAAAACGTCAGCGGCCGGCCGATAATGTCGACGATGCGCTGGCGCGGGTTCAGTGCGGTGTCGGGGATCTGGTAGATCATCTGGATGCGCCGCAGTTGCTCCTTGCTGCGCTGGCGAAAGTCCGCCGGCACCGGTTCGCCGTCGTACAGCACCTGGCCGTAAGTCGGTGGCAGCAATCCGGTGATCAGCCGCGCCGTAGAGCTTTTGCCGCTGCCTGACTCACCGATCACCGCCAGGGTCTGACCACGGTAGAGCTTGAGGGAAACGTCGTGCAGCACCGGTTGCTGGCCATAACTGGCGCAACTGTTGCGCAGTTCCAACAACGGTCGTTCCTGCTGCGGACAGGCCTTGGGTTCGGTGCGGAAACTGCGCACCGCCCACAGCGACTTGGTGTAGTCCTCCTGCGGGTCACCGAGCATCTGCCGGGTTTCGGCCTCTTCCACCAGCTTGCCGTGACGCAGCACCATGATACGGTCAGCCATCTGCGCGACCACCGCCAGATCGTGACTGATGTAGATCGCCGCGCTGCCATAGGTCGCGACTGCGTCACGAATGGCTGCCAGCACCTCGATCTGGGTGGTGACGTCCAGCGCGGTGGTCGGTTCGTCGAAGATGATCAGGTCCGGATGGCAGGCCATCGCCATGGCGGTCATGACCCGCTGCAACTGGCCGCCGGAAACCTGATGCGGATAGCGCTGGCCGATGGTTTCGGGATTGGGCAAGCGCAGTACCCGGTACAACTCCACCGCCTCGCGCATGGCCTGCTCGCGGCTCATGCCTCCGTTTTTCACAGCGGTTTCGACGTGCTGGTCAATCAGGCGATGGGCAGGGTTGAACGAGGCTGCCGCGCTCTGTGCCACATAGGCAATACGCAGCCCCCGCAGTTTACGCAGGGCTTCAGGCTTGGCGTTGAGCAGGTCGATGCCGTCGAAGTGCACCGAGCCACCGGTGATCCGGCAGCCATCGCGGGTGTAGCCCATGGCCGACAGGCCGAGGGTCGACTTGCCCGCGCCGGACTCGCCGATCAGCCCCAGCACCTCGCCCCGTTGCAGGGTCAGGTCGATGCCCTTGATCAGCGGATGCCAGGCATCTTCGTAATGGCCTTCGATGTGCAGGTTGCGGATTTCCAGCAAAGGTTTTGAGGTCGTCATGTTCAGCATTCCTTGAGGCCGCTGGATTTGTGCAGCATCCAGTCGACGACGAAATTGACGCTGACTGTGATCAAGGCCACGGCCAGGGCCGGCAGCAACGGGCTGATGTCGCCGAAGGTGATCAGCACCGCGTTGTCACGCACCATGCTGCCCCAGTCGGCGGTGGGCGGCTGGATGCCCAGGCCGAGGAACGACAGCGCACTGATGAACAGGAACACGAAGCAGAAACGCAGGCCGAACTCGGCAATCAGCGGTGCCGCCGCGTTCGGCAACACCTCGCGGGTCACCAGCCACCACAGGCCTTCACCGCGCAGGCGTGCGGCTTCGACGAAGTCCTGTACCACCACGTTCATCGCCACGGCACGAGACAGGCGAAACACCCGGGTCGCATCCAGCAGCGCAATCACCAACACCAGCGACGTCGCCGTGGTGCCGACCACGCTGAGGATCAGCAAGGCGAAGATCAGTTGCGGAATGGCCATCAGGATGTCCACCACCCGGGACAATCCCTGATCGACCCAACCGCCCTTGATCGCTGCGATCAGGCCGCTCAAGCCACCGAGCAGGAACGCCAGGACGGTGGTGAGGAAGGCAATGCCCAGGGTGTTGCGCGCGCCATAGACCAGGCGGCTGAACATGTCACGCCCCAGGTTATCGGTGCCCAACAGGAACTGCCCGCCCCAGGGGGCGAAGCCCTCGCCCACCACCTGGGTTTCGCCGAACGGTGCCAGTACCGGCGCGAAGATGGCCACCAGCACGTAAAGCAGGATCATCGACAACCCGAATTTGGCGCTTAACGGCGCCCGCCGCACTTGTTTCAAAAGGCTCATGGTCTACCCCTTCGGATGCATCAGGCGCGGGTTGCTGGCAATCGACAGCACATCGGCGCTGGTGTTGAGCAGGATGTAGGTCGCGGCGAAGATCAGGCTGCAGGCCTGCACCACCGGGATGTCACGCTTGGCCACCGAGTCCACCAGCAACTGGCCGAGCCCCGGATAGACAAACACCACCTCGACCACCACCACGCCGACCACCAGGTACGCGAGGTTCAGCGCCACTACGTTGACGATGGGGGCCAGGGCATTGGGCAAGGCGTGACGGAAGATGATCCGCGACTGGCTGATGCCCTTGAGCCGGGCCATTTCGATGTAGGGGCTGGCCAGCAGGTTGATCAAGGATGCGCGGGTCATGCGCATCATCTGCGCGATGACCACCAGGCTCAGAGTCGCTACCGGCAACACCGAACGCTCCAGTACCGTGCCCAACGAGGCGTCCGGCGCGAGGTTGGAAATGCTCGGGAACCAGTTGAGCTTCACCGCGAACACCAGGATCAGGATGTAGGCGACGAAAAACTCGGGGAACGACACCGCGCTCAGCGCCGAGGTGTTGAGCAAACGGTCGAACCAGCTGTTGCGGTACAACGCCGCGAGCATCCCCAGCAGCAAAGCCAGCGGCACCGACACCAGTGCCGCCAGCAAGGCGAGGCTGAAGGTGTTGCCCAAACGCGTACCCACCAGTTCGGCGATCGGCCGCTGGTTGGCCAGCGACACGCCGAGATCACCTTGCAGCAGGTGCCAGATCCATTGGCCAAAGCGGGACAATGGCGGCAGGTCCAGCCCCAGTTGCGCGCGATACGCCGCCACGGTTTCCGGGGTAGCCGACTGGCCGAGCATGGCCTGGGCGATATCGCCCGGGAGCATGCCGACGGCCAGGAAAATAATCACTGATACCGCGAATAGCGATAACAGCCCCAATGCGAAACGCTGAAGTAGCAACCTGAAAATACTATTCACCGCGCAGTTCCTTACGAAGACCACAGTTTCCAACTGTAGGAGCGAGCTTGCTCGCGATGGACGTCAACAATGACGCGGGCTGTCTGAGTGCCCGCGTTGCCTTGGCGTTTTTCGCGAGCAAGCTCGCTCCTACAGTGGTTCTTCATCGTTGACGAATGCCTACGCCTGCCACCACCGCTCGATCACCCGCAGGCCGTCCAGCTCGCCATAGGGCGCGGTCTGTGCGCCGTGAGCAACCTTGTTCGAACGCGCCGCCACGGAACTGGCGAACAACGGCACGATCGCCCCGCCCTCGTCCCGGCACAGCGCCTGCATTTCGTTGTACATCTCGCGGCGCAGCGGGTCGTTCATTTCGCCGCGAGCGGCGTTGAGCAGTTGATTGAAGCGCGGGTTGTCCCAGTGGGTTTCGTTCCACGCCGCGCCCTTGGCGTAACCGATGCTGAACATGCGGTCGGCGGTCAGGCTGCTGTACCAGAACGAAGTGGTGAACGGTTGCTTCATCCACACGTTGGAGAAGAAGCCGTCCGCCGGTTCGCGCACCACGTCGATGTCGATCCCGGCGGCGCGAGCCTGCTCCTTGAACAGCACCGAAGCATCCACGGCGCCGGTATAGGCTGCGTCGGAGGCTTGCAGGCGAACCTTGAGCGAATCCAGACCGGCCTTTTTCAGGTAGAAGCGCGACTTGTCCGGGTCGTAGGTGCGTTGCTCCAGCGCAGTGTTGATGAAGCGGCTGCCAGGCTGGATCGGATGGTCGTTACCCACCAGGCCATAGCCATGCAGCACCGAAGCCAGCAGGGTTTCGCGGTTGATCGCGTGCTTCATCGCCAGGCGCACGTCGTTGTTCAGAAACACCTGGCTGTCGGTGAGCATCGGGAAGGTGTAGTGCTGGGCGCCTTTGGTTTCTTCGATGACCAGGTTCGGGTTGCGCTTGAGCAGCGCGACGGTTTTCAGGTCGACCTTGTTGATCACATCCACTTGCCCGGTGACCAGCGCGTTGACCCGCGCCGCGCCGTCGGCGATGGCAATCAACTCGGCACTGGCGAAGTGTGCCCGGCCCGGTTTCCAGTAATCGGGGCTGCGCTCCAGGGTCATGCGCACGCCCGGCTCGAAGTCCTTGAGGCGATAGCCACCGGTGCCGGCGCCGGCCTGCCAGTCCGCCGCGCCATCCTTGCTCGGCATGATCGCCAGGTGGTAATCGGCGACTACATACGAGAAGTCGGCGTTACCCGAGTGCAATTCGAACACCACGCTGTCGATGCCGTTGGCGCTGACCTTGGCCACGTCACCCAGCACGGTCTTGGCCGCCGAGGTGGATTTCTCGCCGAGGTGATGCTGGATCGAAGCGACCACGTCGTCGGCGGTCAGGGTCTTGCCGTTGTGGAAGGTCACACCCTGACGAATCTTGAACGTCCAGATACGCGCGTCGGGGGTCGAGGTCCAGTTTTCGGCCAATTCGGGGATGGCCGTGCCGTCGACGGCGATTTCGGTCAGGGTGTTATAGACCGCCGAGAAGCCGACGAAGGTGAAGGTGTCGGACCAGGAACCAGGATCCCTGGAATCGGTGGTGCTGCCACCGGCCAGGCCCAGACGCAGTACGCCGCCGGGTTTTGGCGTGGCCTCCCCGGCAAAGGCGCCAAACGGCAGGCCCATGGAGAACGCCCCGGCCACCGCTGCGGCAGCGGCGCTGTACTTGAGGAAGTCTCTACGCGGAAAACTGAATTCATGGTTCGCTTGAGTAATCTTGTTTTTGTTATCGCTCATTGCATTGCCCCTGATCAAAAAGCTAATGAATTACCGGTTCAAAACCACGCAAGACACCGGGCCAGGGCCCGGTGCATACAACGTTTGAGTCGCCTACCGTCACACCTGAATCGCCTTCACTTCGATGAATTCGTTCAGCCCCTCCTCACCCCATTCGCGACCGTTACCCGACTGTTTGTAGCCACCGAACGGCGCCTGATAATTGAACGCCGCACCGTTGAGAAAGCACTGACCGGCGCGCAGCTGACGCCCCAGTTGCAAGGCACGCTCGGCACTGCCGGCCCAGACGCCACTGGACAGGCCGAACGGCGAGTCGTTGGCGATCTGGATCGCTTGCGCCTCATCGGCGTAGGGAATCAGGCACAGCACCGGGCCGAAGATTTCTTCCTGGGCAATGCGCATGCGGTTGTCGACATCGGCGAACAGTGTCGGGCTGACATAGAACCCGCGCTCGAACGTCGATGGCGTGTCACCGCCGCACAGCAGTCGTGCGCCTTCCTGTTGGCCGACCTTGATGTAATCGAGCACGGTGCGTTTTTGCCCGGCCGAACACATCGGGCCGAGGAAGCTTTGCGGGTCGAGGGGATCGCCCATGCGCAGACTCAACGTTTCCACCAGCGCCAGTTCGACGGCCTCCGCGTAGCGGCTGGCCGGCAGCAGCATGCGGGTCAGCGCGGTGCAGGTTTGGCCGGAGTTGATCATCACGTCTTGCACGCCGTAGCGCACCGCCGCTGCCAGATCGGCGTCCTCGGCGATCAGCAACGGCGACTTGCCGCCCAGTTCCAGGCACACGCGCTTGACTGAAGGTGCCGCCGCTTGCGCGACCCGCACCCCGGCACCGGTGGAGCCGGTAAACGACACCATGTCCACGTCCGGGTGTTTGGCCAGCGCTTCGCCGACTTTCGAGCCCGGCCCGCTGACCAGGTTGAACACCCCGGCAGGCAGGCCGATGTCCTCGATCATCTGCGCCAGCAGGAAGGCATGCAGCGGGGTTTCCTGACTCGGCTTGACCACCACCGTGCAACCGGCGGCCAGTGCCGGGGCGAGTTTGCCGACCAACTGGTGCAGCGGGTAATTCCACGGATTGATGAACGCGCAGACGCCCACCGCTTCGCGAATCACCAGCGAGTTGCCGACCTCGCGCACTTCGTCCAAGAGGTGCGCCAGTTCGACGTACTGCTCAAGGCCAGTGATCGGCCCGTCGACCTGCACCGAGCGGCACCATTGCACCGGCATGCCCAGTTCCGTTGTGATGACCGCGGCCATCTCATCGGCACGATTGCGCAGTTGATCGGCCAGTGCACGGATATAACCGGCACGCACGCTGGACGGCGTGCGCGACCATGAAGCGAAGGCCCGGCGAGCCGACGCCACGGCGTTTTCAACATCGAGTTCATCACCCAGCGGAACGCTGCCGCAGACTTCCTCGGTGGCCGGGTTGATCACCTCGGCGATGCCCCGCCCCGACGGGGTTTGCCAGCGGCCATCAATGAACAGTGTCTTGTGATTAAGCATGAACCTGGGCCTCCATCAATTCCTGGGCACAACGGGCAATGCGCTGGCAGGCATCGCGCAGCGGTTCGGCACCGACCACCAGACCGAGGCGAATGTGCCCCGCCGCGCTCGGACCAAAGGCCTCGCCCGCCAGGACCGACACGCCGTGGCGATCCAGCAGACGGTCGGCAAACGCCTGGGCGCTGAGCCCGGTCTGGCGGATATCGAGCATCACGAACATCCCGCCATCGGGTTTCAACGCCCGCACGCCGGGGCAATCGGCCAGGCTGTCGCACACCAGATCGCGACGCTGGCGATAGGCTTCGCGCATGGCTTCGAGTTCCGGCAGGTCGCTTTCCAGGGCCACCACGGCGGCGTCCTGAATGAAATCCGGCGAGCCGTAGAGCATGCACAACGCGAGGTTTTCCAGGTGCGCGGCCAAAGATGGCGGCGCCACCACCCAGCCGACGCGCCAACCGGTCATGGCGTGGGATTTCGACAGACTGTTAAGGGTCGCAGTACGCTCGGCCATGCCCGGCAGACTCGCCGGGCTGACGTGCTCGCCTTCGAACAGCAGATCGCTGTAGACCTCATCGGAAATCAGCCACAGGTCATGGCCGATGCACAACTCAGCCAAGGCGGCCCAGGTGCTGCGCGGCAGGCTCGCGCCCGACGGGTTGTGCGGGCTGTTCAGTGCCAGTGCCCGGGTGCGTGGCGTGATGCGCGCGGCGACATCTTCGGGCAACACGCGAAAGCCGTTTTCCGAGCGTACGGGCACCGGCACCACCACGGCACCGCAAGCACCGAATACCGCTTCGTAGGTGACGTACATGGGCTCGGCGACGATCACTTCGTCACCGGGATTGAGTACGCATTGGGCCACGCTGAACAGCGCACATTGCGCCCCGGCCAGTACGGTGACCTGATCGGCCGAAACGCTTTGGCCGCTGCGTTGTTGATGACGCCTGGCAATGGCCTCGCGCAGGGCACGCTTGCCGCGCACCTCGGCATAGTGCGTGTTGCCGTTCAGCAGGCTATCGATGGCACCCTGCACGATGGGCTGCGGCGTGTCGAAATCCGGGTCGCCCACGGACAACAGCAGAATGTCTTCGCCTTGCTCGCGCAGTGCCAGGGCGCGGTAGTGAATGTCCCACGCGGCGGCGCCGTCACCGGCGATACGTTGAGTCAGATCGGAAAAGCGCATGGCCTTCCTCCTATAAACATGATCCCTGTAGGAGCGAGCATGCTCGCGAAAAACGTTAGGGCAACCCGGTCATGCGTAATCGTTGACGTCCATCGCGAGCGTGCTCGCTCCTACAGTGAACTCAGCGAACGCAAGCATGCTTGAGCTCAATCAGGGTGACGCCGTTGCGAGTGAAGCCATGGCGCAGGTCGGTTTGCAGTTCCGCGAGGTTCAGCGGCTGGGTCACGGTGCAGCCGAACGCACGAGCGAGGGCGGCAAAATCCGGGTTGCGCGGCAATACGCCGATGGGCTCGATGTTCAGGCCGAGCATGTCGTCGCGGATCTGCCCGAGTGCGTCGTTGTTCCACAGCAACACCACCAGCGGGCTGTCCAGTTCTTCCACGGCAGTGGCCAGTTCCTGGGCGGTGTAGAGGAAACCACCGTCGCCCACCAGCACCAGCCCAGGCCGTTGCGGCGCACCGAATTTGGCGCCGATCCCGGCCGGCAGGCCATATCCCAAGGTGCCGTAGCCGGTCGGGTGCAACCAACTGCGAATGGCGAGGCTGTCGAAGGCATAGTTGCCGGTGTAAGCCAGTTGGGTCATGTCGGTGCTGATGAAGGCGTTGTCCGGCAGCTCCGCCGCAATGCGATCCAGAATCGACTGATGAATCGATTGCAACGGGCCATGGCTGGCCTTGACCGCTTTACGCAGTGCGGCGACCGAGGCAATCGCAGCGCTGGCCTCGCGCACGTCGGTTTGCAGGCGCTCAAGCAAGCCACTGAGGGTTTGTTGTGCATCGCCATGCAACGCCACCGCGCAGGGGTAGAAGTCGTTGAATTTGCGTGGGTCGATGTCCACTCGCAGCAGTTCGCCATTGAGTGGCAGGCGTTCGCGCCAGAAGTCGGTGTCGGCCATTTCGGTGCCGACCGCCAGCACCACGTCGGCCTCGGCGATCAGGTTCCAGCCCGGCTCCACACACAGGGATGAGCCGGCGTTGAGCGGCGCGTCCGGCGGCAGCAGGCCTTTACCGGCGACGCTGGTGAACAGTGGCGCGGCCAGTCGGGTGCTGATTTCTTGCAGCTCAGAGGTGGCATTCAAGGCGCCACCACCGGCAATGATCATTGGTCGCTTGGCAGCGTTGAGTTTGGCCACGGCTTGATCAATTGCGGTGGTCGATGCCGGGCCACGACCCGGACGACGCACCACCTCATTGCTCCAGTCACGGGCAATCGGCGCCGACAGCACATCCAGCGGCACCGAGATGTGCACCGGGCGCGGGCGCTCGCTGTCGAACACCGCGTAGGCACGGGCGATCAGTTCCGGCAGGTCTTCGGCGGTCAATGCCACCGCGGAGAACGCGGTGATCGGCGCGGTCATTGCGCGCTGGTCCTGGCACTCGTGCAGGCTGCCCCAGCCCTTGCCCAGGCTGGCGCTGTGGTTGACGCTGGAAATCACCAGCATCGGAATCGAGTCGGCGTAGGCCTGGCCGATGCCGGTGGCGGCGTTGGTCACGCCAGGGCCGGTGATGACGAAGCACACGCCGGGTTTGCCGCTGACCCGGGCGTAGCCGTCGGCCATGAAACTAGCGCCCTGCTCATGACGAGTCAGCACATGACGGATGCCGCTGCCGGGCAAGCCGCGATACAGCTCCAGGGTGTGTACGCCGGGAATGCCGAACACGGTATCGACGCCGTAGTTGGCCAACAGGCGCACCAGGGCCTGGCCACCGGTCAATGTTTTGCTTTGCATGTTCATGTCCTCACTCGTGGCCGAGGCGAATCAACGCATCGACCGCAGTCGTGCCTTGGGCACCGACCAACAATGGGTTCACATCGAGTTCCAGCAACTGCGCGGCGTTTTCGCAGGCGTAGTCGGCTACGGCGCGAATCGCAGCCACCAGGGCGTCGAGATCTGCGGACTCACGACCACGGAAACCTTGCAGTAGTGGTGCGCTGCGCAGACTGAGCAAGGCATTGCGGATCGCGCCGTCGGTGGTCGGCAGCAACAGACTGCGACTGTCCTTGAGCAACTCCACCAGAATGCCGCCGGCACCGATCACCAGGGCGAGGCCGAAATGGTTTTCGCGCTTGATGCCGACAATCAGCTCAGCCAGTGGCGGCTTGGCCATGGGTTCGAGCAACAGCTGATCGAACACGACGCCCGGGGCGTAAGCGGCAATGCTGGTGCGCATCTTCTCCAGTGCAGCGCTCAATGCCGCGTCATCCTTGAGGTTCAGCGCCACGGCACCGGCCTCGGTCTTGTGTGGCAGTTGAGCGCTGACCGCTTTGAGTACCAGCGGATAGCCCAGGGTTTCTGCGTCCTTCAGGGCCTTGTCCGGCGTGCTCAATACGCCGTTGGGCGTCGGCAGGCCAAAGGCTTTTAACGCCTGTTTGGAATCCCATTCATTGAGCAAGCGTCCCTCGCCTTCCAGCGCCTGCGGGCACAACGGCACCAGCGCCGATTCCCCCAGCGCCAGCAAGGCATGGCGATTGCGCTGATAACCGGCGATGCGGCCCCACGCGGCCAACCCGTCTTCAACGCCCTGCAAGGCTGCGACGCCTTGGGTGTGCAGACGTTCACGGGCATGGGCCGGCAGCAACTCGGGGAAGGCCGAGGTGACAAAGCCGGTCTTGCCGTGACGTTGCAGTGCCGCGCAGTACAGCTCCAGCAGCAGGTCGCAGTGAACTCCGACGGATAGTCGAGCACCAGCATCGCCGCATCGGCTTCGGTGCGCAGCGCACTGTCGAGCATGCGGTTCAAGGCTTCGCCGTCGCCCCAGATCGCCGTGGTGAAATCCAGCGGGTTGACAAGGTTGGCGTAGCTCGGCAGCACCTGAGCCAATTCACCCACCTGACTGTCGTCGAGCTTGGGCAAGCCCAGGTCATTGCGTTCGGCGTAGTCGGCAATCAGCCCGGCGTCGCCACCGGAACAGGCCAGCGCAATCAGGCTGTTGCCCGCCGGCAGATTGCCGCAGGCCGCGGCTTTGAGGGTTTCGACAAAACTCACCGGGCCGCTGACGCGAATCACCCCGAGGCGATCGAACAGCGCGTCGTACAGCGCATCGGAGCCGGACAGCGAACTGGTGTGACTCAAGGCCAGTTCGGCACCGATCTGCGACACGCCGGTTTTCAGGGCGATGATCGGAATGCCCTTCTCCAGTGCCTTGTGCGCAGCGCGGGCAAAACCCGGCACATTCTTCAGGCCTTCCAGATGCAGGCCGATGGCGGTGACCCGAAGTTCGTCGAGCAACACGTCCATCAGTTCAGCCACGCCCAGTTGCGCCTGATTGCCGACCGAAGCCATGTAGGCCACCGGCAGCGAGCGGTCGCTCATGGACAGGTTGTAGGCGAAGTTGCCGCTCTGGGTCAGCACTGCCACGCCCTTCTCCACCGCTTTGCCGCCATGGGCCACCGGCCACAGCGCGGAGCTGTGCAGGTAGTCGAGCAGGCCGTAGCAGTTGGGGCCGAGCAAGGCCATGTCGCCAGCAGCCTTGAGCAATTGCTGTTGCAGGGCCTGGCCTTCGGCGCCGGTCTCGGCGAAACCGGAGGCGTAGCAGATCGCGCCGCCCGCGCCGATGGCGGCCAGTTCGGCCACGCAGGTCAGGGTCAGTTCACGGTTGGTCGCAATGAATACCGCGTCCGGCCCGCAAGGCAGATCGGCAATATTGCGCACGCAGGGTACGCCTTCGAGGCTGTCGTGTTGCGGGTTGACCAGCCACATTTGCCCTTGGTAGCCACCTTCGGCACAGCGCTTGAGGGCGCGCGCCATGCTGCGGCCGCCGACGAACGCCACGTGTTGCGGCGCGAGCATGCGTTTGAGGTTGTCACGAATGGTGTGGGACATGGGCGTTCTCCGGACCGATCAGCGCAGCAGCGGCCGCAGCAGCTCACGGGAAATGATGTGGCGCTGGATTTCCGAAGTGCCTTCCCAGATCCGTTCGATCCGCGCGTTACGCCAGATGCGCTCCACCGGACCTTCGTCCATCAGGCCCATGCCGCCGAAGATCTGCACCGCTTCATCGGCGGTACGGCCGAGCACTTCACTGGCGAACAGCTTGGCCATGCCGGCCTCGCCATCGGTCATGGTGCCCTGGTCCATTTTCCAGGCGGTATGCAGGGTCAGGAGTTCGGCGGCGCGGATTTGCGTGGCCATGTCGGCCAATTTGAACGACACGCCCTGGTAGATGCCGATCGGCTGACCGAATTGCTTGCGGTCCGCCGCCCATTGCAAGGACAGGTCCAGTGCGCGCTGGGCCTGGCCGACGCAGTTGGCCGCGACCATCACGCGCCCGGCGGTCAGCCAGGCATTGGCCACGTCCCAACCCTTGCCGACTTCGCCCAGCACTTTGCTGGCCGGTACGCGGCAGTCGTCGAAGAACATTTCGAAGGTGTGATAACCACGGTTGCTCACGCACTTCGGCCCACGGCGGATGGTCATGCCCGGGGTGTTGCGGTCGACCAGGAACGAAGTCACGGCGTTGCGCTTCTTGCCGTTGTGCTCGTAGGTGTCGGTCACGGCGAAGACGATGGCAAAGTCGGCGTGGCCGGCGTGGCTGATGAAGTGCTTGCTGCCGTTGAGAATGAAGTCGTCGCCTTCACGCACGGCGCGGGTCTTGATCGCATTGGCATCGGAGCCGGCACCCGGCTCGGTCAAGGCGAAGCAGTCGATTTTTTCGCCCTGGATGCACGGCAACAGGTAGTCGTTGATCTGCTCGCCCTTACAGGCCATGAGGATTTTCGACGGCCGCGCGACGAACACGTGCAACGCCCAGGAGACCTTGGACAGCTCACGCTCGATCAGCGCCTGGGACAGGTAATCCAGGCCACCACCGCCCACTTCTTCCGGCATGTTGAAGGCGTAGAACCCGGCGGCAATCGCCTTGCCGCGAATCTGCGCTGCCAGCTCCGGGGAAACCTCGTCGGCGCGGTCGACTTGTTCTTCATAGGGCAGCAGTTCCTTCTCGACGAAGCTGCGTACCGAGTCCACCAACATTTCTTGTTCTTGGGTCAGTTGGAAATTCATGGTGCTACCTGTTGTTCGTGTTCTGGGAGATGGAGAGGAATCAACGACCGATGAAATGTGCCGGGCGTTTTTCCATGGCGGCGCGCAGGGCTTCGTTGCCGTCTTCGCTGCGACCACACAACAGGCCGGCGGCCAGTTCGGCCTGCAGTTGTTCGGCCAGGCTACGTTCGGCGCCTTCACGCATGAGTTTCTTCGTCTGGGCGAAGGCAAAGGTCGGGCCAGCGGCCAGGCGTGCGGCCAGTTCGCTGGTAACCGTTAGCAGTTGCTCGTCGGCGCACACTTCGCCAACCAGCCCGGCGGCCAGGGCACGGTCGGCGCCCCACAATTCGTCCAGAAACAGCAGACGCTTGGCCTGTTCGCTGCCGATCAGGCGCGGCAAGTGCCAACTGGCGCCGGCATCCGGCGAGTACGCCATGCTGGTGTAGCCGGCCTTGAAGCGTGCCGATTGCCCGGCGATGCGCAGGTCGCAGCACAGGGTCAGGTCCATCCCGGCGCCGACGGCGGTGCCGTTGATGGCGGCGATGGTCGGTTTTTCCAGGCTGTGCAGGCGGGTCATCAAGGCGTGGGCGGTTTCGGTCCAGCCGTAGGTTTCCAACGCCCCCCGGGCTTCGGCATCGGCCCATTCATCAAGGTCCGCGCCGGCGCAGAAACTGCGGCCGCTACCGGTGAGCACCACCACGCGCACCGCTGGATCGGCGTTGAAACCGTCGAGCAAGCCGTGCAGGTTTTTCAGCGTCGGAATGTCCAGCGCATTGCGCTGGGCCGTGCGATTGAGGGTGATCCAGGCAACGCCTGCTTCGACCTGGCTGA
>LNAP01005624.1_pt1 | contig 14303 bp, 9 predicted proteins | sample 602601 | NCBI WGS metagenome assembly LNAP01 (sample SAMN02440304, study PRJNA202911) | soil metagenome | biome: Subtropical and temperate rainforests or woodlands; isolation source: soil samples (1 kg each in a 20% v/v slurry with milli Q water) were... ...
CTGGCCCGGCGAGGCGTACCACGCGCTGTAGTCCAGCTGGCCTTTGCCGTCGGCAGGAATGACCACCCACTGCGTGGGATCTTCACCGATCTTCTGGTGCGCACCGGCGGCGTCGTACAGCGCAACGCCCACGTTCTGCGCGCCGCCCGGAGCGACACCCAGGTTGCCGGTGCTGCCATGCGGCGTGCCGCCAAAGCGCACACCCACCTCCTGGGAGCTGCCCGAACCGGAGCAGTCCAGGCCGATGCTGAAGTTCTTCTGGCCGGCACGGGTGTTGGCGTTGACCGACTTCAGGTCGACCTGGCCCATGGCCACGGTGATGGTGCCGCCGGTGGAGTCCACCGCGCAGGTGGAGGTCATCAGCTCGCCGGTGATCTCCAGCTTCTCGGCCATGGCCGACGGTGCGGCCGTGGCAGCCAGCAGGGAAATGATCGCTACATTCAATTTGTTCAACATGATCTGCACTCGGGTTGGAAAATACGAGGAGCGCAGTGTCGTTCCAGACATATCTCGCAACCATGCAATAAGTTGCAAACGATAGGTGGTGTCTTAAATGGCCGCCGTTTGTACAGGTGGCGTTCAATGCACGGCGCACCGTGCCCGCGCGTGACACCTATAGGGAATCCGCCGCATTTCAAAAAATGCAGATCGGGTGACGCTGAAAATGAATGCGCTTGAAACTTAGATAGGCAAAATCTCTCTAGTTCCAAGGGTTGCATTGAGCATTGCAACTAATTGCATGGGATGACGCGCGGTAGACCCCTACGCTGCGACCCCTCATCCACAGGGCGATGTCGGTTTCAGCCGACGTCGAATGATCGTCGCCATGAATGCATGCTCGCCAGTCTTCGCTCCGCCTCGTCGTCGCACGCGCCACTGCCTGGCAACGGCTATCGCCGTCTCGCTGGCATTGGGTATGGTCGCGCCAAGCCGGGCCGACCCGCTCGACGGCCTGCAGTTCAGCGAAGGGTTCCTGATCGGCGGCGAGGCCATCGACCTGCAGCGCTACGCGCAGGGCAATCCGATGGCGCCAGGCGTGTACCCGCTGGACCTGGTGGTCAACGGGGCGTTCCGCGAAAGCCGCGACATCACCTTCGTGCCGGGCGAACAGGGCGCCGTGCCGTGCCTGCCGGTGGCACTGGTGCGCGAACTGGGTCTGAAGGATGCCTACCTGACGCCACTGGGTGATGATGCGTCGGCCTGTGTCGACCTGGTGGCCATCGTGCCGGGCGCCACGGTCAGCTTCGACAGCGGCGCGTTGCAGCTGCTGGTGACGGTTCCGCAGGCCGCACAGGTCAGCACCGCGCGTGGCTACGTGGCACCGGCGCAGCGCGACTATGGCGTCACGGCAGGATTCTTCGACTACAACGTCAACCACAATCGCAGCCAAGGGCAGGACAACACCTACGCCAGCGTCAATGCGGGCATCAATCTGGGTGCCTGGCGGTTGCGCCATCGCGCGTCGTTCAGCCAGGGCACGCACGGTTCGCGACACGATGTGATCAGCAGCCACCTGCAGCGCGACCTGCCGTGGCTCAACAGCCAGTTGCTGATCGGCCAGAGCAGCACCGGCGGCGAGTTGTTTGAAAGCGTGGCCTTCAGCGGTGCACGCGTGGCCACCGACGAGCGCATGCTGCCCGATTCGCTGCGCGGCTTTGCCCCGGTGGTGCAGGGCATTGCCGAGGGCAACGCGGTGGTCACCATCCGCCAGAACAGCCATGTCATCCATGAGGTGACCGTCGCGCCGGGGCCGTTCTCCATCGAGGATCTGTACCCCACCAACTTCGGTGGCGACCTGGACGTGACTGTCACCGAAGCCGACGGCCGGACCCAGCGCTTCAAGGTCAGCTTCTCGGCGGTGCCGCAGGCGCTGCGCCCCGGCGCCAGCCGCTTCAGCGCCACCGCTGGTGAACTGCGCGCCTCCCGTCGCGGCGGTGAAGACCTGCGCTTTGCCGAAGGCACCTACGCACGCGGCATCAGCAACCGCTTCACCGCATTGGGCGGCGTACAGGCCAGTGAAGGTTTCCAGGCGGCATTGGTCGGCGGTGCGGTGAACACGCCGATCGGCGCGTTCGGTGCCGACATCACCCATTCGCGCGCACGCCTGAGCAACGGCGAGCAGGTGACCGGCAACAGTGTGCGGCTCAACTTCCAGCGCTATGTTGCCGCCACCGGCACCAACTTCGGCCTGGCCGCGCACCGCTACAGCACGCAGGGCTATCTCACCCTGACCGACTTCGCCGACGCACGCAGCGACGACTGGGGCTATGGCCGCCGTGCGCGCCAGCGCTACCAGGTGAACTTCTCGCAGCGAGTGGGCGAGCGCAGCACGCTGTCGCTGAGCGGGGGCCATGTGAGCTACTGGGACAGCGCCGACCGCCAGAACGATTTCCAGCTGCGCTTCCAGAGCACCTGGGGCCGCGCCAACTACGGCATCTCCGCGATGCGCTACCAGTTGGGCAACGGCCGCCAGGACACCCGCTATGCATTCAACGTGAGCGTGCCGCTGGGCCGCAGCCCGAGTGCGCCGCGCTTGAGCAGCCAGGTCGGGCAGTCCGCTGCCGGTCACCAGGCGCAGCTGGGCATCAACGGCACGCTGGGTGAGGACCGCGCACTGAGTTACAGCCTGTCGGCCAGCGATGCCAGCAACGGCCAGCGCAGTACCAGTGCCTACACCACCTACCAGGGCGGACGTGGCACCTTCAGCGCGGGGTATACCCGTTCCGGCGACTACAGCGCGGTGTCGGCCAGCGCGGCCGGCAGCGTGGTGCTGCATGGCGGCGGCGTCAACCTCGGCGCCCCGGTGGGCGACGGCTTTGCGTTGATCCAGGCCGAGGGTGCGCATGGGGCAAAGGTCGGGTACGGAAGCGATACCCGGGTGGCGCGCAATGGCTATGCGCTGCTGCCGCATGTCAGCCCCTACCGCTGGAACCAGATCGAATTGGACCCGTCCGGCCTGCCGATGGATGTCGAGCTGCTGCAGACCTCGCAGCGGGTGGCGCCCACTGCGGGCAGCATCGTGCGCGTGGCGTTCAATGCCAAGCGCGAGCGCACGCTGTTCATCGACGCCACCGATGCGCTGGGCCAGCCGCTGCCGTTCGCTGCCCGCGTCGAGGACGCGAGCGGCCGCGCTTACGGCGCCGTTGGCCAGGGCGGGGTGATCCAGCTGCGCGGCGCACCGGAACAGGGCGAGTTGATTGTCGACCCCGAGGGCCCGAACCGATGCCGCCTGCAATACACCACCCCTGACGCGCCCGATGCCTATGGGCTGTCGTGGAGCCAAGCGGTGTGCACGCCGCTGCCGCCACCCAGCCCCGGCCTGCAGGCCGCGCTGGATGCCGTAACCGAGCCAACACGCTGATTGCTTCCTTTCTTCTTTCACCTTGGAGTACCCCATGAACCTGATCACACGCCTCACCTTGTCCACCGTGCTGCTGGCCCCTGCGCCGCTGGCCCTGGCCGATACCGCCACCCTGACCATCACCGGCCGGGTGCTGCCGGGCACCTGCACGCTCACCGCCGCACCGATCGATCTGGACGATGTCAAAGCCAGCGACCTGACGCCCGGGCAGGACAGCCAGATCAAGGCCGGCGCGCTGGAGTTCACCGGCTGTGTGGGTGTCAGCAAGGCGGTGCTGTCGTTCGCCGGTACCGCGGCCGACGGTGATGCAGACCGCTGGAAGAACACGGCTGCCACCGATGCCGCCGACGGTGTGTCGATTTCGCTGCTGTCGGGCACCACCGGCACCACCTATCTGAAGGACGGCGACACCGGCATCGATGTGCCGGTGACCGGCGCCACCGCGCGCTACGACCTGCGGGCGGCCTATTACGCGCCGACCGGTGCGGTGCTGAGCGCCGGTGATGTGTCCACCGAGATTGTGGTGACCGCTGACTACGAGTGAGTTTTCTCACCTTCAAGCGAACTGGAGACAGCTGATGATGATGTTCAACGACAAGCAGAAGGCAACACCTCGCCGTGGCCATCGGTGGCACGCCTGCGCCATCGCACTGCTGGCCGGACTGGGCATGGCCGACGCAGCGCAGGCCTGCGTGAAGGAATGGCACGTCCCCCGCACCGAGCACAAGGTCATCGACACCTATCCGACGGATCGCGAGCGCCATATGGGGCAATTGGCCTGGGCATTTACGTTCGACGGATGTGTGCAGTACGACCCCTTCGACGTGGATGTGAGGTTTGAGATGCCCGGAATGACGTACGTGGGTGAAATAACCTTCAAGGGAATCACCTATCCCGCGTTTGAGGCCAACCCGGAGGCGCCCTTGATGATCTTCCTGTTCCAGAAGGTTGTCGGATTCCCGGAGCTGCCGATGCGGCCCGGAATTACCTACCCTTACAGGGTCGGCGCCATGTCGTCTGTCCCAACCTTCAATGCGACCTTCAACCTTCGTCCCCAGTACTTCTCACGCGGTGGACGCATGCGTTCCTACGCCAGCACCGGTCGCCTGGTCTGGAATGTCGCCAGGTTCCCACACCTGGATGGTGAGCTAACCCTGGATCACAGTTTCACCTTCCCTGCAGTCACCTGCCCACTGCAGGACAAGGCCGAAACCCTGCAGGACGTGCAGACTGCAGAGCTTTCCGTACCGGGCTCCACCGCAAAGGAAAAACTGGTCGCCATCCGCATGGACTGCGGCGTGGACCCGCCGCGTGCGCGGATGACGCTCAGTGATGCCGGCGACGCCGCAAACACCGGCAGCCAGCTGACACCCACGGCCGATTCCGACGCCGAAGGCGTGCGCGTGCAGCTGCTGCGCAATGGCACCGAAGTGCAGTTCGGCCAGACCTGGGAGTTCGATCCGGGCGTGGGCGGCGTGCATGACCATCAGTTCACCGCGCGCTACATCCGCACCAATGAAGCGCTGGTGCCCGGCACCATCAAGGGCGAGGCAGTACTGAACGTTGATTACTGGTGAGGCACCTGGCATCGCGCGCCTTCACGATGGCATCACCGGCTGCGAATGATCGTATCGCCGCGGCGTGCACCCTGATGTGCTGCAGCCGTTGGTTCCGCCATATGCCGGGTTTTCCACTCGTGGAGGCTGTCATGTACAGGCGTCGATACGCGTTGCATGCGCTGGGTCTGTCACTGGCCAGCGTGCTTCAGTCGCTCCCTGCCGCTGCCCAACAGGTGGTGGCCGATGGCACCCAGGAAACGCCACCGGCGGGCACCTACCAGACGACCACTGGGCACGCCTTCCATGCCCTCAACAGTGGCAGCATCATTCCGTTGGGGGCCGTCGTCCTGCGGACCAGTGGCACCGGCGATGCCGGTGCCTATGCAGATGGCCCCGGTAGCCGGATCACCCTGGCCGGGGCCGATGTGTCCACCACTGGCGCGGACGCGTGGGGCCTGGCGGCTGTCGGTGGTGGTGAACTGGAGGCGTCCAACGTGACAGTGGAAACCAGCGGCGAGCGAAGCCATGGTGTTGTGGCACAGGGTGCACGGGTGACCCTTTCCGCAGGCGATATCCTTGTCCGTGGCCTGAGTGCCCATGGTCTGTATGCCAGCGGGTTGGGCGAGCTGACGTTCCGCGGCGGACAGGTCGTGGTGGAGGGCAGCAACGCCAACGCTGTGCGCGCCACCGGGCAGGGCGGCATTGAGTCCTTCGCCATTGTCAGCGATGCCACGCTGCTCAGCCGCGCGGCAGGCAGTACCGTGGTGCTGGCCGATGCCGGTGGTATTGTGCAGCTGACCGACAGCCGGGTGGTACACGACGTGCCGGGAGGAGGCATCGGGCTGGGCGTGGTAGCACAGGTGGGTTCGCAGGCCAGCCTGCTCAATATCGATATCGACATGCGGGGAACGGATTCGGTGGGTCTCGGCGCGGGTGGTCGGGTCGACATGGCCGGTGGGAGTATCCGTGCGTTGGGCGCAGGGAGCCGGGCAGTTGACCTGGCCGGTGGCCAGACCACGCTGCGTGACGTGCAGATCGAGGCGTACAGCGGCATCATCCTGCGCGACGGGGCCCGGCTGAACCTGACCGGTGGCAGCGTAAGTGCTGATCAGATTGCTTTGGACGTGAATGGCTTGAGCACGTCGGCGACGGTGCAGGGGGCAGCCTTTTCAAGTCTCAACCAGACTGCCGTGCGGATGTTCCAGGATTCGATCTTGTCCATGCAAGACAGCACCGTGGCGACCCAGGCTGACAGCGCCGTCGGCATGGATCTTCGGGCGGGTACGGCAACCTTGGACAATGTGCAGATCGATTCCGCTGGTGACAGCAGCCATGGTCTGTATGTGGACGTGCGCATCTCCGGCTTCAATACGGTCGTCACCGCCAACGATCTTGTCATCCGCACTCGGGGGGCGGACGCCGCCGGCGTGGTTGTACGCGGTGGCGCAACAGTCACTATGACCAATAGCCAAGTGCTGACCCAGGGCGCGGGCGCGACCGGTGTGTTGTCACGAGGACGGCTGGCGCTGACCAACACGGACGTTCGCACGGAAGGCGCGGATGCCTGGGCGGCCCGGATCGAGGACAACGGCCGCTTGACGATGGATGGCGGTTCACTGGCAAGCACCCAGGGCGGTGGTCTGTGGTTGCGCAGCAGTCGTGACAGTGAGCTGGTGTTGGCCAACGGCGCGCGGCTGGCCGGTGGCAACGGCATTGCACTTGCGTTGGACGCGGCGGTGGCAGGGCCCTTCAACGTGCGTCTGCAGGACGGTGCGCAGATGGAGGGCGATGTAGCGCTGCATCCTGATGACGTGGCGGCCGGGCTGCTACCCCAGTCACAGGTGCAGGTGGCTCTCTCGGACGCCTCGCTGTGGACGGGGGGCACGGTGCTCGCCGAGGACGTGACGCTTGATGGCGCAAGCCAGTGGGTGCTGCGAGGGGCGTCAACAATCGACTCGCTGGGTGTCAGCGACAGCAGCCTGCTGCTCAGTGGCGATGGTGCAGGCGGCATGAGCACGCTGACAATCACCGGTGATCTGGACAGCAGCGGCGCGACCTTCCAGTTCAGCGGTGCGCTGGGCGGCGATGATTCGGCGCTGGGTCACATCCATGTGCAGGGCAATACACAAGGTGATGCGGGCATCCGCGTGGTGAACGCCGGGGGCGCCGGTGCGGCAACGACAGATGGCATTGAGCTGATCGCGGTGGATGGCGCCTCACTGGCGACCTATACCCTGGTGGGCCGGGCCGTGGCCGGTCTACATGAGTATTTCCTGCACAAGGGCGGTGTGACCGGTGGAGAAGGAAACTGGTATCTGCGTTCGGTGGCCAGCGATCCCTGCGAGGTGGATCCGGACGCGCCGGGTTGCAAGCCAGTGGATCCGGGCCCCGGACCAGATCCGGATCCGGATCCGGATCCTGAGCCAGAGCCAGAGCCAGAGCCAGAGCCCGTGCTGCGGCCCGAGCCGGGAGCCTACCTGGCCAATCAGGTGGCGGCGCTGGGCATGTTCCAGCATGGATTGCATGACCGTGTGGGTGAGCCGGTGTTCGCACAAGGGCGCAATGCGTGGGTGCGTGTGGTGCGGCAGCAGCCGCAGTTCACCACGCTGGGTGGGCAGCTGTCGGTAAGAGGCGGCACATCGGTGGTGCAGCTGGGCGGTGACCTGCTGCACACCGATGGCTGGAATCTTGGCGTGATGCTGGGCGCTGGCTACGGTAGCCATGACGTTACCTCGGACCTGACGGAGTATCAGGCCAAGGCACGCCTCCGTGGTACCGCAGCCGGTGTCTACAGCACCTGGCGGCAGAATCCGGTGCAGGGCAACGGACTGTATCTGGATGCCAGCATCCAGTTCGCGCGCTTTGACAACCGGGTGCAGGGCGATGGTCTCGCCCGGGAAACCTACGATTCGCGCGCCACGCTGGGTTCGCTTGAAGCCGGATACACGGTGCCTGTGTGGAAGGGCGCGGCATCCACCCTATATCTGCAGCCCCAGGTGCAGTTGGAGCATGTGCACTATCGTGCAGATCGTCATGTTGAAGCGACCGGTACGGTCGTGGACAACGATCAGGCGGGGGGCTGGGAAGGACGGGCAGGTCTTCGCCTGTTTGGGCGTGGCAATCAAGGCAGCACCGTTGTGCAGCCGTTCGTGGCGCTGAACTGGCTGCGTGGACCGCGTACCAACAGCCTGGACTTCAACGGCGAGACGTTGGGCGCCGATGTACCGCGCAATCGCTATGAGGTGCAGGCAGGCGCGGAGCTTCAGTTGGGAACGCGCTGGGCCGCATGGGGCAGTGCAAGCGTGCAACGCGGCGATGACGACTATCGACGCGTGGCCGGGCAATTGGGCGTGCGCTTGGCCTGGTGATCGGCAGTGCCGGAGGCGTGATCCATTGCTTGGCAACGGGATCCGGTCCCAACTGTTGAGAGGTGCGACGCCTGCCGTTGTCGGCGTCACCCTTTGGAGGCACTTCGTCAAGGTGCAATGTGCGCGTGCAGCACGGGTGCGCTGAAGAATCATCTCTTTCACGAAGATTAATGTCGCATGTGCGGTGCAATGTCGTATTCAACATTGCAACTAATTGAATGGTGGGGGCGCAACGCGACATCCACCATGCCGGTCTCGACAAAGGAGACCTTGAACATGCGATCCCACCAGTTCCACTACTCGGCGTTGGCTCTGGCCCTTGTCGCCGCGCTTGCCGCTGCAATTCCTGCCCGCGCCCACGCACAGCAGGTCATCGCCGACGGTGATGAGCAGACCCCTGCAGCGGGTGATTACAGCGCAACCGGCGTGGGCAATCATGCCTTCCATGCGCTCAACGGCGGCAGCATCGTGCCGTTGGGTGCGGTCAACGTGAGTGCGGATGGCGATGGTGCATCCGCGGTCCGTGCCGAAGGCGCTGGCAGCCGTATCGAACTGAACGGCTCGACCTTGGTCACCACCGGCTTCGGTGCCACCACGGCACTGGCGACGACGGGCGGTGAGCTGAATCTGACGGCTACCGACGTGATCAACAAGGGGACCGGCATGGGCGTTGTGGCCCATACCGGAAGTCAGGCCACGCTGCAGGATGTGAACATCCGCATGGAGGGCGTGTCGTCAGTTGGTCTCTCCGGCGGCGGTGACATCACGATGACCGGTGGCTCGATCTCGGCAATGGGGCTGGGCAGCACCGCCGTGCGTGGAACGGGTGCGAAGCTGGCGTTGACCGATGTGATGATCGAGGGCAACTCGGGCATCTATCTCGCCGACAGCAACCAGCTCGACCTGGCGGGCAGTCAGGTGACGGCCGACGGTATCGCGCTGAACATCAATGGGTGGGGAAATACCGTCAACGTCGCAGACACTACGCTGATCAGCACTGGCGATGGCGTGGGCACCGTTGTCCAGTTTTCCGATTCGACGCTGACAATGACGCGTAGCTCGGTCGTGAGCGAAGGCAGTCGGGCGGTGGGTATCGATGTGCGTGGCGGCACGGTCGATCTGAATTCGGTGAATGTGACCACGCAGGGCGAATCAAGCCATGGTCTCTACGCGGATTTCACCTCCTTTGGCACGCGCCCCGTCATCAGTGCGCGCGCTACACAGGTCTCGACGTCCGGTGACGGCGCGATCGGCGCCGTGGCACGCAAGGGCGGCAGCATCCACCTGGTCGACAGCATCATCCGCACCGAGGGGCGCGAGGCGTACGGTGTGCTGGCCGGTGGCACCGGTGCGATGACGTTGACCGGGACCGATGTCCGTACCGAGGGTGAGGGCGCATGGGCCGCCGTCATCAATGACAACGGCAGCCTGGGCATCGATGGTAGTTCGCTGGTGAGCGCCCAGCATGGCGGTGTCTGGGTACGCAGCAGCCGTGACCCTGGTTTGACGCTGTCCAACAACGCCTACGTATCCGGTGGCAACGGCATCGCCATCGCGCTGGATGCGGCGGTGGCCGGTCGCTTCGACGTGGTCGTCCAGGGGGGCTCGCAGATGGTCGGCGATATCGTCATCACGCCCGAAGACGAGGATGCCGGTCTGGTGCCGCAGTCCGATGTACACGTGCGCCTGGCTGATGGCTCACTGTGGCAGGGGTCTTCCGACCTGGTGCAGACGATGGCGATTGAAGGCGGCAGCCAGTGGACACTGACCGGCGACGCTACGGTGGGTGAACTGGATGTGCGCAACAGCGGTGTCGCATTGTCCGACGGCAGTGGCCGCTTCAACACGCTCACCGTGGAGGGCGATCTGTACAGCGAAGGCGCCACGTTCCTGTTCCAAGGCGCATTGGGGGGCGATGACAGCGTCTTTGATCGCCTGCATGTGCGTGGCGATACTTCGGGCGATGCAAGCATTGCGGTGAAGAACATTGGCGGCGTTGGCGCTCAGACCACCGATGGCATCCAGCTGATCGAAGTGGACGGTGCATCGCTGGCAACCTATGCGCTGGCCGGCCGCGCCGTGGGCGGCTCCTATGAATACTTCCTGTTCAAGGGAGGCGTGACTGATCCCACCGATGGCAACTGGTACCTGCGTTCGCAATGGTTTGATGTCTGCAAGGACAATCCGGCCGCGCCGGGCTGTGTGGTGGACCCGGTTGATCCGGTTGACCCCATCGATCCGGTGGACCCCGTGGACCCCGTGGACCCCGTGGACCCGGTGCCGGTGCTGCGTCCCGAAGCCGGGGCGTACCTGGCCAACCAGTCGGCAGCCATCAACATGTTTTCCCATCGTCTGAACGACCGCATCGGTGCCGTTTCGCTGGATGAAGGGCGTGCCGCGTGGGCGCGCGTGGGCCGGCAGCAGGCGGACTTCAGCGCGGTCGGTGGTCAGCTGTCGATTGATGGCAACACCTCGGTGCTGCAGATTGGCACTGACCTGGTTCGCCGAGGCAATGCAGCGTTCGGCGTGATGCTGGGCACGGGGCGTGCCGACAGCAGTGCAGTGTCCGATCTGACCGGCTACAGCGCCAAGGGTCGGGTGCGCGGCAGCGCGGTGGGTGTGTACGGCACCTGGTTGCAGGCCGCTGACGGCACGCAGGGTGCGTACATGGATGCAAACCTGCAGCACGGCCGTTTCGACAACCGGGTGCAAGGCATTGGCCTGGAGCCGGAGCACTATGATTCGCGCGTGGCCAGTGCATCGCTGGAGACCGGCTACACCTTCAGCTGCCAGTGCGCTGTATGTGCAGCCTCAGCTGCAGCTGTCCCATGTCAACTATCGTGGTGATCGACACGTGGAAACGAACGGCACGGTGATCGACCAGGCCGATGTCGGTGGTCTGAGCGGGCGCCTGGGCGCGCGTGTGTTCGGCCATGGCACCGCAGCCGGCAACATCGTGCAGCCTTACCTGGGTGTCAACTGGCTGCGTGGCAGCGGCACCAGCACGCTGCAGTTCAACGGTGACACGCTGGGTGCGGATGTACCGCGCAACCGCTATGAGGTACAGGCTGGCGCGGAGCTGAAGCTGGGCCAGCGCTGGGGCGCATGGGGTGGGATGACCGTGCAGCGCGGCGACCATGGCTATCGCAACGTGGGTGGCCAGGTGGGTCTGCGCATGGCCTGGTAAGAAGTGCTGCAGGGGTCGGATCCGCTGGGATCCGACCCCTGCAGAGCGCTGATCGATTCTGCGAACGACACACCGTTGTAGAGCCCGCGGTCTATGCCGGCGGCAGCACCTTGCCCGGGTTGAGGATGCCGTCCGGGTCCAGCGCGTGCTTGATCGCCCGCATCGCCGCCAGTGTTGTCGGTGAGAATGCCTGGGCCATGAAATCGCGCTTGGCCAGCCCGATACCGTGCTCGCCGGACAACGTGCCGCCGAGCGCCAAGGTCAGTTCAAAGATCTTCGGCAGCGCGGCATGCGCGCGTGCGTTCTCGTCGGCGTCGTCGGGGTGGTACAGGATGTTGACGTGCAGGTTGCCGTTGCCGGCATGGCCGAAGGTGACGATGGTCAGCGCGTACTCGTGCGCCAGTGCCTGCACGCCGGCGACCAGGTCAGGGATGCGCGACACCGGCACCACCACGTCTTCGTTGATCTTGCCCGGGGCGATGCTGCGCAGCGCAGGCGACAGCGCCTTGCGCGCGGCCCACAGTTTCTCGCGTGCGGCCCCTTCCATCGCCACGTCCAGCGCCAGCAGGCCGTCGCCCTCGGCGGCGGTGGCCAGCGCCTGCAGCAGGTAGGGCAGGGTGTCGTGGTCGCCGTCGGCTTCCACCAGCAGCATCGCGCCGGCCTCGGGGACGTCGGCGCCGTTACGGCGCAGCAGCTCCAGGCTGCGTGCATCCATGAATTCCAATCGCGTGGGCACCACCGGCTGCGCCATCAGGCGCGATACCGCCGCAGCGGCCGCATCGGCATCGCGGTACAGCACGCGCAGCCCGGCCTGGGCGACCGGGAGAGGGGTGAGTTTGAGGGTGGCTTCCACGATCAGCGCCAGCGTGCCTTCGCTGCCTACCAGCAGGTGGGTGAGGTCGTAGCCGGTGGCGTCCTTGGTGTAGGCGCCACCACAGTGGATGAGCTCGCCTGCGCCGGTTACCGCCACCAGCCCGAGCACGTTGTCGCGGCTGGTGCCGTACTTCACCGCGCGCGGGCCACCGGCATTGCACGCCAGGTTGCCGCCGATGCTGCAGATGTCCGCGCTGGACGGGTCCGGTGCCCAGAACAGGCCATGCGGGGCCAGCGCGTGCTGCAGGTCGCCGTTGAGCACGCCCGGCTCGACCACCGCGCAGCGGTTGCCGGGCTGGATGTCGAGGATGCGCGTCATGCGCGCGAACGAGAGCACGATGCTGCCGTTGACCGGCACCGCCGCGCCGGTGGTGCCGGTGCCCGCGCCGCGTGCCACCAGGGCGACATGATGCGTGCGGCAGGCGCGGACCAGCGCCACCACCTGCTCGCGGTCACGCGGGAACGCCACGGCGAGCGGCAACTGGCTGCGCCAGGAGTTGTCCTGCGCATGGGCGGCCAGCGCCGCATCATCGGTGCGCCAGCCGTCGTCGCCCAGCAGGGCATGCACGATGGACAGGAAGGCAGCGGGCAGGGCGGGGGTGGTCGACATCAGGCGTTCCGGGAATTCACAGGGGCGCGTTGGATCAGCCTCCAGCCGATCACGGCGGCGGCCAGCGGCAACCACACCCAACGCAGTTCAGACACAACGGTGGCCAGCCCGCGCGCGCTGAAGAACTGCCCGGCGAACGGCGATACGCGGATCGGGCGCCACGGCGCGAACAACCGCTCGCCACTCCACGGCCACCACAGCGCAACCCCGAGACCACCGGAGGTGAACGCGTCCAGCAGCGGGTGCGACAGTGCACTGATGCCAACGAATGCGGCGGCCTGCACTGCACTGGCGCGCAGGCGCGTATGCAGCAGGGCAGCGAGCACGGCCAGCACCGCGGCAAACACGATCGAATGACTTGCCCCGCGGTGGCCGAAGCTGTCGGCATAGGGAATGTGCAGTGCGAAGGCCAGCACATCGGCATCGGGCAGCATCGCCGCGACCAGGCCGGCGGCCAGCAACGGCGCAGCGATGCGGCCGCGATCGGACGCGCACCACAGCGCCAGCGGAATCGCCGCATGCGTGAACACACTAGGCATGCGCCACGCCCCCGGCCGCTGGCCGGCGCAAGGCAATGCCGGAATCACCCCACCGCCGCGTAGAGCCGGGCTCTGCCCGGCTGCACGCCATGCCGGAATCATCCACATCCCACCGCCCGGTAGAGCCGGGCTCTGCCCGGCTGCACGCCATGCCGGAATCATCCACATCCCACCGATCCATCAGCAATCCTCCAGCCGGAACGCATCGCGCAGCCAGTTCAACTGCGGCGGTTCCCCCCAGGCGTCGATCACATCGAACCGGCACGGCTGCGCAGCCAGGGCCGGGTGGGACGACAGAAACAGCTGCGCGGCCAGCACCAGCTTGCGTCGCTTGCGCAGGTCCACCGATGCCGCGCCGCCGCCAAAACCGGCACTCGCGCGATACCGCACTTCCACGAAGACCGTGGTGTCGCCGTCGCGCATGACCAGGTCCAGTTCACCGCCGCGATAGCGCGCGTTGGCGCTGATCGGCTGCAGCCCGGCGTTGCACAGGTACGCCTGCGCGGCAGCTTCCACCGCCGCGCCCCGCTGTGCCCGCGCGGTTGGCATGTTGCTTAGTTGGCGCTGGCGATCGGCATCGGCCGGCCGCCGCTGAAGGTCGACCACGCCGGCACGCGCAGCACGTTGCCGTTGCTGTCCAGGAACAGCGTGCCGGTGGCGCCGGGCAGGCCGCCTTCGTTGGCCATCTTGTCGAGGTAGGCGCTGATCTTCCACGCATCGAAGCCGAACGCGAACAGGCGGCCGGCCGCGCCACGCGCCGTGGGCAGGATCTGCCCGGCGGTGCTGGCCGACGGCAGGCCCGGCAC